>Ga0307510_10000704_pt1 | contig 34311 bp, 25 predicted proteins | sample 12_EM_MG_FD_207224 | JGI IMG/M metagenome (GOLD analysis project Ga0307510, IMG submission 207224) | Populus trichocarpa ectomycorrhiza microbial communities from riparian zone in the Pacific Northwest, United States - 12_EM | ecosystem: Host-associated > Plants > Roots > Unclassified | place... | reverse complement strand
AATTATTATTTGTAAAAGTAATAAATAAACTAAAATGTTTCTCTATTCAACATGTAATTGACATCTTTTTTATGCTTAATAATGGTATATTCATAATTTTTCGTGAATCATCAAACTGGTTTAGCAACTTTTTTTCTTTTTTATTGGGTAATAAAGATATTATTCTCGAATTAGTACATGCATTAACCATGGATAAAACAAATCTTTCACACTGGCCTATTACATTAAGAGAAATTTAATAAATTTTTATGAATGTCAATCTTAATGTTTGAATTAAAAATAATAAAAACGAGCAAATCTCTTTAACCATCAAGTTAACCCCTTAAGAAATTAATTAATTTGGTAACTAAGCATCATGGAAAAACAACCATAGACAAATCACCAAATGAGCTTAATAGGTTCTACAAGTCGTCATTTAATGTAATAGGAAGTTGAAGATTAAATTAGGACCAAAAAAATTATAGTAGAAGGACCAAATTAAGACAACTAGGAAGTTGGGATCAAAACACCATTAACCCTGACCATGCCTGATGCGACTTTTCTCTCATGTTAATTGTTTCTCCCATGCATCCTCCCGTCAGTCACTCTAATTTCTTCACGCTTACTTAACCCTCCAGTTTTCTCACTGAGCTACCCTCTCTCTCTCTCTCTCTCTCTCAATTTCCTTTCCCCTGTGACTATCCACTCCTCCCAGGTCAGACATTTCAGTGTTTTCGATGATTCAAATTTACGGTTTCATCTCATCAGCAATCTTTCTTCTTCCTGCTACGTTCTTATAAACTTTCTTGCATTTTTCGGTTTTTGTACTTAAGTTTTATTTCTGCTGTGTTTTCACTACTGTCTTCCAGTGAAATCACCATATACGACTGGATAGTGTGAACTGTAATGAAAATATTATAGTATTAATTTGACGAGAATGTTGAGCTTTAAATTTGATTAAATGAGATAGCCTAATTAAATAAATGGAATTGATACAAATAAAACAACTGGGGCCAATTTAGTTTCCTCCTTTAGTTTGCATTTGTGGTTTATTTTGTTCTTTAATGTGTGTGTTCCGAATTTATAATACCTGATCGTATACATTGTTGAGTGGCTTATTTGTTCTGTGTTATCATCTAGAATGATCTGGACATTGAATCAGATTGACATGGTTATTGAGGTTGTCATGTGTTCGGTTTTTACCCGCCTAAGGTGGGTTCCTCGCATTAAAAGCAGCAAAACAAAAAAAGAAGAAGAAGGAACAAACTTCATTTTTAGCTTGGATTTGGGTATAAGTGTTATAGTGGAGCAATCGTGGCAATCTAATGGTGTGGGTGTGTGTGTGTGTGTGGGGGGGGGGGGTGATAGTAGTGGATGTATGGTTATTTAAAACATAGATTTACCATGGACACTGGTGATGATGAGCGGTAAAGGACTGTGTAATGGGGTTTTGGGAGTTCAATTCTCAGGTTTGAATCTCCTACTCCCTAGATTTATACGGGGTTTGGCTGAAAAGGTAAGGAATGTTTGCTACTTCACTTGATTTAGTCCATTCCATGCAGTTGGAGGTAACATCACTGCATTTTCCGGACTGACTTTAAAGCTAAAACAATGATTTCTGAGCGTGTTCACATCTCTCTTTGTGATTTGTGACTCTGCGATTTCTTCTGGTTAAGGGAAATAGCTGTTGTTTAAGAAAGTCTTCTGTGATTCTTGAACAGAATATTATATTAACTGGTCATGGATTGATGTCTTTGCAAAGCTTTGACTACTCTGTATCATATTAGATTCTGGAATTTGCGTTGAAAAATGTTTCATACTACGAAAATTTTAAGGTTTAGGTTGAAAGTGTTGTTGCCAATTATTATGTGCTTTAGCATCATTCTAGCCCCCCCCCCCCCCCCAACGTAGAACAGGAATGGTCCTTCCTGATGGATAAATTGGGTTCTATGTAGAGTATAATTGTAAGAGGCTCACAAATAGAGCATGATTGGTGAAACTATTCTCTGTCCTTATTTCATGTATTTGGTATACTAAGTGATACTGCGGGGTGTCCTTTCCTAACAGCATACTTGCAAGAACAATTACTGGATTGATGTCATAACAAAACTAATTTTTGGTGCTAACAGGTTTCATATTTACATTATGAGCAGCCTCGAGGATTCACCAATGAGTGACTCTGGGGGTTCTGAAATGAGTGATTCTGAGACGAGTGGTTCTGAAGATTTCGAGTTGAGTACCCCAGAAGATTTTGAGTCCAGTGCCCCTGAAGATGCTTGCCTGGAATGCTATTGTGGACGTCTCGCAAAACTGCGAGTATCAAATACTACCAAGAATCCATCTCGGTTATTCTACAATTGCCCCATGAGAATCGATAGTGTAACTGCATCTTTCTTTTCTTATGTGAATTTATATTATATATTTTTAATCTGAAAATATTGAATTTTACTGTTCAATTTATTTAGCCTATCATCATTTTCTCTGTTCTTATTATTGCCAGCAATGTGGATATTTCGAGTGGGCTGATGAGCTAGGTCAAGCTAAACATACCAAGGAGCTAAATAAGATTCGCCTCCGGTGCACTCAACTGCAAGAAAGGTTGGAGGACATTCAGCAGCAACGTGATAATGATAGGATTGTCTGGCAGAGGGAAAGATCCGAGCTAACGACAAGATTATTTACTGTCCAAGCTGAGCTTGATGATATCAAGAAGAAAATTAAAATGGTGAACGAGTCAGAACTTATGCCCCCTCTTGATAAATTATCCAGTACAGTTGCAGATGATGAGAGAGATGATGCAAAAGTCATATATGCTACATGAGCAGCAGTCTTGCCTACAAACTAGTTGCAAAATCCTTCCCCTTCCTCCCTCACTCTTCTGTTGATATATTGCAAAGAACTTTCTCTTTAAACTGATAGTGAAAGACCTTTCATGTAAATAACTTATAATCTTGTATTTTGTTCGAATGGGGGAAGAAATACGGAAGTCTGAGAACTTAATAGAGCTCACTCTCTGATTTGAATATTTTCTGCATTTTGAGGTAATTTTTGCACTAGCATGTTATGTGACAAGGTCGGAGAATTGAAAGCGTATGCTGCATTTGAATTTGCACTTACTGAAGAGTTTCATTGAGTTGATTTTCTGTTTTCCAGTCTGGAAGACTATGCCATTACAGAGTTGTAGGAGATCTAGCCTGATGTCGTTCTCCTATTCACAAGGTAAAGGAAATTATCAGTCTTCGTTTCTCCCATTAGAATCTTTACCAATTACCACAATTACCACAGTTCAGTTATGTTCACGAGCTTCTATTACTTGCCTCTGCTTTTTACTTTTTTAATCACAGTCTCAGCTTTTTACCCTTGCCTGAATAATTGAGTGCAATTGTATGAGTTAGATACATCACATAAAAGTTGACGCAGCACGAAGCCATATAATTTTTATTATTATTAAATCTAATAATAGTCTAAAATTTTCAAAAATAAACTAGAAATCTTCTATTTATAACAGTTCTAATCTGTTATATAAAATGATTCTTAATGGAGACTTTAAAAGTAAACTACTAATTAAATTAAAAATTTTAAACTTGAAATAAATAAATAAAATTTAAAATTAATTAGAAAAATAATAAAAATTAAAAAATAATAACTTCAAAGTGTCATATCATGTTTTTAGATTTTTTTTTTTTATAAATATCAATCGGTAATGTCTTGAATATAGTATTTGCTTTCAGCTTGATTAGTGTTAGGGGTGAAAAAAAAAACTGAAAAATCAAGAAAATTAAAAGACTTGAAAAAACAATAATTGAAAAAACCGAACTGTGAAAAAAAGCCGATTAAACCGATTAAATTTTGAAAAAACCAACCGGTTCGGTTTTATAAGTCTAAAACTGAAAAAACCGAACCGAACCCAAACCGAAAAAAACCGAGCCAAACCGGAAAAAACAGAGCAAAACCGGGAAAAACAAAAAAAATTGAGCCAAACCGGTTTGAACCAGTTTTTATCTTAAAAAACCGAACCGAACTGAAACCGGTTGATTTGAACCAATTTCAATTTTTTTTTTAAAATTTCAATTTAATTTCTTTTTTTAATAAAAACCAAACTAAATAAAAAACAACCACCACTAATTAGCGTTATTAATTTGTCGTGAATTTTTGAAAACGAGAAAACACGTGCTTACAAACTTCATTATTAATAGCATATCCTGTCCCTTTGGGCAAAGGCACGGCAATCGACATCCTAGATATCTTGCCTCCTTGAAATCTTATTTTTTTGAAATAGTTTCATCTTACTCGTTGCGAGGAAATAAATAAATAAATCAAGACTCCCCAAATTTTAATAGATTGATTACTATTTATAATGCATAACCTTAGATATATTTTTCAAAAAAGATTAACACACACACACACACACACACACACAAAAAAACAAAAAAGAAGAAGAAAGGTAAAATTGTTTTATCATATCCATGAAAAAGACAATGGCATATAGTTTCTCCTTTCAAAACGCTGTTAGATTCATGAATCATGGCGGTAAAGAATGATTCCCTTTCAATTTGCATCCGTTAAATGCATTGCTCGAAAGAAAGATTGTTTTATGAAAACTAAACCAAAATTGTTTTATGATCCCAAAATCTTGCATTCCCCATGGATAAAGTTTTTGCGTGTTTCTTAAAATAGTTATTGTTCAACAAATATCAACAGCTTGTTTAGAAACCCAATTGAGATTGTTGTTTAGGGACATTTCACCGCCTCCATGCTCCAGCAGCAAGAATAGTTAAAAACTTGTCTTGCTAACCTAACCTAAGAAAAACATCATCATCTCACTTACCGCCCGACAAACAAATAAAAGAATGTACGTAGTTTCTCCCGTGATCCCTTTCTCTGTCCCCATGTCCACGCGCCGCGTGGTACATGGCATAAATAATCGGAAAGGAAATGAAAAGTCTGTTGCAAAACACTGCGAAATCACATGGACCCCACACTGCAACATTACACGCTGTTTGCATTCAATGCTGCTTTCCTCAATCACTCACTCTTCACACCTTTTTTACCCATCTCTCACCTTAAACAAGAAAAGTTTTCAGTTGGTTTCTTATTTTGGTGGAAAACGAAAATTAAAATAAGGATTACAACACTCCATAGACGTGATGGAGGATGAGGAGTGGGTTCTTGTTCGCCGGACTACTGAGAAAGACTGGTGGAGCTCCAGTTTTATGGATGATGACGACAATGGAGAGAATTCTAGTTCGTTGAAGATTACATTTAATGGGCCGGCTAAGCATTGGACGGATGCGATTCCCATAGGGAATGGAAGACTTGGTGCCATGATCTGGGGTGGTGTTGCATTAGAAACTCTTCAGCTTAATGGTGAGTGACCACAAAACAAAAACAATCCTCATTGTGCTTCGTTTTGTTTATATTAAAAAAAGGGGTTGGGGGTTTGTAATAGGTCAAGGGAAGCTGGATTGCTAAATTTAGATTGGTTTTGTTTGTGTTCAATATTTGGCCTCAAATGGATATTTAAAATGATCTTTTGTTGGGTGCTATAAAAGATGTTGCTTTTGTCAAGAAAATATGAGAGTTTCTACTTAATGTTACGAATAAAAGTGGACTTTTTTTTTTTTTATTACTTTCAGTAAATGATCATGACATTTGTGCTTTCAGTGCTTATCCTGGTTTATTAGCTTGTAAATATTGCTTAGTTCATTATTTTGAATATTACAGCCTCTAAAATAGCATTTTTCGATAGCTTTATGATCATGCCTTTTAAATGTATGTTTCTGGTTAGTTGATAGGAAATTTGACAAAAAGAAGAGGATAATGGCGAAGTTTTTAGGTTTTTATGCATTATGTTAATTCAGTTTTCTCTCACGAGAAGTGGGATCATTTGAATTGGAGGTCTTGTGTTTTTCTTTAGAATATTGGTGCTCGAAGTTTGAATTTCTTTTATTTTCATGTTTCTATGACCATATAGAGGGAGTGAAATGCAATAGTCTTATCTGGATTTATAGATCACTGCTGCATTGTTATTTTCTGCGTTGTTTGATAAATGATGAATTTGCTCCTTGTCTTTTCTCCTTTCTCACGTGTGTTTGCCCGCAAAATGAGTAAAGCTCACTGCATTGGATTCTTTTGTAGAGGATACACTCTGGACCGGGACTCCAGGAAATTATACTAATCCTCACGCCCCAGAAGCCCTCTCGGTAGTCAGAAAACTTGTCGATAATGGCCAGTATGCTGATGCTACAACTGCAGCAGAAAAGCTGTCCCACGATCCTTCTGATGTATGTATCATCCTTATGCATAATTTACCTTTTCATTTTATCAACGAGTCTTACAATATAATGCTTGTTGGTTTGCCACCACGTGTGGAGTTTAAGCTCATTGTCATCCTGCACTACCTCCCAAGCATCAAAATCTCAGCTGATTTAAGTGGCAAACAAATAAAATTTGCTATACTGATCAGTTAATGCCTTGAGAGTTGAGAAATTATTTTAATTATAGAATAAAGATGGAAGGTTAAGTGTGAACATAGCCAAGAACAGATCATTGTGATTAGGACTTCCTGGGTTGGTTCCTGGTGCATTGATGCTTTAGTCTGGATTTTCCTAACCTCAAACCAGCAACATATGCTCTGGCTTGGCCTTGTAATGCTTTCTCCTAAAATCTTGTGACGGCTCCTATATTCTTTGTTTGCTAAAGCACTACCAATTTCTGGACAACTTCATAATTGATATGTTTAACAAGCTTTATATTCTGATTATTAAAATGATTTTGTTTTTCATCTTGATATCTACATTCCACTAAGGTTTGGATTTTGTGAAAGTTATTGTCCTAATGTTTAATTTCTGCTATTGAAGGTTTACCAACTACTTGGTGATATCAAGCTAGAATTTGATAATTCCCATCTCAAATATGTTGAGAAATCATATCACAGGGAGCTGGACTTGGATACTGCAACCGCCAGAGTAAAATATTCTGTTGGGGATGTAGAATATACTAGGGAATACTTTGCTTCTAATCCTAATCAAGTGATCGCAACAAAGATTTCTGGAAGCAAATCAGGGTCTGTATCATTTACAGTATATCTAGACAGCAAGATGCATCACTATTCATATGTTAAAGGTGAAAATCAGATTATAATGGAAGGAAGTTGTCCTGGTAAAAGGATCCCACCAAAACTGAATGCAGATGACAATCCAAAGGGAATTCAGTTTACAGCAATTCTCAATTTACAGATTAGTAATAGCAGAGGAGTAGTTCATGTTTTAGATGGCAGGAAGTTGAAGGTTGAAGGTTCAGACTGGGCTATTTTGCTTTTAGTGTCTTCTTCTTCATTTGATGGGCCATTCACTAAGCCTATAGATTCCAAGAAGGACCCTACTTCAGACTCCTTGAGTGCATTAAAGTCAATAAACAATTTGACCTATACTGATCTATATGCACATCATTTGGATGATTATCAGAGTCTTTTTCATCGTGTTTCACTCCAGCTTTCAAAAAGCTCCAAGAGGGTTTCAGGAAATGAGCCTTTGCACATGAAGAAGCATATGGCAAATAATAATGATTTATTTTTCAAGAGAAGTGAAGACGATACAGTTTCAACTGCAGAGAGGGTGAAATCCTTCAAAACTGATGAAGATCCATCCTTGGTGGAGCTATTATTTCAATATGGTCGTTACTTGCTTATTTCCTGTTCAAGGCCTGGAACTCAGGTGGCAAATCTGCAGGGTATATGGAACAAGGATATTGAACCACCATGGGAGTATGTTCAGCATTCCTCCTTCCCTTTTTAATTTTAATTGCATTATATGTTGTGCATTATCTGCCCCGTAGTATGTACTCAACTCTTCCCTTTTGTTATCATACATGTGCATGTGTGCCTTCATCGACATGAACTTGCATTGGTATTTGGTGTAAAATTTCAGGGTCTTGTTAGCTGTTGGTGTGCACTGAGAACTAGGAAAATGTTGGATTACCCAAATTCTAGATGAGTGCTTTATCTGTCGAGTCTAAAAATATTTTCTCTTCTCCAACAGCATGAGGAGGGTTGATGTAATAAGTGATTTGGTATAAGTACGAAAACATGGTTATCCAAAAATAAAAATAAAAATTTGGATATCAAGTGGGAGTTGGGAGAGTACTGCTGCTGATGTTGGTTTGTCTTCAATCGTGGGTGAAAATGATATCTTTCTATACCCCTAACAGAAAGTTTTTTCCTCACTTCAACCTTTTTCTGCCTTTCCTTCTTCCTTTGCTGCCCCAAAGAAGCCGATGGCATCCCAAAATTTTTCCCTCATGTTTTCTCCATAATACTTTGAATTGCACAAAGGTATTGTAGACTTTCATTTAATAGGTCTCTGCACAGAGCCAGGGTTTTTAGATGGACATAGGAGTTGATTGAGAAGTAACATAAAGTGAGCATTGTGAGGAATGGTATTTCACTTCCCTCCCTGCACATTAGCATGCCAGCTTAAAGCACTTCCTATTTGCATAACATACCAAAGAAATATGACACCTCAAATTTCCTGCAGCTATTCATGTCGAAATCTTTTGTTTAGATGATAATCTTTTATTATTTTTCAGTGGTGCCCAACACTTGAACATAAACCTACAAATGAACTACTGGCCTGCCCTTCCTTGCAATCTAAAAGAGTGTCAGGATCCCTTGTTTGAGTACATCTCCTCCCTGTCAATCAATGGGAGTAAGACTGCAAAAGTAAGTTTCCTTTTTCCCAATCATTTACAGTTGAAGCCTTTCAAAACACTCTAAACGTCCATGTATTTATGTTTGCAAAAAATAGGTTTCCATTTTCCTCACTTATTCGTAGTTAAAGCCTTTCAAAAATTTTCTGTTTCTTCATGTTTTCTCATTGGGCTGGGTTTTCTTCAAGTTGAAGTAATGTTAGAAATACATGGATCCTACAGCTCAGCAATCTGGCACTCGGCAGTGAGCTTGTTGGTAAAGTACTGAAAATGTTTTTAAGCCTTAAATTTGTGCACACAGTGATTAGCAGCTGTTGTGATCCTATAGAAGGGAGAATTTAGTTTCTCCTTATTCTGACAATCATACTTTAAGTCAGTTAAGTGCATCTACCTTTAGCAATCAGATGGAAAGTCCAAAACCAGCATGACCCCCCACCCTACCTGGACCCTGATCCAGTCACAAATTATTAAGAATAGTTTCCATTCTCAACCAACTGCATGCTTTTTTTGTGTCTTCTTGATGCTTGAATCTTGAAGTAAAAAGAGATGTCAGGTAACAGAGTGTGCCTGTAGTTTTACTCAACCTTTTTACATTTGAATGTGTAAATTCTCTTATTCAGTGCTGAATATTGCAGGTTAACTATGACGCTAAAGGTTGGGTTGCACATCAAGTATCTGACATTTGGGCAAAAACATCTCCGGATCGAGGTCAAGCTGTATGGGCTTTGTGGCCAATGGGAGGGGCTTGGCTCTGTACACACTTGTGGGAGCATTATACTTACACGATGGACAAAGTAAGATTCAAACTTGAGTTTAGGATACAAATGAGATGTATGCTAACATAAAACGTAAAGAGGGAAGGCCTCACTTCTTTGAGTGATTGATCCTTAAGGATATATCAAAGATATGGTCATTTTGCACCAAGTACAATTGATCCCCTTGTCATGGAGTAAGTTAATTTACAGAAACAAGAGAGTTTGATGTTGATGTTGTTTAACCACTTGCTATTTATCAACAAATCTCATACATTGATAGGCGCTGGATCAAACCTAGGATATTTGATTCCCAACTCATAACTCAACTTACATGTCTCTACTAATGTGGATAATTGGCAATACTTGACATGTACAAGAAAGTGTTGGATGACCAGACATGTCAAACTGGAAATTTTGTCTACTAAGCCTGGCGTTTACTAACTGATTAAAACATTTCAGGGAAGGGTTTGAGTGGCATCATTGCTTCACGGAAATGTATAATTTGTTAGATAGGATAGTTGCACTTAATGTAGTAGTCATCACTTGTGTCCACTTAAAGCAAGTGACAAACAAGTTACTTAAATTATTTTTCATATGAATAGAATACCTGTGACGAGACTAGGCTAATATATAAATTTCTGTTATTACTCAAGTTCAAGGTGGTTGACTTGAGATTTGCTGTTGTAAGGAAAATGTTGATCACTCCAGGTCTCATTTTTATACTACTTCCATAACTTTTCCTCTCCCTAATAATTCATGTGTGGTAACAGAGCATCATCCAGGATACATGCATGTTCTTGGAGACGTCACTACTCATTTTGGAGAAAAAAGTTGTATATAGCTTTTTAATACTACATGTACTACAAGTTTTTTAGTCAGTAAATGGTTGCTAATTCATTGCTGCTCAATTAGGATTTTCTAAAAAATAAAGCATACCCGTTGTTGGAAGGATGCTCATTGTTTCTATTGGACTGGTTGATTGAAGGACGTGGAGGATATCTAGAAACTAACCCATCAACTTCTCCAGAACACATGTTTATTGATCCAGATGGTAAACCTGCTAGTGTGAGCTATTCATCAACCATGGACATGTCAATCATAAAAGAAGTATTTTCTGCAATTATTTCTGCTGCTGAGGTGTATTTTTTTTTCTCAGTAACACACCTTGGTCATTTATTTCTGTTTTTCTCTAACATACCTTGGTCATTTATTCCTTTTAGCTCTATTGTGTCTACTAATAAGTTTTTACAATATACATCAGATTTTGGGGAAAAACGAGGATGAAATTGTTCAAAAAGTCCGTGAAGCTCAGCCAAGGCTTTTACCAACAAGAATAGCTAGGGATGGTTCCATTATGGAATGGGTGTGTATCTTGGCTTGAATTTCTTAGTTTTTTTTCCTGGAAGTTAAAATATCCAGAACAAATAATCAAGTTTTGGTTTGCATAGGTGCCAGACATGATAAATTATTTTGGGTTTTCTGACAGGCCGTGGATTTTGAAGATCCAGAGATTCATCATCGACATGTATCACACCTCTTTGGCCTGTTTCCAGGGCATACAATAACTGTTGAGAAAACTCCGGACCTCTGTAAAGCTGCAGATTATACCCTTTATAAAAGAGGTGTATTATCTACCGACTCAATATACTAGATAGATAATTGATAGTTAAATGTGCAGTTTGGTTTAGTGGTATTTCCACACACAAAAAAAGATGTTAAAAAGAAAAGGAAGAATCTTAGCTTCCATTTGCCCTTGCAATGCCTGATTTGTGTAGAGATTGCTTCATGCCATTTTGGGCGCTGGAGCATTAAGTGCTACTCTATTTATACCCAATTTAAAATTCAAAACATGCATGTGAGTATTATGTTTCTCCATTGATTATGGTGGTAATTGTCTTATAGAAATGTTTGGGTGACTTTCATTTACCCAAGTTCATTCTTTGAAGGTGTGCATGTTTTCTGAACTTCATCAGTTGTGGCATTATATGAGCAATCTCAATTTGTCTGTATATTTGCCTAATGCATGAACAGGAGACGAAGGTCCAGGATGGTCAACTATATGGAAAACTGCATTGTGGGCACGCCTTCACAACAGTGAACATGCATATCGGATGGTTAAACATTTGTTTGACCTAGTGGATCCAGATCATGAAAGCAATTATGAAGGAGGGCTATATGGTAACCTTTTCACTTCACACCCTCCTTTCCAGATCGATGCCAACTTTGGGTAGGTAACACTGTTTTGTGACATTGAAAGTGCAAGTAATTATTAGTTCTATTTGTATCTAGCTTATTTATGGTGGCCTGGCTTGACTTTCAAGTAATCGGCATATCAATGCCATGGAATGATTGAAGAGAAAGTATGGATTACAGGACCAATAGTTGACCTTGTTGGGATGAAGATTGACGTCAAATGCCTGTGAAACAATATTTTTTTGAACGTTCTTCTCATTGCACCCTAAGAACCCATTTAGAGGAGTGTAGAAGGCTGAACTTACAAAAGGGTCAACTTTCATAGTGATGAAGAAGATCCAGTTTCATGTTCAAATGATATGAGCTTTATAAATAATTGATATTACATATTTTTATCACCTTATAACATATCTACGTTGGAAATGATCAATGACCTTTGAGAGGTCTCCGTCCAAGTTTCTACGCGACCCTCCTTAATATGTCTCCTATAGGACGGCATATATTTGAACAATGTATGAATTCTAGATGAGGAGTTGAATCCAAAAGTTGATTTGGAGAACGGTTATTACTAATAAATCAATAATGTTGGTTACATGCAATTTTCTTAATTTTGTGATCTGTTTTCATTTCAGTTTTTCCGCAGCAATAGCTGAAATGCTAGTCCAGAGCACCGTAAAAGACCTGTACTTACTTCCTGCTCTTCCTCGATATAAGTGGGCGAATGGTTGCGTGAAAGGACTGAAGGCACGAGGTGGGGTGACAGTCAATGTATGCTGGAAAGAAGGGGATCTTCATGAAGTCGGTCTTTGGTCGAAGGAACATCATTCTATTAAACGATTACATTACAGAGGAACTATAGTGAACGCAAACTTATCACCTGGTAGAGTTTACACATTCAATAGACAGTTGAGATGCATAAAGACATACGCTCTTCCATCAGCAACTTCCTATTGAAGGTAGAGATAAGTATCTTTAGAACAATATTATTCAGACATTCCGTGATAAATCTGGCTATGAATTACGATTTTTTTTAAATATATCAAACACACATTTTCTTATGAATACATCTACGACGACTTCTACTTTCTTTTTTCATTCTCCTTTTGTTTCCTATTGGGTTGCTACCCGGTCTCCAGTAAAGAAGCAAATTAGCCTTAATTTGAGACCTTTGAGTATCTTCTGCTCTGCAGTGATGACAAATTTGGCTAAATACATTCATAGATCATAAAACCTGAAACTAACCGAAGCCAAATCCCACAGCCTCTTACAACCAACTAATGGCTCTTGCCGTATAGAGAAAAGGCAGTCTTGTGGAAGATCTGCCTTTTGACTTAGATGGTACTGTTATGAATTAATTAAAGAATAAATGAAAAATGAGCAATCACTTGCTGATAACGATTTTCATAATTGACAGGATCTCCTGCTCCGATCGAATGACAATTCAAACCCAGATCTTTTGCGTCGAATCGTGCAGTGGTATATATATATAAAAAATTTCTTCCCGAACGTGAGTAATGAAAAAAAAGTCATTATGTTACGAGTTTTGTTAAGGATCGTGTAGAGCACTCGATTGGTTTACAAAGAGTTCCATGACTATACACTCTAGCCTTGAGACCCACAATGGACCAAGCATAATCATCTGCAGATACAAAAAGATAAAAGAAAGTTGATTGTAAATCATCTCCCTTCATATGTAAGAAAGAAAACAGGGATTCAAGAGAAGTGAAGTCCTCTTAACGTCAGTGTATTTAGGTAAGAAAACGTGACGTTTCCTATGATGAGTTATGAGTAGCGTACTGCTACATAACATGTTCTCTCCCTTGAACAACAGGGCATTTACACACAAAATCAGATATGAACCAGCAATTTCTGTCAAAAAGAAAAGTATTATTGCTAACAATATCTGACACAATAAATACGAATCCCATATGTACCTCCCCGCTACAATCTGTCTCAGCCCTCATGCACCTCGTGTGCGTCGCAGGAGTAAACAAATTGTTGTATGATCTCCAAATCTAAAAGACCCATTTAATGCTAACTTATTCACCACCTGCTTAACGGGGCAAGAAAAACAAGGTAAAGACAATCCATGTAGTTTCTCTCGTGGGAGAGATTATGCCTTGCCCCGCAGCACTTACTAGAAAAAGATTTTTGATACAATCTGTCTTGTCAAAACTTAGATATGTCTGTAAATGAGACGAGATTTATATACATAGCTATCATCAATAGATCAAGTGCCGATAGGATAAAGATGGGATTGAAATCCAGGGACTTGCTTATAAAGTGTTGACAAATGAAACCAACCCCTTTAAAAAGTTAAGTACCAAAAAAGGTAGATCACATATCGTCGTCCACACTGCAACATCATTGATTTGCGCTGCTTGTTTTCACACCTTGCCTCAGGCACTTGCTTATAAGGAGTTACAACAACCTTTTAGCTTTCAGTGTTTACCCTGTTGTGTTTGTGAAAAATAGTAAATGAACGGACGATGAGGGATGGGTTCTGCTGCAGCTTGCTACAAAGAAAGATTGGTGGAGTCCGAGTTTGATGGAGGATAACAGTGGAGAAGGTCCTAGGCCATTGAAGGTTACCTTTAGTGGGCCAGCTAAGCATTGGACGGATGCCATCCCGATTGCGAATGGCAGACTTGGTGCCATGATTTGGGGTGGTGTTGCTGTTGTGGATTCCGACCGGTGATGTTTTTATAGTTGCTCATTGGAAGCTAATTAAACACACTGACACAATATTTTACGTGGTTCGGCAAATTACTTACATCCATAGAAGAGATTCATTTTATTAGAGATAGAGAAAGGATACAATAAATACATAAAAAAAAAGGATTACATCCACTCTACTCAACTCCCAGCTCACTTCTGTTGCAGCTGCTGCAATGGCAACAAGGCTGCTGCCATTGCAGCTCTTCTCCTTTTCTTTCTTTTCTCTTCACACACTCACGTTGTCTCTCACTGCTCTCCAAAACATGCCTTTTTTATAGGCAAACATGGTGAGCCTCTCCAGCACATTTGTCAACATGGAGGTCCAGCACATTTGTCAACATGGAAGAGCCAATAAAGCCTTAAACCATGCCACCAAATGTGGCACTAATGATGCTTCCACTCGCTTGGTGGTGGGATATTGCCACAAATGGCAATATCCTAACAGTTGCATCAGAAACTCTCCAACTTAATGGCTACTTAATGAATATGACTTTGCGTTTGGAACTACTAGATATAAAAGATGTTGCTTTCGTTTCAAGATATGGAAATTCTACTTAATGAGGTACAATCGGGAAAAGAACATCATGTTTATCAGTTCAAAATGGATTTTTGTAGCTGATTATGGTATTTGTGGTTTCAGCTCTCAATCTTGATTGATGTAAGAGAATGTTTGCTCAATCTTGATTAATGTAAAAAGATTGTTTTTGTTTAGCTCATCAGTTCACGTGGAGATGTTTTATATGCGTTCTTTTTTCTGTCAATGAAAGTGCAATCAATCATCGATCGGTTCTATATGCAAACTTTAACAAAACATGAATTCCTGATAACAAGTTAGAATCCAAAATTAAGTTGTGGACACTTTGTGTCAACGACAACGTAATTTACTGACATTTCTCATAATTTTTCAATTTTTATTTCCATTTCAGTTTTCCAGCAGCAATCGCAGAAATGCTAGTCGAGAGCACGGCAGAAGACCTGCACTTACTCCCCGCCCTTCCTCAGGATAAGTGGGCTGATGGTTGTGTAAAGGACTGAAGGAACGAGGCAAGCCGACAATTACAATATATGCTGGAAGGAAGGCGATCTTCGCGAAGCTGGGCTTTGGTCTAACGAACAGAATTTCAGAATTCTTTTAAAGGGTTACATTATAGAGGAACTGTAGTGAAATCAAATCTATCACCTGATAGAGTCTACTAGACATTCAATAGAAAGTTTGAGATGCATTAAGACATGCCCTCTCCCATCAGCAGCTTCTTGTCGAATGTTGAGATTAGGTAATTCTTTGACAACAAAAATATTAATAGTTCGTGGATAAATCTGCGAAGTAACTACAGATTCTTTGGAAGTCTACCATGATTTTAGTTTAAGAAAAATCTTCTGTTCTTCGGCATTGTTCTTCTTATTTACTATATTTCATGTCAATTTTCATGGCCAAATTTTTTCAAAGACCAAATTAGCCCTCATTCACCGTCTTAGTCACGTGCAAAGTTTTCCCGCCTAAAACAAGAAGTCGTTATAAATCCTGTAACTTACCGAAGCCAAATCCCACAACCTCTTATAACTAACTAGCAGACAGAGAGTGAGAGAGAGATCTCAAAGAAAGCCCAAACGTCTTCTTCTTCTTCTTCTTCTTTTTCTCTAATCTCCTGTACCCTCTACACAAAAAAAAACAAAAAAAAAAAACAAAAAGTCTCTCTCTAGTCTCTTTATCCGTGAGAAAAATGCAGCAGAGGCCAATAAACAGCTTATGTAGAGCACTTGTTCAGGATCAGGATTACATAATCGAGGTAGAAAAGCACATTCGAGAAATGAAATATGCACCAAGAAGGATGGAAAAGAGATCTGGCTATTTTCGCCGTCTTCGCATTCCCAATATGATGAGTGACAAATGGATTCATGCTATTCCCATGGTTGTGTTGCTGTGCCTCTTCACACTCTGGTGGTTTTCTTATCCAGGTGCTTAGTTCTTTTCCAGTTTCTTTTACTGGTTTCTGTTCTTTAAACTTTGACTGTTTTTCTTATTTGTGCCACTCTATTGATTTTTGTGGGTTCTTGTATTCAAATAGTGATGGTGTAATGCAGTTGAAATGTTATATGAATTCTTAATGTTTTCCTTGAAATTCTTGGTTCTTGATAACGGCATTGACTTAATTTATTTGAGTGATTGTATCAGATTCATGTGTGAGAATCTTGATCTTGAATTCAACTTTAATTAATTAGCTTCTGTATAATCATATCTGTTTCCTCTTGTTTCTACCTTTTCTTTGATATATATGTAAAAGATTATGTGTTCTTTAATTTTATATTAGAACCCTGTCTTTGTTTTCTTGAATTTATACTTGTTGTGCAAGAAAAAAAATTATAATACGCAAATGGTGCTTGAAAGGAGTGATCGATGTGGAGAAGGGAAGGAGAAGTCGTTGATTTGCTTTGGACGGATAGTGAGGCTCCTTTCATAAGCATTTTAACTTCTGGTTGGCTCCTCAAGATAAATCTGTTTGATATGTATGATAATTACACCTCATTAAACAAAATAATTGTAGTAGGTATTCATAAAAAAAAAAAAATATTGCAGTCGGTTCAATCGGATGAATCTGATATATTTTGAACAGCAAACAATCTCATATTCTTGAAATTCATTTGAATTCATCATCTTCCTAACTATCTATTCTAAGCAATGAAACGGAAATATGCTTTTATGGTCAGAAATTAATCTATGAGAATTAGAAATCACTGATATCATCTTATGTTCCCTAGTTAATTACATTGTCTCTTTTCCTATGAAAAAGTGAACTTGGAGATCAAGGATGGCAGGATTGTGGGTATACATCGTGCTGATCATGACACACCGCTGCCCCTCAACACTGGGCATGTTGCACTTGCTGCAACAGCTACATCCCCAATTGCCCCAGTTCCTGAGGACCTCACACTCAGTAATGAAATTGAAGCACTTCCAGTGAGTAATGAATCATTTGTGCTTTATGAGAATGATGAAGATTTTGTAAAAACTACATACCGTGCTGATCATGAGATGCCGCTGTCTCTCAATACTGATCATGTTGCACTCACCACGACATCAGCTACATCCCCGATTGCACCTGTTCCTCAGGACCTTGCACTCGGTAATGAAACAGAAGAAAATCCAGTGAGTAATGAATCACTTAAGCTTTATGGGAACGATGAGGCTTTTTACAAAGCTGATCATGCTGATCATGGTACGCTGCTGCTTCTCAATACTAACCATGTTGCACTCAGCACCTTAGCATCAGTAACATCCCCGGTTGCACCAGTTCCCCAAGGACCTCACACTCAAAGATCAGACCGAGGCACATTCAATGAGTAATGAATCATTTTCGGACTAATGAGAATGATGAAGCTTTTGGAAGAGGCAAACTATCAGCCGACATGAATTGCAGTTGAGATCAGAGGTGCCGTATGGCTACATGGCTCTTCTGTGTTAGCACGGTACTCCCAAGTGTCACTTTCAGAAGATAGTAGAAAACAAGTGTTTCGGTACATTTAAACAAAAAACTGAGGTTTTTAACCATGAGCTTGTACTGATTTTACCTTGTATGAATAGAACAACAAATGGCTCATTGTAGGTGATTAGTTTTGAGGATTGCAAAATCTGATTTTGTGAGTTTTCTGGTACATTCTAAGCCTGTAAGGTAATTAAAATAGTCCCATGAGGTTTATTTCTATTGATACCATTAACACTGATTTTATTCCTGTATGAATTAGGCATTCTCTGGGCCTGGAAATTAAGGAGATGAAATTGCCACCATAATTACATGGTGAGACTTTATATGGGAGCAGGTTCTGCAACAGTCCCTTCTTGCTGACAGCAAAATATTGTGTTCACTCAGTAATTAAAGGCATCGACCGTAAGATTTTGACTGCAAGGGTGACTTTTTGCTGATGTTGACATTATCTAAAAATCGCAAAGCGTATAAGAATTTGTTTATTTCCAGGTTGATCAGGGCAAAGAGGAAAAGGAGGAAATCGTTTCTCTTATGCTCAGTGATATCTGATCTTCTCTGCATTAACAAGTAGATGTTGATGGGAAACAACTTATCATATCTAATTATTTAAAGATTTTTTACCAGAAATATTCATTAAAAAAAAGACTTTAAGTTGATGCTGCAATTTCTCCACTTTTTTGGTAACTCCATGGTTGAAATGAGGTCTCTCAAGATGATCGAATATTACAATTTCCATTCATGGCATTCAATCGAATATGACAAATATCAGGTCACCAGTGTTGGCAATGGCTACCGGGACAAAAGATAGGCTATTTGGGTCACATTCGGTCAAAAGATTCAGTTACTATCTATGAACAAATTTATGGCGGCAGTTACTCTAGGTTTGTTCGAGAATAAAAAAAAGAAGAGATAGATATCTCTCTTCTTTGTTGAGAATTTGGTGGGTTCTCGATAGGAGAGAGAAGCAACAACAAGGATTGATGAGAGAATCAGTTAATCATTGTGCATAAAGAAAGAAGCAACAACAAAAGGTTTAAGCAGTACCAGAAACAACAATCATGCACATAACCGATCAAAATCAACTTGTAATGGAAGGAATTTGACTGGAAAAAGGATGACCAAATGATGATCCAAAGGGAATGAAGTTCACTGCTGTTCTTGGTTTACAGACTGGTACTGGTGCGCTTGTGGCACGTCTTATGGATGGCAAGAAGTTGAAGGTTGCTACTGGTAGCTTCATCTTTGAAGGGCCCTTCTTGAATCGTTCAGATTCCAAGAAACATCCTACTTCTGAGTCTCTTCAAGCAATGAACTCAATAAAACACATTTCATATTCACCACGTTTCATTGCAGCTTGAGAAGAGTTCTGCTAGAATTAGATAGGAGATGGGGTTTTAGAGATCAAGAATCTTATGCCTTCAGTGGTTAAGGATTTCATGTAGGGAATTCTGACCGGTGATGTTCTGATATTTGCCAATTGAAGGCTAAGCACACTGACATAATATTTAACGTGGTTCGGCAAACCGCCTACATCCACGGGAGAAGCCATTGCATTATATAGGGAGAGAACAAGATTTACAACAATAGAGGAGGATGAATCATCCCCTCTTTATCAACTCTCAACCTCACTCTATTTCTCTCTTTTCAGTGCTGTAATGGCAGCTACTACTGGCTGTCCTTGGCAGCCCACTCTCTCCTATATTTCTCACATCTTTGGCTACACTCTCTCTCTCTCTCTCTCATTTTGCTCTCTAACGTGTGCCTCTATTTAGAGGCATTCATGGTAGCTCCTCTTGCTCTTTTGTCAATAATGGTGGCCATCAACTCCAGCTTATCTTCAACAATGGTGACTGCACCAACAGCCTTCTTTGATAATGGTAGTTTGCACATGGTTGGTGCAGCTCCAGCTCCAGCTGCTGCATTTGTCAATGGACAGTGTCGTCCATTGATGATTGCTGCACATTAATGGCAACAATCCTAACATTTCAAAGGGAACAAAGATGCTGTAGTTTCAACTGTGGCGAGAATAAAGTCTTTGAATCTGATGAAGATCCTTCCTCAGTGGAGTTTCTATTCAAGTTTGGTCGATACTTGCTTTTTTCTAGTTCACGCCCTGGAACTCAGGTGGCTGACTTTCAAGGAATATGGAACAAGGATCTTGACCCAGCATGCGAGTATATCTTGCACTCTCCAATCTTCTTCATTTTCCATCCCCCTCTTCTTCTTCTTCTTCTTTTTTTCCATCTATATAAGCGTAGAAAGTTAGTTTTTGAGGGGAAAATATGGGGGGATCGAGATTAGAGTATCAGGAATGACTTCTAAGTTTTTATTATTTCCCACAAGCACATAACCATGGCTGAACTATTCTCGAGGGAGTGTTTGAGAATGTCTTTTAAAGTAATTTTTGTTTGAAAATTAATATATTAAAATAATTTTTTTATTTTTAAAAATTATTTTTGAAATAACATGTAAAAATTATTTTTTAAAAAAATAATTTGAAGTAAAATTTTGTTTTTTAAAAAATAAATTTTTTAAATACACTTTTGTGTGAAGTAAAAACAAACAGGTGTTCCACATCCTTTTTGCATCAAGATTTCATATGGACTGCTACTGACCCTTATATCTCTTTCTTCAGTTCTGCTCCAACCTTGAACATCAATCTTGAAATGAACTACTGGCCTTCCCAATATCTCTACCAGTCAATGGAAATAAAGTTGAACAAATGAGAGCCTTTCCATTTCTATCTCACAATATTAAAAGCATTTTGTAATTTATTTGACTGTTTATTTATTATTTATCTTAGTCACTTGAATATTGTTTGGTTTGATTTGCAACGACAATAACTCTTAAAATAATTTAAAAATATTAAAAAAATAATTTAAAACAAGAAAAAAATTCAAATTTTAATGAAAATTAAGTAAATTAGAATTCACTCCCAAACACCTTTAAGACAGGGTATCTTGTATTTTCACCTTGACCTATGAGGTTGGAATTAAAAAGAGATTGTTCCATCCTGTTGTAATGTTGTCTCCCTCCCTCCCTTTGTGTTTCTGACAGATTATATATTAGAGAAAGACTTCAAACATAAAAGTATAAAATAACTGAGCAAGAGTAGCTTTCAAACTTGAAAAAATTGTCAAGTTTTGAACACACAGAAGTTCTTGATATAGGTGTATCGTGGTCTTGTAGAATATCATTGTGCACGCTGAATGATTTTTAGCTGCTTTCATCTGAATTGAAGAACATGCAGCATCAGAATTATATTGAAGTTCTTGGTGAAAGTGTGCAAGATGATATAAAAAAGGCATATTGTAGCTTCAATATCAATATGCAATTATGCGCGCATGCTAAGTTATTCCGAGTTACTTTCACGAATTGCAGTGCTTGTGCAGCTGATAGGTCTTGTCCACGAATGGGGATGGCGATGTCTTTGAAGTAATTATTGATCCTACCTGAAGGATTATGCTTCTTGAAAAATTCATCTTATTCCTCGTTTTAAGCTGGTTTTCGTATCTGCAAGATTTACCGACTTTTGAAATATGAATTAATTATCAGTGATTTCCAGTTCGATGGAAACAGGGACTTTACTAATGATCAAATAGACAAGTTCAGCATGAAATCCAATCCAACATGACCAACATCTGATCGAGAGTGCGACCAACTACCAGTCAAAATAAAGGCTAATATATATATATATATATATATATATATATATATATATAAATAAAAATAAATGGTAATATAATATATTTTAAAAAATATTAGTGAAATATCATAGTTTAATGTACAATACAATACATATATATACATTAAACTATGATATTTCACTAATATTTTTTAAAATATATTATATTACCATTTTTTTTTTTAAAATATGTTAATATATAAAAATAGCCGAGAAAAAGTGTTCGGTCGTTCAAGCCAGCGAAGACCGATGGCATTGAGTGTGTGACTATCTACCAGTCAAAATAAAGCCTTTTATAAAAATATATGTATAATGTTTGGGTCCATATCTTATGCATTAAATAATTTCGGATTTGAATTTGAAGTAAGTATGTTTGGGAACACGGTTTTAAATTTTTTTAATTTTTTTAATTTTAAATAATTATTTTTAAAATTTTAAATTATTTTGATATAGTAATATAAAAATAATTTTTAAAAACTAAAATAAATTTATTTTAATATATTTTTAAATAAAAAATACTTTAACCCCCATGCTACCATAATTCAGACGTTACAAAAAATAACAACTAACACATTACCCACCCACGCGTTGGAATTAAAATAAATCAACAACAACAACAACACTGATCCTGATGGAAAATGGAAGATGGAAGCTGGGTTTTAGTTACACGACCCACTGATAGAGACATGTGGAATCCAACCTCAACTTACTTGGAGGACTCCAAACCCTTAAAGATCACTTCTACTGGGCCCGCCAAGTACTGGACGGATGCAATTCCGATCGGTAATGGCCGTCTCGGTGCCATGGTGTGGGGTGGCGTCTCATCAGAACTTATCCAGCTTAACGGTATGTAAAATAAAAAAGAAAAGCTTGCTTTTCCATTATTTTATGTTAGTTATCTTTTGTTGAAAATCTAGATACTTCCTTTTCCTTTTGCAGAGGACACACTTTGGACAGGGACTCCGATTGATTATACTAACCCTGATGCACCAGAGGCATTAGCTGAGGTTAGAAATCTTGTGGACAGTGGTGAATTTGCAGAAGCTAGTGATGCAGCAGCCAAGTTGTCTGGAACTAATGCCAATGTATGTTAAACAATCATTATTGATGTTTCCTTGCTCTAGCAATTAAACTCCTTCTATTTTCTCTATGGTTAGATGTTAATAGACGATTAGGATCAATTGGTTTCTGGGGCCCCACATTCGGAATTTATGTGTTTTATTTGATGAAAACTAAACCGAAACTGAACTAAAGCTGCTGGCATTGTTACCTTTTTAGGGGCTAACAAATAGAAGAAACTGAACTCAAACTATGTAGTTCTATAACATGATTTTGTAGGCTTTCTACTTGTGTGTTGCTTGCACTTCCATCTCATTATTGCTTGTAACTACCCCTTGCATTTTATTGGTATATTATTTCTAGTTTCCTGGACCTATTTAAACTTCAGGGACTTGAATTATAATGTTGATCGATTAAGTCTATGGAAGAGGCTTTGAAAAATTTTGGCATTCACATCCTAATGATTTGCATTTGATGATTAAGGTTTACCAACTACTTGGTGATATCAAGCTAGAATTCGATGGTTACCTTATGTGTGCTGAAGAAACATATTATAGAGAGCTAGACTTAGATACTGCAACAGCAAGAGTGAAGTATTCTGTGGGTGATGTAGAATTCACGAGGGAGCACTTTGCATCTTATCCAGATCAAGTGATTGTGACAAAGATTGCTGGAAGCAAAGAAGGGTCTGTATCCTTTACTGTATCTTTAGACAGCAAGTTGGATCATCATTGTTACATAACAGACGAAAGCCAAATTGTAATGGAAGGAAGATGCCCTGGAAAAAGGATCCCGCCAAAAGTAAAGGCTAATGATGATCCAAAAGGAATTCTGTTTGCTGCTGTTCTTGGTTTACAGATTAGTGACGGTGCAGGTCTGATGAGTGTTTTGGATGATGGGAGGTTGAAGGTTGAAGGTGCAAATTGGGTTGTGTTGCATATGGTGGCTTCATCTTCGTTTGAAGGGCCATTCACAAAGCCCTCAGAATCAGAGAAAGATCCTGCTTCTGTGTCTCTCAGTGCATTGAAATCAATAAAAAACCAGTCATATTCTGAGCTTTATTCACGTCATTTAGATGACTATCAGAACCTTTTTCACCGTGTTTCGTTGCAGCTATGCAAGGGCTCTGATAGAAATATAGGAGATAGATCTTTGGAGATCAAGAATCTTATGCCTTCTGGAAAAAGATGTGTTGAAGGAAACAAAGATGTAGTTCCAACAGTAGACAGGATAAGATCTTTTCAATCTGATGAAGATCCTTCGTTGGTGGAACTTCTATTCCAGTTTGGTCGATATTTGCTTATTTCTAGTTCCCGCCCTGGAACTCAGGTGGCTAATCTTCAGGGGATATGGAACAAGGATCTTGAGCCAAAATGGGAGTACGTTACACTCTCTGATCTTCTTCATTTTCCACTTCCTTCTTTTCTCAATCTATATATGTGTTAGAAGTTAGGGAGTTGAGGGGGACATGTAGGAGATTGAAGTTATGCTGTCTTCCACTTCTTTCTGCATCAGGATTTCATATAGACCGCTACTGACTCCTTTATCTCTTTCTTCAGTTCTGCTCCTCACTTAAACATCAATCTTGAAATGAACTATTGGCCTTCCCTGCCTTGCAACCTTAGTGAGTGCCAGGAGCCCTTGTTTGAATTTATCAAATCTCTATCAATCAATGGATGTAAAACTGCACAAGTAAGAGCTCTTTCCATTTCTATCTCATAATTAAAAAAAACATTTTGTAATTTATTTAACCTTTTATTTATAATTTATTTCACTCACTGGACTGTTTGGTTAGATTTCAATGGCGGAGTTTCTCCTCAAACTCTAGCCAATAATTAAGAAATTCAGTTGTTGCAATCAGCACTGTAAGCTTGTAGACTAAGATATGTTCATCTTTGCTTATGAGGTTTCCATGTCAAAATAGCTTGGTTACCAGAGAGTCTTATCCTCAAAGCAGTCCCATACCATTTACCCTTGCCATCATTCAACTAGGATGGGGGCAATATATATTCTCTAGTCAATGTAGCATCCCAAGACCTTAACCAGAAAGATCCTCAACCAAACCCTGAGTCCCTTGTAGTGTTTTGTGATCTTCATTGTACTTCTCAAATATTTCTTATCTGAGTCTCAGAATGTTTCCAGGTAAACTACAAAACAAGTGGTTGGGTGGTGCATCATAAGTCTGACATATGGGCGAAACCATCAGCAGATAAGGGAGAGGTTGTGTGGGCAATATGGCCTATGGGCGGGGCATGGCTTTGCACTCATTTATGGGAGCACTACAGTTATACAATGGATGAAGTACGCTATTGATTTTTCCTTAAATTGCCCATTACCTTGCTGTCCTTGATAATTGGCTTTCTCGTTTGACTTTATGACCAAAGTGGTTGTAACTTTCCTTAACACCTACTGTGATGAATTGTTTTTAGGACTAAGTTACGGTACATGCAAATTTTATAGAAAGCATAAGATCTGATGACTGAGGGGAAGGTCTCTTGCCCTTAAATTCCATAATAGTCTGTTCTACTAATTTCGACTCTTTCTAAGATTGGATGGTTTTTATGTTATTAAGTGGCTACTGGACCTTACATCATGTTATTTTCTCCCCCTCTGTTGTTACTGGGCACTGTCATCAACAGATCTTTGATTATCTTATGAAACTTTAGAGAGTCTCTTTTCCTCTTTCTTTCTCAGAAGAAAATTATAATTTTTTTTAATGGCATAATTTACATCATGTTATTTTCTTCCCCTCTGTTATGCTGATATTTTCTAAATGATTAGGATTTTCTTAGAAATAAGGCATACCCTCTGTTGGAAGGATGTGCATCATTTTTGTTGGACTGGTTGATTGAAGGGCATGGAGGATATCTAGAAACCAACCCGTCCACTTCTCCTGAACATATGTTTATTGCCCCAGATGGTAAGTCTGCTTCTGTGAGCTATTCATCAACTATGGATATGGCACTCATCAAAGAAGTATTTTCTGCTATTATTTCTGCTTCTGAGGTGAAACTCTTATTCTCAATGTCTGTAATAATTACAGTTTTGGTATTTGCTAAATTTTCTAATTTTTAACTTAAAATTGTAAAAAACTTGTGAAAAACAGGTTTTGGGCAGAAATGAGGATGCTTTTGTTCAGAAAGTGCACAAGGCTCAACCAAGGCTTTATCCAACAAAAATTGATGAAGAAGGCTCTATTATGGAATGGGTGTGCAAGTGGCGTATATATTTTGTATTGTTGTCCACGTAATGTAGTCCTTTCCTGTATTTTGACTGCTAGATTTTGACAAATGTAATCCTCTCTGTGGTAGTGCAGGCACAAGACTTTAAGGACCCTGATGTGCATCATCGACACCTTTCACATCTGTTTGGCCTGTTTCCAGGACACTCAATAACCATCGACAAAAATCCAGAGCTTTGTGAAGCAGCAGAAAATTCTCTCTACAAACGAGGTTAGCTTAAATATACAACTAGTTTAGGGGGATTGAGGCCAAATGGTTCCATCCAGCTGTATCACTTTCTCTCACCTTTACCTGTTCTTTTCTGGTTCTGAAAGATTATATTTGAGACTGATTTCTTGCATAAAAATGTAAAATGAATGCATAAGAGCAAGTTTCAAGCATCAAAAAAATGTTATGCTTTGAACAGAATAGCTCTCGTTGCAAGAGCAGAATGATATAAGAAGGCCTCTCGTGGTGTCATGGAATATCACTAGGCATGCTAAATTATTTTAAGTTACTTTTCATTAAATTGGAGAAATTATGCAGCAGTAAATTATATTGAATTTCTTGATTGAAGTGAAAAAATGTCATGCTTTGAACACTAAAGTTCTTGATGCAAGTGCAAAATATACAACAAGGCCTATTGAGGTTTAACAAAATATCACTATGCATGCAAAAGTATGTTGAGTTACTTTCATTGGATTAGAGAACTTACGCAGCCAGAGAATTCCATTGAAACTTGTATGCATTGTCCACAGATGAGGATTGTCTACGCTTAAAGGATTACTTTATCTTTCCTGAAATGCTATACTGTTCAAAAGTTCATCTTATATTCCTTCATGATTGTATTTGTAACTTCAGCTGGGACGGCATTGCTTTGGGGTTATAGTCTGGTATTGTGTTACATTGTATTTGTCAATGGAAACAGGAGAGGATGGGCCAGGATGGTCGACCACATGGAAAATTGCTCTATGGGCACATCTGCACAACAATGAGCATTCTTATAGGATGGTTAAGCAATTAATTAAGTTGGTGGATCCAGATCACGAGGTAGCGTTTGAAGGTGGACTGTACAGTAATTTGTTTGCAGCACATCCTCCTTTTCAAATTGATGCCAATTTTGGGTAAGCAGCCTTGTCTATGTTATCGATGACAATGTAGTAAACTATCCAACTTAGTTTCTCTCAACGTGTGTCGAAACATATAATCAGGTTTGTAGTTTTAAACAGACGGATACCATCTTCAAATACCACAAACATCTGTGCATGCATTATATCAATGATTTGATAGAGATGTGATTTCTGCAACTTTTGGTTTCAGATTCACAGCGGGGGTTTCAGAAATGCTTGTCCAGAGTAGCATAAAAGATCTGTACTTGCTCCCTGCTCTCCCTCGAGATAAATGGGCAAATGGATGTGTTAAAGGATTAAAGGCACGCGGGGGGTTGACAGTCAGCATATGCTGGAAAGAAGGAGATCTTCATGAAGTTGGTGTTTGGCTGAAGGATGGAAGCTCCTCCCTCCAAAGAATACATTATGGAGGAACTACAGTCACAGTAAACTTATCATGTAGAAAGATTTACACATTCAATACACAGTTAGAGTGTGTAAAGACTCTCTCCCTCTCATGATAAGAGATAGGGTTCTCTTTCAACTTTGTTCAATGTCAATACTGAATAAAATTCCATGAGAACGATGCGTGCAAAAAAATCTGGCAAGGAACTCAGCTTCCTTTGTATGTGAATAGCCAAAGCCAAAGTGTTTTTGTTTAGAAGCTACGGGCGGCATTGTATTTTATTTTATGTTTCTTTTCTTTTTGACAAAAACCAAAAACTAGTTTTTTAAAAAAAAAAGTGAAAAAAAAAATAATATGATGTAGAAATTTAGAAAACAAATAAAATTATTTTCATTTAAAAAAATGAAAAAAAAATCAAGGCAAACAAAAAAAAATTATTTATGTTTTAAAAAATTTGAAAATAAAAAGGGAAAATGGAAACCATATTTCGTTTATAGGCATTGTTGGCCCACAGCCCAATCTTCAAACAATATAGTATAGCTCAATTGCAGGCTTTGAATCGATTAGGCCTGGGCCAATAGATACTCCTCTACGACGCCGTGTAATCGACAAATCCAAACATCCTCTCCTCTAAAACAAAAAGTCTAAAACCCTAACCAAAACCCCCTCATTTCACCCCATTCTCCTTCACACGCTGAAATGGCTTGGCGCAGTGGAGGATCACTCTCGCGTTCGCTCATGTCCGCCGCCAGGGCGCCGCTTCCTCGCTCTTCTGCACCTCTCCCCCGCCTCCGTCCCCCGTCTTCCTCCGCACCCCGTTTACAATCTCGCCGCTTATCCTTTGCTCCTTCCAGGTAGCCATCCCTCTTGAATTTTTCTTGATGATTTTCTTTTTCTGAAATATTGTTTCCCAATTTTCATTTTTTGTTTCATTTATATTTCTTTCTATTATGGATAATGAAGCTGTAAAATTGACCTTATTTTGCGTGATAGGCTAGTGCATATTTTGTTAATAAATTTCACTTATTTTGGATCGATGGGCTCGTTTGAAATGGAGGGCTTATTCCTGTGGATCCTTAAATTTATGAAATAACCAACGCTAGTAATTCTACATTTCGTAAGAAATCAAGAAAATCCATTTTTAATCTATTTTTGCATATTGTTTGTCGAAGCCAATCTGGGGATGAGAATTTCTTCTTCTGCTTCTGATTCTGCTTCTGCTTCTGCTTCTGCTTCTGCTTCTTCTTCTTCTTCTTCTATATTATGGTTTAATGTTTCTCTTTGTTGTTGTGTTTTTGTAGGAACTTGGGAGAACTGGGATGCATGCAGTCGTTCTTGCCTTTGGTGTCCGCGGGGAACTTGACATCGCGTCTCAATGCTAATTTGCGGGCTTTTTGTGAGCTGTCTCATGGTACCTTCTGTCGTTCTTGTCCAGATCGCTAATAGTTTCTTTGTGAGTCTTACTGTTTCTAGGGCGCAAAACAAAGCAAAAACAGAATGTTTTTGAATTGTTGTTATTCATGAAATGCTGTGGCATAACTTCTATTGGAAAGAGAAATCTTTTGGGTTGCTTTCCATAAGTTTGTCAAAAATGTGTTCAATTCACTAAGTGAGCTATAAAGTAGATTTGGTTTTTGTTGGTTTTATGAAACCTGGTTAATGAGAGGAATTGGGACTGGGATTGATAGGGAGGAATGGAAAAGATGGGTGATGCACGCGGACTTACAGTCGGCTAAAGGCGCGGAACTGATGCCACAATAGTAGGTTTCTATTTTTTTATGTTTCTTATTCTTAAAAAACATAAATGTAGTGCATCAATATTGAGACCAAAGATAAACCAGAGCCTTCAAAACTAAGAAACATAGAGGCATTTAGTCAAATGCATCATACATTTCAAATTGACTGTTTGCAAGGTTGTTGTGATCCTTGATTCTTGTGCTGGGAGATCCATCTCTCCTTGATTATTTCGTTGTTTATATTAAAGGCTCTCCGTATAAATCTATCAATATTACAAGGGAAGAAACCTTCTTTCCATTTGCTTCTGAGATAAACACATTGCAGTTAGTTGGATTTTTCTTCATTTATTGTTTTTGTTGTGTTTTTTTTAATATTCTCGTAATAAGTTTGTTTGCAACCCACTTGTGGCATATTCCCTTTTCCTTTGCTGCTGATAAAAATATGATGAGAAATCCTTTTGGTGCGTTATTTTCTCCGTATAGTTTATCAAAAGAGTCATTACTTGACCCCATGGGAGACTTGTTTCAAGTACTGCATATGGAAATTAGAATTCAGTGGATTCTTTTCCATCAACATAAAAGGCCAGCTTTAGATTTTGTCTTGCAATTTTTTTCTTTGATCGTGTATAGTTTTCTGCAAATTACAAGTAAAAACTAAGGTGTGTTACTGCTCTGTTTTTATTACTTGACAGCTTCATCACAATAAAAAATATCTGTATACAAAAGGAGCCACAAGATTTTGTAATCTGTACTGGAAAGGCTGAGTTTTAAATCAATTAATCAGTTTTTATGCTGTTACCAGCAACGAACATTATTCCTAATTTCTGATAAGACCTGGAATTAGAAATCTTTGAATTCAATACTTTTCTGTGGTTAAACTCCAAGATTCCTACTGCTTGAAGGAATTACGCCCCAAGAAACTACGCTTTTCTAGTGGAGAATTCTTGCATGGATTTTGAACCATTACCCTGTTATTGCAGGTACTTGAAGAGCCTTTGGATTAGCACTACCAAATGCAACGTTATCTGAAGGAAGTCAGTGACTGGAGTACTATGTGGGATGCTAGGAATTTTGTCGTTTTGGCATGGATAATTAATAATGATGTCATGTTCTATGCTACATCTGAGATCAATGTTAGGTTTTATATACTCTTCGGACAATCTATTAGATGGTTTTGCAGGCACCTGTATTCACTTGTCGGTTTGTGTGCTCTGTTTCTTTGATTTGTACCTTGTCTCTGGAAGGTCCTGCTGTTGATACATGATTATCAAACTTTTTTTAGTTTTTGGAATTTATGTTCTTGTTCATTGTATGAAAGAATTTTTATGGGCCATCACTACCCCCACCCCACTGTAAGAGCTCATGGAGTAGCCAACTGCGCAGGGAATGCTTGGCCTTGGCGTGGTGGGGGTTTTTTTTTGTGTGGGGGGGGGGGGGGGCAATTGGGTTTTGACTATTGATACCCAAAACAATGGATTTTTGACACCTCACCTGATTGGGTTTTGGTACTCATTTAGTATCCCAAATTTAAATGTTATAATCTAGAATTATTTAGTACATTTTGAGGTTATTTATTCATTTTAAGTTCAAGTCAAGTAGACCGGTATCTTACTCAATTCAAAACTTGACATTTTGTCTTAGAGTTTTACCCTAAATTAATCAGGATATTCATAGATTGAATTTTGTACTGTCAATCATTATCTTTTGCTGGTTGTAGGTATTTTTATAAAAAAAATTGACTCGAGGTTAGGCTACCGTAGAGGATAAGGAAAAAACATGTTTCAATCACGCCCTTTCGAGCTCGGAATGAACAATCACTATCTTTTAAACTCGGCCTGGACACATTCAATGGACAGTTTTGCCATTAGAATTGATGAATCCCCTCAACAGTTTTTCTTAATGAACCGTGTTTTCCAAACAATGCTTGAACCGCTTTGCCATTATTTTCATTGACAATGTCCGTGTTTCATCTAATGAGCAGCATCGAGGACATTTCAAAGTGCTTGCAGCTAGAGAGAATGATGCTCAGATCCAAGCATTCTTCCATACCTAAAATAATTATCCAAACCTGACCTGAACTAGAATGTACATGGATTCTTGATACCTGATTCAATCGGGTTTTGGGTTTCTATCATCTATCCGAAACTCAAACCTGAATGATATAATTTAAAATTTTTTAATATATAATTAGCTTGTTTTATATGTAATTTTTTCAAACTTTGAGGAGATTTATTTATTTTAGGTCCGGTTTGGGTCAAGCAAACTAGTATCTATATCCAACCAAAAACTTAAATTTTAACTTTTGAGTTTTACCTGAACCTGATTAGGTTTAAAAATTTTCTATCTATTCGGGCTAGTATCTATGAGGTTTGGGTGAAATTGCTAACGAGATTTTTAGTTGAAGCAACAAATTCGTATTTATCCGATTCTTTTACTGTAGGGGATGTAATGGCATTGCAACTTTTGTTTTCTTGAAACTAGATGCTAGTTCTTTTACAATGGTTTCTGACGGATCAAAATTTCTCTTTTTGGCACCAAATTTATAATGGTCAAAATCTGAGAATTTAAAGCTATTTAATATATTTATTATTTTTTTCCTCTACTAAATTACTAATTTTATTATCATAAAGTCCTCAAACATCCTTAAAAAAAAAATTACCTTGACATTAGAGAAATAAATTATTTACGAAGACATTTAATTGATGTTTGATTTAACCACTAAAAACCCTTTATCATATAAATATTCCTAATTTTAACACTTCATCAGTTTTTTTTAGCTTGAAAGGTAATTAGTGGGTAATTGGATAGATTTTGTTGCATGAAATGACTGGATTGGATTGTACTTCAAGGAGAAGAGTGTATTTTCCAGAAGTTACTGACTGTGACGAGCAAAATACTGTCAAGTAGCATTACTTAATGATGCTGCATCTGATTTCTGTTTGACTTTTGACATTCTGTGGAGGAACTCCTCGTGAGCAAATGGGATGTCCACACCTGACTAGTGTCTTATACTAGTTATGGTATATGAAACAGCACGAGGGGCTGTTCTTCAGCTTGTGCACCATGATCCACTCCATATAGACGTTAATGGAGCATCAAATTCCAACCTGGAGTAATTGGTGGTGTTACCCGTGCAACAGTGTACATCCAATAAACCTAGACCCCAAGTTTGGCTTTAATGTCATTGTCATTAATGAGAATCTTAGAAGGTGCCACTTCCAAACAAAAGTTAAAGTCTATTGTGAAAAATGTTGTTCTGGATGCTGAACTATCTTGAATTCAAATGCATGCCAGCTCCTTACAGGTATTACTTAATTCCGGTGAGCTATCGGTAGCTTTTGATACATGATATATAATGAATAGGATAGGAAAACACAACTCACTTGTAATGGTGTTTGGTGGATAGTGCACATATGGAATATGGTCTCACAAGGCAGTCTTATCATGTCCACTCTCCTCTGTTCATCAAATATATTGTTGGGGTGCAACATAATAGCCCAACTTATACGATTCTATGGCCTCGCTGAGGGAAGTCTAGAAGTTTAGACGAATCCGAAAGTTAGCGAGGAAGCTCTGAATCCATCCTGTGCAACAAAGGAACTACTGAATAAGTTCTTCAATAGTTCAATAACTCCACTTCGTTTTCCATGTCTCTTTGTAGAGGAAGCTTGCGCCATTCTGCAGCAGACCATTGGCTAAATGAAAGTAGTTGAGTCGATATTCGTTAAAAGGAAGCATTCGGGGCCACATGCAACTTGTTAAAAGTCCATATTGTGCATGACTATTTGTGGAGAACTGATCCCAGGAAAAGGCAAGTCACAAATGAACATCAAGTGCTTGGCATTTTATGTTACAAGTGGAAGCCTTTCTTCTGGCCCGTGTATAGTGATGACTCCTATCATTATCCCAATTACATAAAAAAAGTGCTGTCTTTTTTCACCGACAGTACATGAAATGAAAAGAACTTGTATCACAATTTTTCGGATGAGACACACAAAAGTAGCCGGGCAGAACTTTTAACTTCGGAGATTCTTGTGTCTCATCTTTTTCCACCTCCGATCGAGTTTAGTTTTTGGCACAAGAGAAACCAACGTGGAGCCAAATTTCGCAAAACCTAATTCAATCCACAAGAGATGGGCAGGCCACTTTGCATGCATCACCATTATTCTTATTCCATTTTTCGAAGCACTACAGCGGTACATTGATTAAAACCATTTTGTATCAATCTTCTTATGACCAGACATATTGTTGTAGTCCCTTTCAACCATTTCCAGTTGCTTTCCAATTAGCCAATGTGATGGATGTGTCACCAAATGATGCTGGCATGCTGCTTAATTATATCCCACAAATTTGATCTCAAGGAAAGAAAATACGAAATAATACAGTGCTTCCATATCAAACTGGATTTCGAGGGTCCACGGGCAACTGTGAAACCCACTATTTCCTACCACCCTATAGTTGTTTTTTGCCACAACTTTGACCTCAATATCGAGCGAGGCAGCATATCACAGGTGAGGCGCGCAGACGAAGCTAGTAAAGTCCCAAACCCTTCTTACCACTGACATGACAACATCGAATGAGAATTAAACCTGAAAGACTAGATAAAAATTCACAAAAAAAGAGTGTTAAAAAAAACTCCAAAAGTATCATCCCTTGCAATATACAAATTGAATTGGATGAGGAATAAAAAAAATGAAAACGTTGAGAAGTTTGAGCATTTGTTAGGATCGAGTCGGAGATAATTAACACCGACTGAGAATGATAGAAAGTTGACTAGAGCAGTACGTTAAACATCAAACTAAAAGCCTGACTTCAAAATTTTCTTCCCCGACTTTTCAAGTCTACGTACATCCTCGTGATCTTGATCGAATATGTAATCATGCATGAAGGGATTAATACAGTATTCAGCACCATGATATATGCTACAAGAAAAAATCAAGTTGCAAGCTTCATAGACAAAAAAAAAAAAAAAAAAAAACTCCTCTTTTCAAATGCTCCAAATCCAAGAAGTTTGGGAAACAACTCATAACTCTCCTCAATCTAAAGCCGAGACATTCTAAATGTCAACGGCACAAATTCTTATCCTTAATTTATTCCTATAGGTCTCTAGCCTCTCTCAGGCCACGCTTATCAGTAAGAGAGAGAGAGAGAGAGAGAGAGAGGGCAATGAAATATCCTTCATGGCATCTAAGCTCCACATACCTTGGAAGATGTATCGAAAGAATTGAAAATTACAAAAAAAAAAAAATTAATTAAAAGGCC
>Ga0307510_10000703_pt1 | contig 34320 bp, 44 predicted proteins | sample 12_EM_MG_FD_207224 | JGI IMG/M metagenome (GOLD analysis project Ga0307510, IMG submission 207224) | Populus trichocarpa ectomycorrhiza microbial communities from riparian zone in the Pacific Northwest, United States - 12_EM | ecosystem: Host-associated > Plants > Roots > Unclassified | place... | reverse complement strand
CCTGTAAGGTCGATTACAGGCCACAGACACGATAGCGAAGTGATAACAGCGCACCTCCCCGCGACATCTACTCGACGTATAGCGTGTGGCATGGAAAATCCCTCAAACACCGGTACCGCATGTGTCACACCGTCTCCTGAGTCGAGAACGATGCCAGTTGTCCGACCAGATGCATATCTATACGACAGATTTGAAGAGTAAGAATAGGTGAACAGGAGTGAGGTTGCGCCTTACAGGGATAAAACGGCTTGTACGGATATGTAGAGAGCGGGGACGTTGAAAGTATCGAAGAATATTTGCGCCGCCGATTCTCGGTTCGTTCGAGGATTTAATGGCGCCTCTGTCAGCAGCACTGGGTGCTGAACAGACAATACCCAACAGAACGTAACACAATGCGAGTTAAACAAGCAAGCCGATCGATGCGCGGAGCACCCCCAGTACAGTACGCACCTCCTCGCTGAGCGTGCCCAACTCCTCCGCGTAAACCCAGTTCCATATGCGCTCCATGTCATCCCAGTCTGTCACGATGCCGTGTTCCATAGGGTACTTGATCTTCAGCAGACCCCTGAACTCCTGCGCTTTCCTGCCTATGAAAACGTCACCTTCGAGAGCGCCCGCCATGACTCGGACGTGCTTCGGCCGCCCGACGCTGAGAGATGGGAGAAGAAACGAGGGCGGTGTGAATGCCCAGAAAGGCGGGAGAGTGAAACGTACTATGAGGGGAAAAAGCATTTGGGATGATCCTGGCCGGCGAATCCAGCCTTGATGGTCCCAGAGCCCTATAAAGGAAAGACAGGAAACCCGAGTGAGTATGGTCATTGGACGGTGTGCGGGAGATAAACGGGGGCTTGCGCCCGGTGCGAACGTTGTCTATGACGACTGGCTGGTTGGTGAGGACATCTTCGTATTCGGTGGACATTCAGCGCGCGCGGCCAGGATTGATTGTGGTCGCGTGTGGTGAGTTGGAGAAAAGTTTACGTTCGGATTGCGGATTTTCGGGATTGACGCGAAAGAGGGAGCTGCGACGCGTTCGGTGCCGCCGTGGCCCCAAACGTTGTGCTTTGTTGCTTGTACTGGACCGCTTCTCCTGGCTGACGTCGGTCATGATAGCATCCCATCTTCCGAAATTCATCAACTCTCTCCTCTTGTTGTCCTGGATATGTCTCGTGCAGGTCAGGTTTTTGGTTGTCGCCCTCAACTTTATTACTACAATCGCTCACACAAGACTTGCTGTTTTAGCTCCCAACGGCTAGCGCGTTCGGTCACAAGTGGGAGGCCACAAGTTTCTGCAAATGTCTGTAAATTTCTTTGTCCACTACCTTGACAGGACGTTGTTCCGCCGTTGTCTAACTCGTTCCAAAACGACAGGCATATGTTTCGGGACGAATTCCTCCATCCTCCGCATAGACGTGCCCGACAACCCTTCCAAGCCGTGCCTTTCCTGCACAAAGCAATGGTGTCTGAACCAGAACCTGCCCATCTGCGCCGGGGCAACTCTGGGCGACACGGACCCAGATACGGCGACGGGCAAAGAGGGAGACGTGGAGGCGCGCTGCTTCCGTATGTGTATATCCCTGGGTGGATAACTCAGGGCAACTCGGTTCAGGTTATGTTTGACGATGGTATCTCCGCAGAACGCGACTCGCCTCGGGACCAACTAGTGGTCACCTTATTCCTCCTAACCGTCTTTGGTCTCTTACTTGGAGCTGGGATCAAAGGGAGGATGGTCAAAGCCGGTTTGGATACGAGCTTGCCCTGGCACACAGGTCGCAAATGGTGGCAGGTGGGTCTACCTTCTCTTTCTTCTCGACAGAATCGGCAATAACATTGTCTCTCAATTGGAAATCATCCCCTGATCGTGCGTTCCTCAGGCATGGATACCAAGTCGATTCGACGATATTGACATTAGTCTGAGAACACGGTCATCGGGTTCAGCGAGGGCGAGAGGTGATTATATCGCTGTTTCGGATGGCGGGGGTGAACACTTGCAGCGTGGTGGTTAGAGACCTTGCAGATACCTGTCCTTCTTGTTATTGTAATCAAAATGCACGAATTCCGAGTGCCGGTGGTGATCGCAGCAGCTACGTTACGAATAAGCCGATTAGTCGGCTAATCGCAAACAATAATAAACCTCGACCCAACCCCTCACGATAATCAAGGCGCCCACTCGGTCCCTCAGCAACATTGAACCCAAATGGGAGGGATCTGCTCCAAGTCATCGACCCTTACAGGGGGCCACACCCTGGCCTCCTCGTCGTCACCCGGTCAGGGCCAGTCACAAGCGACTTCAACCCGAGGAAGGCAGCGTCCGCAGGCGGCCGACGCCCGCCGATCCCAGGCCGCCGCCGCAGCTGAAGAAAGGAAGAAAACAGTAAGCAACCCCCTTCACGAGCCAACTCAATTGTATACCCCCCGAAAGGCAGAGCACGACGAACGCTGAAATATTATATTTGCGACGTTTAGGAAACCAAGCGGGGTGTCAGTGCCGCCAATCCTAATTCAGGACGCCTCGCCGCCCGTCTGGAAGCGTTAAAGACAGCTCCTCCTGCTCCAGAACCGACCGTGCGGGAAGACACGCTTATCGTAAGCTCTTGCTTGCTTAATTTCTCTCTTTCTTTTTAAAAAATTTCTTTTTTTAATTCTCCTTATTTTTTTTGGGGTGCCTTTCTTTGTTTTCACTCGTTTCTGAGATCGTTGTCGTTGAACCTTGCAGGACGACTGGAGAAGTTGAAATGCCTAAATCAATGCCGCCAAGTTTGGTCGTTACTATGTCCTATTTACCTCCGCCAGTGGGAAAATACTTCTTGCAGGCGCATGCAACCCACACACCCTGCCTTTTGCTTGCCCCTTGTGCTTCCAAGCAAAATGTTTTTGTGTTCTCGATTGACGCATATGGTGCATTAGTCATCCTTTATCATGCTGGAACAGCTCCTCGCCGTTGGCGTTATCGAAGTCAGTCAAACCCAGACCGACCTCGTGGACTCCGCGTTTTTTTAACAAGCACCCTACACACACCTAGCCCTACATTCGTTTTTTTGCGGGCTTCCTGCCAACCCTTCCCACTAGATGAAATAATTTCCGTTCGCGCCTATCCCTCTTCTCTCACCTCGTCGATCAGCTCTTTTGTGCAAACGGGGTTACACACCCTCCTGGGACACACCTTTGTTAACGCTGCGTGTCCGGCAAGTGGACTGACTTCCCTTCTTCGGGAGCTGCAGGTGATTCCCTTCACGCAACCTTCAGGGCCTAGACGGCGGCCCCGTGGTGTCATGTTGTTTTTGTGTGCCTGACGCCCCAATAGTCAAACACCGGCCTTTGCGCCGAATCGGACGACCTGATCAAAATATCTGTAATGGTTCGGCGCTCCGCCTCTCCTCATCAACCTTTTAAAAAAAAATGGTTTGCCCCGTGGTCCCGCTCCTCCTGCCGAATTGAATCGCAAACTTTGAAACCGATTGTGTTGTGTCCGGCGCTTGGTCCGCATTTGAGCTAGGATGTCGCACGTCAACCCTGTGTCGCGATGCATATGGCATGTCCACTACTGTACATCCCTCATCGTCTCAACGACGTTACCGAAAAGACGAGGCTAAATGCGTCGCCTATGCAACCTATACAGTAGTTAGCGGCTATAACGACGGAACCTTCCCTTATACCGTACAAGTTGGGATCATCGGTGGCCATCCGAGGCCAAGCCACCCCCGCCGCGGCGGCACGCTCTATACAGTATGTGCAAAGCTTACGGCTCGCGACCTACGCGCTCCGGTATTCTCGCAATCGGAGCGTGGTCACGGTCTCTGAACACAGAATTGCTTGGGTCTTGACACCAATATGCCGCCGGATTTGTGGGAATAGAGCCATGCACAACGGGATGGCAAACTAAAAATACTACTTACAACTGGGTATGCAAAACACACTATATACATACAATATGATCCCAATGTTCATCTCTCCAAAGTACGGGTTGCTTTGCCAAAAGCAACAAAAAGACATCGTCCATCGTGTTTGATGTATTTTCTTGACAACCAACACGAATGGGGAGGAAGGGGTTGGTCGCAGGAAGGATTAGTCTGCATCGTCTTCATCGTAATCAACTCTTGCTCGCTTTGAACCTGTGCTCACGCCCATACCGATTCCACGGGCTTCCAGAGCCTCAAGAGCAACCTTTGCTGCGCTATCTGCTCCTTTCTTTGCGCGAGACCGTGTTCGGCGCAATGCACCGAAAGCCTGAGCTTTAATGACTGCAAGTGTACCAGATAATGGCGGTGCTCCAGGAGACGGTGATCGGTTGGCATGGGCGATCGTTCTGCGAGGTCTTAGCTTGGAGTGTGCAACATCTGACCTCATGTCACCACCGTCAATCGCAATGTCCGACTTTATCAAGTCAGAAAGCGGAGAAAATAGAGGGCGATCTGTGGTCGATTCTGATCGGCGTGTACCAAGTCTCAATCGGATGCCTTCGGCACCGTGGCCAAGTAGGGAGACATCGGCAATTCCGCCGTGCAAAGTGACCTCAGGAGGGTGGTGCCGTCGATAATCGAAATCGCCTTTTTCATGGGGTACAGATCCGTCGTTGAAAGGAAATTGAAATGGGGATGTAAGAGATGTGGATGAAGATGACGGTCGAGTTGACGATGGAGAGTGAGAGCGGCTGGTGGGAAGGTAAGAAGTAGAGTCTAGTGGCGAGGGCAGAACTTTTTGGTCCTCATAGTTGTGGTTCGGGAAACGGGAAAGGTAGGGAACGTCAGCTGTAGTCACACTAGGTGATTCTACAAAAGTCGGCGAATGAGAAGAACTGCTACTCCCAGCGTGACCAGAGTCACCGCCAGAAGATCCAGTGAGGGCTATTGGCGGAGCCCAGGTAACGTCCCGCATGAGATTTCGCGGAGGGGAAGGATAAGGCGTGAATTGATTGGCTGACCGATGCGACTCGGATTCACCGTGGGCATAGGGAACAGAGGGAGAACGTGCAGTAAGTTCATTGGAGGCGCCAGTAGGATAAGTGACATCCGAAAAGGGTGGCGTGTGGTCAGCTGGGTATTGTAGAGGATCTTCAGCGTATGGACCGACGGCAGGACCGATCTGAGAGTTGATAGCGGTGATCTGAGGATGCATGGGACCAAAGCACGATGGAGGGGGAGGGAACTCGTCCACTTGCGATTCCGACCCCTTTTTCGTCTGCCACAAGGCTCGCCAGAACTTCTCTCGCTCTCTTCCCGCATTTCTGAGACGACTGTTGTCTTGACGGAGTTCGCTCGCCTCTGCCCGGGCCTCGCGACAAGAATCTTGAAGCTGCAAGACTACGGCCTCCAAATTGGTGACTTTGAGGGAGATAGATGGATGAGAGCCCAATGGTGACTTGCGAGGGAAGGGGACCACGAACCTGTCTCCTCCAACGTGGCAATATAATTGGCGCGCCTTGCTCTGAAGGCGGCCTGGGCATCAGCATTTTTCTTTTTCCTGAGGGCAGTGTCAGAGACACGGGACGAAGAGTCGTCCTTGGGAGTCGCAGGGGCCATTGTATCTGTGAGGGAAAAGCAGACGACGCCGGGGGGAATATCCCGAATTATTTATCTTAAATGGCAGCGCAGATTCAGTGAACCAAAGCACCAAATGAGGACGCGTCCAGAAAGCCGTGACCCGGGCGTTTGGCTCTTTTTAAAATTCTTTTTTTTTTTTTTTGCTTCCGTTCCTTTCCACAACCACAACCCAACGCCAACGCCCGAATCAGCACGCGCTATTTCGATCCCGCGCCTCACCTCCTCCACTCGGTCACTGCCACCAGCTTTACCGCATAACATGTGTACGAGGATACGCCCTCCCGAGACCAGGTACTGTACTCATGGCCATCGCCCGCCCATCTTAAGTAGATTACATCAACTCACGTTATCCGTGCCTTTCACCTCTCATAACCCAGCGATTCCTGCTGCCTCACGTTTCTTCCCCATCTTCGTCCCATAATTCATCCTCAGCTTCCCCCTCAATGTCAAGTACCTCCAGGACCGCTTCTTTCCGGTCCAACACACAAGCCACCCTCCGGCCAGTTCTTCCGTTTAGTGCCAGTGAGACCTCCCCGCTGATACATCCTGCCAGCACATACGATCGCCTGATCGGCATGAGGACGGAGGCAATCTGTAGGCATGTTCCTCGTCAGAAATTGGAAAGATTATCTTCGCTTCCGTTCCGGTATTTTCATACCTGACCGACTTTCCCTTCTTCTACGGCGTGTTCAATCAGCTGCTCCCTTGAAAGCTCGTTCAAGGGGCCAACCGGTTGCAACTCTTGGTAACGCAGATCGGAAAATCCAATGGTCGACACTGTTGTGGATCCTTGCGTGGTCCCTAGATCGCGATTAAGTTTATCGCTGAATAAGGGTTGTATCGTGGCGTGGCGACACGCACCTGTCGCGCCATTCACCCGAAACACCACGACAAGGCTGTCATCGTCGAAAAAGTCGAAATCAAGGATGTCATAGCGGTCATTATTTCCAACTCCGTCCCTGCCGCACTGGAGCATGGCTGCCCCTACCGTAGTCTTGGAGTTTGGAGTCGTGGGGTCGTACAAAAGCCGAAGCAGACAAACTTACGGAAGTGAAAGCGTGTATTCAGTGCTTCATGCTTGTAAATTCACGGGAATCAGAAAGAAGCTTACGATCAGCGCCGTCTCCGTTTGAAGGATCATAGGCTGCTATGTATTGCGCCTGGAGTGTAGAACCCTGCAAAGCTCTGGATCTCGTCATCACGTCACTGAGACACGAAAACGTGCTTGCCTGATTGTATTCCACATTCCTCTCACGAATCATGGGTGAAACGTGCAGCTCGGGATCACAAGGACCAGGGTCTACCCGATGCGACGTACTCGGAGGTTGGCATCTTGCCGCCCGTGCAGTCGCACTGGCGGCATGAGCAAAGATGCTCTGGCATTGACTTGCCAAATCCCTGATTAAGGCGTGAAGATTCTTATCCAGGTGCGAGAGATCTCTGTATCCAACAGGCTAGAATGTCGCGCATAATTAGAGTTCACCAAGAGATACGGCATTGAGAACGTACATGCGCCCACGCAGTTTGCGATGGATCGCGCAATGCGGATCGCGCTCGTTCTATGGCAGCGGATAAATTTTGGTTGTGATGGGGAACCCCCAATTCTTGCGGTGAGAAGTTCGGAACGCCACCGCAGAACCAAGCATCTATCTCGCTTTTTACAAGGCCTGTCGTCAGGTACTCGTTTACCTCCAGAATGTCGTGCCGCGGCTGATTTGGGGACTGAGGGTCAGCAACCGGGCTGGCGTTGCCGATCTCTGAGGAGACGTCAGCAAGTCACCAGGCTCATCATTAATTCATCCTTACCAAACCTCAGCCACTTCATAAACTCCTTGAAGCGGTATAGCTCTCGCCTTGCGGCTGCTGAAAGCCAGCTAGCGGAGAATATGGCACGACTAGTCATCGTCATGGCTTGGATGATGTCGTCCTTTTTTAATTCGCATGCTTCATATGTTCGGGGCCTGATCAATGGTGGAGGGTAGGTGAATGCTATACGATCGCGCAAAAGATGCTTACAGCTGAGACCAGCCCAATATCTCCTCCAAGAATAAGTGAAGGCGCTGGCATGCTGGGGCAACGCGTAACTCGGAAAAATCGCGCAACCTCACCAGGGCTTCCACCACTGTCGATTCCCACTTTTGTAGACCCTACGAAATGCCCTTGTTCCATGGCTCGTGAGATGATCGACGATCCACCTACCCGTTCGCTCATCTGTTCACCGCTACCAATGTAATCCGAGGCTGCATCCGACGATCGCCCTACAAGCAACAGCAAGGTCAGATCAAGCAATGATGTCGTACTATCGGCTAAAGCTACGGAAGCGTCAGCCCTAAATAGGGGGAAATGTGATGGTGCTATGCATACATGCGCCCATCTGCACCTGGAGATCATCGAGTGACTTCAGCCATTTAATTCCGGGCTCCCTAGCGCCCATTTGATTGCCCGATCCTAACCACGCAGCATGCATCTCGTCCAAGACACGCATGGTGTACCAAAGCAGCTCACGCGCGGTCGTCGAGATCCTAGCCAAGTCGCGAGGAATCCGCGTGCTTAACAAAGGCATCTCCACGCGGGTCGGAAGTAAAGTTGTCCCATTTGTCTGGGAACGCTGGTGCGCAAGGAGGTCAGGGTTTAGAGGTTCTTTCCGCAATGACGCCGTCGTAGAGCTCGGGCTGATGGAGATAGCACCGAGCGGATAACTACCATCAAGGAAACAGTGTATGCGGCCCGTATTGTCCGAGACTACTAAAATGCTGCTTGATTTCGGGTCATCAGATTTGTCTAAATTTTCGAGAGCGCTAGCATCCTGCTCCCCGGCAGTATCGGCAGGTTGGATGGACGCCGAAAGAAGGTCTGGAGGCAAGGCTGGCCAGGTAGCAATGGCTTCCGGTAAGTCGGACGTTTTAGACATCTGTGAGGCATTCTGAAAGGAGAACAATTGCGTAGCCCTGTAACCCAGAGAGTCGGGACCAACACATCGGGGAGAGAAGGTGAGCACAAACGTCAGTGCCCGTGATTTGTCTGAAACGGGGTCCAAAAGGGGTACGTTCTTGATGACAGAATGAGCGGACCCTGACTTTCACAAGGGGAGGGATCAGCATGCGTCCTCCAGCATGTTAACGCGCAGGCATACGATGTCTAGACCGCGCTTGAATATATCTGGTATGGCATCCACTTCTGCTTTCCTCTCATCCGTGAACCACCAAACCCCAGTCAGCCTCGCGGACTCTGGTAATTGATCTACAAAGGGCGGCGAATGTTCCTCGCGTCCATCCTGAATGGAGTGGATGGTGATCCGTGGAGGATGGTGAATAAGCGCGATAGCTTGCCCTACAGACATATACTCAGTTTGGACTAAAATGTGAGTCCTAGCTAAGCACACCATCAGGACTCCATGCCAAGTCGACGATTGTTTCATTTCGAACTGAGTCAGAGCGAACATCGACCTCCCACTTCTTCGAACCTTGCATCTTCCAGAGACTGACGTGATCCTTGCCATTCTGTGGAAAGATAGTAACCACAAGGTCTTTATCTGGACAACACGCAGAGGAAAGCAATCGAGAAGAAACGGGGAGCTGGAGCTTTGCTAAAGAGACGAATGGATTATTGACGTTCATCGTGGTGTTCGCGTGGGACAAGCCCAACCGGCCCGGACGGAACGCTAAAACTATGGTATCAAAACTGTTAATCGCACTATTTCCGTTTATTGCCCTTGATCTTAGCGACATCTCCTCGCTTCGCACGGATACCCTCTCTTCGGCTCCCTTTCGACCCCTGATCATGACTGAATCCTGCTTTACCTAATTTGTCGCCCTTCCTCTTGTGCTTGGATGTACTATGCCTAGGAGATGGTCCTTTGGGAATACCAATCTTGGTCGGACGGGCAGCTTTCTTCACAGAGCGTACGGCCGCATCAGTAGCCCTTCTTTCTTCTTTTGTGTCCGCTTCTGATGCAAGCTTCCGCCTCTTTGCTCGCCGACTAAGGCCGGAGAACTTGTCACGCTTTGGCTTCCAGGTCCGGATGTCAGTGTCAGTCAACACGTTCCTTTCATTGGATACGGAAATAATACCTTCTCCGCCTGGGCCTTAGATCCGGAACTCTTTTCATTCATAGAGTTGTCCTTTTGGAAATTGTTCTCATACAGTCGCTTGCTCAGTGCTAAATTGGGCAATTTGTAGGTCAAGAAATAAACGTGGACCATGAGACGCACACTCCGATTGTTGTTTGTCTCTGCCGCTCTGAAACCACGTACGTGCTGGTCTGGAGTAGATCTCCCCTTCGTGTTCCAGCATATTCTGGCCCTTCTTGACTTCCATTTCAGCCTGCCGGAGCTACTCAACCAAGTCAGTAACCAAAAACGATTGTGGATTCTGCCGTCCGTACCTGCTTCTCCTCTTTCTCCTCTTGCAGTACTCCCGCGATTTCGTCCTTCAGAGACTCCAGCTTTTTTGACCACTTTGCTACAATCTCTGATGGTATCGTCCGATGCCTGACCTGGTCCTCACCAGCAGCCCGCTTGATAGCTGCTTTGAGAACCTTGCGGTCGGCTTCACCCACGAGTGTGATTGACCTTCACTTTGATATGAGCAACTGGAGGGCTCCTTACAGGAGATTCGAACAAACCTTCCCTTCCTCCCTGCACGTGCCGTTCGACCTACACGATGTAGATATTGTGCGAGTTGGGCGGGCATGTCGTAGTTAATAACAGTCTCTATCCCTTTGATATCCAAACCACGAGAAGCTAGATCCGTAGCCATGAGATAATTCACCTGTCCGTCGCGGAAATGCTGAAGAGCTTTGAGTCGCTTTACAACAAATGAGAAATAGGTCGGGAGAAAAATACGCGAAATTTACCTACCTGCTCCTGCGTCAAATCACCGTGTAACTCCTCACACGACAAGCCAAGGAGGCCAAATACAATGCGGAGTTGATGGGCGAGCTTCTTGCTTCGCAAGAAGACGATGACACCGGACTTGAAAGTGCGGGTGCAGAGGGCCAAAAGAAGGGCAGACCGATCGGCCTCCCTACCTGCTCGGACGCGCACAAACTCCTGCACCAAGCCACGGGCAACGCTCCGCTTTGGGTCAACGAAAAGCCGTACCGGTTTGTTGAGGGACATCTTGACGAGTTCATCGACAGAGTCTGTCATGGTGGCAGAAAAGAGCATGGTCTGACGGGAAACAGGGCAGGCTTTGATGACTTCTCCTAGTTCATCGGCAAAACCATCTGAGAGTATCCTGTCAGCTTCATCGAGGACAAGAACATCGAGCGCGTCCAACGCGAACGCCGGAGAATTTTGGATGTGGTCAATGAGTCGTCCCGGAGTAGCAATGACAACGTCCGGTCGTGCTCTCAAAGCAACTTCTTGCGCCTTAAGGGATAGCCCACCTGTAGAACCAGTCTGACTGATGTCCAATCATGCAGAAGCTGCCCGCGCACCAACTACCAAGCAGAATTGAATGTCTGTGTGAGTTGCCAACTTCTTCCCGACGTCGTAGCACTGAACAGCAAGTTCACGGGTTGGGACAAGAACAAGACAGCGCGTCGCTGCCGCCTTTTTGCCTCGATCACGATAGAGCAAACGTTCGATCATAGGAATGATGAAGGCTGCGGTCTTTCCGGAGCCCGTAACGGCATTGCCAACCACGTCCTTCCCTAGTAGACCAACTGGAATCGTGGCGGCTTGGATGGGAGTAGGGGTGTGAAAGCCAAGAGACGTCAGGGCCTTGAGAACAGGGCGGGACAGGTTCATGGTGAGAAACGATGCGTGTTGTTCGGGGGAGGGTGCGTCGGAAGAAAAGAACGCATTCTTTCTAGCTTTTTGCGCCTCCGTCTCTGATGCACTGTCATCTCCAGACGAAGAGGCCGTGCCTTCAGACTCGGTTTCTTCTTCCTCCCCTTCTTGAGAGTTGGTACTGTCAGATTCGCTTCCGGTGTCGTCGGACGTCACTAGGGGATCATCGTCGCTTTGGCTCTCCTCCGCCTCATCGTGTTCGGAAACTGTGGTCTCCTCATCACTGGCATCTTCCTCCTCGTCGTACTCGAGGTTTTTTACTTCGTTGTCCTCATCGTCAGAACCATCACTGTCTGCGTGGTGTTTGCGCTTCCGGGAAGCATTATGGATACTTCGCCTCGCAATGATATCGTCGACAGATATTGGATCCTAACAACATAATATATATAGTGAGCGGGTCGAGGGATTAAATGAGCGCACCGGCTTCGAACCACTTTTTACGACGTCTACAAAGTTTGCTCCGTGAAGTAGGTCGGTATATGGATCCCCCGACATATCAAATGTGAACGCAGGATCCAATTGTGGCTCGTCAGCCTCCTTGACGCTTGAGTTCTTTGAGCGCTTGAAAGCATCAGAAGGAGACGCTTCATCTTCTGAATCCAGTGTCATGACAAAATCATCTGGTGCCATTGTATGTTGACGGAAAGGCGCGCCTCCCTTGCAATGTGCAAGGGTCGGAGAGCAAATTGAATGGTGGTCACTGTCACATGACCGTGCCCGTTAAGTGCTTGTAAGCGCCGGCGGCAAATTTTTTGCCTCGTTCCGACCAATATGTGAGGGGACCAAGACGTGGGGATAGATTTCTCAAACTTAAGGGTGGGTGTCAGGGACTGCACCATGCAATTGGCGAATGTGTGGGTATGGTAACAGGGATCGGAAGTGCGGGACAATTGTGCACTCCTAGATAGCAGGCAAAACAACTTTCCAGTAGTGGTTCCATGACTACATAACACAACTGTTGGCCGTTAACCCTGCGAACGTACCCCCATCAAGCCCGGAGAAACGAAAGGCGTGATGTCCTCCCCCTCGAAATCATCGTACTCCATTCCACCCATTTACCGCACGCATTATAGTACTCTCTGGTCATCGTCGTAATGTTACCCCGTGGCATGATGCGTATACCAACACAACAAAATGCATCTGAGTTACTGAGTATCAAGCCATGTGAGGCGGTGAGACAGGGTTCTGCTAAAAGTAACACAACCGCCTGGCGCTAGAGACTGGATGGGCTGATGAAAATGTGATCCGCAAGTGTCATTGACGGTCAGTCGAGAGCAACGAATTCAAGTTCACCTTCAAAGCGAGTGAGAGCTGAGCCTGATGTGCCAGATTTGCCTCGCCGCCAAACGGCATTGCCCTCGGATACAAGCACATCAGGTGTCTCGTCCAGTGCATCGGCAGAGAACAGGAAACCTCTCAAACACCCCCTCGAGTCACAGATAGAGATGCGGCAATCCGCATAGTAGGGTCGGTTTGGCGACTTTTGGACAGGATGGCATGCAAGGGCAAGAGGTTTGAATCACTACCGCCATGCCGAAATTCCATCGGTATCAGAAAACGGTCCCGTAATGATACCCCAAAGGTATTCACCTAGAACCCGTCCATTGGCCTCAAACACGACACAGGTCCCATTGATAGATACCGTTGATGAAGCTGAAGTTGCGCCGCTGATGCCCCAAGGGGTACCCTGAAACGCTTATGGGAGGCAGCGTCCTATACTGTGCCCGACCATGAGTCAGTGAAAATCGTTGGCCGGTGGCAGTCTATTGCACCTCCAGAGTCCCATGACTAGCCATTTTTGTTGTTCGTGGAGGATCTCGACTCCCGGAAGCTTTATTGGACGAGGTGTGAGTTCCCAAATGGAGATGCACAGGGGTCAAAGTGTTACGCCACCCACATGTACTAGTACTAACTACTCCCTGGGGAGGTCATCTGCACCGGCGATAAGACTCCTGAACCTGAACGTTTGGTGCGCCCTGTCACCCTGTGAATGCGTGTCTGTGCCACGTCATGTGTTTCGGTGAATTCGGTTCGTGGAATTTATGTTACTGGCGCATACATGTGCATGCCTTGCGCATGTCTTATTTGTGCAATTTCTCTCTGATCCACGTGCCAGTAGTTTCCGGCATCCAGAAAACAAGCACAGCGGATAGGATACGGCTTTGCGCCATAGTACATACCCGAGAGTGGGAAGTGAAACTGTACGCCCCCTGTGTTTCCTGCCCGTGGCCCGAATTAACTGTCCTGGTAGCTCAAAGTCGTCCCCTGTGAGACCAGCTGTAAAACGGGGGGTTGGGGCTTGATTAAGTTCCGTAAAGGCCACATCGAGACCGAGGGGCTGTCTGTGTGCCAACTACCCACACCAGTCAGTGGCGACCCATCCAACACAAATTTCAAACCATCTCTCCATCAAACCGACATGCAGGTCGACTCACGCCGTGGTTCTCCCCACGAGTTGATCTTACGATTTCTCGACCGGGTTCGTTCATTATGGTATCCGACGAACATGTCCGCGCAACTCTGACATCCATGACTTCACAGACCAACACCGTTGTAACAGGCTTGACAGCAGTCACTTTACTGTACACCTGTTCTTTTGGTATCGCTTATTTCTGTGCAGGAGCAGTAGCCTGTACGATATCCGTTAAATGCATCAAACAAATTCTTCGACACGCGCGTCCCATGCAAACCACCAGCCGGCGACAGAAGCAGACGTACGGGTATGTAGCAGACGCTGATGACTTTGTGTGCTCTTTTTCAATCCCGCGACCTTCTAGGATGCCCAGCACGCATTCCGCAACTATCACTTTTTACGGGACCTACATTCCTTTCGCATGTGCATGGCTGCCGCTGCACGCGTCACTTCCGGAAAGTCCTCTCTTTCGCCCCTTCGTTGCGTTCGTGGTTGTCCCGTGGACATGTGCGATTGCCTGCTCTCGGGTCTTGTTGGGGCATCACACTGCACCACAAGTGATTGTGGGATGTATATACGGCTTCGCTTTCGCGTGTGTATGGTTCTGGCTCTGGACTCATGGACTTGGCAATTTGGCTTGGATAGTAGAGCGTCATATTAGAGCGTATATTGGATTATAGAGAACTGGAATTGGAGCCACTTCGTTCCAGAGGCGATATATATTCCTTGTATCAATCAATACCCGATAGCATGACCCGAACACGAATTATGGGAGCCGGTCAAGACGTAACAGCTTCTCTGTGGGGAGAACAGCCATCCCAACATTGCTCCCGGAATAACCAATTAGTTACGGAGGTACCTCGCCCACGGAAGCCGACCCATCGTTTCTTGGCTTTGTCTTCCACGCGCGGTTGATACTGGAGTAACAATGCGGACATAAATGATGAGCGAGCTTTGCGGCACCACATCCAGGACAATGCACAAGATCTACGTAGTTGTTGTGAGCGTGAATGGACACGGCATAAACAGGTGACACCCACTCTGCTTATCTTTGAGGCCCTTGTTTGCACTGCGCATGGCTTTTCGGGAATGCGACACTTTCTTTTTTGGTACGGCGAGGAGGAATGGTGGGATGAGGTTGCGGAGGGAAGGGAGAAGAGGTATCGACCATGAAGAGCCAAATATGGCGGGAAAAGTTGATGCGAAGAAAGTAGAAGACGTTGAGACCAGTTGACGAGGAGCAATGGCGGCCATGATTGCCAGCACCAGCACCTTCACCAGCACACCTTGAATGCAGCCTCGGGCTCGGGACCAAGGCGCGTTGGCGCACATTGGAACTCCGACGAGCAACAAGTGTTGGACAGCGGACATTTCCTCTCGCAGTGACAGTGACGCTACAGCTCGGTCAATCAGGCAACGATGTTCAGATTCATGCGGCCCCTACTCCAGGCGTCGAAGATGACCACAGGCATCTATGGCCTTGCCGTCCACCCCAACCCACTACCGGAGCTGACCAAGACGTACGAGTCCACACTCGCAGCCCTCTCATCCATCCCCGAACACGCCGCATATCGACAGGGCGCGCAGGCCCTCACACTCAGAAAGTTGAAGATCGTGCAGGACGCGAATGGTGATATCGCGGAGGTCGAGAAGCAGCTAGATGAGGGTCAGATCGAACAGGCCATTGTGATCGCGAAAGACGAACTTAGTCTGGTGGGCAAGATGGCCGAATGGAAAGCGTATGTCTCGTCACCATATTATATTCGTGCGGCAGACTACTAACTAGAGGCAGATGGGAGCCTCTGGAAGAAAAGCCAGAGCCCGGACAGTGGGAGTACTTTGGAAAGACATCGACTGCGTCGTAGTGATGCTTTACCGGGCCTTGTGTTCTTATGAAGTTGCGGAAATGGTGGCCAGGTATCTGACAACGTGTGTACCTACCCTTGGGGGACATATGCAGCACGACCTATCACCAAGGAGTTCACAACACGATGGATATATATCAAGTACTAGAATATTTACGAAAGTAATGTCCATCGCCTTCTAACACGGCGGTCGTGCAACCCGTTGCCTACGAGAACTATTGCACCTGTAGACACAAACACAGGGGACGATGTCGAATTACTTTTTGCCCGGAGGAAGTTCACCGAGATGTCGAAAATGATCATCCGGATGACTAGTGAAAGGCATGGTTGTGAATCTTGGACTGGCTTGGTTCCGAGATGATACGTCTTCGCCTCATGAAGACTGCGCTATGTCATACGAGCTAGTCTATGATATCGCATGGGTGGTTGAAGTTGTCATGACATCGAAGACGTTGACGAAAGAACCTCACTGGCAGTAGAACCAGAAAAAAGTGAGTTGAGTACACGTGACGCCCGAAGCCACAAAAACGAAAACGACGAAAGGAATAAAAATAAAAATAAAACGCTGACAGCAGGATTTGAACCTACGCGGGCAATGCCCAAGTGATATTGACGCGTTATTGCAAACGCAGTTCAAATCACTCGCCTTAACGACTCGGCCATATCAGCAACTTGCCTGCCTGCCAGAATGAGCATCTATATACAGCGCTGCCAAGAATATTTCCAATGATGCCTGAAAAGTCCGCGGTGGGCCTCGATAAGAAAAGAACATCGATTATCGGTCGATTTCGTTACGATAAAAAAAAGCGAAATTAAACGGACAGACCACAGTACAGTATATGGATTTCACCTAAAGACGTAGGCGATGTAAGCGGCTGCTGACGACGTAGCCGCTGCCACTGACTGCATCGACCCGCGCGTCGTCGTCGTCCCATTCATCAAACTCGCGTTAATCCCTCCCCACTTACACTGAACGCTCGTCGGAAAACACGAGTCGCGAATCGCGACCTATGGACTCCCTCATCCCATTCACAACATCGGGCTCACTAGTTGACTGTGTGGACAGTACGTCTACTCCAAGTCCCCCCGCCACACTGTGCTCAGTCAGGTTGCATCTACCCACCCACGCATCTTCTTCTTCCTCCTGTTCGTTCCATTAGGAAAGATGCTCGTCGTCCTGAGAGATGGCCGGAAGCTTCATGGCGTGCTGCGCTCCTATGACCAGTTCGGTACGCATGAATCACTTCGCGAACCATGCGCGGTGAAGTTTTGAATGTCAAAACTTCCCCCTCTGGGTTTAGCAAACCTCGTTCTCGAGGACACGGTCGAGCGAATATACGCCGGTAACACATTTGCTGAAAAGTGGTGTGGATTATTTCTCATTCGTGGGGAGAACGTCGTCCTGTTGGGAGAAATTGTAGGTCCCTTTCACCCTCGTGTTTATCCCTTACTTTAACTATTGCCCACAGGATCTGGATCAAGAAGATGACGTTCCACTACGTCAGGTTGATTACAAGCAACTCGATGATTATTATCGACAAGACATTGCAGCGAAGAAGCAGAGGGAAGAAGCGAAGGCGAAGATCCTGTATGAGCAGAAAGGATTCTGCAAGGAAGGCGGGGAGGGAGATGGATATTAAGATGCATCATTATGGGTTCCCGCTTTCCGGCAGATTCATTAAGCCCCAGGGGAAGCGGGGATAGTCACTGGTTGTAGATTACACCTGCAGGTCACCTATTACACGACGCTTTCAAGTATGTCTCGTCTAATGACACTACGCCCAAACGAGGACGTAACAACAAATAGATATGGGTACCGAGGGATCTGTGACCCCTTATTCCTTCCTTTTCTTACCCTTCTTCGTCTGATCTCCGTTGAGCTTGTGCTTCGGCTGTCCATTGACCGTTGGCCTTGGCACAACAGGCACACGAGGTGAAGAAGGCTCCAGCATCTTTGCTTTGTCGAGGTGAGCATGCGGGTCGACAATATCTTCGACGAGTTTCCGTATCTCGCGCTCTAGCTTTGTCAGTTTCTGTAATGCTTGATCCTTGGTCTCTTTGTCGAACTCGACATCAGCAACGCGCAATTTCTGCCAACTGAACAAACCAACAAGATTGTCAACGTTCTGCCACTCCTTGATTACTTGATAGACACACCCTGAATGTCGATCACACTTCTTTTTACCCATGCACCACCATTCTGCCTCCTCTTGCGTTCCATCCACGTCCGCTTGAGAGTGGTTCTCTTCATAACTCTCAAGCACACTTGCACCAAACTCGGCCACCTCTTCGTCGCCAAAACACAATCGTTGGTCCCATCCACACTGCTCGATTGTCTCCGCGTGCTGTATTGCGAGCTCGGTGACCTTTTCGCGCCACGCGATAACATCCATCTCAGCTTTGAGTGCTTCACGCTTCTGGACCAACGATTCGAGGCGCGCACGAAGCCTCGCAAGTTCTCGATCTGCCTTGCTAATCTTTGGTGGGATGATGGCCGGTGCTGCCTGGTCTCTTGTTGTTCTTGGTGACCGTCCATCCGCGACGCGTGCCAACACAACAACACCCTCGCGCCTCTCTGCATTCTTCACTGTCTCCCAGAGTCGATCACGATTGCCACCGCTCTCTACCCAGAGAGAGATGCGCATGTGCATATACTGCACACCACACTCATCAGAGCAGTACTTGGAGAAGGCGCCTCTTGCGGGCTTGTGACACGCATCTGGTGAGTTTGGGTCAAGCTGCTTGAGGCCGTTCAGGCAGCGGCGTTTCCAGGTCGTGCGCAGATCGAGGTGAGGGTTCTCTGAATGCCATATACACAAATTAATTGGTAGAATGTAGGGGACTATCGCGGGTACGTACTCTCCACACAAATTGGACAGATGAATTGGTCGACGAGATCAACCTCCAGGTCTGGCATGTTGACGCACGACGTGTGATACCACTCGTCACAACTGTATAGGCTATATGAGCGGATCGAAACCCAACAATTGGCAGCGACGAACCGGTCGCAAGCAATCATAACCCTCTCATCATCATACTTCGTCTTGCAGACACAGTACAGCTTGTCTTCCATCCCTTCCTCGGCGTCGTCAGGCTCCGCCTCAATAGGCGCTGAGGGTAGAGCTCCGGGCGCAGGAGTCGTGCTTCCGGGCATGACCGATGTTGATCTAGATCGCGCGGTGACGGTTGACCTCTTTGTGACCGCAGTTGATAACTTCTTGCTTTTCAGTGGCGTTGTCGTGGAACCATCGGAGGGCATCTTGATCTTCGCCTTTGCTGAACCGCTTGACTTGGCGCGACTTTTGGGCTGAGCATGCTGCTTTGCCTTGTAGGGGTAAGTAAGACGAATAGGTCAAATACCGATTAAATCACCTTCTTTTTCTGAGTTGGACGCTCCTCTGGTTTCAGCGTGCTCGTTTCAGAATCATGAACGGAGACGGCTATATCAGGAGGGGGTTTTGAGACTCTTTCCGGGTTGATAGTAGAGGGACTCGGGGCGGGAGAAGGACATGATGGAGTTAATGTATAATGGGCAGATTCCTGCTTGACAGGGGCATGGTGAGAAGGGAGAGCTTTGTTTTCAGGCGAAGAGGACCCATGTTTTCCTATCATGATTTGCGAGCTACGCGACGGCAAATCGTCAGCGATGAGACTAAGGAGTTCTTCATCAACATCCATGTCTGCATGGTTCTGCTCGGCAACCTGGCCATGTTTCGAGTCCATTGCAACATCAAACTCTGGGGTAGGCTCGCTTTTGATTGCATTGATAATTGGAATGAGCGAAGGGTCCGTTCTAGGGGCGCTGTCTGACACAGCGTGAGGGATGGCTTCCGCAGCTGGTGGGTTAGCAACGGGAGGATCCACTGCTTCAGGTCTTTCAATAGGGGTGGATGGTGTTTCGACTGGATTCTGAGACTGTGCAACCAGAGCATCGGTACAAGTCCCGGGAACTGGGGACATCCGGTCCCCCACTGGCTGATTGGCATGTATTCCATCCTGAAAGTCCGACACCGTAGGGGAAAGAGCCCGTGGTGACGGTGACGCGGTGGTGGGAGGCGGGCAGATATCTTGCTCTGAACTCTGTGGATTGAGGACATCTTCTGGAGGGGGCAAGCAGACCCTGGAGATTGTTGGGGATGAATGAACGTGTTGGACTGCGGGGGTAGTGTCTGTCTCATGTTCATCAGGGAAAGGTGGTGGAGGCGATGGTGGCTTGACAACCTCTGCAGTGCCCACATTATGAACATTCGATATCGGCGGTGAGGGTAGAATGACTGGGCTATTCTGTACCGCAGATGTCAAGTTGTCAGGTAGCACGGATTCGACCTGAGGCACTGGCACTGAGGGCTCCTTCGGGACGGGGGCCATTGGGACAGTGAAGTACTTCGAATCTCCCGAACCAGTAGCCCTCGCCGTCTGGACAAACATTTGGGCTTCCGTGGTCGTAGTAGGAAGTATATCGCTATGCGATGGGAGATGCACCAGCGGGCTTAATCTGTCTTCCCTCCCACGTGGCGGTGGCTCAGGTGCCAGCGGCGCTGGTGGTTCCGGGGGAGTCAAGAAAGCCCGAGGAGGCAGAGGAGGAGATGGAGGAGTGGTCTGCTTTTCCAATGTCGAATTAGAATGCGATGCCCTTGACAGCATTGGATGCGAGTCAACATTTGACCGTAGATCCAGATGTACTATTGACTGAGATTCTCCGGCTGAGAGGACATGTCGACTATCCCTAGGAGCAGAAGTGACTGGCTCGCGATAACCTGGGACGTGAGACCGAAAAGACTCTTCTTCTGCCGCATGTTGCCTTCTCGCCGAACGCTCCCTCGTTGGCGACACGCGACTTGCCGCCGCGCTTGCTCCCTCTTTATCCCGAGAGGGAAGAGGAAGCATGGGGCGTATCTCTGTGCGAACGTCGGAGGATTGTCCACGCGGTTTTATTCCCGGGCCCATCAGCCCACTGAATTGTGGGGATGAATCCCAGGATGAGGTTGAATCCCAGCTAGGGTCAGAACCAGAATGAGGATGCGATTGACGTTGGCGCTTAGAAGTATGTGTTTCGGGACCAGGGCCGATCCTGAGCGACGACTCTGAGTAGGAGTCACGAAGAAGAGACCCCGACACCAGAGAGGGCGTAATGGGAGTGCGAGGTGCGGGAGCCTGGACGTGACCACGAGGGCCCTCATGCGATGGACGGAAGAGCACTTCTGGGCTCCGTCGAACAGTAGAGCGAGCGGAATCTGCATTGCGATCAAGACTGGCTCGGGCCTCGAGCCTATCCCGCTCTACTGTAGCGGCTTGAACGAGGGCCTCAAGTCCGCCTAAGGGCGACTGTTTGGGGGAAACGGGGTTCAGGAGGGCTTGCGGGAAAGAGGAGGCTGTGGTTGTAGAGATACGGGAGAGTAATGAGTGCTGGTGGACCGAGGACGAAGCTAAGTGTTCTGTTTGGTTGTGGTGGCGAGCGTGTCGAAGCGTCGGGGAAACGACTGCTTGAGGCAAGGGATCATACTGAGATACGCCCGAGGATGGGGGGGAATTGTAGTATCCGCCAGGAGATGAAGTTGGGCGTTGGGTGTAGAGGAGAGGAGAGCTGGGTGAATGAATCGAAGGTGTGCGAGTGAGGGATATGGTGGAAGCAGGAGAACCCGAAGACGGACCAGTCGCAGAGAAGGGCGACTGAGGGTACGACGGACGGGGAGGTGAGGGAGGTAAGTAAGTTGGTTGTTGTGGCTGGTGGCTATGGCTAGTTCGCAATGGAAGGGACGCTGTGTCGTATTGGGCGGTTTGAACCGCAGGGAACATGCCTTGAGATGGGTTGTATGCGCGGCGTGAAGTCGAGACTGGGGGCCAAGTGTGCAAGGAAGTGTGGGGTAAATCAGGAGAAGGGGTTCGACGAGGAAAGGCGGGCTGAGGAGGATGCGGGGGATACGCTTCACGATAGCGGTCGAGATGATGTTCTGTTGGGCGATGTCGGACGGAATCAGGGGAATGGGTCGGGACCCTGGGCGGGGACATCGCTGGGGGATCATCTTCACACAAGAGAGCAGAGATGGAGACTCTTCGTGAGGCCATTGAGAAAGTAAAAACTCAACACTCGAAAAAGGTTGCTCGACTGGATTACAATTACAAGTATATCCGGCTCTGTACACAAAGGAGAACGTGACAGACTAGAAATGGAAATGTACAACGAGACATTGCGACCCATCCCACACAGCCGTCTCAAACAACCAGCTGCTGGAAACTCTCAAAAAATCCCCATCGCAGAGCAAACGGGTGAGTCGCACCCACGTCCCATCGTTCACAACCTGACGGTCGTCTTACTCTCCAGCCTTCTTGACGATCTCGAAATCCTCAACCCACGCCAGTCCTGTAATAGGCGGGCGAGTCGTCATCGAGATGCTTTTGTAAGACTGGAATGGTGTGTCATTCACGAATCACGCAGTAGACAAGAGCGCACACATACCTGTTAAAGCGTTGAGAGAAAGACCATGTCAATGGGATTGGACGGCGACTTATGTTCGGAAGTTGCCGAATCGTGAGAAAGAACTGTATAGATGTGGCTCATCACTCATTGGGTTTGGTTTGATGTGGTAAGCCAGTCCTTGGGGTCCATCCTTTCCATCCCGGCTTTGCCGCAGCTTGCTATCATCTCATTCCCCCTTGTCTGACTTACACTGATCAAAGAGCGCCCCGCCAACCATGTCGGTGGCCTCTGCCAACCCTTTTGCCATTCTGGGAGGTCAGTTTATACCTCAATGTCTTCCTCACTCTTGTCGTAAATTCCTCCCCTCATCTAGAGGATACGTCTCGTCCCGGCTCTCCTGCTCCTGCAACCCAAAAGAAAGAGGCGGATTCATCCCAGCCCACCCGCACTGCCGCCAAATCTAAGGGTCCTGCGTCCCGTGGTGGCCGATACTATTCTCGCGGGGGTAAGCCAAGGGACTCGACTCAGGACGGCCAAGAGGAAACTCCGGTTGGCGATGAAAGAGCCCCGAAGAAGGGTGAGTCCCCATTTTTGCTATTTCGTTAACATGTATGCCATGATGCCATTTACCCCCAGTAGACGGCGAGGGTCGTGGTCGTGGGAGAGGAAGGGGTCGTGGTGATCGTGGTGATCATGGTAGAGGGCGTGGTCGTCCTTTCGACAGACATAGTGCGACAGGCAAGACGTTCGTGTTTCTGCTACTGATTCTGTCATTCCCGTGGAGCTCAATTGCTCCTCCAGTGACTCTGACAAGAAAATCCACCAGGGTTGGGGAGGTGATGAAGGCGATACTGAACTTAGGGCCGAGGAGGCCGGAACGACTGATGCCCAGGCTGAGGGTGTCGCTGCTGCTGATGCTTGGGATCCTGTGCCGATTGATCCCTGGACTGCACCCCCACCGGCAGATCCATGGGGTGCTCCGCCCGCTGAGGGCGATGCTGCACCAGTTGCCGAGGACGAGAAGGGCGACGATGATCGCAAATTCAGGGATAGAGACCCCGAGGAAGAGGATAACACCATCTCCTACGATCAATATCTCGCACAGATGAAGGATGGCACGATATCGTCTGTTCCTAAGCTGGAGGGCATTCGTGAAGCCAATGAAGGCGCCGATGACGCTTGGGGCGATGTCGTCGAACACAAAAAGAATGAGGACGATGAAGCTTACTATGTCGGCAAGGTATGCTGGGTTCGGGACAAGCGATCGCCAACTAACACCCAATATCTCCAGACCAAGGCTACAGGCAAGGCGCGCGTTGAAAAGAAAGAGAAAGTTTACATCGAAATCGATGCACACTTCGAACGGCCCAGCCGTGGAGGGCGTCGTGGTGGCGGCGATCGTGGACGCGGTCGCGGTGGTCGTGGTACCAGGGGACCCCGTTCTAATGGCGCACAGCGAGACATAAATGTTGACGACGAGACTGTCTTCCCCTCCCTGTCGTAATTTGGCTAGGTGTAGTCATCGTGTACGTTGTTGGGATCAAAATCTTCTTGGGATTGTACTGTTAACCGCTGTATCGTCCTGCTCTTTTCATGTTTGAACTGTGCATAATCTACTACGTGTTCCTCACATCAATTGCTCGTTCAAATTGCCATCCTGCCTGTTCACGACGTCTTTTGGCTTTGCACTATGTGATTGACATCACCGTGTACTCTACATCTTTTCTCTCTTATTCTGACCTTTCGCCGATCTCGCACTCGCATTATTGTAAGGGACATCTCCAGGGGGCAGTGACATGACCACTGTGTATCGTTGTACTTTCTTTTATTTTGTGAGTAGCTGTAGAGAGCAGAATAGAGAAGTAGCGCCTTGTCTGGTAATTGGTGCGCATGTGTGAAATTAAGGTCGATGAAGTCGAATAACAGACAATGACCTGCTCGGTGCGGAAATGTATGCTGTATGGGATTCTCTATTCCCCGACTTTCACGGTACTGATCATGCACTGGCCAATTAGATTTCAAGAAGGCATGAATCCATAGGATATGTCGTAAAGTCCACACAGTACGGCAGGGCCTCCAGGTATAAGTATGACTCGGAGTTTCTATACCTCCAACTTATCGATTGATACCTTTACATGACACTAGAAACCATCTACATCCTCAGACACGGTACCGCTCAAACTTGTGCCCAGTATATCCCTTCGCTAACCGCCAACACCAGGCTTCAGGGCGAACTGGATCAACCACGAGTGGTCAGTATCGCACCACTGCGAATTCCCGCACCACACGCGCACCGATACTGACTGAAAGTTTTTACCGCGCAGGAAAAGTGCGACTGGTCTCCCCCGTGACCCTCCTCTCGCTGCGTTCGGAGAGGTACAGTTCGGAGTTGACGTCTTCGCATATATTCACTGTTGGGTGGGTGGCCTCTAGGAACAAGCCAGGGAGGTTGCGGCTTACTTCTACTCGTTACCTGAAGACCAACGTCCGACGGCAATATTTTCGTCCCCTTACTGTGAGAACTGCACACCGGTTACGAGCTAGTACGAGCTAACCAACGTCGTCGGCTTCCCAGATCGCTGCCTACAAACGTCGAAACCTACGGCGAATAAGTTGGGTATTCCGATATATGCGGAGCACGGTGAGTCACTGGGTTGACACCCAACATCCATTGGGCGTTCCTCAAACTCATTACTCACCTGCCCCATCCACATCCCGCGACAACCCCTGCAGGATTATCCGAGTGGTACTACCCCGTCGAACCGGGAACAGGGCTCCACCCTCGTCCGTCGGACGCGAGCACCCTGAAGACCCACTTTCCCGAGATTGACGACTCCTGGTCCTCGGTGTGGTATCCATCGCGCTTGGGCGAGGGCCTCGTTGCCATACACGACCGCGTCAGGGGCTTTCTGACCGTGTTAGTACCCGAGGTACAACGGCGCTTTGGCGGGCAGCACAAACGGATCCTCCTCGTCAGCCACGCGGCCACGGTCATCGTGCTTGCGCGGGAATTGGCCGGCAATCGCAACCTCTCGTTTCGGGTCGCGTGCTGCTCGCTTACCGTGTTGGACTGCAAAGTCCCCCCAGCATCTGAGGGAGACTCCCCACCGCCTACGGTCGCTGGCGGTTGGATGGCGAGGTTGTTGGGTGCTGGCGACTATTTGAAGGATGGGCTGTTGCGGGCATGGGGTTTTGAGGACGCCGTGATCGCAGATGGAGGGGAGGTGCGAATTTTCCATTCTTGCAGCGTGACATCTGGCTTACGCTCTCTCACATGTCTGACTTTCCGCAGGTTGTAAACGAAAATGGCGAGCCAGGGACAGGAAACGAGAAAGACGAGCCCGTGGGCCCACAGATAGAGCAATTTTCCAGAATATAGTCACTGATTCTACAATCAACCGCAGTCGCACAGTATATCACATGGCATGGAACACCTTATTCTACAATCATCAGCTGTTTCTCGAGACTATCCGCAGTCAGTGGTAACTAGAACGCAATATATGCACTCGCATAGCTCACGCTCGAGTCTTTGATCGTAAAACACTGACCACTCTGTTCGTACCTCACCCATTGGAGATGGGGTGACTTCTTGTGCTCGTCTTGCAACACGGCCAATGCGCCCAGTAGCACACCAATAGGGTGCCGTCCGCAAATGGTGTTTTTCGTCCGAGCGAGGTACTCGGCGAACAAGGCGTGTGCCTCAGATGCGATGGATGGCGGGAGTGTGAGCAGTTCCATCGCCTCGTGGTCGAGCGCAGAGATAGATTCGTGGATCGGGAAAGTGGACAGCTCGCGAGGCAATGTGGCAGAATGGGTGAGCCGGACGGGAGGGGTAGATCCGGGAGGGTATTGTGGATAGTAAAACGTGTAGGAGAACCGGGTGCCCCAGTGACAAAAGTCACTAGAGACGACGAAGAATGTGTCTTCGCTCGCGAGATACGGCGCGAGGATGCGACCGAATGCTTCCTCTTTCTTCTTGTCGATGGCTCCAACTAGGACCGGGACGACGGAGATGTCTTTCCTAGTCGGGAGGAGAGGATAGGGTTGTTTCGTGGTTCTGTGAGTAGCGAGTCGCTGGATGTAGAAGAGAGTAACGTACCCTTCAAATATCTTACGAACATAGGGAAGGTGCATCTCAATACTGTGCTCATCCTCGTCAGTGCCTTGATCCATCTGGGAGAAGTGGCCAGTCTTATTCAGCTCATCGATGGCTGCGAAAAGGCTCGTAACACTGAGGGAGAAACGGATAATAGGGGCGTACTGGGACGGTCGAGTGGCAAATTCCCAAGGGGGGTGGCATATTCAGTGCACTTAGAAAGTGCACATCCATCGATATAAACGTGGTGGGAGGGGCCCAGGATGAAGACGCGCTTACTAGGTTGTAAGGGTAGGATCAGTGGTCCAATCAGATGAGCGACGACGATGTGTACTGACATGCCTGTGGTGTTGATACCTTTATATGCCCAGGCGGCAGCTGGGCCAGAGTAGGAATATCCAGCGTGTCTATCATATGGTAAGACGGAGGCATCATCGTGGCATAGAATTCAATTGAGGACGAACGGCGCGATGATCGCCTTGCAATTGGTAATCGGTGGTGAATACGACGACGATGGCGTCACGGCTTCGAGCCATCCTGAGAGTTCTCTGTCAAGATCTTTGGCTACAATGTGGCCAAGTGCAAATTGAGAATGGTTATCAGGAGACGATAATCATATTGTGTACGGACAGTTTGCCGTGTACCACGAGTCAGCATGAGTAGGACGTCTGTTGTAGGGTGTCTGGTGATGGTGCCGGCGAACAGGATGCTGGTCCTACCTGACAGACATTTGAGTGAGTGACTTCGCTATGGGTGCAACGAACTCGGAGACTCGGAGCAAGTTTGGTTGACTGCTATGAGATAATCAGATTTCATAGACGCGCACTTAGTATAAACTATTGTATTGTAAATGTAAATATAACCAACCAGGGCTATTTACGACTACAGTATGTGGTGCATGTGCATAGAGTCACGGTAGCCAAATCAAATACGGAAGATAATCCTCGGGGCGAGCGGGCTATACACAAAAACGCGGGAGCTGCGGAATTGTTGTGATTGTCAGTCTTGATCGTAGCGGTGGCTCAAACTACTCACTTTGCCCCGTCGAGTTCGTGAAGAATGCACCCATATGATAGTGAGGATCAGGGTTACCATGCAAAGCACAAACTCCATCCATGCCAAGAATGATGGGGATAGGTAGTGAGGACAGCTATGCAAAAATCAGCAACTCCCACGAGCGCTAGACGGCCAACTTACTTGGGGTCAAGGGTGATACCCCTACAACTCTTCCTTGCCCTCGCGCTGTGAACGGAACCAATGGACAAGCCCTGAAAGACGCGACTCAGGACTTGTACATAACATTAGATCGTCCAGACATACCCAGACTATTGCTGCGGCGAAAATCCACAGGACTGAGCCAAATAAATTGGCCAGCAGATCCAAACTGCCTTTCGTAGACCACAACACGCACGTTGAGGGATATAAGACAGTCCAAAGGGCGTCAAACAGGAAAATGATGGATCTATAAGAGTGATTAGCTAGCGCTCAAAGCAGGATCATTCGAGAGGTGACTAACAGAGTATGATATGAAGTCCCTCGCATGTGGCTCCTGGTGGCCAAGAGATAGGCTGTTAGACCAAGTTCCACTGCGGCAGTAGATACAGCGAGAGCGAAAAGAACGTGGTAGTTCTGGTTGTGTATATTTTCCACAGAGAACTGAAGCATGGTGAGTGTACGAGAGAAGGAAGGCCATGTTGTTCGAGCGTGGCTAGCCTAGTCAAAGTGGTGTGGCCTCAAGAACGAATCGGCTGACGTAATATAACGCGGTCTCGAGACGGACAAGACAAGTCGCACGGAGCGCTTCAGTTCAGGGTCAGAGCCGGTCAGCGCCCATTGCAGCTTAGCCTGAGCTTAACCCATCTTGCAGCTCGCCTGTAAATTATCGATTTAACTTGTTCACAAGCTTTCTCATGAAATTTCATCATGTCAACATCTATCAATAGTTCTACTGGTCTCCCGGATATCCCGTCCCTCCCTCCTATCGAAATCCCAAGTACCTCCTTTCGCACATCAGTTGACCACCATCTACCTCCTCTCGACGAGGACTCGCTTCTCTCTCCTCACGCATATTCCTTATCTCCTCCTCCTCATCGTCAGCCTGCGGGATCAAGCAACGATAATTCACAGTCTTCTCCTACTAACGCATCTCCAATCTCGCCGAACTTACGAAAGTCACTCTCCGTCGATTCGTTCTCACGTCACTCCCGTTCGTCCCCAGTGAGCGTAGTGGGTCGCCAGCAAAAGGCAACTCCCCTTACATCTCCAACCGACGAGCAACGTCGCGGCCCGGTCCCAACCTGGCAGCCCCAAGCGGTGGGCTCCCCTCAGGTTTCTTATTTCCCTCGTGATCCCGCTTTTCCTCTCTCTGGTCGCAGTCGCGGTGCAAGCGTTAGTACTGTTGGCGACGAAGCCAGTCAGGCAATACCGGAAGAAGAATCAGACGGTGAGGAGCCCGCGCCTCAAATTTCTGCCGGAGCGAGAAGAACCGGAACCAAAATTAAGGGGAAGTTGCGTCCCACTTTGCCCCCTGGAGAACTTCCACTCCCATCAAAATTACATGGCGCGAATCCCGCTACCCCGACAAACACAGATACGCGCAACGACAGTACTCCGTGGCTCCCCGTGATCATAACCGAATCCGTTTCGCACTCAAATTCCAAAGCTGGTCCGTCTCGTCGAGAAAGTCATGAAGATATTATTAGCGCCGGATCTACTAGCAATAGCAGCACGTCGAGCTTGGATTCCGGTGGTATCAGGTGGCAATCGGTACGTTTCTCGTTCTTCTCAACTTTTGCCTAAGGCTATCGGACTAAACGGCGAAAAGATCACCGTTGCTGTGATCGGAGAAAAGGGTTGTGGAAAATCTGCCGCAATTTCGAAAGGCCTTAAAGCATACAGGCTCGCGGATCCCGTGACGACCACGGACAGCCCGGAGGATGATGTCCTACTCCAATGTGCGTATACGGACTTGTCCAATGGAATCATGTGCGTGATCATTCGTTCAACATCAGATACCCTTCGAGAGGGGAAGGTAGCCAACGGACAGGGCGTCGGGGCTGTTCTTAATGTTCTCGAGGTTGACACTGCTGTTCTCAAAGCTCGCCGGGAGTCCAGCCATGGCATGTGGCCAGGTCGAGCCCCGCCCCTGGACGGCGTAATGGTGTGCTACGACGTGTCAAGGAAGGATTCCTTTTCCGAGGTGGAGGATATTCTACGTTTGTAAAATTTCCCCACTGTCATTTGGAAACTAACCGTCTGGTAGCGTCATTCCGGGAAGCGAGGCTTCCAGTAGTGGCAATTGCATGCAAGTGTGACCTTGACAACGTTCTGGATTTGAAAAAGGTCCACGACCGGTTAGCGAGGTTGGACGTTGGACTTGTCAAGGTGACAATCTCCTCCGAGGAAGGAAAAGGCCGTCTACGACTAGCTTTTGATTGGCTCTTGAGAGCTATAAGCCACAATCGACGTTTGCCAGCTTTGTTTCACTAGTCGAGCTCATCAGTTCTGACTCATCAATGGCATTTCTAGGAACAAATCACACCGATGCCTCGACTTTCCAAAATCCGGCCTCTCCAGACGTACTTACGACACCGCCACCGTGGGAAATCCCGCGCTCGGATACGGCAACGCCAACTGCTGCAATGCATGCGTCATCCGACCTCGCTCACGTCCCCTCGTCTTCCGATACACACCTCGTTATACCCACGCACGTTCCAATATCATCCGCGCAAAGCCGATCAACGGGTGACCTACCTGCATCCAACACAGAAACAATACAAACCGGCGAATTTGACGGCAACACAACCCAGGAGTTCGCTGATTTGGAATCCAAGTCTAGTGTTACCGCTGTTTCGTTCCAAGCGAGTGCTTTGGCAACGGAACTTTCTGGTTTGAACGACAGTGCAGAACCTGCTGATGACATACCAGAAGACCGGCCTGGCATACCCGGAAAAATTAGGTGAGTATTTGACTCTTTATGTGCAAAACGCTAATCAGTGTTTGAACCAGTAACAGTCAATATGTGCCCTGGGCTACTTTGGAGGATCTTCTGGAGAGGCTGCTTTTCATGGCTGTTAGTGGGGACGGTGGGTATTAATTTGTTGTGTATCAACGAATAACCGAAAAGAAAGCCGCAGATTGGGGATTCATCTCAAATTTTCTGCTCACTTATCGACGATTTGCAAGCCCTCGGAGTGTTGTCTTGGCTATGCAGAAACGAATGCGCCAATTAGACCAGACCTCTGATGACCCTATGTTTGCATGTTTCGCTCAGATGAGGTACGGTAAGTACGTGTGGTAGCAGGCGCTTGCTTATCCACTCTTGTAGGATGTGTCATCTCTTGGAAGTGTGGATTCAGGATTATCCCCACGATTTTGCTGTCGGGGCTGCTGCAGACGCACTCAATGCGTTGGTCAAGTCTATCGTCACCAAAACCCACCTTCTCCACTACGGGACCGACCTTCTTCCATTTCTTGAAGGACGCCCCTTGCAAGATAAGGACACTGCATGGGCTATACAAGTAAACGAGCCCGTTGCCGAGAACGATGAATCTTATAGTTTCTCTGAGGATGATGACGACGTCGTCCCTTCGTTGGAAACCACCTCAAGTCAGACCCTGGGTTCGGAAGATGCAAGCTCGACTCAATCGCCGTCAGTGATCCCTAGCAGAGAACGTAAATCCAGTCTTCCTCTCAGTGCGCGGAGTAACGGAACGGCAACGAGTGAACACGTCGATAGTGTGAAGGACGTACTCAAAAGCCTGCTGAACACGTCTGGGAGGTTGAGCGTTTGCGAACCTCTGCACGTAGCTGAGGAGATTACAAGAGTTGGAAAAACTCTTTTCTTGCTGATCGAGGTAGGAATCAGTGATAATCTCCATTCTGTCGCCGAATCACGGACCGTCTATTCCTAGCCACGGGACTGGCTGCAACACGTGCTAGTTTCTGCGAAGAAAGACCCGGAGATGGATTCTATCGCACGTTTCAACGGAGTGTCCGAACATTTGGCAGATTGGTACGTGTCTGATCATTCATTATAACATCGTCAGCCTTACTGACCACGGTGTTAGGGTCGTCTCGTTGATTTTATGCCACGACAAGCCTAAAAACAGAGCGAGGCAAATTGAGAAGTTGGTTGAAGTTGCTGAAAAGCTGAGAGCCCTCAACAACTACTCAGCTCTGCGAGCATTCGTGGCTGGTATCAATAATGCTACATATCCAGGGGATCCGGCCATTGCGAGGTTCCAGGAAAATAACCCAAAATTGCACAAGCACCTTCAGTCTTGGGAGTTACTGTTCAACTCAACTGGTTCACACCGCTCTTACCGGATGGCGCTCCGTAACTCAAAGGGCCCTTGTATCCCTGCACTGTGAGTCCACGTGCACAACTCTGTTCCATTGACTCACCCGGATGACAGAGAGGTACATTTGTCCGATCTCATTCGGGCACACGTTGGCAATGGCGATTTTCATCCAGATGACACCTCAAAAGTACATTGGGCTAAGTTCAATATGATGGGCAAATTCATTCACCTCGTTAAGCAATATCAGCTACGGTCCGGCAGCGCAGAAGAGGGTTATTCGTTCGAGGAGCGACCAGAGTTACGCGATATCTTGAACGTCGTGATCATGGATAGCGAGGTGAGCACCGTGCTGCCAGATATTCAGGATTATAGCTTATCTCTACGAAGATGCAACTATCGCGAATCGCACCTCCACCCGACAGCGACGATTATACTGACCGCCCGTACCTCCCGCGCACTATGTCGCGTGATTATTCAGAGCGGCCAGGTAGAGACGCTGCACTTATTCGCAAGCTGATGTTTTGGGTGTGACTATATGCACCTTCCTGTCTTTTTTTCTGGTCACGTTCTTGCACATCCACATGTCCTTCTGTTGAGCGTATCTTCTCCCCGTTGTCTGCTATTCAGGATACCCCCGCACATTCTCTATAACCCTACGCTGACTCTCAATAGTCAGTCGTGTATGTACATATGGGCGCATGGCTGCCAATTAGCCTAAGCACATTCCTCGACTTGCCAGATGACGAGCCTCCATCCGAGCGCTTACTAAAGATCCGCCCGTACAAGCGAAAGGTGAATTATGTATTTATGTCGTGGATTGACATTGTGTAAACTACTTTACCACCATGCCGCATGTAAGGCTCTTCTTGCCTCGTGCATTGAAAGTCGCACACCGGGCAGCATCCACCCTGGCCTCTAGGCGTGCACGACAACTGCAGAAAAAGCCCGATGACATTGTGATCACCTTTGCGAAACGTACTGCGATGGGAAGGGCGAAGAAAGGACAGCTCAAGGACGTGCCGGTCGATGAACTGCTTCACGCCCTATTCAAGGTACGAGTTGACTCACCTTACTGCATCGTTCCGTATTGACCGTGTTCCAACCTCAGACCACTCTGGAGAAAACCAAGTTGAACCCGGAGTTGATTGACGACATTTGTGTAGGTGCGGATACGTGCTCTAGCTTTAGATCGCGTGTCGGTGTCATGAAAGAATCTGTGAAGGAACCTGCCATCCACCCTCGCCTCTATACGTCTCTCGTGCTGCCGCGCTGGCAGCAGGGATTCCCGACAGTGTCCCCATCTCTACCGTCAACCGGCTTTGCTCCTCGGGTCTCATGGCAATTAGGAATGTCGCGCAGAGCATTCGTGCGGGGGAGATATCGCTCGGCGTAGCCGTTGGCGTGGAAAGCATGTCCCTCAAGTCAGTTCCGCTCAATTCAAAGTTTGCGACGCGACTGTCGTGCTCGCGTTCCGTCTGAGTTCCGTCGGTTCATATAAATTTCTTTTCATCTGCACAGTCCCCGCCCTACCCCCGTGGTAGTTGACGCCGTCAGCGCAAACCCACAAGCGCACGACTGCATCCAGGTACGTTACCAGGGCCCGCTCCTGTCAGTGATTTAGGTTATTAATTAAGGTGTTAATTGCGCTCCGGTGCGGGTAGCCCATGGGATGGACCTCGGAAATGGTCGCTCAGACGTACGACATCTCTCGACAGAAGCAGGACGAGTACGCGCTCATCTCTCACACGCGCGCAGCAAAGGTCTCGCATTCCTTTCGTTCTCCTTTGTTCCCCAAACTTTCGCAACGCGGAGATTGACGTAAGAAAAAACATGTCACGCAGGCGTTGGCAGATGGCGTGTTTGCGGACGAGATTCTCCCCATCGAGCTTCGAGGGACCATCGTATCGGTGGACGATACCGTTCGACCAAACGTGAGCGCCGAGGGGCTCGCCGCGTTGAAGCCCTCCTTCCCAGAATGGGGCGGCGCGTCAACAACGGCTGGCAACGCTAGCGGGGTGGGCGACGGTGCGGCGTTGTGTATCCTGACAACGCGAGCGCGTGCACAGGTAGAAGGGTATGATGTCCTTGCCAAGTTTGTGGGCACGGCCATTGTCGGCGTAGAACCGCGCCATATGGGAGTCGCCCCCATCTATGCCATTCCTAAAGTCCTCGCACAGACGGGATTAGACAAGGAAGATATCGATGTATACGAGGTGCGGGCTTTTCTCTGCCTTACGCCGACTCTCTTTGAACACTGCAATAAATAGATTAACGAAGCTTTTGCGTCACAATTTGCTTACTGCGTTGAGCAGTTGAAGATACCGATGAATAAGATCAATCCCAAGTAAGTTGCTGCCAATACATCGATGGCTAGACCCCAATCACGTCACCTCCGTAGCGGCGGGTCTATTTCTCTGACCCACCCGTTGGGTATGAGTACGTTATTTGCAATTATCAGACGGATATCTTATTGACATTGCCCAGCTGGCATTCGCCAAGTTGTCACTGGCCTGGAGGAGCTACGGAGACGGAATGAAGAATTCCTCTGCACTAGCATGTGTGTTGGAAGTGGGATGGGAGCCGCTGGAATATTCGTGAATGAGCGATGCTCATGAACACCAACTTCAATGACATGCATAGATTTCCCCATAACTCTGTGCGGAATGACGAAACCCGCAGGCGATCAGCGTACTGTTGCGGACCTAGTATTATAGGCTAGTAACCGTAGATATGACCTAAGGAACCCTGTACTCGTATATACTGTCCTGGACACACAACCAAAGATAAAAAACATTCTCTTAGTTTCATGTGAAAGTTGATGAAAATGCGAATTCACTTGTCTTTTTTTTGAGCAAAAAGACCAGGTTTATGTTGTTTCCCTTCTCTCACAAAT
>Ga0307510_10000702_pt1 | contig 34322 bp, 48 predicted proteins | sample 12_EM_MG_FD_207224 | JGI IMG/M metagenome (GOLD analysis project Ga0307510, IMG submission 207224) | Populus trichocarpa ectomycorrhiza microbial communities from riparian zone in the Pacific Northwest, United States - 12_EM | ecosystem: Host-associated > Plants > Roots > Unclassified | place... | reverse complement strand
TCTATCTTCTTCCTCACCGAACTCACGCGTGTACTATACGTCTACGTTACAGAGGGAAGGGTTTGTGGAATGATGCTGGGTGGATCTGGTTCAGAAACTGGCTCGGTGGAGGCGGCAGATGGTTGGGGTGGTGAAGGTGAGAAAGTCTCAGCCTTAAGGTCGCGGTGTGCTTAAAAGACATAACTTACAAAAGTATATGGCAAGACGTGAGAAACAAATCACTAGACACAAGATTCGATTCGAGGGTGAGTCAAGGAACAGGGCCGACAATACAAGTACACAGAGGAGTCAGGGCTGGTTTTAACGTACAGAGGGAATTATATGCCTGGAGACAGTGTTCTGAGGATACCTAGGAATAGGGATAAAGCTGGCTCTCAGTCACCCAAATAGCGTACACCTTAAGACTCAAGCTATTAAACAACTCCTTCTCAATCTTGTAAATTACCGGAGCATCCCCAAAGCCCACTACGATGATCCGTATCTTCAAATCATTGATCTGCAGCTCTCGCCCAAGGTCACGTAGCGCATTAACTCCCGTTGATACGAGATTATGCATTTCCGCAACTGTAGCCTGGAATGCACTGATTTGATGGGAATCTGGGTCGTAAACGAAGGAATCGTATGAAGGGTGATTGAGGCTGATTGGCTGATAGTAATGGTTGGGAAGGAGACTTGTAATTGGGGATTTCTCACCAAAGAAAACTCGCACTTGTCCGTTGTCTAATTTGAGGGATATCGATTCGTCTCTGGATTGCGGCCGGGTGTTCTTGAATGTGAAATCGACTTTCCCCCCCTTTTGGCGGGTCATCGGGTAGAGGTCGAATTCTGCGCCACGAACGCATAGGTCATGGAAGGCTGGCTCGAAGAGTGATCCACAGAAACCTTGGGCACTTGGTTCCCGAAGTAGAGTCTTGAAAAGGTTGTGATGATTTTGCCATTTTTTGACCGAATCCCGCTCCCACAATAACTGACTGACGGTGCTGGTCACGATTGTTGTCATCGAGACAGCTCTATTGCCTGGTTGTGGTTGGACAAGGATAACCATATGGGAACCTTGATCCATTTGGATGTTCCCTGGCTGGCGAGTCAGGAGTTCTGTGATCGAATCCCAACTCATAGATTCGACCCTGTCGCGGACCGTGGAATCGTATTCGGTGACAGTGTTGGCGCTGCAGAAATTGTAGCAATCACGGGCCGATGGTCCGTACTTTGAGAAGAAGTTCGCAATATCTGACTCGTTGCGAACAACCTCTTGAAGTTGGCGACTGGGATATCACATAAGCGACAAGACGAAATGCTGGCCAAAAAAACACTGACGCTTGAATGAGCTCTGGTAAGGTAAATGGCTTCATCAACCAGAAAGCAACCGGTCTCCTATACCTCTGCACCCATTTCCACCGTGAAGCCCTTGGAGACGACGCCATGATGAGAAAGAAGGGGGAGTCCGTTCCAAACACATCTGCAGGCGTTTGAACGTGTGGATTAATGTCAACGAGCGCCCACACGCCCTGATATTCCTCCGACTTGGGATACATGAACGTGGTTGGGGATATCGCTTTAACTCCGTTGGCATCGAAGAGAAAGACGTGGTTAGCCCTGTTTTGAAATAGGGTTGTCTTCTGCTCGAGAAGACGTTTGACTAGGATATAGTACAATAAGGTGGTCTTGCCTAGATAAAGCGGAGTATATATGAGTACTCATGCTTGCCCAACGGAGCCCATGGTCCTACCTATTCCAGGATGACCCACAATAACGACGCTCTTCATTTTGTCTGTAGCTGTAGAATAACCCTCGATGTCTTTCATTGCCTCGGCGTAGTCGCCCCGTACCATTATGTTGCCGATGGAAGAAAATGAGTTGGGTAGACGCAGCACCTCCATGGTTTCTGGAACACCGACGTCCTCAATAGGATTGGGATCGCGGAGGACAGAAACCTCACAAAAACGATCTGCTTTGTCTTGCCACAGACTCTTCCAGAATTCCTGCAGTTCCTTCAAAATCTTAGGATCAACCGAGGGAACTTCCATTAACCAGGAGGAATGAGGGTCGTCGCCCGAACGCCATCGCTTTAAAGGGGGTTCTGGTACAAGTGTTCGTTAGATGTCCTGAGGCGGGGCAAAGAGACGAATGAAGTACTCACCAGTCGTGTCAACGCTGACATAAACATGGAGCCGGCCCTTGGGAGGCGACTGAGGCCACACATCGGAAATTGTTTGTATATTCCGCAATGGTTGGTCATTAGTGTTGAGCTGATATTGACCAGCCCCTATAGCCTTATCTATCGCTTTTAAGTCCAGATCGAGCTGGAATAGGGTATTGACTACATCAGTGTTCATAGAGCATAGAGATCGTGATATAGCGCACTTTGGTGAGAATGAGATCCGGAGCATTACACCCGACGAAGGACTGGTCAGACTTTCTATAAATTCTCTCCTTCAGATCATCGATGGTTTCGTCGGGTGAAACGGAGACGAATGAAACATCGCGTTTGCCGTGGATATAGTAACAGAGTTTTGACATGTTGTACAAGACTAGAGTGATGCCAGTCGCGAGTTGCCAGTGGGTCACGTTGATGTGTTAATATATGAGCCTCACACATTCCCACGATATCAATCCCGATCCCGATCCCGTGGGCGCAGGCGAGTGTCAGGCCTAGCACGAGATAGGGGCTACTCAGGCACCCTCACTTGCTATCCAATCCCACGACTAAGTGGCAGCAAGAGTCACGGGAAGCATCGCTGCCACCGTTTGTTCCTTGTTAGTTTATTTGCTTGTTGTTTGTCGAACATCCACATATGTGTGCCACATCCACATATATTAACCCATCAACCCAACTCGCGACTGGCATCACTCTAGCATCTTGTGCAACATGACAGACATGTCAAAACTCTGGTACTATATCCACGGCAAACTCAAATTTTCATTCGTCTCCATTTCACCTGACGAAACCATCGTCGAACTGAAGAAGATTCATAACGATGCCCCCAATTCCTTCACAGGACGTGATGCTCTGGATCTCACTCTCACGGTCATCACTCTTGGTCCTATCCTGTGAGTTAGTTCACCTCACGGGGGACGTGAGCACGACAGAGAGACACAAAGGATGACCAGGATATCGGTCATCATGATGGCGTGGGTTGCGGTGAGTATTGTTCCATTATTTCTATGAAAGCTTATCATTCCTTGACCCTTGGTCCTTGGGTTCTTGATATCCCATGGGCGTGAACTACTTCCTGCACGCAGACAGAAGCCGCTAGAGGGACTATCAGATTATCTCCTTGGATTTCGGCATCGTCGAGTTGTTGTCTCGCATGTCAAGACAGTGACAATTGCGTCCGTTGAATATGAATCAATAAGGCAACCCGCTTGCTAGCACACCCATACAACACGGAACTAGTAAAACTGTCAATGGTGCTGTTTACTAAAGCCGCATCCGGTGGGCCAAAGCAACACAATCCTTAATCGGGAACGATCACCTTTGGTCCTGAGCTCTGAGCAGCTGAGTATGGGACTTCCAACGCTAGACTTCACGTTGGGCCATCAATTGGAGAAATTAATGTCATTACACAACTTTAATACTCCACTCCAGATCCACTGCGTTGGCCATGAAGGGTCAATTGGCTAGTTGCGGGGTCCGTCCGGATCTTATATATTTGAGCCCACTCGATTGGTTACTACTGCAACATGTTTCAACTCTCAAGACAGATCATAAGCCTCTCCAACTCTGCCTTGCATGCGCGGAGTAAGACCGCTCCAGACCAGGCATGTTCCACTTTGTTGTTTTGTTCTGTTTTTACTAGTATCCAACTCTGAACGCGGTGAATTGTGTCAGGGTGGTCTATTGGCGGGTAAAGATCCAACACAGTACGACACCGCAGATCCTCTCAGATTATGGCTCATACAAGTCGGTCAGACCTTCAATGCCTTTCTCGAGGTCGTCACCGTTCTCATGCTTTCATCACAGGTATCATTATGATCCTGTCCCAGGTCTTGAGCATTGGCTTGCGCAAGCTACAACAACCTCGCGTCATCGCCGAGATCCTTGGTGGCATCCTTCTTGGTCAGATATTCCCACTTTCTTCGTATAAGTATCCTTCTGCTAACCTCCACCCAGGCCCGACTGCCTTTGGCCGCGTACCTGGCTTTACCGAGCACATCTTCCCTTCCCAGTCTCTACCATACCTCTCTCTCACTGCCAATATCGGACTCACTCTCTTCCTCTTTATCATGGGTCTTGAGATCAACCTAGCTGTCATCCGACGCCACGCGCGTCCCTCCATCCTCGTCGCTGTCGCCGGAATCACAGTTCCGTTCGGCTTGGGAGCTTTGCTTTCCATTTCCCTCTATCGTCAATACATCGATACGTCCCAAGTGTCGTACACGAGTTTCATGCTCTTCACTGGGGTCGCATACTCGATCACGGCGTTGCCGTTATTGTGCCGCATTCTGACGGAGCTCAACCTGTTCGACACGTCTGTTGGGGTAGTGGTGATAGCGGCTGGCGTTTGCAACGATCTGATTGGATGGATTTTGCTTGCCCTTAGCGTTGCGCTTGTAAATGCTGGGAGTGGGCTCACTGCGTTGTGGATCTTCTTGCTCTGCATCGGATGGTCGCTCTTTATGCTATACATCGTGCGCAAAGTGCTCTTCTGGGTCGCACTCAACACGGGCTCGATTGAGAATGGCCCGACGATGTTTTTCACGACTTTCACGATTCTAATTCTCTTTGCTTCGGCATTTTTCACCGACGTGATTGGGGTCCACGCCATATTTGGTATATTCTCCACTATCGTTGGTACATTCGGGCCGTTCCCATCTTTGACTTGATGTGATGCATAGGCGCATTCATCGCCGGTGTTATAGTTCCGCGCGATGGTGGCCTTACGATCGCTCTGACAGAGAAGCTCGAAGATATGACCACGGCAATATTCCTTCCACTGGTGGGGTTCTCTGGTCTCTAGATGGTTTCACTTGCTGATGGTCTCCAGTTTTTCACATTCTCTGGTCTCTCGACCAATCTTGGCTTGATAAACTCGGGTGAGTTCACCTATTCAAGGACTCCAGATCGGCCAATTGAAATCCTCTCGTCAGGGACAACATGGGGATTCATGATTGCTATCATCCTTGTAGCTTTTACAGGCAAGTTTGGAGGGTGTACAGTGGCAGCAAGGTGCATCGGCTTTAATTGGCGTGAGGCCGGCGCGATTGGGGGCCTGATGAGTTGCAAAGGGTCAGCCTGCCAAATATTGTGACATCATTCTAGCTAATTACTGTCTTCCAGACTTCTTGAGCTGATCGTGCTCAATGTCGGATTGTCTGCTGGTATTTTGACGCCCGTGAGTAGCAATTCTCTGATGACAATCACGTGTCACATCTATGACCGAATAGCTTGTCTTCTCTATGTTCGTTCTCAAAACGATCGTCCTCACGTTTGCGGCTACACCCATCGTTTGCATCGTTTATCCTCCTCATCACCGCACTCGGACTACCCTCTCAAGGCCATCGTCTGCGAATGTTCTCAACCGCACGGACGATGACAGCACCGCGGGCGATCGTAAGCATAGCATTAAACACAACGAAGATGGTGTTACGAAGCGTCGTTTCACCGTGGTCCTTGACAAGTTCGAACACCTGCCGAGCATGTTGGCAATCACACAGCTGCTCCAGCCGCCACCTCCTTACTCTCAGATGAAAGGCGATTCGAGCCAAAGCACCGGAAACCAAAGCGAGATGCATTTTGGTGCGCTACGGCTCATAGAGCTGGCTGATCGGCCATCGGACGTGATGAAATCTTCGGCCACGGAGTCCCTCTTGCACACAGATCCTTTGATCGCAGTCTTCCGCGCGTTCGCAGAGCTGAATGGGTTGCCGGTATCAGCCACACTCTCTATCGTGCCATTTCATGCGCTTGCGACCAGCGTCGCCGAGCATGTTAGTGGACTCAACACGCAACTTGTACTGGTTCCCTGGCTTTCTTCAGCACAAGCACCAGAGATCCCAGACACAGGCGCCCCCAGCGGAGCGCAAGATCTCAGCACTCCCTTCGATACGCTTATTCGCGCGGATCAATCTACCTCCTTGGTGCAATCGCAATTCGTGCGCGGCGTGTTTGAGCAGGCTGGGACGAACGTCGCTTTACTTTTTGGACACGCGACATTCGGCGTTCGCGAGCAGACCCATTTATTCCTACCGTTCTTCGGGGGGCCCGACGACAGGCTCGCATTGGACTTTGTGGTGCAGTTGTGTAGGAATCGGCGTGTGTCGGCCACGGTGGTGCGCGTAACGAAATGCGACATCCAGGCTGACGTCACGGTTCCCGGGGCGGCGTACATCGTCGATGACGACGATAAGGCGGAGGAAGTGACGCGGGCGAACGAGGTAACGATACCCACTCTCCGATCGGTACGTGTTTTTACGTCACACGTATCATGGGACTCATAGCTGATGGCGGTATCGGTGGCGCCTTTAGATGACGCCTTTCCCAAATGCGGTGTACGGCAACGCGACGACGGCGACGCAGCTGCAATCTCAGACGGCCGACGGCATCACGTGGTCCCGATACGCCGCCCCGTCCGCGGCTCCCACCCACGAGGATAGCGAGGCGCTGTCGCGCATGACGTTCGAGGAGCTCGCGGGCCCGGATCCGCTGCACGCTGTGCTGAATCGCATGCGCATGCTGCCGCGGCCGGTCGTCGTCGTCGTCGGGCGGTCGCGACGGCCCGTGGTGGAGGACTACCATGCGGAGCTGCGGGTGCTGGAAGCGGAGCACGGGGCAGCGCCTGTGCATTCGGACGTGCGCAAGACTATCGGCGACGTTGGGGCGGCGTTTGTGGTGGCGGGCATCGACGCGAATCTGCTTGTGATGCAGGCGTCTTCCGGTACTCACTCCGATTCAATAGACTGAACGTGACAGTCGTCGACTTTCATGTACTTGTACAGTGTAATAAAGTGAGCGTGGCCGCTGTCCACGGAACGACGCGCAGTTTGCACATCGACACGATTGCCTCATGGCCCTTTCTGCACCATCACTTACACTCTGACTTCCTTTTTATCTTCTTATCTCGCTTTGTCCTGTCTCCTTCTGACGTATACCTACCGTTCCTCTTAGACTCGATATTCTCGGATGACCTTGTGTAGAATTCAGCGCGGTTTCTTGTATATAACTGCTCCGGTCGACTTCTCGGAATATACTCCTCTTTCTGGTCTGTGAACTTACTGGCGAGTCTTCTAACTCGCTTGCAATAGGGTCTGGGTTATAAACTTATTGGGAATATGGGTTCTGGGGGGGACTAACAGGCTAATGAATAACAGGGCGAAATTCCAGATCGGAAATTCGATGAGGTATTGAGGAATGTGAATTTTATAATGGAATGGGATACGAGAAACGACTGTGCACGAGCTGGACTAAGGTCTTCTTCGTCATTATGGTGCGCAATGAATATCATGACCCACGAACCTTCGTAACCATCACAACACACAATTCTACCCTTTTCTTCATGTCTATCGCCAGTGGACAGGGCCAGAAATCAGGGGGTGGAAAGGAGTGATATTACATGCATTGAGCATAATTTACAGATATGCAAAGACGCGAAGATATGATCAGGGAAAAGGAAGAAAGGTAAGGTCGAGGGAGGTGGGGTAGAAGGGTGGTCGTCATCAATGTTTGCTCTTCTTTTCCTTTTCCTTCCCTTCCTTCTTTTTCTCCTTTTTCTCCTTCTCCTTTGGAGATCCGTTCTGCGAGGATTAGGACGGGCTGAATGACGGGACACGTGACTCACCTCAGCTGCAGCTTCCTCCTCCACCAGCTTGCGCTTCTTCTCCTTCTTTAATGCCTTCTTCTCTTCTTTCGAAAGCTTAACCTTCTTTACCGGCTCGCCATCTACGTCGCCATCCTCCTCGTCCGCATCCATCTCGTCCAACTTCCGCTTTTTCTTCTTCTTGTCCTTCTTCCTCGGTGGCTCTGCTTCAAGGAGCGGGAGCGCCGGTTCAGCATCGGCATCCACCGCCATCTCGGCATCCTCGTCCACGTCTTCCTTCTCGAGGGCGAGCTGATCCAGCACTTTGCGAATCGCGTCGGCATTTTTACCCGGCGGGGCGCCGGTCTCGAAGAACATCAAACGTTCTTCTACTTGTTGGCGCAGTGCCTCACCGAATTTAGGCGTTGGTGTCTCTGATGAGGTGCGGTCGTTGTCAGATGGAACTGAGAGAGGGTGTGAACGAGAAACATTTACCGGAGAAGCAGTCGATGCGTGAGGCAATGGAGCACTTGTTGGCTAGGAAGCGTGAGATACGACCTTTGTGCTTGGGACCCGCACGACCGATGAAGGTCGAATGGTAGAGCAGACCGTACTGGAATGAGATACGTGAGCGGCGTGGCCGGGCCGATAGCGGGGAGGGAGGATGATGAACCCACCTTGGGGGTGTTACCTTTAGTTTTGAGGGCGCGGAAAAGGGCCTTCTCTGCACCGAGGATTTGTACCGTGCTGGCTGGGTACTTGCTAAGGTTGGTCAGGGACCCCGCGTGGCTAATGAGGCGTGCGCCGATGCGCTCGCCAAGCAAAGCGGTGAGGCTAGGTGCGACAAGATTCATTTTCTCGGCGAGGTAGGAAGTGAGGGACTTGCGGTAGTCGGCGATGGAGATGACACGCGTGGCGAAAGCGGAGATGTTGAGCATGTCAATGTCGGATAGAGAGGAACCCATGGAGCCGGCAGCGGCATCGATGACGTTCTGCGCGCGCGTGGTGTCGTCGCCGAGGAGGGCGGCGAGGTCGGTGAGCTTGTCGGCCGTGAGCTTCTCCTTTGCGCCGATGAACTTGGCGACTCGTGCGTACTCGTAGTTGTCCGGCACGAGCTTGACGAGTTCGGGGAAGTGGTAGCCGTACCACTCGCGTATGCGCATCGAAAAGAGGTTGACGTCCTTGTCGAGTTGGTCGAGCAGGGCGATGGCTTGGATGATCATGTTGTCGACGCGATTCACGTTGAACTTGAGCTTCGAGCGCGAGTAGGAGTGGCCGAGGCCGAGCTGCGCCTTGGTGAGGTCGTCCGCCTGCAGACCTTTGAGCAGTTTTGAAGCGTGGAAGCGGATCCCGCGGATGAGCTCGGTCGTTGACTCGGACGTGTCGCATTTTATCTTGAGAGTGCTTTTGATGGAGTTGGCTAGGATCGGTTCTGCGACGCCGAGAACGATAGAAGAGCCGCGTTTGGGTTTTGATAAGTTTAGCTCGAGGAGCGCGTTGAGGTCCTCGTTTACCGTGCCTGTCAGCCAGCATGAGGGTCGACTACCAATGAGGGGGGACTTTTTCACGCACCCTCTGATACATCGTTTGCGTTCTCCAGCGCGTGCGCGGCACTTTTGAACGGGGAAAAGCTCACCAGAGAGACCATTTTCTTGAATTTTCCCAAATCCTGGATGGACTTTTGCACGGCCTCTGTCATGGCGGCGATTTCCTCCCGAAGTTTGACTTCGAAGATGGCATACCCCGACGCGGACTCGAATAATATGTGGGTCGCCATCTTGATGAACTCGAGCTCGTCGGCGTCGTTTGGGACGGATAAACGGACTGGCTCTGGCTCTGGCTCAGGTTCGCACGCACAAATTATTGCGGGAATGAGTTACATAATCACATCCTCAACACAGCCCCGTGCAGACCGACCCTACTTTTTCGTAACCAGGTTCAAACGGTCCAACAGCTGCCGTGTGCTATGCATAAGTCCCTCTTTGTCGACCTCAACCGATGAAGCAGTGCGTGGGCTTTCGTTATTCCGTCATTTGGCATAGGTTTTGATTTATTTTCAGAGCAGGGGCATTTCCGAACTGTTTCCGAGCCAAGGCACCTGCTAAACGTGTTGCAAAAAGAAAAGAAAAAAGGACTCCGCGTCACCCTTTTCACCCATTCACCAGAGCAACGTTTCCTACTAGCCCCAACACCGTTCACCACGATATCTCCTAGTCTACTTTTTTCCCCGTCCGATTGGCTCCTTGAAGATGAGATCCCATCGCATTTGGGAGGGGGAAACGTTCCCCAGTTCGGATGCGCTCTCCGAAACGCAACATTGGTGCCTCATGCCCCGGGTCTGGATCACCCAGCGATTCGTTCCCTCTACCTCTTTTCTGCACTCGCAATAATGACATCCCATGGAAGCCACCCTTCATCCGCAGACCCACTTAAATCCGGAACAATGGCCTACCAGTTGCAGTTGCACTGGTAGGATCGCAGTTCAATAAAAAATTAAACACTGCTTGGAGGAAGCGGTGTCATGGCGGGCGCTAAACGATTCCTCAAGATAATCGCCTTGGATCAAGTGACAATAACTGTCAAATCCGCCCCCAATAAACCCTAGGGAGATACCCTTGCGTTTGGCCTCTCGCCTGTGGGGCCATCTGCGGCCCGGGATATAGGTACCAGATTGTCCACGGGGTCATTGCCTCGTGCCTAAGGGCAGGACATATATCTTTCTGCATCACACCTTACGGCTTCCACTCCTTCCCCCACGCCCCTTCACTCCTCCGCTCGCAGCAGGTTCATATAGCTGCTTTCTCTCGAATGCGGGGGCTCCGCGGCTGACGATCCAAAACTCCCATCCTCCCTAGTTATCCCTAGGACGTCCCCCTCTTAATACCAGGTAGCGTCTCTCCCCCCCACCCTCCCCTCAAGATATATCGGCACTCTTAGCCCGCTGATCTTCGCGGCCACTCTTTTTCACTTTTATTCAGCCACGCTCTTACGATTATTCTTACGATCGCCCGACGATGCCCAGGAGAAGCTATGACACTTGGGGGCCTGTGCCCGTCGCCCTTCCCCCAGCCCCTCGAATCAACCCTCGCCCTCTACCCGACATCAAGAGCCCACTGATGGTTCCACCCCTTCCGATGGCGTTACCGCCACCCCTAACGGCTCCCAGGCCATCGACGTCCCACCGTCGCCGACGTCAAGAGTCCGCCGATGAACCCGGCTATACCTCAGCCCTGGAGTCCTCCGCAGCACTACGCCCACGGCCCCCTCCCCAGGTCGTGCGAACGCCGCTAACGCCAGCGGCGCCTTTGAAGGGAATCCTCAAGACAGGTGAGGGAGCCGACCCGAGGATCCATTGTTTCGCTGATGTAATCATACTTATTGATTATGATTGCAGGCGGTTCCGAGTCTTCTGTGGTCTTCAGGGCATCGTTGATTCAACGGGATCGAGACGGCTATGCCTCCTCGCCTGAAAAACTAACCTCGCTGAGACCATCGCAGGCACCTCGCAGCGGGTCGTCGACATCGAAAAGCAAACCCCCTCCCATCGCAAGCACGGCGAGTGCTGGTGCGTCCTAGATCTGAGGAGCATGTAAATCGAGCGCTCACTCGCCCCACAGATCCCCGCAAACCACCCGCGACGTTGCACTGGAAGCTTCTGCCCTTCGATGCTCAACGCTCGAAGGGGCAGCTGAAGTTCGACTTTGCGCGCGAGGTCGACGAGATCATCCTCGCCGAAGGCCAACGCGGCTCACGACCACTGAGCACCCCCGAGCGAAACAAGTCGGCGGCCGAGCCTGGCCTGACGGAGATGGTCATCCACTGCATGGAGCTACCAGACTGGCCCGTGTACGTCATACGCCAGTCGGGCATCCGCTGCGTGGACGTCTTCGATGCCATCCGCGACACTTACAACGTGGTGCTGACAACCACGGAACGCTCCAACCACCAAGTTCGCGTTCGAGACATCGAGAGGCGCCGTCCGCCGACGCCGGAGGGCGTAAAGAAGGGCGTGCGCCGGCGCGATCTTCTCGAAGGAAAAACGCTGTTCCTTGGACTCGATTGGAGAACGTCCGACTCGCGTTATCCGAATGGATGCTGGTGTCTCAAAGTCGGCTCTCTAAACCCGTAATAGCGCCCTGCTCTTACGGATCGGATCGGACCCACGGCCAGGCCCATCCCTACCTTGATCGCCCGAACAGTGTTCCCTGCCACCTTTGTCAGCGCTCCATGTCTTGCATCTTTTTCAAATCCAATCCCCTTTTCATGTCATGCATCTATTTTCAAACCAATACCCCCTCACCACCACAATTGCAATTTCTTCTCATATTACGGTACATCTGCCTTCTTCTGTACTCCCTTTTTCCGATTATCGTTATGGCCATCTAGGGGACCAGTGTACTACTTCTCGCCCTTTTTGATCTTTGGTTTTGTCATAATTATCTCAACAACCCCTTCCCCATTAGTTCCTTTGTACTCGTACCGCTTGTCTCATCGCCTCCGCTGGTCCCGGAGATGTAGCCGTATATCCTCTACCTACCTCGCTTCGCAGGGATGCCTTTGTCCTTTGTCGCATCCAGAACGATTGTCCATACATTTTCTACCGCTAGTGTCGATACCAATAATCGCTACGCTACGTTACAAACAAATGGACGTCTTGATACACTAACCGATAAAGTGGGTGGGGGAGGACTTTGAGCCGATGGCGATGTATTCCAAAACCCCAAAACCGAAACCAGACTTGACTCGAGTGGACAAACAAAGCAGCAAAGTGGGATTAACTCTGCGCCGCCGACCCATCGTTGTTATTTGTTTGATGCGCCACCCCTCCCTCGATTCATATACTCCTCTCTCGATTGAATTGAATTCTTCGATTTCGATTACTTCTTTGCAGGGACGCCAAAGGGACATATGGACGGGCGGGCGGCAAAGCCAAACGCGTTCCCAAGTTGCCCCTTGGCGCCATCCCATACATCCCGATCCCGATATCGGTACTAGATCTGGATATCGTACCCCGGGTAGGAGGGGGTTATCTATTATCAGGTTTTATACGGACGGATACTAAAAATCGATCGGGAGTCCGAAATCTATATCATCCATCTATCGCAACGTGCTGGAGTGGCGGCAGGGGTACAGTTGTTACCGGTACCAGTGGGCTGGGCGGCCAACAAAGCACAAGCGAGCCGAGCCGGCGAGCCGTGGTAAGTTAGAGGGAGTCAGAGAGAGGGGGATCCGGCCGTATCGTACCATCCATATCGTGCCCCGGGGCAGTTTATGAGATATGAGATGTAAAGATGGCGCATGTCGTTTGTGTGACTGGTCGCGGAGCTCACGCACACACGCATGCACGTACAGTATAACACAGTAGGCCTATGGCATCGCCTTGTCATATCATATGAAACCGCACAACCGACCAGCTGACCCGCCGCCTCCAGCCCTCCAGCCAGATAAGCGAGCCACTCCACCTGGTCGCCAGCCGATCCTTCCTTTAACCTTCGACGCACAGCGCGGTAACGGCACGGCGCGCTCCACAATGAAGGAGGCGTGCACCGCATGAATATGAATGGGGATTATATGATCCATCCGGAGGTGGGTTTCAGAATTCAGAGCCCAGGCTTTTCTCCTCTAGAGACCATTTCAACTGGTGTCATATATGCGAAGCGACAACATGGCGGCGTGGCAAGGCATATAGCCAAGTTAGAGGGACGTTTATGAAATCGTATGTATTCTTCCAAAGAAAGCAAGCGAGGAAGGGGAAGAGAAGAGATTTCGGAGATGAATCCATTTAGTTTGGGCGGAGGGGCTTTTGCAAAAAAAACATGTTCTAAAGGACTGCACTTCTGTCCGGCGCTGGCGAGCTTAATGAATGACGGAGCGCCCTCTCCTTCTCTTCCCCCTCTCCAAGAGAAAGATGAAAGTACTGCACGAGGCATGGGGTCTCCAAGCCGTTCCCGTGCCGTGAAATGGTGGGGCTGCCGCCACCGCAGGTCATATAGAAGAGGGGGGAAGAGAAGGGGGCGAGGGAATGAACTAGAAACGTTCTGATAGAAAGGACAGGGAAAGGGCGCAGGAATAGAATAGAGATCGGGAGGAAGGGAGGGAGAAATGGCAAAGGCCTTGAGGCATGTCGATGATGGGTTAAGTCCAACAGAAGGACCCAGAACCACGGGGTCCAGAACGCGAGTCTTTTTGCTTTATGATCAAAGGAAGTCACGGTCAGCGCTGCACGCCGGCCAAATCTCCCACCTATTCGGTTTTCTCGGTTCTCATGAGCCCTTTCAAGGTCTAGCAGGGGAAAGGTGGGACTTCTGAAACTACACAGAGTTCTGTCAGTTTGTCTTTTGTTTGATGCTATGCTCTTGACGTCTTAGTGGAAGTGGAAGGAGAGACCGCAGCGCCTCTGTCGTCTGCGGCGCCAAAGCGCCCTATGTGGCGGTCGGGTGTTTGCGGGGCCGGGCGAGGCGGCGGCCGCAAGTTGAAGCTCTCGATGGGAGCGTGGGTAATGACAGCCAAAAAAAGAGGTTGATCCATGTATGCACGTATGTATGAATATGTATGAATGGGTTGAATGGATGAACGAACGAATGTATGATAATGACGATAATCAAGCCGATCAGAGGCCAGACAGGTCTGAGGGGACGGGAAGAGGCCACCGTGACCACTGGGGCATACGGTATGCATGCATGCAGGCTTGCACGCGGTAGCAAATGGGGTGGGAAAGAAGTCATCGACTCAGAAGCCGTACGTTTTGTTCGCGGGTGGCATTGGCAGCGCAGCGAATCAGAAACGTGGTGCGAGGGTTGGTGAACGAGGCAAAAAGGGGCCACTGGCAGGGACGGGGGGAGAACCAAACGAAAGGTTAAAGCCTACGTTATACCAAAGAATCAGAGCTCGACTCGAACGGCCTGCGAGTGTTCGTTGCGCTTGCCCCCGTCGCTGTATGCGATGAATCGACTCGGACTCGAAAGCGTCTCCGGCACTTCGACCATGGAGCGTCGGTGTTATCGTGCTGATTATCGTGCTGGCGGTGCTTGTACGATGCCCATTGTGATTCCGTTGGTTAGTGCGCAAAGGTCTAGGGACCTGACTATAGTGGTCAGTGGGCCAGGCTACCCGATGTCGTCGGATGGATGACGAGGAAGACGAGGCACGGCGTTGGAGTAGCCAGTCAGTCCTTCTATAAAGAAGGGAAAAGGCCCAATGTCCTTTCTACTTTCTCTTTTTCGAAGAGTGGGCGTGTCGTGAGAGCTTAAATGAAGAAAAATGGGGGACGATTGCTTCTTTCCTTGAACGATTGATTCGGATGGGAAGGAGTACAAGCCCAAAGGGGATAGATAAATGGACCGTAGTGGTCCGTCCGACCGCGGCGTCCTGTTCTGAGTTGGCCGTTCGGCTTGGAGACACAACATTGCGTTGCGCCATCAAAAATATCAACGATGTTCAACAAACATTGAACATCGAGATGCCCCTAAACGTCTTTTCGCCTGTCGATGTCGGACCTCGAGGCTTTGCCTTGCCTCGTGCCATGGGTTTAGTTTTGACTAGCTTTGATCGTCTCGGTTTCTGCCAGAACAAGACCCGTTTGATCTGATTGAATGTCCCTCCTCTCCTGTCCATGTCCGGTCTCAAGAACTTCGCCTCTCGGGGTGTCATCGTTGGGGGGCTAGAGAGCGCGGGACGAAAGTCCACGTCAGGGGTCAGAGGCGTGGGTGGTGGCATATATGGGAAGGCGGGTGGGGTTGGTGATGGCATGTAGAGGCGGGGATGCACCGGGATGGGATAAGGCGAGAGGGATGAGGAGTTCACTGGCGAGAATGCCATGTCTGGGACGGGAGGGGGTGTTGACGGACCGGGCGACGGGGCGAGCGAGGAGGTTGAGGACGCAGGGGATGAGATGGAGATGGAGCGTACCTCCGCGACGGGGTCTGGGTTGAAACGGGCGCGAAGTTCCCTAGTCATGTCGAGTATATGCGCGGGTGGTTGTGGATGCGTGAAAGTAGAGTGAGAAACGGGGTTATGGTGCGGAGGCCTATTGAGATGGGGCGACGAATAATAGACGGAGGGAATAGGGGGTAGTCAGATAGCTGGACGGTGGTGGACCGAGCCAGTGGGTTGATGGCACACACTTCATTTCATTTGAATGAGAGGAATCTGACTATACTGTATGCAGGATGCAGGAGGAGCACAAGAGGTTTTGCCGACGGGATACCGTGATGGGTTTAGTACAAAACGAAGAAAAGCTTCCCACAACTACGAGTACAGGGATAACAAACCTAACTCACAGCGAACGAACTAAGTACCTTTCAAAAAGCCATGAAACCCCCTCGAGAGTGAGAAACGTGATACTGTAGCATACAAACTACAACAAGAGGGAACGTTCGGGGAGAGCGACAACCCAACTTACACCTCCGCGTTCTCCGTTTCCGCTTGAACAGGCTTCACGCAGAGTCGGCGATGCTCCTCCCAGTCCTTGTGCTGGTGCTCTGCCGAGCAGTACTTGACCAGCTTGCACTTGCTGCAGATCTGTCCGCGCACCGTCGGCCGCGCCGCGCTCTTCCCATTCGTACTCGTCGACGAGCACTCGCTACCCTCCCCGACGACAGCCTCGCCAGGCGGCGCCTCCTCGGAAAACGCGACGTCGCAGTCGATCCAATTGCACATCTCGCGCGCGCGCACGCGGCGAAAGGCGGACCCGTGTCTGCGGCCACGCTTGAGCGGGAGCACGGCCGCGCCGTCGAGGCCGTGGCGCGGGAAGCGGATCATCTCGCAGTCCTCCGTGCAGCACGGGTTGGGACACCCCGACGGGAAATCGAAGAAGATGTCGGCGGCGGGGACGAAGAGCGGGTGCGTGAAGAAGATCTGCGAGTAGGACGTCGTTTGGTGCGAGAAGAGGACTATGAACGGCGGACGCCGCTCGTACAGTATCGCGCGGAAGATGAGGTCGATCTGCGGGAAGCAGGGCGTGCGGCGCTGGAGCTCGAGCGTGTGCTTCAGACGCGCATCTGATGATGATAGGTCGTCGCGCGCATGGAGACGTGCGTGAACTCGTGAGCAACAGCTGGCTGAGAATATGTGTATCTCTCGCTTACGTCGATAGTGTATCTCCCGCTCTGTGTTGTGCTTCACCGTCTGGCCGAACGTGTGTTGACATACAAACTTGAAGTACTCTGTGGCGGCATCCATCTCCGCCCGCTTCATATCCGTTACAATAATAAAGATATCGTCGCAGCCGTGGTCGTGCATGCCTCGTAAGAGCATAAGTTCGGGGAGCTTTGAAAAGGAGGAGATTAGGTTTCTCGGGAACGACGGCGGACCGAGAGACACACCATCGTGAATACCACAGGCATCATGGAGAGCTTCCGGTCCTGCATGGAGCGATGATGGTACACATGCGTGGTCCAGGTACGATCGAGCGGTATGAGCCGCGCGGTGTCGACAGTACGCATGAAGATGTTCTCGGGGACGAAATCGCCCTTGCTCCAAGCGAGCAGCTGATCCCCACGCCGGAGGGAGCGCAACGCCGAGTGCCTGCGCTCGCGCACGCGCAGGAACCAGTCCCAGTACGCGTCGTTGCGGTGCTCGAGCCACTTGTCGATCAGAACGTCGGTCGCGTCGTGGTCGAGCGTCTTGCAGATGAGCTCGCTCATCGACAGGCTCGGCGGGTGGATCGGGGAATAAATGCGGGACTTCTTTTTCGTCGTCGTCATTTTTACGTTCATGGGTGTGAGGGTTGAAGCGTGTCGTTTGTTATGATGATTTTGGAGAGGTGTGGATATGTGTGGAAATTGGTAAATTAATCAAACCACGACGCGGAAAGTCGACAATTCCAAACAAAGAGAAAACGTGCTCGCGCCTGCCCCTGCCTGATATGACCACAATCATCTTCAACTTCATTTTTCGTACAATCTCAGCGTATACAAATACAGAGATCAAACCTAGGGCTAGTACCGTAATCTAAAAGGTAAATACAAGCTGAGATCAGTTCCCGCAGATCCCAGCACAACCGGATGCAAACGATGTTGCCTCCCAACGACCTTCCAACCAGTCAACCCGCATGGAAGTGCGAGTCCATCGCCTAGTGTACTCTTTTGTCCGAATCCTCCGTCAGGCAACCAGATTCACATCAAGGTTGGCCGTTTTCTCGCGCCATACACCCCACTTGACGGCTGTGGAGCGTCGTGCTGTTGACAAGTCCTAAGTACATTCGCGAAGCACCAAGCGTCATGGCGATCACTACGTGGCAAAGTGTCATGGTCAATAAAATGTACATAAATTACCAAGCCGCACACCCCACTCACCTGCGGGGACCAGGCACATCTGCGGGCGTCGGTCGGTTTGATGGGTCAGATTAGCCTGTCCATTCCTTATCGAACCAACGAACGCACCATATCCATGTGATCTTTTGAAGGAAAGTTCTCCATGAGCACACAACCTCGGGGTGGATAGAAGAGTTACTCACAGCTCAAATCCAAACCGATGAAAACCTGGAGGCTGATCATTATGTACAAGCGCAAGACAAGTTGGAGGGAAACACGCACCGCAGCGGGTAGCTCGGCAAGTGCGAAGACTACAACCCATGCCAGACCCTAACGATCAGCATGAGTAATGAGATCAAGGTGGGATGGGCGAGGCTCACCTGCGTGTACATAAGCCACCAGAGGCCACCCCTCTCATGGGCTCCTTTCCAACGCAGGATGCCAGCGAACATGAGCACGAGCAGGATGAGATCGGTGATAAACGTGGAGAAGACAGTGATCCTGGTGTGCAGGATATGTTCAAATACACAAAAGCTATCATCCCGGTGCCCGCGGGCAGTAACCACGACTGACAAGGTGCTTTTAGAAGACTTGGTTCCAAGTAAACGAAGAACATAGATACAAACCATACGTAAAGGAAACGGCATTGGCGAGCCAAAATGCAGAAGCGATTGCGATAATGACCTTGTTTCGTTCCCAGAGTGCGTACCTGAGAGTGCCACGTTACTATTATGAACGTGCGACGACAAGACGGGCTTTGCTTACACGCGTAATATTACCAAGGCGGATGCGAGTGATACCGACAGGGATGCGAAGATCTGCGTAGCCACCTGAGGTTAAAGACGACGCATAGAAGCACCGGAGCGTCTTACAAAAGTAAAAGAGATCCAAGCCTACGAATGGATCAGTTCCCCATTCCCCATCTAAACGGTACATGAGCCAAAGGTTTCGTACCTGACAGTCAAACTTGGACGACCCGTCAATGTACACGAACTGTAATATGACGGTGCACAAGGTACACAAACGACACCCCATGTAAACCTGTCCCCTGTGGTGTTAAGTCATTCGCTCTTGCAGGATGGCCCGAACCTACAGGATATGTCCAGACAAACTTGCGCTTTCCCGTGATGATAGAGTAATCGAAGTCGAGGTTCGATACGAGCTCCCAGCTGGTGCGAGGTGAGACTATGGATAGCAAATTCCGAAAGAACATGTGATGGCTCACATGTACAAGCCAGCCATGAAATGCACAAACTTGTCGAGAGCGACTGTCACACAAGAATAAGTAACTGGATTCATCTAAGACCACTGAAAACGTACTGCGTTCTGCGGCCTCCTGGGCTGTCTCGTATAACTTGGCCATGGATGGGGCGACCAGTCGCCGTAGTAAAATTGGGATACTGGGAGGGGACGAAACTAAAGGAGCAAAGGTGTAGCGGTTGCATCTGGCATTGACCCACAGGTGCTACTTAAAAATAAGAGCGAGGCCGGGGTATCAGCGACGAATTGATGAGAAGAAAAACGTAAAGACAGCCCAACACTCATCATGATGATCAATCCCGAAGTGTGAGATGCCGTTGTTCCCTATCCACGAAGCGTCTCACTGGCAGGACCCTTGGCACGCCTAAAATACCGAAGCGGTACTGATGAGACGTCTTTCAAGAGATACCGAAAGTTTGAAGTCGGTTCCTTAACGACTCGCCACTGGTACGTATCCAAGGCATCATGCAGGCCGACTTAATCATGACTACGGTTCAAGATTAAGCCGAGGTCTTGAGATGTCGTTCAGAGACGTAAACGCTCAGGTATGTATTAATTAGAAGGGCCTCGAAGCCGGAAGAAACCCCATGAAGCCCGACAATGCAAGAGGAAGCCAGAAAGAATTCCCCCACAAGATAGAGGAATTGTTCCCATGGCTTCATCTTATCGATGAAGTTCTTCTCACGCTTTGGGCGCATTCCTGTTTCGAAGACGATCTGGGGGTTGTTGGATTGCCTAGAGTCGGATCCAGACCATACCACGTTACATCGGATTTCATGAACGAAAGAGGGCTGTGATTGCAACGTATCCAGCGATACAGCACCATCAGGACTATAAACGTAAAGATGTACACAATGTGCCTCGGAACCAGTACAACGTGCCAGGGGGCGCTAGATACATGATGACTCACCTAGTAACAGGGCATCCCAAAAATACGGGGCTGAGTGTGCTGATCACCACGAGATGGGGGTTGTTGGAGTCGGCAAGGCGTTGAGTTGGCGAAAATCGCAAATATCCTCGGCAAAGAAAGTAGAGTCGGATGACACGTCAGGAGTTCGGGGGGATAGACCCCATCGACTACGCGACGGTGCTGCAAAGTGGGATCTTTTCGGCAACCAATACAACGCAACGGAATTAGATCGCACAAATGGCGAACGCGGGGAGGGAGGGGGCCACAGACGGACTGCCAGTGGATACCTTCCGGTGAATGACCAAACGTAAGGGGATACTGTACGGTATTCAGAATAGGACGTGGTCAGATGAAAAAAAAGGGTTTGAGGCGGAGAACGTGGCAACGGACTGAATGATTCCACGACAACGTCCATCTCCTCCGTGGGGCACACACCGATGACAGCCATAAAGGCGCCGTCACAGCCACAGCTCCGAGTCGTACATTCCGTTGTAGAACAAAAGAGCCTTCGGACTTGGTTGCAGTCCCCATGACGCGAATTGATCCGCGACGACACACGCACGGTTGCAGACATCCTCGGTACTACCCATCAAAAGCGTGCCAACCTACATAACTGAATAGGGAGACGGTCGTGCCACGCATGCCTGACACAACGTCCGAGTCGACCGAGGTGGGCGGCCACGTCCACCTTTATACATGGATGTGTTCTCGATGTCGAAACGACCGCGACGCCCATGTACCTATGACCCACACTCGCAAAAATCGATCTCCAATAGGCGTTGTCGCGGCGCTTGAGGTTGTTCTCAATGGTACGCCGGTCGCGTCGGGGTCAGCAGCCGAACTTTCAACCTCGAGGGTAACAAAAAAGAGACCTTGCGGTCAGTATCGTCAAGAGAGCCCAGGAGGGGAACGTGTGTGTCGGAGGATGAAAAGCGTGGCAGACAAGTCGCAAGTCGCCATCGCGGAACGGAAACATTTCGCACGCCGGCAACGGCAACGAATGTCCCCATTCCATTCAAATACACCACTTTGTCTAGATATGCTACAACAACATACCCAGAAACCGAGAATACAGGCCGAATATCATACTAATCTAATATACTTTCCGGGTTACTGGGTAAACGCCAAGGCCTAAATCCATACAGCGAAGGCAAACATAACAGCTGGCGAATAAAGCATCACCAAGATATCAAACTGTTTGGCTTCCAAAAGATTCGGACCGATCATCATATTGTCTTGTTATGAACATGAATCGTTGGGGGCTGGGGGCCAAATAGTTTGGCTCGTGCACTGGGTTTCCAGTTCCCAGGGTGGTCTCTTCTCGGCCATCCGAATGCGAGGGAACGGCGAATTTGATTTCTGACTTGGTCGACAGCCCCTTCAAATTAGTGCCAACTACTCCCCTCACAGGGGCGTTGACCACGGCGCTGTCGACAAGTCCCCGGTACATCCGCATGGCAGCGACTGCTTGGATGATCACTGAGTGATGGCGCATCACGGTCAGTAACGCCTACACAACGTTCGAAAGGGGGATCTACCCACTGGATGGAACCATAAACATCTGTGGCGTGGAGATTGATGGATAAGTTGGTGCATTTATTCTTCGTCAAGCCAACGAACGTACCTGGTCCATAGGGACTACAAGGGCGAATCGTCATGGGCACATATCTTGGTATGAATAAATGAGAGCTACTCACGGTTGAAATTTAACAAGATAAAGACCTGGAGGCTAACTTCAGACACATGTCCTAAAATTGTTCGGGAGCAAACGCACCAGAGGGGGTATATCCGCAACTGTGATGACCACAACATAGATCAATCCCTATAATCAGTTTCAAGTTGTCCGGTCAATTAAATGCGGTCACTGCAGGATGCGGAATTCCTACCTGCGTGTACATGATCTGCCAGATGCCACCCGTCAGACGCGCTTTCCAGCGCAACACGCCGAAAAGCATGAGAGAAAGGAGCACGATGTCGGTGACGAGCGAGGAAACGAGTGTGATCCTAATATCCACTATATGGTCAACCTGACAAAAGAATTGAACCCGCCGGGCGCGGGTTATGGATATGTCTGACCACATGCGTCAGGAGATTGAGTATCAGGAAGAGATGGATACAAACTATAAATAATGGCGATAGTATTGCCGAGCCAAACGGCGAAGGTAACCACTAGGACGATTGTTTTCTGCTGCCAGAGTGCGTAGCTGAGAACACAATAGTCAGAGAGAGAAACGAAAAGGAAAGATTTTACTCACATGCGCGCAATAATCATACCGGATGCGGACAAGAGCGTAATATAAGAAAAGATCTGCATGGGCGCTTGGAACTAAAGATCACGCCGCCGGGGAAATGAAGTATCTTACGAATGCCGTGATGAGCAAAGCCTAAGAGTTAGCTTAGTCTCACTTTCCCCTTCCGAACGGTACAAGGGTCAGAGGTTTCGTACCTCACAGTTAACTCCACTCGACTGGTCGAAACCCAAGAGCTGCAATATCATGGCGCATAGCGTGGACCAACGACATGCCAGGTAAAGCTAATGAATGGCCCGCGGCATGAAGAGTCCGAACATCATCGAGGCCGACAGGGAACATACCGCCGCTGTCCGGGTGAAATTGCGCTTCCTCGTTATGAGGGAGTACTCATAGTCGAAGTTCAAGACAAACTCCCAACTGGTACGAGGTGAGAACCGCGAGATCAACGTACGAAGAGTGGACGAGACGGCTTACAAGTAGAGGCCAACGAAGGCATGAACAACCTTGATGAGAGCAACTGTCAGGCAAAGCTAAAATCACCAGCCTTTTCAGGATGGGGAAGAGAACGAACAGCCTTGCGCGATCTGAACGAAAGTGTCATGCCACTTTGTCATGGTCACGACGGTTTTTGCTGCCAGCGAGCGATCAACGCTACGAAGTGTTTGGCAGGTAAAGGAAGGAAAGGGATTGAAGGAGAGGCTGAAGGAAGGGGAACCAGTCGTTGCTCTTCGCACAGGACCATGTCGGTTGTACTTATGGAAAGGGGAAAGCGCAAAGCTAGTCGTAGAATGCCGGGAGATCGCATCAAATGTTGTCAGTTGGCGTGTGGGAACCAACACTATCCAGAGTCCCGTCGCTTCATCACCTAACGGTTGCGGGCGCCACAGGGCTGACGAAGCGCCTGCCCCGCCTGATCAGCATGTAATATATCGCCAAGGTCGTTATGGTCTTGATGAAACTGATGTTAGAGACGAGGATCCCGAATGGCTTTGTTTCCGTCACGCTGCTATTGTAGCTGGCAATTTCCTTGAATGTCATCGAGAGGCCGTCTCATGCCGTTTATGCCCGAACACTGGCACGGGGTCTCTGAATGTACATCAGAATCAAAGGGGGCAATTAAATGATTGATGAGCATGTATACCAGGGGAGAAGCCACCACTGGTAGGGTGGAACATAATTAACGGATTGATTCTAGAGTTGCCCATATCTGTTTGATAAGGATAAATGTACCCGCAACTCGTAGAAGTGATGAGAGCACACAATTATCTGATGCGACACCGGCCTCGTGCCGGGGCCGAGATGAGCGGATTCTGGAATTGATGCATTATTGATGCATTGATGTGCTGAGTGAGTGTGCTACTGTACTACAAACGATACAGTAGTCATCGGTGCCGCCCAGGTTGCTCCTCGTTTCCAGGGCCTGATAGGTCCTCGTGGGGCCGTCATAAGCACTTCTGACAATATTTTTATCACATCCAAATGAACTGACTCCCAGTAACTGGATGCGGTGTGCCAATTAACGTAGCCTCATGATAGCTTCCTCACTGCTCAATTCATCAAATTACAGTGATGCGATGGAGCGCGCGACATAGTAGTAACGTCAAAAAATGAACACAGATGTTGCTGCAAATGCCGTGTGTCGGCTGCAATGACTGGCCAACTGGCACCTTTTCTATGTCGATGATGTTTCCAGTGCGCCGCCCACTATCTATCAACTTGAAAGATAGGTGTAGTTGGAGCACGTGCTAATGTAGTTATGAATACCACTCACTGGTCTTCACAGACGATAGTCCCCATTACTTTGTTTGTTGATAAGACCACATCCATGAATTGGTGCCCCCTCGGGTATCGAGGAGATTGTAACACATCGTTGGACATCATTTCCCGCGGTCGTGGTCGGTAGAATAATTCATCCACGCCCGAAAATTCCTTATGGCTTCGTGTCTCGAAACAAAAGACAGTGCATCCGCGGAGCATCATAGACTTGAGTGTATTAGCCTATAAATAACGAGGTGCCCATGATGAAGACTCATTGGAAAAAGTCGACTCTATAGTGATTTCTTTACGGCGAGCAGGGCTTCGATGTCGTCCGTCATAACCAGGAAAGGAAGACTCAAAAGCGATTCGAGTCTTTGAAGCACGCGCCGCGTATGCATGTGAGATATCACTGGCAAACGCTTTGCTGGGAAGGGAAGAAGGTAGTACACGCACACACGGGCCCGACTAGGAAGAAATAGTGAACGCACCATATCCGTCGCGCATCACAGGTAATGTGGTTCTGACTGCGACATACGTTACATGGCAAGATCAAGCGTGATCGGGGCCGCAACCGTAACGGCTGTGCATATGGCAGGCACGGGTGCAAAAGCGTCGGATCAGGATATATGCACGCCACAGCCGATGGCCGAAGTGGCCGATCCCAAAAGCACACCAGCTGGACGAGCATTGAAAGACTTGAATAGAAGTGCTGTGGCGTACTGGCGAACGTTGAGCCGGCTGGCTTCGGTGCTGCGGTCGCACGTAATATCAGCCGTGTTCATACAGTAGCGCGTCTCGTGGATTCTGGTGTCGTGTCCCCTGTTGGATGATTGATCCATTACGAGAACCATCAGCGCACGCTGAGAACAGTTTCAGAACCGAAAGCAAGGGTCAGACACGCAGTCACTAGCCCCAAAGATCATGGCGATTCCCACTCCGAATCGATTCCATGTGTGTGGATGGATGAATAGTTGTTCGTCTCATACGATCACGCAATGACGCAATGAAGTAATCGGGACAAGTCCGCCAAAGCAGTACAACTCGAAGATGGATAGAGTAGGGTGACACTTCGTGATGGCCCTGCTGCGCGATACGTGGCGAGTTGGCAAGTCGGGTTACTGAATCGCCACCACACGTCCCACGTGAACGTCTACAGTTTCTGCGACGATCCTCCGTCCCCTTGCGGAAGTTCAACAATCTGCGAGAAACCAGGATACGGCGGGAGATTAAGTTCGAAATTTTCCTCCAGAGACCTTCCACAGAACACAGGGACGCCTCGTCAACAAAAACAGACACCAACAACGACAAACGAACGACAAAACTCACCTGGACACGAACCGCCCACCGAGGAAATGACGCCCCGCGAACTTCCGAACGCCCTCCTTCGGCGCCGTAAGACTGACGAGAACATCCGGATACAACACGATCCTGCTGCTGCCCTCCTCATCCGCAGCACCTGCACCGGCGCCATCATCGCCCCGCTCGACGTCCCACCCAGATGGGATGTCGACGGACACGATCGGCAAGCCCGCGCGCGATATGAGCGGGAGCGCGACGTCGAACGGGGCGCGCACCGGCGGCCTGAACGAAAAGCCAAAGATGGCGTCGAGGACGACGTCGCTCGCGGCGAGCGCCGTCGAGAGCGTCGTCTCGGCTAGCTTGGGGTCCGACTCGGACGTGGGGAGCGTCGGGATGTGCATGTTTGTGCATTGCGTGTGCAGGCGCTGCAGGGTAAGTGGTCGGTACGCGGGGATACGGTCACGGTAAGGATTACTAAGCGAGCCTGACCTTGTATATGTCCTTCGATCCAGGCTCATCGATTTGCGCATCGCGTTAGCTGTCGTTTGGGCGAGGACCTAACCGAACCGATCACACCTTTGGCATCCAAATCGTCGGCTTGTATCCAAACATGCCTGAGATTGAACGTCAGCCTCGCGCACTGACGCAACAGACCCAACAACGGTAACCTAGATGTCGCGCAGCGACCAGCCCATCTCCACCTTGATTCCCCGGTCCGCAGCAAACCAACACACGGGGATATCTTTCCTTTCCGTAGACCGTTGCGAGTGTCTGGGCGCACGCAAGACCCGCGAGTTCCATAAGCTATGTCGGAGATATGGGCTTCTGAGGCACGGCATGAACGCAACACGGGTACCACTCGCCTGATCTATGCTGAACGCTCCAACTGTACTCATCAATTCTTCATCGATCTACAAGAATGTTTTCATTGGGAGAAGTTCCCACTCGATCAGAACTTACTTGTTGTGCAAGTTTTGCGGTGAGATATCTGATCGACATGGTTATGGAACAAGGAAGGCTGCGATTTAATGATGTCACAGTTCTGTCATACATGGAGAGTCCATTTACACATGAGAGCGAACGTATAAACATTTTTCGTGGAATAAACTAGAGGGACTGCTCGTATGTTATGGATACAATCGATACCTGATACGACAAGGTATCCGCAACAAAACACAAAAAATAGACAAGAAAACCCAAGTGACAAAGGAGATGCATGTTTCACCCCTCACGCGAGAGCTTGCACGCCATTCTCCCAGTCGTCACGTGGCACAACGCCCACAGCGCGGCAGACGGGGCAGCTAACTTCAACGAACCCACCTGCACGCTCGCGCTCTCCCTCATTATCAGGAGCCCATCCCGCGACACGTTCCGCACTCACTAAGCATGCTGGGTGGAACGTGTGCTCACACCCCGAAGCACAGTCCACACCATGCGAGCGGATGACGACACGTGAGAGGTCCGCCGTCGGTTCTGGGTCGTCGTCCGATGGCCCAACCCCACAGGACATGTCGTCACAGCGAAGGCCCTGTTCGCGTTCGCTTTGCTCGACTCTTTGGCGCAGAGTGAGACCGGGCGGAGGTGGCGGTACCCATGTTCGTTTCGGTGCACCGGGGCGTGACGGCGGTTGCGGTGTGGCAGCGGTCGGGGGGGTTGGAAAGCCACCTAATGGGGCGGACCAGAACCATGTCCCGTCAGGCATCCGGACGATCTGGGGAAGCTCAAACTGGAACAGGCCAGGGAAGCGTGGCATGCCATTAGTGTTCCGCTGGCCGTCTTGAGGTGGTGGCTGCAGCCCTTGACCTGGCAAAGGAGGTTGTGCCTGAGGCTGTGGCGGGACTGGGGCTGAGGCAGAACCCTCTTGTGTAGCAGCATTGGGAGGTGGCGGTGGGCGGTGTTGTGTGTGAGGGACGAATTGACGCCGAAGATTGTGGAAGGCGCGCTGAAAAGCCATGGGTGACATCGGGTCCGTTGCCGAAGGCGGCACTGGGAGGGGATCTTGTTGACTAGGACCCTGTTGGGGCATTTCGGGCTGAGGTTGAGGTGGCAAATTTTCTGCCTGCATGTGTGCTAGAGGGAATGTAGGTGGTGGAAAAGGGATCGTAAAGGTGTGCTCAAAGATGGTCCGTCGTAGTGGAGGCGGATGAAAAGGGGGTCCATCTTGCTGTTGGGTAGCTTGTTGGGGGGGTGGGACCACACCTGGGGCAAATTCCGGTTGTCCCTGCCCTTCCTGCTGGGGAGCTACTGGTTGCGGTGGTGTGGGTTGTTGTTGCTGTTGCTGTCGACGAGTTTCGCTCTGGGCCCGACGTGGGGGCTCATACGTTAAGTTTTCCGGATCTACATTGAATCGACACGTCGGACATGTCGTTTGCTTTGGACGCGAGAACCAGGGTACGAGACATGCACTGTGGAACACGTGCGAGCACGGCAGAGCAATTACCTTCGGAAGAGGTTCTTCCGGTTCCGGTTCTGGCTCTGCAGTGTCAGTGGCATCGGTTTCTTGGTCGGTTGACCGTCCACTATCGGAAGTAGCGTTCCAGTGGTGCTCCACACCGCCGGTACCTGACGTGGTCTCAGTATCTTCCTCCAGGAGTGCATCCCAGCAGATAGCACAGATAGCGCCGTCGGCGCTACCGTCACTGATTTTCCGCATCCTCTTCACGAGACCTTCATTCACTGCTTCTAAGCCCTTGACAAGTTTCCTCGCCCTGACAGGGTCCTCACGATTAAGGTCATGTGAGGCGCCGAGGCCGAGACCGAAAAGCAAGCCCATAAGACCAGCCCATCCTGGAGGAGCTGCACCAGGTTGTGTATCGTCGGCGTTTGGCCCTGCAGTTTCCGCATCAAAGGCAGCTTCAAAGAGTTGACGCAATAAAGGTGGCATGGCGTCATTGGCAGTGGGAATAGGGTTAGGTGTTGGTGGGTTAACGTTGAAGGTCGCTGCGTTTGGATTGTCGTCTCTCGGCGGAGGTACGTCAGAAGGACGTTGATCGTCAAAGGTTTGGTCGGTCTGGCCCTGGGAGCCTACACCTGATCGTGCTTCCGCTTGGGGCTGCCTTGTCTGGGCATCCGTAGGAACACGGAACACTGGTACGTCGAACGTAACCTGCACAATGGGAGCGCCAGGGCCCATCGCTGGTCCTTGGCCAGTAGTAGGACCGCCAGCAGCTTGTGCTGTCCGGAAGCGTTCGCTAGCTTGAGCGATGGCTTCCACAATAAGAGGTTGAAAGAGAGTTCGGAGGCCTGGAAGAGGGACTTGACCCTCAACCTGGCCTTGCGTACGAAGACCAGGCATGGGCGGGAAATTGGGGAGGCGAAAGCCTGCATCGGGTTGTTGCGGACGAGGTGGGTGCGGGTATTGGTGACGATGGAAGTGGACGTGGGGATGAGGGTGAGGGTGAGGGTGAGGATGAGGATGATGGTGAGGATGCGACTGCGGAGGCGTTTCAAAGTGTGATGACGAGCCAGGTTGCCCATTGCTCGCCGACGGTATGGTATCTTGTAATCGTGTTAGTGTTCACGTCATTACTACTAGGTCATAAACTCACCAGTCTGCTGCTGTCCTTCGTCTTCAACTTCCTCCACGACGACGACGTGCCGGTGATTTCTGTGGCTGTTATCCGCCACGGAGGGGACAGATGGTGGTAGTGCACTTTCGCTTGGTAAAGCGGGGTCTTCGTCGTCAGACGCATCACTGTCGCCGACTAGAAGGGTCATTTCCACGTCGTAGGCATCGGCATCCGATTCGGACATTGGGTCATACCCGTGGTGACGAAGACTATCCTCATACTCCGAATCCGATGCGTCATAGAGAGGGGGCATAGAAGTGTCACTACGAGCATCGACATCTATCACTGGCGGGTGTGTAGCTTCAAGCGCTTCCGAATAGACTGCATGGGAATCGTGGGATGATGTGGCGGGAGCGCCGGTGCGTGGCAACGATGGCAATTGTGACGAATCAGATGTTGAGTAAGCTGAATGTGTCGTATAAGAGGACATGTCACTCGGGGGATCAGCAAAAAGCATTTCGACATCCTCATTCGTAGTGTGTGAAGTGGCTGGGCTAACAAAGGACGTCACCTCACGGCTTTGATCCTTCAATGAGGTCAGTTAGACGTCATCGACTCTAGGGTGGTAGTGAACATACCAATTGAATTGGATCAGGTGAATGGAACTGAGTGTGAAGAGCCCCGGATGGTTGGGGGACAGAATCCACTTGCTCCTCCGCCGATGTGCCCCGTGATGAGCTCTGGCCACGTCGGAAGAGATGGTTGAATGCGTTGAAGAGACTATGTCCATGGGCATGGCGTTCCATGGGGATACTTGGGACGTATGGATTACGAGAAGCGGAGAGTGTCGAGGGGAAGTAAAAGCGGAGAGATGGTGGTTGTTGTTGGGAGAGGTAAGAGAGCGAGAGAGAGCGATTAGGATGAAGTGATACGCTACTCTACAATTGGAACATCCCCGTGTCCTGTCCTGTCCTCCCTCAGGCCCGGGCCCCTTGGCACCAGCCAAGTCAACCGCAGCAGCGGCAGCGGTCCGGGCGCGCCTCGAACCTCGAACGTTCGCGAAGCTACCTGGGCGGTTGGGCCATGTAGCGCCTTCCACCCTTTCACATCAGACGCCGCTTTCAGACAACCTAATAAAAGGCGAATGCGATTCGTGCCATCGTCCCCGGTGACGTTCAAATATAGATATAGAGACCACATGTTGGCGCCACCTAAGCACGCCTGTCTATTAAAGCCCTCCTTGTCACTGCCCAACAAGCTACGAATCTGTGGCTTGAACTCAAGGATGCGTCACGATGACAATCTATACTAAACTAAGCATGTTGTCAATTCGAAGACTGAGGCGCGGACTCGGAGAGGTCATGTACGAACCTTCGTCGAAACCGGGATGCCTCTGAGATGGATATGGTGCCACATCATATTGCGTATAGCACCCAAACATCGAATTTCCGTCCAGCTGTAGAAGCAGTATTTCATCTCCATCTCTTCGGCACTGACAACTGACGCACACCTATCTCAAACTGTGTCACGGCCCCGTACCTCTTAACTTGGCCGAGAAGGTTGGAACGTCGTACAAGCGACATTTTCCACGGCCAAACAACTTTGCCGCGGCGATGTGTGGTTCTGAATCGTCGTCAGCGTGAAATACTCTGCCATGATGAGACACTGGGAGATGGGGGAGTTGAAACGACAGGTCTGTAGCAGTTCTGTAGCTTTGGTCCAATCGTTTGGGACAACCGTCTCCGTGGGCGTCAGCGGACACAGCGCTTCCACGGCAACCAGCTGGCACCTTAAGATGTGGGTACTGCGGCCTATGCGTCGCACCACACATATGCTGCGGCACTGGCACTTCTTCGGATCAGGTCAGGTGCGTGCCATGCGAGTGATGCGACTCGCTCGGCATGATGCATAAGGAAACGTATTCAGTAGTTCATTGTTCATTGGTTGAATTCCTCTGGCTCTGAGAGAGAAAGTGAGAAAGAATGTTGTAATTCAAACTTGCGTGTGCGTCTCCTTGAAAAGCAAGATACCTTGCGAGACGTCTTGCCCACCCGAAAAGGAAAAGGAACCCAGTTTGCTTGAAATCTCTCTGCCGCCACGACATGACAAAGCCAGACAAAACTGTCACCGCATCGGCAAAGGTCACACATCCTCCACACGGGCGACTCCTACAGTAGTCGGAAGTCGAAATAAAGTCCTGTTTCGCCTCAGTATCAGTCATATTCGGCCATGCTACATATCCACGGATTGGCACCAAGGTGCCCACCAAGACTGGACTAGCGCCCTGGTACAAAAGGTGTTGACAACTGGGCACCTCTAGTTTCTTCACATAGTCATACTCTCGCCTACCATGGTTCATGACGATTTCAAGTTCTACAACCCGCTTGCATTCCTAGGTATCTTCCTTTGCGATGTATCTTCCATGCCTTTCTAATGATACTATTTTTTTCATCCAGGAGTAGTGTTTCTGGCAATCCTTCGTAAGCGTTGGAATACTCTGGCACTGAGGGACCCTCGTCTAAATCCCTAGACAGTGAATGGGTTCCTTTTCGGGGTGTTATCTCAGCAATTCTATTCATATTGGATCGGTGGTGCGTTTGTTGGTTGGTAAAAGTTCCCCAAGGATACTTACTTGGTAGCAGGTTTCAAGGACCGGACACGCACCAAGTGCGCCATTATGATAATTAGCCGTTGCATTCTCTCTAAACCCATTTCACAGAGCCTTTGTCATTGTGCAGTTTTGCTTCGCCACCCTCCAATGCGCCATGTGCGCGTTCCTATCTTTGGTCTTAACGTTATTTTTGCCGACTGGTATTGTGCTAGGCTTTTCCATCTAGCATGGAATTTATTGTAAGGTGCCGCTTTGCTATCTGAATCAGTTGCCCAAGTCACCCGCAGCGTTATCGGTTACTGTCAGGCCACGAATTTTAAATGTCTGCCTCACTGTTCTTACATCCGCGCAGTTGCTTACCCCCGTTTCAGCATATACTTGGCAAGCTCCTGTTAGTTCAGTGTGCCAATGCGTTCTTGTTCTGATGGCGAACACGTTCCTTGCCTGTCGGTACGTTGGGGCTTGATCCCCTGGACAATGTTTAGCTTATTCCCACTTCTCCTTCCCCAAAGCATCTACTACCTGACAGGGTGCCGGCTTCAGAGCAGATTGATCATATTTCTTTCTGCAACTGCCTTCGTATTCGGCGTGTGTACTATGATCCTACCTTGGACTTCTAAGGACTCGTAAGGATATCATCATGCCAACTTCAGATGTCGGGACTGACATCTATTTGAGGATCTTTTTATCGAAATCTTCATTTCAGGTATGTCAATTCGTCCTTTTGACGAGGAGCCTTACTGTACTATTCCCACCTACTAGCTTTTCTCATACGGGCGCTCTTGAACTCCCGTTCCGGCTCCGAGAAGTCGGACAGTGTCGTACATTATTTGATGCGTCGCGTCGTCCAGATTGGACTCTTTGCCGCGATATGGTCCCTCGCAGGAGTGGCAACGTGGTTTTTGTTACCAAAATACACTATTTACGCGTTGTTTGAAGTGACGATGGGCCCAATATACACGCATGTAAGTGTTCTTTCTCCCGGGATCTGTTGATACTTACGGGAATGTTGGTGTTAGATGATATTTGATACGCTCCTATCTCGCACCCGACTGCGCGAGCGCATGAACGAAGAGACCAACTTCCAGATAGGTTTCCCCTCACAACTTGAAGTGCGTTTACCCGGTGTTTGTCCTGAGTTCTGGCCCCTACTGAACAGAACGACCCTTGCCACAGCTGCGTTCTGGCGAGTCTCAAGCACAGCAAGAGTCGTCTCAGATACCAAATGGAAACATGGCGATGCCGCACATGGCCTCTTCAACTGCCAATACGCCAACCTTGGGCCACGTCACCGAGGACGACGTCACGGTCTCAGAATTGGTATGCGTGCCCGTAGGACAACCGGGAGTTCGCTACGAGGCTCCCTATACGCTTCATGACGAAGTTTGAGCATTGAGGAGCGTCTGGACCGCCTTTGATGCGTGCTTTCCGGAATGACTTTTGTATTTTTCACGACACTGAAAACTGATGCTGTGCTATCAGTTCCAAGAAATTGAGTAATTTCGTGCATTAGCCTTCCTTGCCAATGATTTCATCAGGATTTTGTGACGCCCAATTGATTCCGTGTACTGGCTAGGGCTCAGTCAATAGCGACCCCATTACCATCATTGCTGCCTTAAGAAGTCGGACAGTCTTGTGCATGATTTAACGCGTCGCGCCATCCAGCTTGAACTCTTTGTCGCGATATGGTCCTCCGCCGGAATGGCGATATGGCTTGTTACCAAAGTACACCGTCTACGCATATTTTGACGTAACAGCGGGCTTTCTCCCTTAGCCAGCTGACCTCACGGCGCGAGCCATCCCACACCTTCGGATCAGGCGGAATGTTATCCTAGAATGAATATTCTACAGCACTAGGTGAGATATTTACATGATATAACTTCTGCCTTTGTAGTAAAGACTGATAGACTGGCCCTTGTGTAAAAGGACAAGTAATTCCGTACCTGCCACCCCCTTCTATTCGCCTTTGGCGCCATACTCCGACAGTAGTTGTACAATGTCGCTATGTCCATAGGCAGTAGCGATCTCCAACGCCGTCCTCTCGTCATCCCTCCGGGCGTGCACGTCTGCTTCATTTTCAAGCAACACTCGCACAATCTCGATGTGTCCCCGTCGCACCGCGAGGTGCATGGGAGTACCGTGGACTGTGACTTGTGCGTTCACGTTGGCCTTGCGCTCCACGAGCAGCTTCACCACTTCGAGGTGTCCATGGCTCGATGCGAAGTGCAGCGGCATCCACAGCATGTATCCCCTCACGTTCACGTCGGCCTTGTGTCGCAGGACCATTCCAACGACATCCGCTCGTCCATCGGCAGACGCCCGGTGTAATAGACGCCCGCGGTAGTCGATCACCTCTTCGACGTTCGCTCCACGGTCTAGCAACAGCTCTATAACCTCGTCATATTTGGCATCATATGCCATGGACAAAGGACTCTTCCGGTATCGGTTTGCCACGTTCACGCTGGCTCCATGATCAAGTAGCACACGCGCGACGTCAACGTGTCCCTTGTGTGATGCCGCGTGCAGCGGAGTCCCGTGGCGACCGCACTTGGCGTTCACATCGTCGTGGCACGTGGTGATAAGATGTCTCGCCATCCAACTGAGGCCACATAACGACGCATAATACAAGGGTGTGGCATCGACTCGCGACGGATGTTCGTCGATGCTCTCCATGGGTCGTTTGATGTCCGAATCCAAATCGTGTATCCAAATCCATGCCCCAAGATGAGGTTTC
>Ga0307510_10000701_pt1 | contig 34334 bp, 2 predicted proteins | sample 12_EM_MG_FD_207224 | JGI IMG/M metagenome (GOLD analysis project Ga0307510, IMG submission 207224) | Populus trichocarpa ectomycorrhiza microbial communities from riparian zone in the Pacific Northwest, United States - 12_EM | ecosystem: Host-associated > Plants > Roots > Unclassified | place... | reverse complement strand
TCGCTCAACGAGGGGATCCACGCCATCAGGGGCGCCAGGAGCAGCAGCAGCACGGCGAAGACGACACCCACGACGATGCCCGTGGCGGCCTGCCAGGCGGCGTCCTCATGGCCGGAACGGCCGTAAGCCTGCGCTACGCAGGACCGCGAGAACCCCACCACCGCCACGAAGAAGCCGACGATCGCCATGGCCGTGTACACCGCTGGCCCCGAGGCCGCCAGCGTGTCGCTTGAATACCGGGCAAGGCAGATCCGGTCCACCAGCATCATGATCAGGTTACCGACCATCGAACCCATCAGCGGCAACGAGACCTTCAGGACGCGCCTGGCGATCTCGGTGTTCGATGCGCGTGCGATCGCGTTCAACGGGCATCCCCAGTCGACCGAACGCGCTTCTTCAGGCGCACCGGCACCGAACTGGGCGCCATGAAGAAATTAAGCAACTCCTTCGCCGGTGGCGCCTTGGGATCGGGTTCCAGCTCGAAGTTGCGCATGATCATCCCCACCACCACCTTGATTTCGGTAAGCGCCAGGAAGCGCCCCGGGCATAGCCGCGCGCCGCCGCCGAACGGGAACAGCTTGCGGCTGGGATCCTCCTGATTCGCGTCCCGTAGCTCGTCGATCCAGCGTTCGGGCCTGAATTGCCCGGGCCGGGGAAAATGCGCCTCGTCGCCTCCCTCCCCCGCCGTCGCCACGATGATCGCCGTGTTCTTCGGGATGAAGGTGTCGGCCACCACGCAATCGGCATTGGCTGTAAGGCCAAGGTAAGGCGCCACGGCTTTGAGCCGTTGCGTCTCGCTGTGGGCCGCCTCCAGGTACGGGAAGACCTTCATCTGCTCCCATTCGCGCGGCAGCGGCGCATCGCGGAGTACCTGGTCCACCTCGGCGGTGAGCGCCGCGGCGGCCGCCGGGTTTTGCGCGAGTTGACAGAGCATCCAACCTATAGAGTTGGCCGTGGTGTCTTCGCCGCCAATCACGCTCAGGATCGCGTTGGCCACCAGCTCCTCATCAGTGAACCCCGACTCCGGGTCCTCGCTGGCCGCGATCATCGCTTCGAGCATATTGGCGGGCTTCTTCTGCAAATCCCGCTGTTGCTCCATGCGTTCGCGCGTGGCGCGGATGAACTCCGCCACCCGCTTGTCGATGTCGGCGAACGAACGTTCGGCCGCACGATCCACTGGCAGCTTGAAGTAGCGCCAGTACGGGAACGAGGCGGTGGTGCGGTGGCCAAGGCGCTGGAACATGTTGTCGATGTCGCGCTGCAGCGGGTCGCCGTCCTGGTTTACCGCATCGATGTCGTGGCCCATGGCGATGCCGACGATGGTGTCGAGCGCCATGGCCTTGAGGTCGCGGCGCAGGTCGATGGCTCGACCTTCGTCCAGCGCCTTGTTCCAGCGTTCCATCATGCGCTCGGTCAGGGTGACCATCCGCGGGAAGAAGTTGCGGATCACCTCGGCGTTCAGGCCGCTCATCACCAGCTTTCGTTGCTTGCGCCATTCGGCGCCTTCGGCCGTGAACACACCGCCGATGTTCAGCTCGTTCATGATCGTCTTCAGGCCGCCGTTGCGCCGGAAGCCGTCCGGGCGCTCGCGCATCACGCCATGGGCGGTGGCAGAGTCGGAAACGATCACGATGGTGTGGCCGAACACCTGCAGCCGGAACATCGGGCCGAACTCGCGCACCCAGGCGGTGAATTTCTGATGCATCTGCCGGCCGCTGAGCTGCAGCGCATTGCCGACGAAGGGCTGGCCCTTGGGGCTGGGCAGGTCCTCGATGCGGCGCCCGTAGCGCAGTTCCGCCGGTGCTTCCGCTGCCAGGTTCAAGTCGTCCGCGGCGATGGTTTCGTTCATGGCGTTCCCCTCCTGGTCACGGGTTGGCGTCGGTGAGGTTGAGGTTCGGCGTGTAATGGACGATCCGCTCGGAGATGTCGCGTGCGAGCTTTTCAACCCTCGGCGCCTTCACGATCGACAGATGCGAGCCTCCGATCCGTGACACGTCCAGATGCCGGCCCAGCACATCGCGCCAGCCCTGCGTGAGGTCCTCGCCTTCGCGGCGGTCCGCCGCGAAATACGTCACCGGCAGCTGCGCCGCGGGCGGTCGATAGTCGTCGGCGGCGCGGCTGAAGGTTTCGTACTGGGCCACAGTCTGCCGCACCTGGTCCTTGTCCAGGCCGGGAGGTACCGCTTCCTCGCTCATGCATAGCGCGATCATGCCGTCGAGGTCGCCGCGCTGGGCGCGTGTCATCAGTTCCGGATACGCCCGGTGGCTGCGCCAGTCGCCGACCAGGTTCACGTCGAGCAGCCAGTTCAGCATCGCCCGGCAGGCATCGTGCTTGACGGGGTGGCTATCGCGCTGCCTGACACGCAGCGACGGGGCGCTGGTATCGATCATGCCCACGAACTGCACGTCTTCGTCCGCCGCCAGCAGCCGGTGGGCGATCTCGTAGGCCACCATGCCGCCCAGCGAATAGCCGGCCAGCAGGTACGGACCGGACGGCCGCACTTCGCGGATGGCATCGAGGTAGGCCGTGGCCATGCCTTCGATGCTCGCATGCAGTGTCTCGCCCACCGCCAGGCCGTAGACGGGCCGATTGGCATCCAGGTGTTGCGCCAGATCGAAGGCGTACTGCACGCCGCCGCCGATGGGATGGATCAGGAACAGCGGCGTGGCCGAGCCTTTGGCGCGGATCGGCACCAGGTTCGGGTGCTGGCCGTCCTGCTTGCGCGTATCGACGAACGCGGCCAGCGCGCCCAGCGAGGCATGCGAGAACAGGTCGCGCAGCTCGATCTCTGCAACATGTCGCTTGCGCAACTGGGAGACCAGCTGCGTGGCCAGTAGCGAGTGGCCGCCCAGTTCGAAGAAGTCATCGGAGAGCCCGACCCTCTCCACCTTCAGCAGCTCCGACCACACCGTGGCGATCGCCTTTTCCGTCGCCGTGCACGGCGCGACGTAGCCGCCTTCATCCTGGGTGATCTCCGGCGCGGGCAGCACCTTGCGGTCGACCTTGCCATTGGAGGTGAGCGGCATCACGGCCAGGGACACGAAGTACTCCGGCACCATGTAGTCGGGCAGCGTCTGCCCCAGGGTGCGCCGCAATACGGCTGGGTCGGGCAGCACCTGGCCGTCGTGCGGCACCAGGTAGGCCACCAGGCGTTGGACGCCGCGCTCGTCCGGCCGCGCCAGCACCACCACGTCGCGCACCGCATCCAGCGCAGCCAGGGTCGATTCGATCTCGCCCAGCTCGATGCGCAAGCCGCGGATCTTCACCTGGTGGTCGCTGCGGCCCAGGTACTCGATATTGCCGTCCGGCAGGTAGCGCGCCAGGTCGCCCGACAGGTACATGCGCGCGCCGGGTGTTGCACTGAATGGATTGGGCACGAAAGCCGCAGAGGTGAGGTCCGGGCGGTTGACGTAGCCGCGCGCAAGGCCTACTCCGGCGATGTACAGGTGACCCACCACGCCCATCGGCACCGGGTTCAGGAAATCATCCAGGATATGGATCTGGATGTTGGCGATGGGTTTGCCGATAGGCACGCAGCCCAGCGGGCTGTCCTTCAGGCACTGCCAATAGGTGACGTCCACCGACGCTTCCGTCGGCCCATACAGGTTATGCAGCTCCACATGATCCCAGGTGGCGAAGAAGCGCTGCTGCAGGTCCATCGGCAGCGCCTGTCCGCTGCACATCACCTGGCGCAGCGAACGGCCGCTGCCGGGCTCCACCTCGTTGAGGAACACTTCGAGCATCGGCGGCACGAAGTGGGTGGTGGTGATGCGTTCGGCGTCGATCAGGCCGGCAAGGTACGCCACGTCCTGGTGACCGCCGGGCTTGGCCACGACCAGCGTGGCGCCTTCCAGCAGCGGCCAGAAGAACTCCCAGACCGATACGTCGAAGCTGAAGGGTGTCTTCTGCAGCACACGGTCCGCCGCAGTCAGCGGATAGGCCTCCTGCATCCATTCCAGGCGGTTGACGATGCCGCGGTGTTCTACGCCCACGCCCTTCGGCTTGCCGGTGGAACCGGAGGTGTAGATCACGTAGGAAAGGTGATCCGGCCCGGTGGCATTGACCAGGTTGCCGGCGTCCTCGCCGGCCCAGATGGCGCTGTCGCCATCGATGGACAGCACCGGCAAACCGGGTACCACCGGGGCGGCGTGGCGCAGATGGCTCTGGGTCAAGATCGCGGCGGGCGCCGCGTCCTCCACGATGGTGGCCAGGCGGTCGGCGGGATAGGTCGGATCCAGCGGTACATAGGCGCCGCCGGCTTTCTCGATCGCATACAGGCCCACGATCATCTCGATCGAGCGCTCCGTGCACAGGCCCACCAGCACATCCGGGCCCACGCCCAGGCGACGCAGGTGGCGTGCCAGGCGGTTCGCCCTGGTGTTGAGTTCGGCGTAGGTCAGTGATGCGTCTTCGTACACCACGGCGGTGTTGTTGGGAGTGCGCGCCACCTGTGCCTCGAACAGCTGGTGCAGCGTGTGCGTGTCGGGCGTTACCCGTGGATAGACCTTGGCGGTGTCGTTCAAGCCGTAAACAAGGTGACGAAACTCGGCCTCGTCCACCATCGACAGCTCGCCCACCGGCCGCTCCGGCTCCGCCGCGATCGCCCGCAACAGGTTGGCGAAATGAACGCCCATGCGCTCGATCGTGGCGCGGTCGAAGAGGTCGGTGTTGTACTCGAAGCTGCCCTGCAGGCCCTGTGGGCTCTCCTGGAAGGTCAGCGTGATATCGAACTTGGCGGTCACCGTTTCATGCGGCACCAATTCCAGCACCAGGCCGGGCAGCGTCAGGTTCAGCGGCGAGTTCTGCAGCACCAGCATCACCTGGAACAGCGGCGAATAGCTGGTATGGCGCTCCGGCTGTACCGCGCCCACGAGCTGCTCGAACTGCACGTCCTGGTGGGCATAGGCATCGAGCGTGTTGGCGCGCACCTGCTTGAGGAGGTCGGTGAAGCTGGCACGCAGGTCCACCTGGGTGCGTATCACCAGGGTATTGACGAAGAAGCCGATCAGGTCCTCGATTTCGCTGCGGTTGCGGTTGGCGATCGGCGTGCCGATGCAGATATCGCTCTGGCGGGAATAACGCGCCAGAAGCACGTTGAAGGCAGCGCACAAGGTCATGAACAAGGTGCCCTGCGACTTGCGGCTAAGCACCTGCAGTTTCGCACTGAGGTCCGCCGGCAGCGCATAGGCCAGCGCGGCGCCATCCTTACCCTGGGTGGACGGACGCGGGCGATCGGTCGGCAGGGTCAGCAGGGCCGGGCTACCGGCCAGCTGCTTCTTCCAATAACCCAGTTGCCGTTCCAGCACGTCGCCGCTGAGCCATTCGCGCTGCCAGCGGGCGAAATCGACATAACGCATCGGAAGATCAGGCAGGTTCGCGCCCGCGGCGAAACTGCGGTTGGCGTACAGCGTGCCCAGCTCGCGCACCAGGATACCCATCGACCAACCGTCCGAAACGATGTGGTGCATGGTCAATAGCAGCAGGTGCTCCTCGTCGGCCAGCCGCACCAGGCAACCGCGCATCAGCGGACCTCTTTGCAGGTCGAACGGCGTGCTGGCTTCATCGAGCATCAACTGGCGTGTCTGCGTTTCCTGTTCCTTGGGCTTGAGGCGGCGCAGGTCGTGCATAACCAGCATCAGGTCCACGGGCGCGGCGATGAACTGCACCGGCAGGCCGTCCACGGCGCCGAAACGGGCGCGCAGGGCATCGTGGCGCGCCACCACGTCGTTGAGCGCGCCCTCCAGGGCTTCGGCATCCAGCTGGCCCTTCAGGCGCACCGCGGCGGGAATGTTATAGGTGGGGTTGTGCCCTTCGAGCTGATCGAGGAACCACAGCCGCTGTTGTGCGAATGACAACGGATAACCCTCCTCCTGTTCCGCCACCGGCGCCTCCGGCACGCTTGCCGGAACCTCGCGGTCGCCAGTCGACGGCGCCGCCGACTCGATCCATGCCACCAGCGCGGACACCGTTGGTGCTTCGAGGATCGCGCCCACCGGCACCTCCACGCCGAACTCGTCGCGGATCCGCACCGCCAGTTGCGTCGCCAGCAACGATTGGCCACCGAGCTCGAAGAAATCGTCGTCCAGTTCGATCGACGGGCGCCCTAGCAATTCGCGCCAGATGCGCATCATCGTGCTGGTGGCGTCGCCGGGGCCGTCTGTCTTCACAGCGACCAAGGCCGGCAGCGCTTGGACGGCATCGGGATAGCGCACGTCCGTCCAGCAAACCTCGCGGGCGAACGGATAGCTCGGAAGGCTCACGCGGCGGGGCCGCGCGGCGCCTGTGTAGAGTGCGTTCCAATTGAACGCGAAGCCCTTCACCCACAGGTCCAGCAGCTTGCCGTATTTGCCCTTGGCCACCCAGGCCTCTACGGCCACCTGCATGTCTTCGTCATCGGCGAGCGCTGCGAACGCGCCACGTTTGGCCTGGCCCCGGTAGAGGTCATCGATATTCGTACTGCCCTCGATGAACGCCGCCAGCCTGGCGCGGAGATCTTCCAGCGAATCCACCAGCAGGGCCAGCCGCTCCTCCATCGCCTCGCGGCCCACCTGCAAGGTGTAGGCGATATCGGCCAGGGTGAGCTCGGTGGCATGTCGTTCCGGTGCCAGTGCCGCCAGCAACCGTTCGGCACGCGCTTTCAGGCGCTCGGGATCGCGCGCGGACAGGACGATCATGGCGGGGCCGTGCAGGCCACCGCGGAACGCTGCCGCCGGCTCGACGTATTCCTCGATCACCAGGTGTGCGTTCGCGCCGCCCGCGCCGAACGAGGAAATGCCTGCCCTCCGCGGAAACTCGCGGCGGCGGCCATCGATGTCCAGCTGCGGACGCGACCACGGCGCCAGCGCCTGCTGCACGAAGAACGGGGTATCGGCGAAGCGTATCTCCGGGTTCGGCGTGGCCGCATGCAGGCTCGGTGCCAGCATGCCGTGCTTCATCTGCATCAGCACCTTGCTCACCGCCACGAAGCCGCTCGCGCTCTCACTATGGCCCAGGTTCGACTTGACCGAGCCCAGCGCGCAGAACTGCCGGTCCTGCGTGAAATGACGGAATGCCTTGGCCAGGCCCGCCACCTCGATAGGGTCGCCTAGATGGCTGCCGGTGCCCTGCGCTTCCACATAACTCACCGTGCGTGCATCGACGCCGGCGCGGCGCAAGGCGTCGCTTACCAGTTGCGCTTGCATGTTCGGGTTCGGCACCAGGTAGGCATGGGTCTTGCCGCCCGAATTGATCGCGCTGCCCTTGATCACGCCATAGATATGGTCGCCATCGGCCACCGCGCGATGCAGCGGCTTGAGCACCAGCGCGCCCACCGCCTCGGCATCGACGAAACCGTCGGCACCGGCGGCGAAGGATTTGCACTTGTCATCGGCCGACAGCATGGTCATCGAGGCGAGGTCAATCAGCTGGGTGGGCGCAACGATCAGGTTCACGCCACCGGCAATCGCCACCTCGCTGTCGCCGCTACGCAGGCTTTCCAGCGCCAGATGGATGGCGGTGAGCGAAGATGAACACGCGGTGTCGATCGCCAGGCTCGGCCCCTGGAAGTTGCACTGGTGCGAGATGCGGTTGGCGATCGACCAGAATCGCGCGCCGGTGGCGTAGTGCTCGTTGGTAACGCCGACGAACACGCCGACCTTGCGGCTGGCGCTCAAGCCCGTGGCCGTATAGCCCGCATCCTCGATGCTCGCGTGCACCTCCTGCATGAACAGCCGCTCCTGCGGGCTCATCAGGCGCGCCTCTCCCGGCGCGATATTGAAGAACACGCGATCGAAGCCCTGCACGTCGTCAAGCAGCCCGGCCCAGCGCGTATAGGTCTTGCCGGCGTGGCCCTTGCGCTCGTCGAAGAAGCGGGTGTGCTCCCAACGTTCCGCTGGCACCTCTGTCACGCTGTGGCGTCCGGCGGCGAGGTTGTCCCAGAACTGATGCACATCGTTCGCGCCGGGGTAGCGGCCGGATAGACCGACGATCGCCACGTCGAACGGGGCCACCGCGGCGGGCATGGTGGGAATCGTCGCTTCCACCGGCTGGACCTCGCGTACCACGACGCTTTCCGCGTGGGCCGCCTTGACTGGTTCCGCAGGTGAGGCCACGAGTGCCGTTGCTGTGAGACCAGCCCACTGCGCGAGCGCTGTCGGCTGGGTGCGCAGGAAGTGCTCGACCAGGCCTTCGATGTCGTGATGCTCGAAGAACAAGGTGGCGCTGATGTGTTCCGCGCCGAAAACTAAACGTAGCGCATCGGTGAGCTCCATCACCAGGATCGAGTCAAGGCCATATTCGTCGAAGCCTACGCTTGCCCCGACCGCGTCCAGCGGCAGCGACAGGCGTTGGCTGATCAGCTTGCGGAACTTCAGGACACTCCTCTCCCGCAAGGCGGCCTCGGTCGGCTGGGTGTCGGTGGCGTGGCTGGGGTGTGCGGTGATGCCCATGGAATCGTTCATGTCGGATGAGTTCCGTTCGTTGGTGGCTTCACGTGACGGTTTTGGATGGAGGGTGCGCAGGCTGAGCTTTTGCAGGCGGACGCAGACGGTGCCGTCCGCATCGCATAGATCGATATCGAGGTGGCGGATGGTTGGGCGGCCAGCTGGTTGGGGGTCAGAGCAATTACTCCGACCCCGTCTTTCGGCGGATTCCGCTCGGCGGACAAACGCCCACATGCTTGCCATGCACGGCGCGAACGCCTGCACGGATTCGAGGGCGAATGGCAGGGCCAGCTCGACGCCCTCTTCGCCGCGTTCGGCAAGATGCAGGCCCAGCGAGGATTGCAAGGCGGCGTCGAGCAAACTCGGATGCAGCAGGTAGTCATGCAGTGACGAGGCCACCGAGGGTGGCAGCGAGAGTTTCGCCAGTACTTCGCCCTGGCCGACGAACAGCTCGTCGATGCCACGGAACGCCGGGCCGTACTGCAAGCCCTTGCTTCCGAAGATCGCGTAGCAGCGCTCGTGGCTGATATGCGCGGCGATACAGCGGGCGCGCAGCCCGGCGAGGTCGTACCGGTCCGCCGCCAACTCGGCCGCTGACGCGATGCCCTGGCTATGCAGGGCGCCGTCATCGCCGCGAAGTTCGAAGCGGAAAGCGCCGTCCGGCTCCGCCATCAGCTTCAGTTCAAGCGACAGTCCGCTTTCGTTCGCCACCGCTGGCCGAACCCAGGTGACGTTTTCCAGGCGAATGCCCGCTGCGCCGGGCATTGCTTCCTGCGCGGCGACACGCGCCATTTCCAGCTGTGCCACGCCTGGCAGTACGCGGCGTTCCTGCACACGATGGTCGGCGAGGAAGAACTCCGTGCCGTCGAAGCGGCTGGCGAAGCGTCCTGCCGGTACATCGAAAGCGTGCAGCAGCCGATGCCTGCGGACAGGCGGCGCGACGCTCGCCTCCGCTCCCGTCCAGCGCGCCATGGCTTCCGGCTCGGTGGCGATGAAGTGATCAGCCAGCGCATCGATGGTCGAATGCTCGAAGAACAGCGTGGAAGAGACCCGATCTTCGATGCCCAACTCTTCGAACACCGCACGTAGCGCGTTGGTCAGTTCCAACACGAGGATCGAGTCCACGCCGTACTGGTCCAGGCCGGTCGCCGTGTCGATCTCCGCCGCCGGTTTCTTCAGAGCCTTGCCGACGAGCCTTGCCAACCGCACGCGGCAGCGCTCACGCAGCGATGATGCGTCGGAGGTCAGGGGGTTGGGGGTCAGAGTCATTACTCTGACCCCGGCGGTGTCCACCCGGGCTGGCGTGCTCGTCTTCACCGGTGGCTTCTGCAAGGTGATGCCATCGCTCTCGGCCACGATCACCTGCTGCCCCAGGCCGTGTGCGGGTTCGGCCGGGAAACGCACGTGGCGATAGCCTTCTTCGCGCAGTACCGCATGCCAGCGCGCGGGTGACAGGCTGGGGCAGCCGGGGATGCGCAGTGCCTCGTCCTGGTATAGCCACCAGCCGTCGAGCAGGCCGAAAGTCAGGTGCGACCATACTTCGCAGCTCGAAAGTTCATTGAGCACCAGCAAGCCGTTCGCGCCGAGCAAGGCCTTGGTGTTGCGCAGGCTCTCACGGATATCACGGGTAGCGTGCAGCACGTTGGTGGCGATGGCCAGGTCGTAGCTGCCAGCTTCGATATCCTGGCCTTCGAGCGGGCTGCCGATATCGAGCAGGCGGTAGGACAGGTAGGGATAGAGCGGCCCGTACTTGCCTTCCGCGTGCAGCAGGAACGCCCGCGACAGGTCGGTATAGCAGTACTCGCCGATGTGCTTTGCATAGGGCGCCAACCGCGCCATTATCCGCGCGCTGGTGCCGCCGGTGCCGGCGCCGATCTCGACGATGCGGATCCGCGCTTCGGGATCGCGCATGACGCGCGCGGCGACGAAGGCGAGCACCGCCTCGCATAGCACGTCGTTGAAATGATCCGCCACCGCATTGCCCTGGTACACGCCCTCGACCAGGCGCATGGACGAATCCGGGAACATCACCGCCGTGGCTTCCACCTGGCCTCGCAGGATCGCAGGCAAGGCATGCAGCATGGTGTCCACCAGGGTCACCTGGGCCTGGCGTACGTGGCCCGTGGCGAGCCATGCCGTTTTGCGCTTGTGCCACTCGGACCAGGCGCGTTCGAGTGCGTTGCTGTTGGGGGTCAGAGTATTCACTCTGACCCCTGCCGCTTGGTGCCACTGGGCGATCATGCGCAGGCTATGGCGTAGCCAACGAGCATGCCGCGCCGGGGCGGAGGCTGGATCGGTCAAACCCAGCGCTTGCAGTTCGCCTTGCACGATCGCCAGCGCCAGGTGGTCGATCTGCCTGCCCTCTGCTGCAAGACGCACCGCATCGCCCCGGAACACCGGGGCGATGCTTTGCATGTTCACCAGCGATGCGAAACGGGCCTCGTGCAAGCGCACCCGCGTTTTTCCGACGAGGCTGAACACGCCTCCGTGCACATCCTCGCGCGTCACCTTCATGAAGCCGAGCTGGGGCATCGGCGAACGCAGCAGCTGGTCAAGAGCCCGCATGCCCTCGGCAGGCTCGATCGAGCCGATACCCTGCCGCGCCATGCGCTCGCGGTAGTCGTCGGAAGCCACCACACCGACGCTGCCCCAGTAGCCCCAGTTCATCACCTTCACCGGGTACGGAAGGCGGGCGGCCAGGTGCAGTGCGTAAGCGTCCTTGAAGGTGCAGCCCGCCGCGTAACCGGCCTGGCCGGCCGCCCGGACGAAGCCGGCCAGCGACGAGAGGAACAGCATGAAATCGAGCGGTTGTTCGCCGAACACCTGCCCGATTCGCATGCTTGCCGCGACCTTGGCGGACAGTCCCTGTTTGAGCCGCGCTTCGTCCATCTGCGCCACGCTCCTATCGAGCAGGTCGATCGCCGCATGCACCACGCCGTGGATCGCTCCAAGGCGTGCGAGCACGTCGCCCCGCGCGCGATCCAGCGCCGTGCGGTCGGTTGCATCGGCGGCGATATAGAGTGGTGTGGGGCCAAGCGCGCCCAGCCGTGTCCGCGACTGGGTGATCGCTTCGTCCTCCGGCCGGCGCCCGATCCACACGATGCGCGCGCGGTGCGCACGGATCATGTGCTCACTCCAGGCCTGGCCTATCCCGCCCGCGCCGCCGACGACTACGTAGACGCCGCCTTCGCGATAGGGCGAGGCGCCTTGTCCGGCGGTTGCCGCGTCCACGGGGGACAACACCTGGCTGAACCACTGGCCGCCACGATAGGCCAGCGTGGCGCCACGGCGGTCCTGGGCAAGCCGCCACATCGTGTCGATGGGCCACGCATCTTCCCGCGGCATGTCGAGCAGGCGCAGGTTCCACTGCATGGTTTCCTTCGCCACCGCGCCCATGAAACCGTGGACGGCGGCATGCTGCGGCGCGATCGCATCGGAACCGTGTACGGCCTGCGACTGCACGGTCACCACGGTCAGGTCAAGGACACGCCGGTCAAAGCCGAGGGCGAAGAGTGCCTTGACCAAGCGGAAACCGGCGATGACGCCGCGTTCTTGCGCAGCCAGGATGGCCTCTTCGTCGGATGCTTCGGCCTGGTCGTCGACCAGCCAGACCAGCCTGTCGAAGGCGCCAGCCGTGCGCAGGCGTTCCTCGATCGCCGCCCCATCTGCGTCGGCGGTCCATTCCAGTACACCCGCATCCGGCAGCGTATCGAGCAATACGGCTCGCTGTGCCGCCGAGCCACCGAGCACCAGGCTTCGCCCACCCGGTGCGGAAAGTGCAAGCTCCGGCTCGACGACTTCCCAGGCCGGCATCAGCAGCCATTCGTGGCCGCTGGGGATGGACTCGGCCGGTGTGCTGGGGGCTTGGGTCGCCTGCCTGTCCGGCACCCAGTAACGGCCGCGCGCGAACGGATACGTAGGCAGGTTGATGCGACGCGGCAGGCTCGTTCCGTAAAGTTCGCGCCAGTTGACGACTGCCCCATTTACCCAGGCGGCAGTGAGTTTGTCGACATCGCGGGCTTCGATCCAGGCAGCGATCGCCCGCGCATCGGACGCGCTGTCTCGTCGTCCACGCGGCACGACACCGCGATGGATGCTTCCGACTGGCTCCTTGCCGGACGAGAGCGAGTGCAGCCGTTCGCCAAGCTCCTGCATCGACGACACCACCAGCGCCAATCGTGTTTCCATCGCCTCGCGTCCCACTTGCGTGGTGTAGGCCAGGTCACTCAACCGGGCGTCAGAACGCGTGACGAAATCCAGCAGCAGGCTCATCTGCTCCTGCAGCTGCTCCTGGTTGCGTGCCGAAAGAAGCACCGGCACCGGTCCATCCAGGGATGAATCCACCGTCGTTGGGGCGAGGTATTCCTCCAGCACGACGTGCGCATTCACGCCGCCGAAGCCGAACGAACTCACGCCCGCGCGGCGCGGCAGCGCCTGGCCTTGTGCATCGCGGAGCGCCGTCCATTCCTGCGCCTCTCGCACCACATAGAACGGGCTGCCATCGAGTTCGAGGTAGGGATTGAGCCGGTCGCTGTGCAGGGTCTTCACCAGGGTGCGATGCTTCATCTGCAGCAGCACCTTCACCACCCCGGCGACACCGGCGGCGAGTTCAAGATGGCCGATATTGGTCTTGACCGAGCCAAGGCCGCAGTACGGCGCGGCCACGGCCTGGCCGCCGAACGCCGCCTTCAGGCCTTGCAGTTCCACCGGATCGCCCAGCCGTGTGCCGGTGCCATGCGCTTCGATATAACCCACCGTGCGGGGATCAATGCCTGCCTGCCGCAGCGCCTTGTCGATCACCTGGGCCTGCGCCACGGGATTGGGCGCGGTCAGCGAGTTGGCATGGCCGCCATGGTTCTCGGCAACACCGCGCACCAGGCCATGGATAGGATCGCCATCGCGCTCGGCGTCGGAGAGCTTCTTGAGCACCAGCATCGCCACGCCTTCGCCGCGCACATAACCGTCGGCCTCGGCGGCGAAGGTCTTGCAGCGGCCGTCGGGGCTGAGCATGCCCGCCTTGCTGAAGCTGATATGCGCTTCAGGGGTCACGATGGTATTCACGCCACCGACCACCGCCATGGATGCCTGGCCGCTACGAATCGCAGCGACACCACGGGCCAGGGCCACCAGCGAACTGGAACACGCTGTTTCCACCGGTTCGCTCGGTCCATGCCAGTCGAACAGGAAGCTGATACGGTTCGGGCCGACCGAAGGTACGCCTCCGGTGGAGGCATAGGCTTCCCCGCCTAAACCGGCGCGGTCGACCAGGCGGCCGTAGCCGGTGGCGCCGGTGCCGATGTAGATGGCCGCATCGCTGCCCGCCAGCGCGGACGCGGCGTAACCTGCGTCCTCAAGAGCCTTCCAGGCATGGATCATCGCCAGCCGTTGCTGCGGATCCATGAGCTCGGCTTCCTTCGGCGAGATGCCGAAGAACATCGGGTCGAACTCGTCCACGCCGTCGATAAAACCACCCCAGATGATCCGGGTGCGATGCGCTTCGCGACCCTGGTCGCCGTGGAAGCTGCGCCAGTCCCAACGCGCGGGCGGGATTTCATCGATGCAATCGCGGCCATCGCGAAGGTTCTGCCAGAAGGCGTCGATATCCGATGCGTGGGGGAAGCGACCGCTCATGCCGATGATGGCGATCGGCTCGTCGGCGGTCGGGGTCAGAGTATTTACCCTGACCCCGACCGCTACTGTCGTCGCGACAGGTGCATCATTGGCGGTCAATGAATTGGGGGTCAGAGTATTCACCCTGACCCCATGCTCACGGATGAGGTGATCGACCAGGCCATCGAGCGTGGGATGTTCGAAGAACACGGCCGGCGTCAGACGGAGCTGATAGCGCTGGTTCACGGCGTTGCCGAACTCGGTCAGGGACACCGAGTCGAAGCCGTATTCGCTGAATGTGCTTTCGCCGTCCAGGTCTTCCGGCTTCACCTTGATGAGCGTGGACACGAGATCCGCCAGCCCGTTCCACACCGCATCGCGCGACGACACGGTGGTCTCGGCCATCTCTTCATGCACACTCACGGCGATGGGCCTGCCGGCAGCCACCGGCGATGTCGTACCCAGCACGCTCTGGCGAATGCGCTCCGGCTCGCCCGCCACCACCAGCCATTGGCTGGCATCGCTCGCCCATGCCTGGCGCAGCACGCGCACGCCCTCCTCCGTCGACAGCGGGTACATGCCCAGCTGCTGGCGCATCATCGTTTGCGTGGCGGCATCCACCCGCATACCGCCTTCGGCCCACAGTGGCCAGTCGATCGATAGCGTGCGCCCATGCCGCTCACCGCGGGCAACCCGCGCCGCGCGCTCGTGTGCGAAGGCATCCATGAAGGCATTCGCCGCCGCATAGTCGGCCTGGCCGACGCTGCCGATTGCCCCTGCGATGGATGCGAAGCAGATGAACGCGTCCAGCGTCATGTCACGACTGGCGCGATCCAGGTTCAGCGTGCCGGCCACCTTGGCACGCAATACCTGGTGCAACTCGTCTGGTGTCTTGGTGACCAGGAAGCTGTCGCGCACCACGCCCGCGCTATGCACGATGCCGTCGAGGCTTTCGAATTCCTCGGGAATGCCATGCACCAGCGCTTTGATGGTCCCGGCATCGGCCACATCCACGGCGTGGTAGCGCACCACGGCGCCGAGCGCCTCCAGTTCCCGCACGTGGCTTTTGATCGTTTCATCGGGCGAGGAACGCCCGGTGAGTACCAGAACAGGGTTGCGCACTTCGCTGGCGATGACGCGGGCGAAGATCAGGCCTAGCCCGCCAGCACCGCCGGTGATCAGATACACGCCGTGGTCTTTCCAGGGCGACGCGCCTGGCATAGCGGACGTCCCTTCTATCCATCCGGTCGCCTGCCGTTCGCCACATACGTGGCGGACGCGCGGCACGGAGCCGTTGCCCTGCAGGACGGCTACCACGTCCTGTCCTGGATCGACAGCGATCAGCTGGCCGACCAGGCGCGAACTCTCCAGGCGCGCGGTACGAAGCATGCCGTCCAGGCCCGCCAGGGCCTGCCTCTCGCCCTCGCACGGTACGACCACCTGGATCAGGTGACGGCCGGGCTGGGTGGTCAAGCCCTGCAGGGTTTCCAGCAGCATCGTGGCTGCCGTTTCGAACGAAACGGCCACGTCCACGCCGGTCGGCGGGACAAGGCAGGTCGCTTGCGCGAACCGCTCCCGAACGTGTGCCGCGTGCCTGTCTTCCAGGCCGCACAACATGACCACGTGTGAAGTGAAGCCATCGGCTTCGCCCTCGACAGCCGCCTGGGTCGTCCACACGGGCCGGAACATCAAGGTCTGGATGGGCCCCGTGTAAGTCGCCACGGCAGCCGAAGTCACCACGGCAGGCTCGGCGCGCAGCGGTGTTGCTGCCGTGCCCGTCGGGAACCAGTGGCGTTCGCCGGCAAAGGGATACGTCGGCAGGCTGATGCGGTGCGGACGCGCGCCATCGCCGTGCAGGCGATTCCAGTCAAGGTTGAATCCCTTCGTCCACAAGTCGAGCAGGCGGTCGTATTTATTCCGCGCGAACCAGCTCCCCACCGTGGCCGCCATGTCGTCATCACCGGCCAAGGCGGCGAGAACCCCGGCGCCCCGCTTGGCCTGCCCGAGATACAGGCCTTCGATGGCCGTGTCGCCGGCCAGCCACGCCCCGAGCTTGTGGTGAAGTTCCTCAAGCGAATGCACGAGCAGCCCAAGGCGTTCGTCCATGGCCTCGCGGCCGACTTGCAGGGTGTAAGCCAGGTCCGCCAGATCGAGCTGCGGCGTCGCCAGATGGGCGAGCAGATCCCGCCCCCTTTCGCGCAGGCGATCCTCGTCGCGGGCGGACAGCAGCACCATGGCCGGACCGCTCGAAGACTGCACCCTGGCCGGTGCCGCGTATTCCTCGATCACCACGTGGGCATTCGCCCCACCCGCACCGAAGGACGAAATGCCCGCGATTCGCGGATATTCGCGCCCGTCGATCACCGGCCGCTGCCATGGCGCGAGCTGCTGCTGCACCACGAACGGCGTGAGGGCGAAATCGATATTCGGATTCAAAACAGACGAATGCAGGCTGGGCGCCAGTTGCCGGTGCTTCAACTGCAACAGCACCTTGGTCAGGCCGGCGATACCGGCTGCGCTCTCGCAATGGCCGATATTCGACTTTGCCGAGCCGATGGCGCAGTAGCCGGTGTCCTGGGTCCATTGACCGAAGGCCTTCGACAAGCCCGCTATCTCGATGGGGTCGCCCAGACTCGTGCCCGTGCCGTGGGCCTCGACATAGCTGATCTGGCGGGCATCGACGCCACCCGCACGCAGGGCGCGTACGATCACCTTCGCTTGTGCATTCGGGTTCGGCACCGTATAGCCGTTGGTCTTGCCGCCGTGGTTCACCGACGTGGCGCGGATCACGCCGTAGATGTGGTCGCCGTCGGCCTTGGCCTGGGCCAGCGGCTTCAGCAGCACCGCGCCCACGCCCTCACCCGGCACGTAGCCTTCGCCACCCTCGCCGAAACTTTCGCAGCGCCCCTTGGCGGAAATGAACTTGCCCTGGGCGAGCACGAGATACTTGTTCGGATGGATCGATACGTTCACGCCACCGGCGATCGCCACGGCGCAACCACCACGTGCCAGGCTTTCGCAGGCAAGGTGGATTGCCGTGAGCGAGGACGAGCACATGGTGTCCAGCGCAAGGCTCGGCCCATGGAAGTCGCAGAAATAGGAGATCCGGTTCGCGATGGATGCCGGGCTTCCCGGCGCCGCAATGAAGCGGCCGTGTGCCTGCTCCTGCGCACCGTAGAGCTGGTACTCCTCGTACATCACGCCGGCGAACACGCCGACATCGCCATCCTCGGCCACGCTCTCCCGTGTATAGCCCGCATCCTCCAGCGTGGCATGCACGCACTCCAGGAACAGGCGTTCCTGCGGGTCCATGAGCTCCGCTTCGCGCGGCGAGATATTGAAGAAGCGCGCATCGAAGCGATCGACGCCGTCGATGAAGCCTCCCCATTTGCCGTAAGTCTTGCCAGGCACGTTGCGGTCGGCATCGAAGTAGAGGCTGTGATCCCAGCGGTCCCCCGGGATCTCGGTGATGCTGTCCCGGCCCTGGCTGAGGTTGGCCCAGAACTCTTCCAGGTTGCGCGCCTGCGGATAACGGCCGGCGACGCCGATGATGGCGATACCGTCTTCGTGCTGTTGGGGGTCAGCGTAGTTACTCTGACCCCGTTTCAGCGAGAAGCGCGAGCGAAGGTGGCTGGCCGCGACGGGCAGGGTCGCCGGTCGGGGTTGGGGGTCAGAGTGATCACTCTGACCCCTTTTCCCTGGAAGGCTGGCCTGGCCGACCAAGCCGACGAGCGCCACCGCGTGATGCTGCAGGAAGTACGCGGCCAGCGCGGCGATCGACTGGTACTCGAAGAACAGCGTCTTCGGCAGCGGACCGAAGGCTTGTTCCAGCCTCGCGGTCAGGTCCAATGTCATCACTGAATCGATGCCGTAGGTCTCAAGCCGGGCGTCGGCGTCAATCCGCTGCGGCGGCAGCTTCAGGGTGGTCGACAGCATGCGCACCAGATGGCGCACGGTATGTTCGCGCAGGTCGTCCGCTGTCGTTTCCACGGTGTGCGCGGCCGGTTCCGGTGCAGGCGTATCGCCAAGATGCCCCACCCGTTCCATGCGGTCGGCCGGTTCGCCCAGGATGTCCTTGCGCAACCGCGCCAGGTCGCCAGCGGCAACGAGCACCTGCGGCGAGCCCAGCGACCATGCGCGCGTCAATGCATCGCAACCCTCGATAGTCCCCAGCGGCGCCATGCCCCGGTCCCGCAGCAGGCGCTGCCGCGTGGCAACGTCCACGCGCATGCCACCGTGATCCCATAGCGGCCAGTTCACGGCCAGTGTGCGGCCACGGCGCTGCCCCTGCGCCACCAGCGCGTCGCGCCGATGGGCGAACGCGTCCATGAATGCGTTCGCCGCCGCGTAGTCGGCCTGGCCCACATTGCCGATGGCGCCGGCAATGGACGAGAACACGATGAAGGCGTCGAGCGCGAGATCGCGGCTTGCTTCATCCAGGTACAGGGTGCCGGCAACCTTCGCACGCAGCACGTCGCGCAGGTCCTCGCGCGTCTTGCGCAGGATAAAGCCATCGCGCAGCACGCCGGCGCTGTGCACGATACCGTCCAGGCCATCGGTGTTGGCGGCTTCGCTTACGCAGGCCAGTACGGCCTCGCGATCGCCCACGTCGAGCTGGCGGTAGCGCGCCGTCGCACCCAGCGCGGCAAGTTCGTCGAGTGCGGCTTGTATCTGGCCGCTCAACGGCGAGCGGCCTGTCAGCACCAGCGTCGCGCCCAGAGCCTGCCGCGCGATATCACGGGCAAACACCAGCCCGAGACCACCCGCGCCGCCGGTGATGAGGTAAGTACCGCCCGCTTTCCAGGGCGATGCGGCATCCACCGCCGGTTGTTCCTCCAACCAGCTGGCTGTCTGACGCACGCCATCCACGTAGCGGATCGAGATGGCGTTGTCGCCGATGTTCTCCAACAGCGCCCGCGCCGTGTCCTGTCCCTGCTCGATGCGGATCACCTGGCCGCGAATGGCCGGGTTCTCCAGCTGCGCCGTGCGCAGCATGCCTTCCAGCCCCGCGAGCACCTGGTACTCGCCCTGGGCCGGGATCACCACCTGCACCAGGCAGGGAGCGGCTTCGGTAGCCCACGAACGAAGCGTATCCAGCAGGGCAGATGCGGCGGCTTCGTATGTCTGCGCCAGATCGTTTCCGGCGTCAACGACTGGGGTCAGAGTCATGACTCCGACCCCGTTTATTGCGTCGGCGAAAGTGGCGTCCACGCTCGCGATATCCGCCGGAGTAAGGCCCGCGAGCAGCACGGCATGCCTGGCGAAGGTGCCGGCTGCCTTGCCGGAAGTCGCTTTCTGCGCGATCCATGAGGGGGTCGCCAGTAGCACTTGTGCCGTTTCCTGCATCGCCGGCGCTGGCCGCAGCACCAAACCGCCGAAGCGGAGGCAGACACTGCCCGCCTCGTCGCACAGGTCGATATCGAACGTCTGCCGGGACGCGTCGTTCTCGTCGCGTCGCGTCACCACCGCCCACATGCGTTCGGCACATGCGGCGTGGATATCCAGCGAAGTCAGCGAAGCCGGCAGCCACAGTGTGCCGCCATAGGGTGACGCCAAGCCAACGGTGGCTTGAAGCGCCGCATCAAGCAGGCTCGGATGCAAGGTGAACTCGTCCAGGCTCACGCTGGCTGGCAATGCCATGCGGGCCAGGGCCTGCCCTGCTCCCACGAAGATTTCCGCCAGGCCCTGCAAGGATGGGCCGTAGGTCAGCCCCATGCGCTCGAACGTCTCACGGCATTGCATGGTATCCAGGTACGACGCGGTGCATGACTGCCGGAGGCCATCAATGTCATGAGCAGCGATCGACCCATCTTCCGCGGCCATCGCAACCGAGCCCACGGTGCAAACCATATCGCCGTGGGAGATCTCGAAGCGGATCAAGCCGTCGTCTTGCGGCAGCAGGCCGACGTCAACGTCCAGCCCCTCTGCCACGACCATGGGCCGCTGCCAGGCCACATCCATCAGCCGCAAACGTCCCTCGCCATCGAGCGCTTCGCGGACAGCCTGGTGGACCATCTCAAGTTGTGCGACGCCAGGCAGCACGTGGCTACCCCGCACCACATGGTCGGCAAGGAAGGATTCGCGGCCAGTGAAGTGCGAGCTGAAGCGCTGCAAGGCGAACGTCGAGGTATTCCGGTGCAGTAGCGGATGCAGCGTGGCAGTAGGCAGTCCTTGCGCCGACGGTGCATCTTCCAGCGGCAGCCAGTAGCGCTCGCGGGCGAACGGATAGGTTGGCAGGCTCAGGCGGCGAGGATGCCGGTCGGCATGAAGATGCCGCCAATCGAATGCCAGCCCCTTCGCCCACAGTGAAAGCAGCTTGCCGTGCTTGCCCTTGGCCAGCCATCCAAGAACCGCGCCGTCGATGTCTTCATCGTCGGTCAATTCGGCCAGGGCGTCACGGTTGCGCTTGGCTTGTCCCTGGTAGAGCTCGTCGATGGTGTTCTCGCCGGCGAGCCAGGCTGTCAGCTTGGCCTGGAGTTCATCCAGCGAATGCACCAAGAGCGCCAGGCGTTCGTCCATGGCTTCGCGACCGACCTGCAGCGTGTAGGCCAGATCATGCAGCGGAAGCTGCGGATCGGCTTCGATGGCGGCGAGCAGGCGCTGTGCCTGTTCGCGAAGACGCTCTTCGTCGCGTGCCGACAGCGGCACGATGGCAGGCCCACTGCCTTGCACATCCACCAAAGCGTCTTCGACGTATTCCTCGATCACCACATGGGCGTTCGCCCCGCCCGCTCCGAACGAGGAAATACCCGCGATACGTGGCCGCTCGCGCCCGTCGATAACAGGCCGCGACCAGGGGGTCAGTTCTTGCTGCACCACGAATGGCGTGGCGTCAAAATCGATATTTGGGTTCAGCACGGACGAATGCAGGCTCGGGGCCAATTGCCGGTGCTTCAGCTGCAGCAACACCTTGGTGACGCCGGCGATGCCCGCCGCGCTTTCGCAATGGCCGATATTCGATTTCGCCGAACCGATGGCGCAATAGGCAGTTTCCGCCGTCCACTGTGCGAAGGCTTTCGACAGCCCCGCGATCTCGATGGGATCACCCAGGCTGGTACCGGTGCCATGCGCTTCGATATAGCTGATATGGCGGGCATCGACGCCTCCCTTGCGCAGGGCGCGCTCGATGACCTCCGCCTGTGCATTCGGGTTCGGCACCGTGTAGCCGTTGGTCTTGCCGCCGTGGTTCACCGCGGTGGCGCGGATCACGCCATAGATGTGGTCACCATCGGCCTTGGCTTGCGCCAGGGGTTTGAGCAGCACCGCGCCCACGCCTTCGCCAGGCACGTAGCCTTCGCCACCCTCGCCGAAACTCTCGCAGCGGCCCTTGCCCGAGATAAAGCGACCCTGCCCCAAGGTGAGGTACTTGTTCGGGTGGATCGAGACATTCACCCCGCCGGCCAGGGCTACAGCGCAGTCGCCCCGCTGGATCGCCTGGCAGGCCAGGTGAATGGCCGTGAGCGACGAGGAGCACATGGTATCCAGCGCCATGCTCGGGCCGTTGAAGTCGCAGAAATACGAGACGCGATTGGCGATGGATGCAGGATGGCCCGACACCGCCAGTGGCTTGCCACGCGCCTGCTCCTGCGCGCCGTAGAGCTGGTATTCCTCGTACATGACGCCGGCGAAGACGCCGACGTTGCCACGCTCGGCCACGTTGTCGCGCGTGTAGCCGGCGTCCTCGAGCGTGGCGTGCACGCATTCGAGGAACAGGCGCTCCTGCGGGTCCATCAACTCGGCTTCGCGCGGGGAGATATTGAAGAACAGCGGATCGAACCGATCGACGCCATCGATGAAACCACCCCACTTGCCGTAGGTCTTGCCCGGGGCGTTACGGTCTTCGTCGAAGTAAAGCGTGTGATCCCAGCGGTCGGCGGGGATTTCGGTGATGCTGTCCCTACCCTGGCTCAGGTTTGCCCAGAAGGCTTCAAGGTCCACGGCTTGCGGGTAGCGTCCGGCCACGCCAACGATGGCGATGGCGTCCTCGTGCTCCGACGCCGGTCGGGGGTCAGAGTAATTATTCTGACCCCTGCTTGCCCGTTGCGCCGGTGCCTGCGTGATCGACCTGGTTGCCACCGGCGTGGATGCTACCGAAGCCACGCTCCGCCGCTCGCCCAGCAGGCCCACCAGCGCCTGACGATGCTGGCGCACGAAGTAGTCCGCCAGCGCCGCCAGCGTCTGGTATTCGAAGAACAGTGTCTTGGGCAGCGGGCCGAAGGTCTTTTCCAGGGCGCGCGTAAGGTCAAGCACCATCAGCGAGTCGATGCCGTAGGTCTCCATGCGGGCCTTGCGGTCGATACGATGCAGCGGCAGCTTCAGCGCCGATGACAGGAAGCGCTCGAAGTGGCGGGTAGCACGTTCCAGGAAGGCGTCGTCGTCTTCATGGACGTCGAAGTCGGGGTCAGAATAATTACTCTGACCCCCAACCGGTACGGTAGCCACTTCATCTACGTCGGGCGCCTGCTCTGCCCTGTGGAACTTCAGCTTGCGGAAGCGCAGGCACGGCTTGCCATCGTCGTCGCATAGATCGATATCCACCACGCCAGGCGCATCGCCCCGGCGCACCACGGCCCACGTCGCGTCCGCACAGGGGCCGAGCACATCGAGGGCGCCCAGCGATACCGGCAGCATCAACGGCGGCGTGGCACCATCGGCACCGATGAACAGACCGATGGAGGCCTGCAAGGCCGCATCGAGCAGACCCGGTGGCAGCGCATAGGTCGTCCCGTCGACCCGCCAGGGTTTGGGCAGCGTCACGCGGGCAAGCGCGATATCGTCACCGGTGGACATCTCGACCAGGCCGCGGAAGCCTTCGCCATAGTCGAGGCCCATGGCCTCGAATATGGTATAGCATTGTTTGCTATCTAGTTGATATAAAGAACATTGTGTGTGTAGGGCGGTGATGTCCCAAGGAGACGGCGCTCCTCCGCCGACCACCGAAGTGACCGTGCCCTGTCCATGGAGCGGGCCGTCATCGGCATGCAGTTCATAGGCGACATCGCCGTTGCCCTGCGGATAGAGCAAAACCTGCAGCGTCACGCCCTCGTCGCCGGCCACTACCGGCCGCATCCATGCGATGTCCTTGAAGTGCAAGGCACCGTCGGATTCCAGGACCATCGCCACTGCGGCACGGGCTATTTCCAGCTGCGCCACGCCCGGAAGCACGGCACGGCCACCGACACGATGATCGGCAAACACGGCCTCCTTCCCGCTAAAACGGCTGCTGAAACGCGGGCCGGCCAGCGTTGAGGTATTCCGCTGCACCAGCGGATGCAGCATGGCGTGGTTTGCGGAAGGCACGGCGGCCGCCGGTATCCAGTACCGCTCCATGGCGAACGGATACGTCGGCAGGCTGATGCGGCGCGGTGCGCGGCCGGCATGCAGGCTGCGCCAGTCGATGACATGGCCCTGCACCCATAGCTCCACCAGTGCATCCAGCTGGCCCTGCGCGGCCAACGTCTGGATGGCTGCGTCCATGCCGCCCAATGCCTTGTCGGCTCGGCCCCAGTGCACGGCGCCGGTGCTATCGAGGAAGCGCAACAGCTTGCCGTGCAGATCATCCAGCGAGGTGACGACTAACCCCAGACGCTCCTCCATCGGCTCACGACCCACCTGCAAGGTGTAGCCCAGGTCCGCGAGTGCGACATTGTCCCGGGATTCCGGCAAGGCGGCGAAAGCGGCAAGCTGCCGTGCCTGCTCACGCAGCCGTTCGCCATCGCGCGCGGACAGCAACACGGCCACCGCGCCACCGGAAGCTGCCTTGTCCGACACCGGCGCGACGTACTCTTCCAGCACGACGTGTGCGTTAACGCCGCCAAAGCCGAACGAGCTCACGCCCGCACGCCGCGGCACCTGGCGCCCCTGCGCATCGCGCAACGCCGCCCATTCGCCAGCCTCGCTTGCTACGCGGAAGGGACTTCCCGTGAGATCGATATAGGGGTTGAGCACCTCGGCATGCAGGCTCTTGGCCAGCCTGTGGTGCTTCATCTGCAACAGCACTTTCACTACGCCCGCCGCACCGGCGGCAAGCTCGAGATGGCCGATATTGGTCTTCACCGAACCAAGCGCGCAGTGCGCGCCGGCAACCTCGCCACCGCCGTTCGCGGCGTAAAGCTCGGCAAACGCGGCCTTCAGCCCATTCACCTCCACCGGGTCGCCCAGCGGCGTGCCCGTGCCGTGTGCCTCGATGTAGGTCACCGTGCGCGGGTCGATGCCGGCGTCCTGGTGCGCCCGGCGGATCACCGCCGCCTGCGCTGCCGGGTTGGGCGCGGTAAGGGAATTGGCGCGACCGCCGTGGTTCTCCGCAGTGCCGAGCACCAGACCGTAGATATGGTCGCCATCACGTTCGGCATCGCTGAGCTTCTTGAGCACCAGCATCGCCACGCCTTCGCCCCGCACGTAGCCGTTGGCGGCGGCGGAGAAGGTCTTGCAGCGGGCATCCTCGCTGAGCATCCCGGCCCGCTCGAAGCTGATATGCAGTTCGGGATTGACGATGGTGTTCACGCCACCGGCGATGGCCATGGCGCAATCGCCACGCTCGATCGCCAGCACCGCGCGGCGCAGTGCCACGAGCGAGCTGGAGCATGCCGTTTCCACCGGCTCGCTCGGCCCGTGCACGCCCAGGAAATAGCTCATCCGGTTGGGGCCGACCGAGGCCACCGTGCCGGTGGACGAATACCCTTCGATCGCCGCGCCGGCACGGCTGGCCAGCGTGGCGTACCCGCTGGGCATGGTGCCCACGTAGAGGCCCAGGTCGCTGCCCGCCAGCGACGAGGCGGCGTAGCCGGCATCCTCGAGCGCCTTCCATACGTGGATCATCATCAGCCGCTGCTGCGGATCCATGAGCTCGGCTTCCCTCGGCGAGATGCCGAAGAAGGCCGGATCGAACTCGTCCACGCCATCGATGAAGCCGCCGCGCACGGCGTGGCTTTCCGGCGCACGTTCGCCATGCCAGGTGAGCCAGTCCGCGCGGGACGCGGGCATGGCGCTGATGCAGTCGCGGCCCTCGGCGAGGTTGCGCCAGAACGCGTCGATATCCTCGGCCATCGGGAAGCGGCCGCTGATGCCGATGATCGCCACCGACGTCTTGACCGCCGGCGGCGGCGCCACGACCGTGGCTACGAACCCGCGGCGTGGGCGGGCGGAACGGGTGTCATGGATGGGCGTTTCCGCCACCGTCGTCGATGCCGCCACCGTCACGGCGGGGTCAGAGTAATCACTCTGACCCCCAACAACCGATGCGGGAACGAAGCGCGGCGCCAAGGCATTGAGATGCTCTCGTTCGAGGTATCCAGCAAGGCCGTCCAGCGTCGGGTATTCGAAAAAGAGCGTCGGCATCAGGTCGAGGCCGTATTGCCGGTTGAGTGCGTTGGCAAGGCCGGTCAGCGAGATCGAGTCGAAGCCGTATTCGTTGAAGGAGGTATCGCCGTCGATATCTTCCGGCTTCACCTTGATCAGCGAGGAAACCAGCGTTGTCAGTGCATGCTTGAGTGCTTCGCGCAGACCCTGCGTGGACGCAGCGGGCTGGCTGGCTAACGCCGCCACGGGATGCGATTCCACACGACGTGATTCCGGTGCAGCCGCCACTCGCGGTCCATCCAGGAACACTTCGCGGATGCGCGCGGGATCGCCCTCGATTACCAGCACCTGGCTCAAGTCGGTCGCCAGTGCGCGGCCCAAGGCATCCAGGCCGCTGGTCCTACCCATCGCGTGCATGCCCCACTGCCGGGCCAGCATGGCGCGCGTCGCCTCGTCGGCGTGCATGCCGCCGTCTTCCCACAGCGGCCAGTTCACCGACAGCGAGCGGCCGTGGCGCTCACCCCGTGCCACGCGTGCGGCGCGCTCGTGCGCGAAGGCGTCCATGAAGGCATTGGCCGCGGCGTAATCGGCCTGCCCCACGTTGCCCGCGGCGCCGGCGATCGACGAAAAACAGATGAAGCAGTCCAGCGGCATGTCGCGGGTGGCATCGTCGAGGTTCACGGTACCGGCCACCTTGGCGGCGAATACATCGCGCAGGTGCTGACGGGTTTTTCCTGCCAGGTAGCCGTCGCGGAGCACGCCAGCGGAGTGGATCACGCCATCGAGGCCCTCGAACTCCTCCGGGATCTCGCGTACCAGAGCGGTCAGCGCAGCGGCATCGGCGACATCGATAGCGTGGTAGCGCACTACCGCGCCCAACGCCTCCAGTTTGCGGATCGCCGCCAGGATGCGTTCATCTGGCGCCGAGCGGCCGGTCAGAACCAGCACTGGGTTACGTGCTTCACGAGCGATCGCCTCGGCGAAGATCGAACCCAGGCCGCCGGCACCACCGGTGATGAGATAGACGCCATGGTCTTTCCATGGCGAGGTAGCCACTGGAACCTGGCGTTCGGCCCAGCCTGCCACCTGGCGTTCGCCGCCGATGTAGCGCACGTGGCGTGCATCGTCATCGCGGTTGTCCAGGACAGCCCGGGGCACGTCCTGCCCAGGTTCCAGGGCAATCAGCTGGCCGATCAGACGCGGGTTCTCCAGCCGCGCCGTACGTAGCAGGCCCAGGAGGCCAGCCATGGGGCGGTCGTCGCCCTGCGATGGCACCAACACCTGAATACGATGCGTTCCGTTTTGCTTGGACAGCGCCTGGAGCCGTTCGAGCAACATGGCGGCGGCGGCTTCGAATCGCATCGCCAGGTCGCCTTCCGCGGAAGGCGCGACGAGCGTCGCTCCGGGCAGCGCGCGTATCGCGTCGTCGGCGTCGATGCCGCACGCCATCACCAGGTGGCTGGCGAAGGACTCGCCGCCAACAGACTCGACTACTTTCGCGATCCAGGCTGGTTCCAGCATCAGGGTTCGGACCGTGGCGCCCTCATTCACCATCGCGCCGACACGGGGCTTTTTAATCCCCTGCTCCAGCACGCGCAGGGCCACGTCAGTAAGGCGCACGCAGACCGCGCCTTGCGCGTCGCAAAGGTCGACATCGAGCCGTGGCACGGCCTGGTCCGCGGCGCTGCCGGCGCTGTAGCGAACCACGGCCCAGGCAACATCGGCGCACGAGCGCAACACGCGTAAGCCGCCGAGGGCGAACGGGATCAGCGGGGCTGCGGTCGCGGCCACCGGAAATTGCAGGCCGAGCGTCGCCTGGAAGGCGGCGTCGAGCAGGCTGGGATGCAGTTCGTAGCCGTCAGCTGGCGCTACCTCGGGCACGGTAATGCGCGCAAGGACCTGACCGCCGGTGGTGAAGAGCTCGCGTATGCCCTGGAAGGACGGACCGTATTGCAGGCCCATGCGTGCGAACGCCGCGTAGCATTCGGCCGCCGTATAAGTGGATGTGCATGACTGCCGGAGCAGCGCGAGGTCATGAGTGGCTACCGCTCCCGCATCACGTCCGTCGAAGGCCGTGCCTTGGGCATAGGTGACACCATCGTCGCCATGGATCTCAAAACCGATGCTGCCGCCAGCCTCCGGATACAGCGAGACATGCACGGCCACGCCTTCGGGACCGGCAAGGATGGGGCGCATCCACGAAATATTCTTCAAGCCTGGTTCGAAGCTTTCGGCCGTGACCTCGGCCACCGCACGCCGCGCCAGTTCCAGCTGAGCGACGCCCGGCAGCATGCGCGCACCGCGCACCACATGATCGACGAAGAAGAATTCCTGGCCGCTGAAGTGCGAGCTGAAACGCGGCCCTTCGAGGTCCGAGGTGTTCTGATGCAGGAGCGGATGCAGATGGGCAACGGCAGTGCTGCCAACAAGCTGAGCCTTGCTTGTCTGGACCCAGTAGCGCTCACCGGCGAATGGATAGCTGGGCAGGCTGACGCGTTGCAGCGGCGTATTCCCGGACAGGCGCCGCCAATCGATGGGCAGTCCCTTGACCCATGCGTCCAGCAGCTTGCCGAACTTTCCATGCGCGATCCAGGCCTGGACGATGGCATCCACATCATCGTCGCCGGCGAAGGTCGACAGCGCTTCCTTGTTGCGGCGGACCTGTCCGCGATAGATGCCTTCGATCGCCGTGTCCCCGGCGACAAGAGCTGTGAGTTTCGCGCGTAGATCGTCCAGCGTATGGACCAGCGCGCCAAGGCGCTCGTCCATGGCCTCGCGGCCGACCTGAAGCGTGTATGCGAGGTCGTGCACGGACAGCTGCGGGTCCGCCTCGATGGCACGGAGCAGGCGCTCCACCTGCTTGCGCATGGCCTCCTCGTGGCGGGCCGACAGCACCACCAGGGCCGGACCCGTCGCCTGCGTCGCAGGCATGGACGGAGCATATTCCTCGATCACCACATGGGCGTTCGCGCCGCCTGCGCCGAACGAGGAGATGCCGGCGATGCGCGGCCGCTCCCGGCCGTCGATCATCGGCCGCTGCCAGGGAGCGAGCTGCTGCTGCACCACGAATGGCGTGGCGTCGAAATCGATATTCGGGTTCAGCACGGCCGAATGCAGGCTGGGTGCCAGCTGCCGGTACTTCAACTGCAACAGCACCTTGGTGACGCCGGCGATGCCCGCCGCGCTTTCGCAATGGCCGATATTAGACTTCGCCGACCCGATCGCGCAGTAGCTCGTGTCGCGCGTGAAGTGGCGGAATGCCTTGGCCAACCCGGCGATCTCGATGGGATCGCCAAGGCTCGTGCCGGTGCCGTGCGCCTCGATGTAGCTGATCTCGCGCGCATCGACACCCCCTCGGCGTAGCGCGCGCTCGATCACCTTCGCCTGCGCGTTGGGATTGGGTACCGTATAGCCGTTGGTCTTGCCGCCGTGGTTGACCGCGGTGGCGCGGATCACGCCGTAGATATGGTCGCCATCGGCCTTGGCCTGTGCCAAAGGCTTCAGCAGCACCGCGCCCACGCCTTCGCCCGGCACGTAGCCTTCACCGCCCTCGCCGAAGCTCTCGCAGCGACCCTTGCCGGAGATGAACCGGCCCTGGGCCAGCATCAGGTATTTGTTCGGGTGGATGGAGACATTCACGCCGCCGGCCAGGGCCACCGCGCAGTCGCCGCGCTGGATGGCCTGGCAGGCCAGGTGGATCGCCGTCAGCGACGACGAGCACATGGTATCCAGCGCCATGCTCGGGCCGTTGAAGTTGCAGAAGTACGAGACGCGATTGGCGACCGAGGCGGGGCTGTTGAGCAGCGCCAGGTTGTTGCCGCGCGCCTGCTCCTGGGCACCGTAGAGCTGGTATTCCTCGTACATCACACCGGCGAAGACGCCGACGTTGCCGTCCTCGGCTACGTTCTCCCGCGTGTAGCCGGCGTCCTCCAGCGTGGCGTGCACGCATTCGAGGAACAGTCGCTCCTGCGGGTCCATTCGTTCCGCTTCGCGCGGGGAAATATTGAAGAACAGCGGATCGAAGCGGTCGACGCCATCGATGAAGCCACCCCATTTGCCGTAGGTCTTGCCTGGGGCGTCGCGGTCCGGGTCGTAATAGTCGCGGTAGTCCCAGCGTTCGAGCGGGATTTCGGTGATGCTGTCCCTGCCCTGGCTCAAGTTTGCCCAGAAGGCTTCCAGGTCCGCGGCTTGCGGGTAGCGTCCGGCCACGCCGACGATGGCGATCTCGCCGACGGCATCAGCGGGTCGGGGGTCAGAGTGAATACTCTGACCCCGGCTTATAGCCTGCAAGGTGCCGAACCGGGGGCGGCGAGGCGCCAACGCCTGCACGGGTTCGCCGTCGTTCGAAGGAGTGACTGCTGCCGACGGCTCCGGCGACGTGTCGCCCAGGAGTTCGGCCAGGCGTTCACGGTGCTCATCAAGGAAATGCCCAGCCAGCTCGGCGAGGGTCTGGTATTCAAAGAGCAGCGTCTTGGACAACGGCCCGAACACCTGTTCCAGTGAACGGGTCAATTCCATCACCAGGATCGAGTCGATCCCATAGGCTTCCATGCGCGCCCGTGCATCGATGCTCTCCGCCGGCCGCTTGAGCGTACCGGCCAGCAGACGGACGAAATAGCCCACGGCCTTGTCGTGCAGCTCGGCCGATGGCGTGCCTGCCTCCCTAGCCGATGGGGAAGCTACGGCCGGTACCTCGGCGAGCCAGGCCTTGAAGCGGCGGATGGCGCCTTCGACGACCAGCACCTGCGGGACGTCCATCGCCAGGGCCTGCTCCAGCGCGGCGAGAGCGTTGGCAGTGCGTAGAGGTATCAGCCCCGTTTGCCGCGCAAGGTCTGCGCGGGTCGCGTCGTCCACGCGCATGCCACCGTCTTCCCACAGTGGCCAGTCCACCGACAGCGTGCGGCCACGGCGCGACCCTTGTGCCACCTGTTCCCTACGATGCCGGGCGAAGGCATCCATGAAGGCATTCGCCGCCGCGTAGTCGGCCTGACCGACATTTCCGAGCGCGCCGGAGGTGGACGCGAAGCAGAGGAAGACGTCCAGGTCGAGCTCGCGGCTGGCCTCGTCCAGGTTCAGCGTGCCGGCCACCTTCGCGCGCAGCACCTCGTGCAGCTCGTCGCGGGTCTTGCGCAGCAGCAGGCTGTCGCGCAGGACCCCCGCTGCATGAATGATGCCGCTGAGTTCGGACAGTTCGCTCACGCAAGCAAGCACGGCTTCGCGATCGCCCACATCGAGCTGGTGGTAGCGCACAGTGGCGCCCGTCGCCGTGATGTCGGCAAAACTGGCTGCCAAGGCATCGCTCAGTGGCGAGCGGCCGGTAAGGATCAGCGTGGAGCCCTTCGCGGCCGCGCCGATGTGGCCGGCGAGGATCCTGCCGAGGCCTCCCGCGCCACCGGTGATGAGGTAGGTTCCGCCGGCCTTCCACGGCGAGCGTGCGATGGATGGCGGTGCAGCTTCCGTCCAGCTCCCTTCATGGCGCTCGCCTTCCACATAACGAATGCGCGAGGCGATGCTGCCGCGGTTCTCGACGATGGCCTGGGCGATGTCCTGCCCGGCCTCCACTTCGATCACCTGGCCGACGATGCGCGGGTTCTCGCGCTGCGCCGTGCGCAGCAAGCCACCGAGGCCGCCCACAAGTTGCCCTTCGCCACCCTGGGGGACGACCATCTGCACCAGGTGGCGCCCGGCTTGCTGCGTCATCGCCTGGACTTTTTCCAACAGCGACGCGGCGGCGGATTCGTAGCGCCGTGCCGTGTCCGCATCCTGGACGAGCTCAATGCAGGTGACGCCAGGTACGCGCGCGCCCAGATCCGGCGACGGCATGCACAGCATGACCAGATGCTGTGCATGGGTACCCGCGTCGGCTCCGGCCGGCCGTGGAGTCCATGTGGGTACCAGCAGCGCCGTCCGCGGCGCTTCTTCCTCCGGCTGACCCATGGCACGCAGGCAGAAGCCACCGAGGCGCGCGCAGACCATGCCGTTGTCATTGCATAGATCGATATCGAACCGGCTGACCGCGTCACCCGGGCGATGGCCGGGTTCGCCGCGGATCACCGCCCAGAGGTCCGCATGGCATGGGGCCATCACTTCGAGCGAGGCAAGCGCGAACGGCAGCACGAGCCTGGCTTCGGACCATTGCCCGTCGGCAAGGAAGGCGATCGACGCCTGCAGCGCCGCGTCGAGCACGCTCGGATGAAGAATGTAATCGCCCTGCGATGACTTCGCCGTGTCGGGCAGGACGATACGCGCCAAGGCTTCCGAGTGGCCGACGAAGACCTCGCCCAGCGATCGGTGCGCGGGTCCATAGGCCAGGCCGATACGGTCGAACAGCTCGTAGCACGCCTCGGCATCGCGGCGGGAACGGCCGCAGCGTCCGCGCAAGGATGCGAGGTCGTGGGTCATGGCGCCTGGGCTGGATGGCTTCCTTGCCACCACGCCCTGGCTAAAGACAGTGCCCTCGCCTCGCTCGTCATAGATCTCGAAAGCGAACCGTCCATCGGCTTCGGGAAACAGCGCCACATGGCATAGGGTGGGCTCATCATCCGCAATGAACGGGCGCAGCCACACCACGTCCTCCAGGCGGCATGCACCACTCTGGCCGAGCGCAAGCTCCGCCGAGCAACGCACCATCTCCAGTTGCGCCGCCGCCGGCAGGGTGCGCCGCGCCTGGACGACGTGGTCGGCCAGGAAACCCTCCCTTCCCGTGAAGCTGCTGGTGAAGCGAAGCCCAGCCACAGTCGAGGTATTACGATGGACCAGCGGATGGATCGCCGCCTGCGTGCCGATGGCGGCCTTCATTTCGACCCAGTGTTTTTCCCGAACGAAGGGATAAGTCGGCAAGGCCAGGCGCTGGCGCGTAACCGATGCGTAGAGCGTCGACCAGTCGAAGGACTCGCCTGTCACCCATCGACGCGCCATCGCCACGGCATCCTCAACGGGAAGCGCCTGCGGTGCATCGGCGGCCGAAGCGATCGCTTCGGCCGAGAGCTCGCCGACAAAGACCTCGCTTGAGTCGCTGGCGATCCAAGCCTGCAGCCGTTCACCCAGTGTCGCGATCGAGTCCACCACAGTGGCCAGGCGCACTGCCATCTGTGCTCGCCCTACCTGCAGCGTGTAGGCCAGGTCGGCCAACTGGCCGTTTTCGATCTTGCTGGAGGCGAGCACATCGACTAGTTGCCGCACGCGCTCGTGCAATACCGGCGTGGTCTTCGCGGAAAGCACGATCAACACGGGCTCCAACGAAGGCGATACCTGCTCGGGCTTCGCCTGGCCGCCAAGGTATTCCTCGATGACGACATGGGAATTCACGCCGCCGAAACCGAACGAGCTTATGCCGGCCCGACGCGGCACCGGCTGGCCGTGCTCGTCGGTCGGGGCCACCCACGCCTGTGCCTTGTTGACGATGAAGAACGGGCTATCCCCAAGCGCGATACGTGGATTGAGCTTCTGGTAGTGCACCAGCGGCGGGAACGTCCCGTGCCGCATGCACAGGATGGTCTTGATCAGCCCGGCCATGCCGGCCACCGATTCGAGATGGCCGACATTGGTCTTGACGCTGCCGATGCCGCACGAGCGTTCGCCCAGTACCTCGCCGCGTTCGGCGGCCACGCGGGCGAAGGCCATCTTCAGTCCCTCGATTTCGATCGGGTCGCCCTTGGGCGTGCCGGTGCCATGGGCCTCCACGTAGCTCAACGTGCCTACCGGCACGTCGGCTTCGCGCAAGGCGTGGGCAACGACGTTCGACTGCGCGAGCGAACCCGGGTAAGTGACCGTACGCGCATGGCCGCCGTGGTTCATGGCCGTGCCCCGCAGCACGGCAAGGATCCGGTCGTTGTCCGCGATCGCCTTCGCCAGCGGCTTGACCAGCACCATGGCTGCGCCTTCGCCACGCACGTAGCCGTTCGCGCGCTCGTCGAAGGTCTTGCAGCTGCCATCGGGCGAGAGCATGCCGGTCTTGGAGAACGAGATGAAATGCGTGGGGCTGCACAGCACGCTCACCCCACCCACCAGCGCCTGTTCGCATTCGCCCCGGCGGATGGCGTGGGCGGCCTTGTGCAGTGCCACCAGCGAGCTGGAGCACGCCGTGTCCACCGGCAGGCTCGGGCCATGCAGGTTGAGGAAATAGGAGATGCGGTTGGGGATCAGCGCGGTATGCGTGCCGGTGGAGACATGGGCCTCGATGGCATCGAGCGCGCGGCTCAGGTGGTCGCGGTAGTCAAAGGTGAAGACACCGATGTAGACGCCGGTACGGGTTCCGCTGAACGCACGCGGATCGTAGCCGGCGTCCTCCAGGCAGTGCCATGCCTGCTCGAGCATGATGCGCTGCTGCGGGTCCATCACCGCTGCCTCGCGCGCCGATACGCCAAAGAAGTCGGCGTCGAAGTACTCCACGCCATCGATGAAGCCGCCCCATTTGCTGGTGGACTTGTTCGGCTCGCGCACGTCGGCCGAATAAAAAGCCTCCCTGTCCCAGCGATTAGCCGGCACCTCACCCACGCTGGACCGCCCCTCGCTCAGGTTTCGCCAGTACTGCGTGTAATTCTCCGCACCAGGAAATCGGCACGACATGCCGACGATGGCCATATCCTCGCGGGAGGAAGGCTTGTTGTTGGGCTCGATCTGACCGATGTTCATGCTCGTGCCTTCCAAATGCTTCGATTCGTTTTCAGCCACGGCGTAGCCGCGCGAAGGAACGGTTGAGATGGTCTGCCGCGGCTTCCATCAGCCGCACGGCGATGTCGTCCACGTGGCGCGCGGTCCACGGCTCCAGCGCCGTCCCCTTCACCCACTGGTTGAACGAGCCCAGTGCGGGGCCCGTCTGTATCTGGTAGTTGACGCGGTCGTCGCCCTTCCCCTCCATGGCGATGCGCGTGGAGTAAGCGAAGTACCAGCGGAATACCAGGGACATCTTGTGCTTTGCGTTCGCCTCGGCCTTGGCGATCTCGTGCTCCATGCCCGCCGACCGAAAATAGGCGCGGGTCTCATCCCATATCTCGCCGAATGTCT
>Ga0307510_10000700_pt1 | contig 34351 bp, 18 predicted proteins | sample 12_EM_MG_FD_207224 | JGI IMG/M metagenome (GOLD analysis project Ga0307510, IMG submission 207224) | Populus trichocarpa ectomycorrhiza microbial communities from riparian zone in the Pacific Northwest, United States - 12_EM | ecosystem: Host-associated > Plants > Roots > Unclassified | place... | reverse complement strand
AGTATTTTCTGCTTCAAAAAATATTAAAATAATATTTTTTTATTTTTTAAAAATTTATTTGTAAATGGACACTTCAAAACAATTTAAAAATACAAAAAAATTAATTTAAAAAAAACTCAAATTTTAATAAAAAAACAAATTAAAATTAATTCTCAAACATCCTTTCCCCTACGTGAGAAACAATAATAGAAAGAAAATAAATTAAAACTAGAGAAGTTAGATCTTCTCCATTAGTGACATATCCTCCGTGGATCTATTACAATTTTCAATTTCTTCAAAGATCCTTTAGAAACCCTAGTCTACCTCAGAGTCTTGAACCCCAATACCTTTAACCTGCAACTTATTGTCAAAGAACCATCTCAACCCAATAGCTTAAGCTGTTAGGTGAGGTTCCAGGATATGATTTATATTATTCTCTAACACACCCCCTCAAGTGAAAGCCCTTTGAGCTTGAAACTTGCACAGACCCATATTACCTTGTGCTTAATTTTTATCAAAATAAATGGGGATGGTGAGATTCGAACTCATGACCGCTTGGTCATCAAGGCTCTGATACCATGTCAAAGAATCATCTCAACCCAATAGCTTAAGCTGTTAGGTGAGGTCCCAGGATATGATTTATATTATTCTCTAACACTTATCTTCTCCATTGTCAGAGTTGCAAAATCCCATAGTATAGGGCATAACCCCTTCAACCAATATGTATTCCCAAAACCATGACGTACCCACCCATCTTGATGCCAACCCTAACCTAGCTCCTTGCAACCCTTAAATGCATGAAGTTATTGGTATTTTAATCCTCATTGTCCTAGGGTTAGGGCTACCCGTTGTCTGCAGAGAAATTTTCACTTCCTCATTAGTCTCCTCTGACCCTCCTAAATCAATGAAGTCTCCAATTGATGACAAATTCCCCCCTACTCTAGTCTCATCTTCTTCTTCCACTAAGAACAACTTGCCCCCCACACACACACACACTTATGACCTGAGCTTCATTTGCTGTTGTATTTAATACAAAACCCCTTTTCTTGTGTGGCCATAAAGATTCTTTCATGGACTTTCTTGTGTTAATAGATATCGGTCCTGTGTATAAACCAAGAATACGAGCGGTGGAAAGAATTGAAGCCATTAATGGCGATGTAGAAATCAGTGGTAAATAACTCTCCGCCTCAGTCTCCTACGGTTCAGTATCCGACTATTATTATGTGTTAACCATTCACTGGGCAAAGCAACAAAAAAATTGTCCTGGAAGGAAATCTCTAGCAATTAAGATTGAAAATTTCGATGATAATATTTCTAGTCTAAATTCTCAAAGAGAGGAGTGATTATAAGGATATGGAAATGAGCGAGAGCTAAAACTTTGTGCTGTTAATTAGAAACCTTAATAAAATTGCATCACCCTTCGACACAAAATTTATTGAATTCAATCAACATTCTTCATAATTTTCTTAATTAAGAATTACAGGTTACGTGAGAAACAATGGTAGAAAGAAAATACATGGGCAATTTAAAATAACAAAATAGGCCCAAATCAACCACATAAAAAAATACATTTCATTATAGCCCTTCTCTGTGTTCTTAGTTCATCTTAGTGGCTCAACCAATATAATTTAAGTATTTACATTTATTATATATTTGTATAAAAATCAATTATTCAATATTGTGGTTTGTCTCTCGCTTTTTTTTTTATTTAAACGGATGAAATTGTACTTTTAATCTTCAAAGTAACCTTAATTGATATAAGGTTATACTATAAGAATTGTTTAAATTATTCAAAATATTTTTTAAAAATAAAGAAATTAAATTCAAATTTGCGTTCAAAGTAACTCGATCATTATAATTTAAAAAAAATTTGAAAAAAACATGTTTTATATTTGATCCATAAACTTTTAATCACTGGAAAAAAAGAGAGGTTATGATGATGATTCGTGAAGGAGATGCAGATAAACTCCATGATAGAATGCGTCGGCTAAACAGCCTATTATGTTTGGGCCAGCACTGAACAGCCTAACACTGTAGCATGGCATCTATTCCGATCCATCTCAGTCCACTACACGCAGACCTGCGCACCTTCATTCACACAAAAATTCTCCGAGCAAAGTAGAAGCATGCATCAACTCTCCAAGAATGACATAACAAAGAACATGTTTTTGCAAGAATAACCAGGCCCAAAAATAAAGTTTACGATCCAAGTCCACACACTTCAGTACAAGAATTCATCATAAATTAAAGTTTGTTTTATTAACTAATTAATCGTTTTAATTGTAATAAACAATTACAATTTATATTGAAAAGTCAAGTTATTTAAAGGGAAGTTTTAATTGTAACAAGGTAGCGTCAACAAAACACTGCAGTCAATTTTGAAGGTAGAATACTCTCGCAAGAGATTTCACGCATTTAATTTAATTGATCGACTTCATGAGATTTTACATTTAGTCAAATCCGGTAATTACCATGTCCATGAGATATATAATCATTATTAACTAATGAATAAATTATTGATAAAATGTCAATGGGTACTGATTGATATTTTGCTCGTTATATTGTGATATAAAATGTATTTTAAAAATATTTTTTGTTTAAAAATATATTAAAATATTTTTTATTTTTAATATTAGCATATTATAATTATTAAAAAATACTAAAAATATATTAATGTATATTTTTTAAATAAAATATTATATATATATATACACACACAAATAAAATCTTAGACATTGTTTCAGAACGCAGTGTAAACCGTATTCCATAAAAATTTAATAATTTTTTATTTAAATTTATTTTATTTTATATTTTAATAAAATTTATTTTATTTTATATTTTTAGATCGTTTTGATATGTTGATGTTAAAAATAATTTTTAAAAAATAAAAAATATTATTTTAATACATTTCTAAACAAAAAATAATTTAAAAATTAATCATTACAATACTTTCAAACATTAGTTCAAGCATGCTCTTGGTAACATTATCGCATACCGCAAATGATTAAAAAATTGCACCTCTGAAAGATAGTTTTAATAATGACAAGGAAATTCTTTGTATACACTTCTCGTGATAAATAGTAATGAGAGTTGCATGATAAAAAAAACAAAAAAAAAAAGACAGAAAAGAAAAGAAAATACATGAGAGTTGCAATGCTTGTCCATATCACCTTGAAGGTGGTAGTGGATTTTTAAACTTTTTTTACCAACGAAGAACACGTCTCCTGCAAGCCCATTTTTCTTCAACTTTAGTCCAAAAAAGCATGTCACTTGTGTACGACAATTCGAAAAGTCAAAGTTAAATTTCAAAATTGAAGAATTTAGGAGATTTTCGGATGTTCAATGAATTAAACAATACCTAAGAATTCCCTAAGGCATGATTTTGTTATCAGATAAAAATGTCAATTGCTGCTAAGATTTCTTCCATGCAGGGAGGTATCAATTTATATCAAACGGTAGACTTTTCAATGCCTACCAAAGCTAAACCACCACCGGCACTGCTTTCGTCTTCTAGACAAAGCACTGCTTGTTCAAATTGACTTTTCAAGCATCGAACAATTGAAATCTCTTAATTGTAGCTCTATAAATATCAAGTTCTCATCCTTACATATATATACCGTGCACACAATTTTCTTTATTTAGATATAATGGCACCCTCTACAAGAAAATGCCAGTTAGTCATTGTTTTACTAGGTATTCTTGTTGCCGGAGCTCTGCCAAGCTATATTGTAGCTCAAAATTGTGGGTGTGCCGCAAACGAATGCTGCAGCCGATGGGGTTTCTGTGGCACCGGCAATGACTATTGCAACACCGGGTGTCAAGAGGGTCCATGCTTTGCACCAGCTCCTACCAATGATGTCTCAGTGCCTGATATTGTGACCCCAGAATTTTTTGGTGGGATCCTTGATCAAGCTAATTCAAGTTGTGTTGGGAAGAGCTTCTATTCACGAGATGTATTTCTTGAGGCTCTCAGTTCATATTCTCGATTTGGTAGGATTGGTTCAGTTGATGATTCCAGGCGGGAGATCGCAGCTTTCTTTGCCCATGTCACTCATGAGACTGGACGTAAGATTTCTCTCCTTATCTGTCGTCTGAAGTTTTGTCGATATTTTTAGATATAATTATAATTTATACCTCGTAGTTTAACCGAACTAACTGACACCTTTATAATTAAAGTTTTCCTTTGTAATTATTTTTATTTTATTTCTTATTATTTTCTATTTTTATTTATTTTATGTCCCTTTTTTCTGGATTTTTCTATCAAATATGTTTCTATCTTTTCTTTTCTGTATTAACATTTTAAAAACTAAAAAAATATTAAAATAAATAACTGTTTAAATAATGATGTTCAAGGATGTACGTATAAAATATATTGGGGAAGTGAGATTTTGGTGAACTAGTAACGGAGCTACGAGTAGTGATTAACGATATCCTAAAACTCATATATTTCAAAGATTCAATTTTTCCTTTTTACACTAAGATTTGATTTTTATCTTTTTTTATTCTGATATCTGAAAGCTTATTAAATCCTAACTAATTTGGTTGAGTCGGATGAGCCCAATAAAAAATAACGCTTTTACAATAATAATGTATTTCATTCACAAAACTCAAACTCAAAGTTTTACTCGAAGATAATAAGTGTCGAACCACTTAAATTAATCACCGTTGATACACTGAAACTTGATTTAACATAACAAACCTCATTAAACCATATACTTCTATATAATAAATTAAAATTTATGAGAAAAGTTAATTTAACTTTGTATAGCAAATCCATAGCGAAGGTAACAATTCTAGGGTCAGATACAACTGGTAGTAAACAAGTTAATTTCTATTAGTTAGTAATTAACAAATAGAATATTTTCTGCAGATTTTTGTTCCATAGAAGAGATCAATGGACCATCAAGGGACTACTGTGATGAGGACAACACACAATATCCATGCAATCCTGATAAAGGTTACTATGGCCGAGGACCAATCCAGCTCTCATGGAATTATAATTATGGACCAGCCGGAGAAAGCATCGGTTTTGATGGATTAAACTCACCTGAGATCGTGGCCAATGACCCTTTAATTTCATTCAAGACAGCTTTGTGGTATTGGATGAATTTTGTCCAACCTGTAATCAGCCAAGGGTTCGGGGAAACTATTAGAGCCATTAATGGTGCTCTTGAATGCGACGGAGGAAATTCTGCTACTGTTCAAGCTCGGGTTAGGTATTATACTGATTATTGTAATCAACTGGGAGTGGCGCCTGGAGATAACCTAACCTGTTAAGAGAGAGTTTCACCATCGAAATTTTCTTTTTTATTTTGGTTGTCTTTTTAAAATATAAAAATAATAATAATAATTTATCTCGTTGTGCTCTTAGTTCTATAATCTAAATATATACTTGTTTAGATTAATGTATGGTCTGAGATAAAAAAAATAAAATAATAATAATAAATAAAAAGAGTACATATATAGAGCAGGAGGAGTTAAGTTTACTTCTTCACATTCTCATGGTGAAGAGATCATGTGGACTTACATGCCATCGTACTTGTGGTTTGGAAAATGAGAGGACTGGAATTATGAAGAAGGTTGTCATACGAAGCTAGAAGGAAGTTTCTGCTATGTTTCTTGCTGACAGGTTGATGGACTAATGAGGACATCTTAATACGTCCAAGGAGTAACCCCAGTCGCAGACTCATCCAAGATCCAAAGTTAAAAATTGCTAGTGAATATATTTTATTTTTCATCTGGAATATATTTATTATTAATAAAGATATTTTTTATTTTAAATACTAATTTATATTTTATTAATAAATTAAGAGTAAAAATAAGGTTTATGGGATAAAAATATTTGCAAACAAATTATAAAGTTATTATAACTATGAGATTCATATTGTATCAAAATATTGTTTTTAAATGTTCCTAATCAACATTCTATTAAGATTAGACATTAATTAAAGTTGTTGAGACTAGTGTATATTATATTTTTTTTCTTTATAAAAGAAGCAACTGCTCTCATAAACTGAGGTTTGAGAGATATCTGAAACTAATATGTATGTGCTTGTTAGATGACATGTACACTAAACTAATTCGCAAGATGATTCCATATGAAGATATCACCTATGTCTATGGAAAGACTCTTATGATAATTATATAAGTGATCTTTAAATTTAAGATTATTAAATTATTTTATATAATGATTGTTATACTTTTATCCTAACCACATGTTGTCTTAATCAAGGGTAATAAACAAGTAGATATTGAGTGTAATATAAATTATATAAAGATATTTAAGTAATCAAGAGAGGATTCATGATCCTAGATGAATTAGAAAAAATATTCTATATGTTTTCAAATAATATTGATTCTGAAATCCTCAGCCAAGATGGAATCAGTTTTGAAAAGAATTTCAAAATATTATTCAAATAATCAATGACTATAATGTTGACAAATAACATGATTTGACAAAGCAAACATACTTCATACTACAATATCTAAATCAAAACATTCTTAATGAAGGGATAATAATTACACCAAGAAACTTGTCAGTGAATGATTAAGTCAAATCACTTATGACTTTTCTAATATTTGAGAGATCATGATAAATTACTATATATTATACTTGATCTTCAAATATAAATCAATCACTTATTGAATTGATAAAAAATTAAATGTTTAATGCACTTAATCTTATTTTATTTAGAATTATGATTTATATTTGGGTCAACTTATTAGAGAACCTAATAAGTCACACATATAAGAACCATTGGTGAGAAACTAAAATGGGATGATTAATTAAGTGTGACTTGATTGTAACTAAATTTTAAAAATTAAGGACTAAAATATAATTAATACAGGGGATTACAATTTTAGACCTAGAAAAATCATGTAGAGACTTAATTAAATAAATTTATAAAATCATCCTAAAATAATATATATGATATTATTTAAGAGACAAATTAATATTTTATTGTTTATATGGTTTTTTAGGTTTCTTTATAAATAGAATAATATGCTCTTATTTCCTATATATATATATATATATAAAGAATGTGTAAAAAGTACAGTACATAAACACCTAAATCATAAAAGAAAAGAACTAGCACTATAAGATACAACAACCTTTCTCTCGTAAAAGGGTTTAGAAGATTTTTCACTGGTGGTTCGTATAGATTACCGTTAGAAGCTGGACACCTAGACGACTTGTGATTTGCAACAACTCAACCTTGAAGCAAATATTCAAAGTTGAAAATAACGTATGAACTTCAAGTAATCTTCGCATAAACTCTAACATATATGAGTTTGCTTACTTTGTATAAACTCTAAAATATACAAAGTAAGCAAACTCACATATTTGTTTTTACCAATTTATGTTTTAGGTTAATTTAATTATTTTTTTAGTTTTCTTATATATATTTAAGTGTTTACAGCCTTTTACTAAGAGAAATTTATTGTATTAATATATGATTTGTATGTGAAGGTTTGTTTAGGAGTTTAGGGAAATTGAATTTTGCTAAAGTTGAATTTGATTTTGCAACTTAGGCGTGTTATAATTGAATAAATAATTGGTAATTTTAATGGGTACCAATCCCATTTTGTCAATTTTACTGTTAAGTAGAATTTAGGAAAAAAAATGATTTTTTTATGAAATTAATGAAATCAAAATTATTCTATTTAGGTTTTATAATTAAGTAATGGTGTGATCGTTCTTGAATGTATCAAGATTCATTAAAAGGGATATATAGACAAGATTATCTTCAAGGAGTTGAAAGTTTTATTAATTTCATAATTTATAAACTGAATAATATTAGTGCAGATGAAATTAGATATTCATATGTAAAATGTAAAAATAAAAAGTTTCACCATAAAGATATGTCCATTGTCAACTTAGGTCTTTTCTTTGTTTTACTTTTTTTACTTTTACCCTATTCCATTAAATTGTTTTTATTTAAATAATGATCTTTTACATTTTTGTTTTTTATTATCATATATTTTGAAGAGATTAGTTTGATTTGTATCAAAAACATTCTTATATTTTATATGAATAAGTTGTATTAGTATGAAGATTTTTATAAAAACCAAAAATTATTTTTTTATTAGTAACAACATTTAGCCACTAAGATTAAATAAATGAAAAAAATTTAAAATAAAAAGGATTGTCGATGTAAACCATTTGCATGTGAAACTATTTATTTTGATTGAGATAAGTTTTTCGCTTTAATATTAAATTAGTATTAATAACTTTTTTGCATTTATTAATTCATATATTTATTAGTATATTTTATAAAGTATACACTATTTACTTCTCAATTAATAAATTTAATGATAAATAAAAACATATCCATAAGTTATTTTTTTCATGTTAGAAATTGACTTGAAATCCTACTCTCATCATATATAACATTTTTGTGTAAACAATATATATTTTTTTAAATTAAAAAAATCATGATATTTTAAAATGCATTCAAAATAATAATATATTTTTTCATTATATTTGAAATTAATTTAAAGTTTTACATAGATGATAAAACTAGTTAATTAACAAACACTTAAAGAAATAGGGGATTTGCACCGTGGATCCCATCACAAAATATCATGGATGTGTTCACCCTTTTTTCGTTTCTTTTTTTTATTATTATTATTTCTCTCTTTTTGCGGACTAAAATGTGGGCCAGTTTAGATTAATCTTTTAGGAAAAAGTAAGATTAAAAGATAATAAATCAAAGTAAAAAAAGAAAAGTAAATAGGTTTTCAAACTTATGCAGGGGAGTTCAACTTAGATAATTTTTTTATCTTTAAATTTTAAAAAAAACTATATCTAAGCTTGGGAATATTTTTGGTTTTAGTGTTTTGTGCGGTTTTTAGGTTTTTAGGTTTTTAAGGTCATTAATGAGTTTATGAAAGTGCTTTAGATGTTTTCAATATGTTTTTGGGTCAAAAATAAGTTTTTATATAAAAAAATCATCAACCCTGATTTTCCAACTACTATAGTGGTTAAAATATAAGTAAATGCAAACGATGCATCATCTGATTTTTTTTTTAAATGAGACGGACGACGCTCCCATTAGCAATTAAAAAAAAAAGACCAACACACATGAGTCTTTTCCAAATGGGCCAAACATGTTGTCTTGGCTTGCCAGACCTAGCATTGTCCGATCTTTTTTTTTTTTAATTAATATATTTTTTATATGTATTTTTAAAAATATTTTTTTAATTTATGTTTAGATTTATACCCTATTTTTTTTTATTTATTTAGCCTTTTTTAAATAGAGATTATTTTTAATTATTTTATATGTATGTAATTTTTAAAAGATTATTGTAATTCATCTATAAATTTTATTTTTATGTTCTATATAAATAAATTTTATTTTTAAAAATAAAAAATATTTATTTTTAGATAACTTTTCTAATATGTGCAACCTTATATAATACTTTTTTCTCCTTTATTTTATTTAATTAATTTTATATGTATATCTGGTTTTATTATAATTTCATTAAATAAAAAAATTATTTTCATAAACAAAATCAATAAATATAATTGAGTAAATAATTGTAACAATGTTAAATATTTTAATTTATATATATTTCATGATTTTTTTCAGTTTTGTTTTTTTATTATCATTAATATTTTTATTTATTTATTTATTAATATATATAATTTTTATTTTATTTAATTAATTGTATACGTAAACATCTTAAATTATTTAATTAAAAAATTACCCCTCACGCAACTGAACAAAGGTCAAATAGTTAAGTATTAATTAACTAGAGAAAATATCAAAGCTCCTTCGTCGTCTTGATCACGTCTACTTTACAACTCATTTTCATCATTTCATATCCATCTTATCGCTTTATTACCAGCGGGCCAAGCTTTTTTACGGGTCCACTCACCTCAAAATACGCAAGACTTTTGTCATTAACTTTAAGGATGGAAAAATTACTTGTTCTCGTCCAGTTAACAAATATAGAAATGAGGGACATTTCTTTTGTAGTTAACAAATCTTAATAAAGAAGCATCACTCACCCCATCTTAGAATTCCGCTCCTGCGGCCCTCTCCCTTCCTCTCTCACTCACTCTCGTATAAAAACAGATCAGGTTTTTCTCTGTAAGTTACTTGCTCTCTCTGTTTTAAATGTAAGGAGAGCTCTGTTTCTTGGAATTTTGTTTCTTAAAAAGATAAAACAGAGCCAAATAAGCTTAATTTTGATGTGAGTTTTGGGATTCAAGTAATTCCATGTAAGTGGATTTCAGCTTCTGTTACTGTGCATGTTTTGTTAATATTGTGTTTGCTGAATTGGGTCCTCTTTTCTTTTTATGTTTAGGTAATTTACTTTAAGAATTGCTGAATTAGGTACTTTTTTCCGGTCAAATTGAGACGAAATCTGAATTCTTTCTGTGATTCTTTGGTTTTCTGTTTGCTTGCTTGGAAAATGATGGAAAGCGAAACATTTCAGTGACCTGTGAGTCTAAAAGACAAAAACTTTTGTTCAATTTAAGTCTTTGGTTTGTTACACTTTGTTTTCTGTTTTTAGTTGGAAAGTGAAAGGAATTTCTTGTGTGAATTTCAGGAAAGAGATCTACTGTTTAAGCAGTGCTTGGAATTATTATAAAGTGAAAGAAAATTGCCTTTCGTTTCCTTTATTCTATTTAATTGCTTAAAATTCTGAAACATTTCCGTTCTTTATCACTCACTGGTTGATATAGATCGAATTCATTATACTGTAAGTTGAAAATTGTTCTGAATTGAGAAAATGCTTCAATGTGAAAGAACTTGGAATCCTGGGTATCTTGAATTTAAAACAATGGAATCCCTTTACCATTTAGTAAGCCGCACCCGTTCCATTGTTTTAAATTAGCAATCAAATTGTTGCACAGTAAAATTATACTCTTACATGATTTAAACCTTTCTTTGATCAAATCTTATTGTCACAGGATTTGCAGTCGGACTGTAATTTTGGATTCAATACAGCCCATATTTGCTAGCGCGCAGAACCTAGAAACAGCTATTGGAAAACTCCAATCATGGACTAACAACCGTTGTTTGATGAAGGACCGGGGGATTAACTGCTTTAAGACAATCAGACTGTTGGATTGGAAAAAATATTGAGGTATTGCACTTGAATCTCCTGACAACTTAGCGCATACTTTTGTGATTGATTTTGTGATCAGTAGTCACCTGTTTCTTTCGGTTCATTTACCTGGTTTTGCTTTCTTTGATATGGTTATCCAATCCAGCGTGCTGAAATACTTGATTATATCATTATCAATTGCAACATTCCTTTCAGGGTAAAGATAACCTTCTTTTCATTAGTGGTAGTTGACATGGCATTGCCTTTACGCTACTTCAGCTGCCTTGTGATAACCAAGGAATAAAACTAAGTACATAGTTTATTTCTTTAGTTTTTTGTTTTGCTTAAAGTAAACCTGTTATTTGATTATTCTCAGTGTTATTAACTTCATCGGAGCATTGAAGATGAAAGAGTTTTGTTTTTCCTTGGAGTAGGACTTCTGATTCGAAGATAAACCCCAGGATACTCCTCTGAAGTTCCCAAGCAAATCAAAAGGCAGAAAATATAATGGGAAACACAATGCAAAAACCCCAAGGAACAGAAGTAGAAGGAACAGAACAGTTGCAACAAGAAGAAGATTCAAACTTTACTTGTGAAATTTGCTCCGATCCTATGCTATCAACCAGAAATTTCAAGAATGGTATCGTGTGTAAACATCCATTCTGCTTGGATTGCATAACCAAATATATTGAAATAACAGTTGAGGAAACCTCTGGCTGCATTGAATGCCCTGGACTGAACTGCAAGCAACTGTTAGACCCTCTCTCATGCAGGCCTATCATCTCAAAACCAATATTTGAGAAATGGTGTGATCGTCTATGTGATTCAATGGTTTTAGGGTCTGAAAGTTGCTATTGCCCGTACCGAGATTGCTCAGTGTTGGTCTTGAATGAGTGTAAGGATAAGCTGAAAAAAATAAATTGTCCTAACTGCAAGAAAAATTTCTGTTTCCTATGCAAGATTCCTTGGCATACAGGATATCGGTGCAGTGAGAGCAGACATCTAAGAGATAGGAATGACATTCTGGCTGGTGAGTTGATTGAAGAGAAAAAGTGGACGAGATGTTATAATTGTAGTCACTCTGTTGAGCGAGTTAGTGGTTGCAGAGATATAAAATGCAGGTGTGCTCTCTCTCTCTGGAAATTTTTTCTTTCTTTCAGTAACATTTTATTTTGACAATAGATTGTTATTGTTTGGATTATGCAACACAGTTTCCAATATCATAATATATGAGAAAATAATATAGAGCAACATTGTACTATCATTTAATGCTCATTAAAAGATGTTATAATGGCTGAAAACAATTATATTTTTCAAAATTAGAAAATGTAATGATTCGATCTGTTAATTTGGTTAAACTGGAGTCATGGAGTATATTAGCTAACTTATCTGAGAACTTTTATGCTTGAATGTCAAAGTTCTATTCAGTCTCTCTCTCAGCTCTCAAATATAGTTCAATTCAAAATGTGGGGTTGAAGGTTTTCTCCATTCAAAATGAATTCAAAGATAGAATGGAGCTATACTCGAGGTAGATTGTATATTTCTGATTTATTTTGATTATTAATGCAGATGCGGGTTTCGGTTTTGCCATCAATGTGGAGGACCATTCCATTCTGGCCTTTGTAAGCACAAGCGCTGTGGATATGTTCTTTGCAATCTTTTCATTTTTCGATGTTATTAGCTTTCTGCTATTTTGTTTTTTTTTTTGAAATACATTCCCTCCCATTAAGAAAAGGTAGACTCACAGTTGCACAGGCCATGCCCAAAAAAAAAAAGGTTGTAAATGACGTTTAAGAAAATAGGTTGCAAGAAAAAGGTTGTAAATGATGTTCTTCTCGAACAAAATATAATAATAAAGGAATAGTTTGTTCAATGGTTGTGTTGCTGCTTACCACTGCTAGGAAGACTTGTTGATAATTAGTGTTGAAAAGGCATAGCCAAAGTGCAGCAGAAAGGCCAAAGAAGACTAAAACAAGATCGTTAGCGAAGGCACCAATAAGAGAAAACAGGCGAAAGAATGAAAACAAGAGCTAGAGGAAGCAAAGTTGACCCAGAAAGCAATGAAGCCAGATACCCTTGGAAGACAGGAATGATAATGCGGTAACTGACAGTAGCAGACCAAAACCAAAAATTTGTCATAACCTCAGAAACGCAGCAGATACGAGAAAAAAAAAACTAGCACCCCAAGCAACAGAGTTGAATCCCCGTAACAAGATTAGCATCAGCAGAAATGTTTGGCCCTCTGAAGATATGATCAAAACTGATATCAGCCAAAAAGCATATTCAAGCATAAATTGAATCCATCACCGATTTTCCTCAGGTAAGCAAGTACTGGTTAGTTCAATGGCGTCAGGAGATGAACAACAATGACATTCCAGGTGCCCTTTTCACTTATTTCTACAGTGAAAGTTCCATTTTGTTGATCGGTTACATACAAATATCCAATCATTCTAATTTGTGTTTGCCATGTATGTCCCCAATTATATATCATTGTTGGTTGAAATTATTTTACACGCTTTTACTTTTGAGATTTGCACAGAACCTGGATTGCCAAAGGAATATTTTGTCAACAAAAATTATTGTACACACTCTTTTTTGCCCAAAATGCATTGCCAAATACATAGAAGTCAAAAGTCCTGGACAACAGTACAGCAAATATAAAATGCCCTGGATTGGAATGTGGACACCTTTTGGACCCTGTCTCCTGCAAGCCTATCATCATCTCTCCAGCTTTGTTTGTGAAATGGTCTGATCTCTTGTGCGAGACTTACGTTTTAAAGTGGGGTAGAACCTATTGCCCTTGTAGGGTTTGTTCAGAATTGATTGTGAATGAAAGTGGTGGAACTGTGAAGAAATCAAAGTGTCCAAATTGTAGCAAAGAGATATGAATGGTATGCTGGTTATCGGTGCGATGAGATTGAAGGAACAAGAGATATGAATGATGTTCTCTTGAGGCAGCCTGCAAAAAATAAGAAGTGGCCAGCTTGTCCTTGTTGTGGTCGCTGTGTTGAGCTTGATGGAGGCTGTGCTGTCATGACTTGCAGGTTTGTGATCCCTCTAAGATAAATCGCAGTGCTCCATATTTTGTTGCTTTGATTTAATTACATCTCTTTGTTTATTTGTAATTATAGACAATAAAGTTGACTAATATTACCATATATTGATAAAGATTTGACAGTAAAATGTTTCACTTATTTTTTTCCCGTCTTTTATTTCTCTTATGGAACCAAATGAGAGAGAGATTTGTAAAATGAAATATTTCACTATCTTTCACTTAATTCCTTTTCTTTTTCATTTATACAAAAATCAATATTTTAAAATTCAGACAATTTTCACTAGAAATTACAAGCAGATTGATCAACCGTGTACTCGTCTGTTGAGATACTTGTGTCTTCTGATGAATCTCAAAATCCCACCACAATGAGATGTGAGAATTTAACTTATTTTGTACAGAAGGAAAACAATTTAGAGCATGCATGACGAGCTTTTATCAATTTTCTATCATAGTGGAACAAGACTCTCAGCCGGTTATAATCCCTGTAGGAAAACAGAAGCCATTCGAACGTGCTGTTTTGTATTTTTGGTTGCTCCGGCGTATCCTCCGGCCCCTTCTAGATCAAGAGACTAATATCTTTCATGGTATCGTCAAGCACCTTAAAGCAGGTTCCACAACAACCAACAAGGATTCAAAGCGTGTTCGCCTCATGAGGAGAACTGGCCTCTTGCCACTAGACGAAACCCGCGTTTGTAAAGAGATAGACGATTGAGTTCTCAAACAATCTCATTTCACGAGTATTTAGAATAGGTTTTGTGCTTTCTAACATTATAAAGTAAAAAATTCCTTTTTTATATATATAAGACTCGATAATGAAAAATAACACTCTTATATCTACAACACTACTTCCATGATATTATACAATAAAATAGAAAGGAAAATTATTTTAAATTCACCCTTTTTTTGGGATTTTTCTGGCTTATTTTCAATGGGTTTAGTCCCAACATCGCGAAATATTTCATTCTTTGACAATTTCTTTTCCAAAAAGAATTCTTTTTTCGTTGAACATATAGGCTTACCATGTGGTCCCTCGTATCATCGAGTATGGCAATGGCTGTTTTGTTATTACATGCAGGTATATGATCTCTTATCTCTATAGAATAAAATCAGACTAATTTTTTGTTCTTGTTTTTGTTTTTGGTATCTTAATTACTTCTCTTTCTTTCCATTGTTTCCTTAGAGTTTGGATTTTTTGTATTTAAAATTATGTTTTAAAATTGTATTTGACATGAAAAAATATTAAATTTGTATTTTTTTAATGTATTTTTTTATGATTTTGATGGGTTGATGTTAAAAATAAAAAAAATTAAAATTTTTATTTAAATATATTTTCGAAAAAAAATTAAAAATATTTTATATCATAATATTAATAAGAGGGGAAAAAATCCTGGCACAATTATATCTCCTAATGAGTTTTAAGTAATTAATTACCTAAACAGTTGAACCTATCCTATCCCATCTCTACAACAGTATGTCAAATCTATTTGATAGATGGTCTTCCCTCTGCCTAGATTAGAGAGGTAGATTTATCCGATTTCTGTCTTTAATATTGAGTTGAGTGTTTTCGCATCTTTTTTTATGAAAATGAAGCCGAAAATATAATTTTGCTTGTGCTATATGTATTGATCAGAATCCGATGTGAAATCTGGAAACCGAGAGAGGGCTAAAGGTGTAAAAAAACCAATTTAATTTAAAATTTTAAGTTATTTAAGATATAATTTATATTATTTTATAATATATATTCTTAAATAAAAGCTCTTTAAACTTAAAACTTGTATAGGCTCACGCTATCTTGTATTTAGTTTTTATCAAATAAATAGAGATGGTGAAATTCGAATTCGTGACTACTTGGTTATTAAGATTCTGATATTATGTTAAAAAACCAATTCAACATAAAAGTTTAAACTATTAATCAGGTTTCAAGATATGATTTATATTATTTTCTAAAATATCAAAAAACTAATTTATCCCAAAAATTTAAGGTGATAAATAAGTTCTTAAGATATGATTTATATTATTTTATAACACATCTCATCAAGTGAAAGCTCTTTAAATTTAAAACTTGCATAGGTTCACGCTATTTTATGCTTACTTTTTATTAAATAAATAGGGATGATGAAATTCGAATTCGTGACTATTTGATTATCAAGGTTCTGATATCATGTTAAAGAACCAATTCAACTTAAAAGTTTAAACTATTAGATTAGGTTCCAAGATATGATTTATATTATTCTCTAATAAGTCAAAAAACCAATTCGACTTAAAAATTTAAACTAATAGATAAGGTCTCAAGATATTATTTATATTATTCTAAAAAAAAAACAATATAAGATGAAGAGTCATTTACTTTACTACACATCCCCCTCCCTCCTAATTCTTGAGCTATATTCTGGCCTAGATATTTGTTATCTTTTTAATTTATTTTAAATTATACAATTTAGATTCTTTTGAATTTTAAAAAATTAATTTTGATACAAAAATATTTTTTGTATTACTTTCAGTTTATTCATGTTTGGTGTCTTTTTCATTATAATATCTTTTTTTTTTAATTCCACCATTAACTAAGAAATTTAAAGTAATAAATCTTAAATCAAGATTAAATTGTCTGAAATTAAATTTTAAAAATGAAAATGAATTACCAAAAAGTATATAGTTGGTCCACAAGGTTATGTGAGTTCACTGACAGTGCTAACTACATTTAAAATCCCACACATATTAGTTTCTTACTTAATAATAATTTCAAGAGAGTATGTCATAGGCCATACATTGTTAGATATTCTTTTCTAGGGGACCACTTTGGTGGTTTGATCATATCCTAGATGAGTGTACAAAAGCAAGTGGATAAATGTAGTTTAGGGTGTGTTTGATGGTTGGTAATGGTTTTTTTTTTTTTAATTTTTTTTAAAAAATTTAAATTATTTTAATCTACTTATATTGAAAATAAATTTTTAAAAATATAAAAAATATTTTTTTAATATTTTTTTTAAAATATTTTTAAAATAATCTCCATCAGTAGATCAATCACTCATTTAATACACGTCTCTCTAGAAAATAAAAAAGAAATAATTGTTAATCTTGAAAGATAACTTAACTGTCAGGTTTTGAATTTACTTTTCAATGGTTATGAATTTAAATCATTTTAAAGCCATTAAAAACTTACATTATCGTTAACTTCAGAACTCATATAATAAATTAAGATATACACAAGTTGGCCTGGATATTACATTAATAAAAAAAAATAATTGTTGCCTAATTATCAAAACAAATAAAACTTATTATAAATAAACTCAATCCCCAGAAATCATTTATTCTTCAGCTTCCTTCTCTACCTTTTAATACAGTTAACGAATTGAAGGCAACAAAATGGATGCCTCATCGTCCTCTTTCCTCTCTGCAATACAAACTTCAAAGCTCCTCACCGGTACCATGGCAATGACCATTCCTAAATCTGCTGTCACAACCACACCATCATTTCTATCTCGTCATCTTCCTTCCCTCAATGTATCATCAGTTAGAATTGAAGAGAAACCCCAGAACTCAACTACAAGACCTACCACCAGCCGAACTTCACGCCCTGCATCATCAACAACAACCTTGCCTGCTGCAACAAAACCAACACCATCAACAAGGAAATCTCCTGCAAATGATAGACGAGTTGTAGAGCCAAACCAGCCCACCATGATGTTTAATGTATTGGAAGGCGTCATCAACAACTTCATAGACCCTCCGCTTCGGCAATCAGTTGATCCTAGATATGTACTTAGTGATAACTTTGCTCCAGTTGATGAACTTCCTCCAACTGAGTGTGAGGTAATCCATGGATCTCTACCATCATGCCTTGATGGTGCATACATCCGCAATGGCCCTAATCCTCAGTACCTCCCTCGAGGACCTTACCATTTATTTGATGGTGATGGCATGCTTCACTCCATCAGGATCTCCCAGGGGAAAGCCACTCTCTGCAGTCGCTACGTCAAGACTTACAAATATACCATGGAGCGTGATGCTGGGGCTCCACTTCTTCCAAATGTGTTCTCTGGATTCAATGGACTAGCTGCCTCCGCAGCTCGCGGTGCTCTCTCTGCTGCTCGAATTCTGGCTGGTCAATTTAATCCAGCTAATGGTATTGGTCTGGCAAACACTAGCTTGGCTTATTTTGGCAACCGACTCTACGCCCTTGGCGAGTCGGATCTACCTTATGCTGTGCGTTTGACATCAAATGGAGACATAGAGACGCTGGGTCGTCATGATTTTGATAGAAAGCTGCTGATGAGCATGACTGCTCACCCCAAGGTAGACTTGGAGACAGGGGAGGCCTTCGCTTTCAGATATGGTCCCGTCCCTCCATTTCTAACGTACTTTCACTTCGATGGAAATGGAAATAAACAACCAGATGTGCCCATATTTTCCATGACGAGACCTTCTTTCCTCCATGACTTTGGAATTAGCAGCAAATATGCTATATTTGCCGACATACAGATTGGGATGAACCCCATGGAAATGATATTTGGAGGGGGCTCACCTGTGGGTTCGGACCCAGCAAAAGTATCCAGGCTTGGAATCATCCCTCGATACGCAACGGATGAGTCAGAGATGAAATGGTTCGATGTGCCAGGGTTCAACATCATACACGCTATCAACGCATGGGATGAGGAGGATGCCGTAGTCATATTAGCACCAAACATTTTATCAGTAGAACACACACTGGAGCGAATGGACCTAATCCATGCCTTGGTTGAGAAAGTGAGAATAGACTTGAAAACAGGCATAGTTACAAGAAACCCGGTTTCAGCTAGAAACCTGGACTTTGGTGTGATTAACCCAGCTTATTTAGGGAAAAAGAACAGATTCGTGTACGCAGCAATTGGTGACCCTATGCCAAAGATATCAGGGGTGGTGAAGCTGGATGTGTCCAAAGGAGAGCGGCAGGAATGCACGGTGGCTAGCAGGATATTTGGGCCAAGATGCTATGGTGGTGAGCCTTTCTTTGTAGCAAGGGAGCCTGAGAATCCAGAGGCAGAGGAAGATGATGGGTACGTGGTGTCATATGTTCATGATGAGATAGCAGGAGAGTCCAAGTTCTTGGTGATGGATGCAAAATCACCGGGGCTTGATATTGTGGCTGCCGTAAGGTTACCTCGGCGGGTTCCTTACGGCTTCCATGGACTTTTTGTGAAGGAAAGTGACCTGAAAAAGCTCTAGCTAGCAACCAGAAGCAGGCTGCAGGACATACGGTAGTTACTTTTACGTGAAAAACACTAAATGCATATGGATTGAAGTTACAAACAATCATCAGCACAGGATTAAACTGTATGCAATGGGTACCCACAATGTCACATGTAAAGTTTGATCATAATTACCTAAGAACCCGCTTGTTATCTTTCAAGTTAATTCGGATAAAATTATAGGTTCTGATTACTGTTATCAATATTATCAATAAATTTTACAAGTTTTTGTTTCTTTGAATTGTAGTGAAAAAAAAAAAACGATTATCATGAAAAATCTCAAGCAAATCAAGCACCACCAATTCCAAACTGCGTTTGTTTTCACGTTTGGTGATGTTTGGATATCAATCAGTGGTGCCAATGTCGAGAAAGCAATAATTTGAGTGGTTGTGTTTCTCAAGCCTTTTCTTTTTTCCATTCTAGTTTTCTTCGAATAGATAAATACACGCAATCTAAGTAAAGATACACACAAAATTTTATATCTTTATTCCCAAGTAAGATATGATGATGATGCGACGTTTAACAAAGTAAAGGAAATTGATACGCACAAACATCTTCAGAAAGAAACACAATATACCCTCAGGAGTGTGCAAATTTCTCAATTCTCCATTATTGATGGCCATAGAACTATAAAATGAGATAAATAATGTTTTGTATCGTATCATTTAAGATGTTTTTTAAAAAATATTTTTTTTAAAAAAATAAATTGAAATAATATTTTTCAGATTTTTTTTATTTTTATTATCAACATATTAAAATGATTCAAAAATACTAAAAAAATTATCAATTTGAACACATCAAAGATGAAAAAACAATACCAATTAAACATGGCTGTACTAAGAGCTAATAAGAAAAACAAAATAATATAGAATTGAGAATTTTTGCTAAATAAAAGAAAAGATAATTAGAAAATGAAAGCTCAAATTCTGAAACATGAATAATCTTGAACAATTCCAAACTTTTATCGACATATCTCACCTCTTTACAACAACTTTAGATTTCAATAACCAAAATAGAGTATTTCTATAGAGTGTTTTAAGTTAGTGACCGCCCTTTTTTTTTTATTATTATTATTAACGTGATTGTCCGGGCCAGTTTGCGCGTACCTCGACTAATCCCACGAGCCCTAAAGTTAACGACCATGTAAGCCTCCAGTGGTCGTCATATTAACAACCATAAGGGTCGAACCTGAGATCACAAGGAAAACAAACCCTTTATTTTCAAGTTTTTATCATTGATCCACCTACTAGATGGTTTACTGCCTATCTTTTATTTTATAAGAGGCGACAATGCAATTTAGACTTTTCTCATTACAAAAAAAATAAATTGTTTGGATTAGTTATTTTGATGATTGCACAGTTCCATGGCTAGCTAGGTAAGGTATATGTAACCTCAATGAATCGAGTATAGAGTTTGAATCACGAGGGCAAGCTCTTTGAAGAAATGGGGATGTGCAAACTATCTATTATATACTTTTTAGTAAAGAAGTAAATTATTGTTGCTAATGTTTTTTTTTTCAAAAAAAAAAACTATATAGAAATTAACTCGATGCGACTCGGTTGATTTTTATAAATCTAAAAGCAACATAGATAACCCATAAAAACATAGTTTGACTAAAAAATAATTTCAAGATAATATCTTTTTTTAATATTAAGATAACAATATATTAGATTGACATGAGTCAACCCCGGTTATAAGATTATGATAACCCTATGGAAAGTAAATCAAAATAAATTATGAAGTCTAATTCTTAATCAACTTAATGTTGAAGGACAAAATTGAAAAAAAAACCAATTAAAAAAACGACCCGAGTTATCCTGTAAAACTCGCAATCCAGGTCATAAGATCAAGATAACCCCATAGAAAGAAGATTGAAACAAATTACGAAATCTGATTCTCAATCGACTTAATGTTGAAGGATGAGATTAAAAAAAGAACTAAATTAAAAATAAACATAAAAAATGATCCGATTCAATCTGCCAAACCTATGACTCGGGTCATAAGACTAGGATAACCTTATAGAAAAAAATTAAAAAAATGACTTGATTTAACCCGGGTTAACCTGTAAAATTTGCGACTCTGGTCAAGAGACTGAGATAACCCTATAGAGAGAAAATCAAAACAAATTATGAAGCTCAATTCTCAATCGGTCCTATCGGAGCCAATGTTTAACGATGAAATTTGTAAAAAAATTAATTAAAAAAATGACACAAAAAATGAGTTAAGTTAACCTGAGTTAACCAATTAAACATTATTCTCGGGTTATGAGACCGAAATAACTTAATAAAAAGTAAACTGAACAAATCATGAAGCCTAATTTCCAACGAAACACAATATTAAATGATAAAATTGAAAAAAAAAGTCAATTAAAAAAAAACTGAGTTAACTAGGTTAACTTGCTAAACTCGCGATCCTAGTTATGAGACAAGGATAACTTAATAAAAAACAAATTCAATGTTGAAGGATCCATAACCTTAATCATGAGACCGAAATAACCTATTAGAAAGAAAATTTTAAAAAACAATTCAATTTAATTAAGGTTAAAATATCAAAAAATATATGATCATGATCATGAGACTAATATATCCTTATAAAAAGCAAATCAAAATGGATTATAAAGTTTAATTTTTAATTGATATAATATTAAATAATGAAATTAGAATAAAATTTTTTTTTTAATAGTGGCAAAAACTCAGAGAAGAAAACAAAGCAATGAGGCAAATATCTACAAGTGGTTGAACATAGAAAGAATGGAAGTGATCGTGTGTTGTTTATCCATATTTGATTCTTACGTCTGTAACACTGTGACACCGACATGTTGAGGAAGAGCCAGCCAACCATTGCCCCCCTGCCCCTAGGTGATATTGTAGGCTCCTCATACGTGAAGTCCTGCGAGGTTGTCGCTTTAATGGACATTGCTCTTGACATATTCCTCCCTTTGTGGTTATAAAACATGGCCAAGAACCTGTCAACTTCTTATCTGATATTCTTACTTGAAAAATTCTTAAACCACGTATAAAAATTTCCAAATTTTATTTAAAAAACTAGTGATTATAAAGTTATTATTATTTTTTTAGTGTTTACACGTCGTTTTCATACATTAATATCAAAAATAATTTTTAAAACATAAAAAAATTTATTATTTTAATAAAAAATATTTTGAAATACAAACTCTTTTTAATAGTGGAACTTAGAGCGTGTTTGGCAGTGTGGTGGTGGTTGCTTTTCAAATAGCTTTTCGTGCTGAAATACATGCCAATGATGTTTTTTCATTTTTTAAAAATCATTTTTGATATCAGCATATCAAAACAATCTAAAAAGTACAAACTGCACTTAATTTTAACAAAAAAAAATTTAAATTTGATCAAACACAGATTCAACCGCATAGGCTAACAGGCTCTTAACTGTTAAAGCATAGAAAATACAGGTATAGCATTTTAGAGATATATAGAAAAGGTAATTAGTGTTAGCTTTGCTGACTTCTTACGCCATGAGATTCCTTATCCTCTCCCTACTGCATTCTTTGTTGGACATGTGTAATGGCAGTTTCAACATTGCTTTCAAACATTAATTTCTGATAGCCTGTTTTGTTTTGTGTTTGTGATAATTGTTTTTTTTTATTTAAAAATTTATTGAAATAATTTATTTTTTAGAATTTTATTTTGATATTATCGGATTAAAATAATCTAAAAATATAAAATTAAATTAATTTAAAGTAAAAAATAAATTTCAATTTTTTACAAAAATACTTTCACACTACAAAAACAAATTAAAATTCAAATAAGATTTTATTTGATTTTTTATGTCATTTAAAAAAAATTAAAAATAAAACAAATTTAAATTCAAATAATTTTGTTTTTATGTTTTTATTTTTTCAGATCATTTTAATATGCTAATATCAAAAATAATTTTTAAAAATATTTTAAAAAATTACTACCATTACACTTTCAAACACCACTAACGTGAAGTGCTAGAAACCCAGAAAAGAACAGGGAGAAACGCAGTGATCAAACTAAATAATAGAGAGAAATAGCTGTATAATTAAAAGGAATAAAAAAAAAAACATATCCTGGCCTATCAGGGCGAAAGATTACACATTTTGAAGCAAAGAAACAGGAAACGCAAAAGAAATTTAGGATCTGGTCAAGCATGGGAAGCTATAGCAGATTCAAGATATAGATTGAAAAAAATCGGCATGCTCGAGACCAGGCAGTCAGGGTTAGGCCTGCAGGCCAAATTTTCATGCCTAGGCCACTCATTGTTAGCAGGGTCTGGTCGGGCTGACCAGGTAGCTCGGCCCATGACCACGTTTAAACCTGATTGACCGTTGAAAATAAACCCTTAAAACACAGGAGGTTTTAGGGACACGGATCCTCTTTGTCTAGCTCCGTGGTTCGCTCATATCTGTGAGCAAGTGGTTTTCTCCCTCCCTCACAGAGACGGTCTTGACTTGGAGCATCTAGTTGTTGGCTAAAGCACATTTGAGTTCTTCAAGTGTACTTCAATATTTCACTTTTGATCCTAAACTTTCAGAAGTAGCAATTGGACCCTAATGATGGTCGAATCCTGTCAATTTACTGAATCCATTTAAATTTCTGACAATATATAGACAAAGAACAATGAAGCGACAATAGGAGATGGTAATGTAGCGATCAATTTCTCCGCCCATGTTGTCGTTTTGCTTCCTCTTCATTACATTAGGCATTTTGGACTAAAATTCAAATCCAAATTAAATTGATTTAATTACAAATTAGTTCCCGGTAATCTTAGCGAATTGACCTTTTTTGTTCACAAATTACATTAAAACTTGACATAATTTTCTCATACCATCCAGTAGTGAAGAATTTCATTTTCTTACTATCATGAACATGCCGGCAGGACATTAAAGAACTGAAGTTGACCTGAAGATTTATAGTGATGACAGGACATTAAAGAATCACATGGATTTCATTTTCTTACTAGCTGCATGGTTTACTTTTAACACACAAGTTGAATTATTTTTTTCTTCTTAAAATTGGAAAAGATAATGGTGGAAGTCTTCCTCTAGCTGGTAGACAAATGAGCTGGCCATGTCTGTAGATCTCCATTAATTCGATCAGTTCATATCATACAATGTGTCTTATTCTATTTGGGCTCCACATGCTTGTGAATCAGCTCCATCTGTATTACAGCAAGATCCAATGACCAATGCATCTCTTTCTTCTTCTTTTTTTTTTTATCCTAACCAAAAATAAGTTAATTATGGGATTTAATTTCTTATTATTAGAATGATTACCATGACCTAACCACTTGAATATTGGAGCCACTCGAATAAATAAAAAAAGGTTAAATTATTAATGTCTTGATAAATTAATCAAATTGAATCATATATGCAAAACCAAAGAACTAGACCAATCGAGAAATTAATTAATTCAAATGATGAACAAGAAAGTAGACGTACATGGAACCTCCAATTAGCTCATTATGTGAAATGTAAGAATCGCAAAGAAAAAGAAAAAAAGGAATCTTGGAAACGCCTCCTTTGATACTTCATTTCTCAAGAAAGAATTCCCATGGAAACGAAACCAAGCCCAAAAATCAACCCCAATGCTACATTCCTTCCACCAGCTGAGTTCTTACCAGGTGATGGTTCTGCAGCCGTATCTGATGAATTGGACTTGCCTGATGATGACCCCTTAGTTGCCGGTGCTGGAGGTGAAGCAGATGGTGGCTTAACACCAAACAACTCCTCAGGCAACAACACTTTGTCGACTGGATAAACTGCCAGAGGAAAATCTTGCCTTAAAGCGTTGTTGACTTGAACCTCCACAAGCCCTGTTGACACATTGACTTGGTTGCTTTGACCTGTAAAGTTAAGACCCCAAACACCTTCTTGGCCAGAGGCCTGGGTGGGAACAGGGTTACTAACCAACAAGAGATTGCTCAAAGAATAGAATTTAGGCAACATGTGGTACTGAAGAAGTTGAACTTGTTGTTGTTGGCTGAGGCCATTTAAAGCACCAGATTTAAGATTGTTGAAGGCATTATCAGTTGGGGCAAAAATAGTCATGCCCTCAGAAGAGCTGTTGATCTGATTTTCAATTTGGTTAAATGTTTGAGTCTTGTTCAAAAGGCTAATGAATTTGACGAACTGACCACCCTTTACAAGAACTGCGGTGAAGTTGACCGGGCCGGAGGGCGCCGGAGCAGGTGCTGCTGGGGCTTGAGCTTGAGCATGGAGCGAGAGGGAGAGGAAGAGTGAAAGGAGAACGAGAGACAGGGGAGAGGTAGCCATTGTGGTGTTTTGGCAGTGGTGTGAGGGTAGAGAGGATTGGCATGGCTTTTATGGGATATAGTATGGGGTGTGACTTTGTTGGAATGAGCTGGCTATGGACGTGAACCAAGACAAATCCCACAATTGAATCGAAGACTATTCCTACTCGTCAATAGGAAATGTCACACCTTCCAAAAACAAATAAAAAAATAAAATAAAAGAAAGGAAGATTTATTAGAAGTTAAAATCTTCAAAAACTCAGAATAACCTAATTATTAAGAGATATAAAAAATATTTTTTTTATTCAACAAAATTTACTTATCAAAAAGCTATTATAATTTCTTAAATAGAAAAAATTAAAAAAACTCTAATAGTACTAAATAGAAAAAATAAAAGAAAAAAATATTTCCTTTAAATAGAAAATATTTCTATAAAAATAAAAAACTATTATTTTTCTAGGAAAATAAAAATAAAAAAACTAGAATACCTTAATAATATTGAATAAAATAAATAGATTTTTAAGCCAAATAAAAATAAATAAAAAAATATTTATTTTTCTAAATTAAAAAACTCTAACCTTAATTAATGAGATTAGACTGATTTGGTTGGCTCAATTTTTGGATATATTTTGAATTCAATGATCAATGCAGCGCTAATAAATTTAAGTAGTAAATGATTTTTTTTCTAAAGTGAAAAGTACTTATTGAATTCATTTTCAAATTATTAAAAATTTTGTAATGGGTTAATCTTTTAAATCCTCATTTATATAATGAGAATGTGATAATCTTATAAAAAATAAATTAAAACAAATTATAAAACTCAATTTTTAATCAATTAATTGTTGAATTATGATATTAAAAAAAAAATTCATAAAAAAAATACAATAAAATGATTTGAGTCTAAACAAGTTAATTCAAAAAACACATTATCTAAATCATGAGACTGTGATAATTTCATAAAAAAAATAAAACAAATCATAAAATCTAACTCTTAATTAACTCAATGTTTAAGAATAAAATTAAAAAGAATACCGATTAAAAAAAAAACTTGAGTCAACTAGGTTAACTCACTAAACCTGCGACACGAGCTATAAGATTAGAAAACCACATTAAAAAAAATTATAAAATCTAATTTTTAATAAATTAAATATTTTTTTTTTTTTAAAAAAAAACAAAAACCATTATTACAATGATTAATATTTTGTGAGGTGTAGCACATAGAAGCACTATTTTGTTTTTTTTTCCTTTTTAGTTAATGAATAATTTCAATAATTTCTCACATGGCATTACAAAATCCAATTTATGAGCTGTTAGTAAATATATAAAATGGGATTACAAAAATTAATTAGAAAAAGGAACTAAAAAAAGGGATTAAAATATGATCGTGTTTACTCATTTCATTTTCTTTCGTAAGAAAAAACAGTTTTAAAAAACAAATCAAACCACAGGAACAAACAACAGCTAGTTTGTGTTAGAACATATCAAACCTTGAGCTCCATGTTTGCCTGTTTGTTTAATCATCAATCGACAATGGGTGAGGTTTTCGACTGAACATGATCCAGTTTAGATTTTTTTAATAAAATTAAGTTGTTTGGAACAAACAAAGGTTCTGGCAGCCAGCTGGCATGACATGGCATGTAGGAATACGATGCTGTAACAAATACTACTATATGCTACCAAATTCCAATCGGGTGCTGAAATGTTTGATCGAACATGATTGTGTTAGCAATGAAGCTTTCAAAACGGTCCCATTGTCTACATGCAGTCCTGTCCTAACTAGCATGTAACGATTGATTATGTGCTTGGCATGACTTGTTCTGAGTTTTTTGAGATTATAAAATTATCAATAAAAAATGTAGCATATTAAAAATAATTGTTTTTTTTTTTGGGTTTATAGACCACTATATATATATATATATACTGCAACAACTTTTCCATTAATTGCATTGCCAAATTAGCATAAACAAATACAAAATGGAATCTCCATTAATTGCATTGCCAAATTAGCATAAACAAATCGATCGTAATTAATATTTAGTATATATGTAATCGTGAAGATGATCAGTCAACAGCTAAGCAAAATATTGTTCGGTTGGGAAGTCATTTCCCAACGCAATTGCTGAACCTGAAAGAGGAAAATGGCCATATTCTAATAAATGATTAGTCAAACTATGAACGACAAGATTCAAATCTTACAAACTAAAACAAAAGCTTGTCCTAATTAAGCCTTTTTTTAGAATGAATCTAATCTATTTTTCTCATTAAATTCTACTCGCTTGCCCCAGAATATTGACACTAACAAAGTACAAGAAATGAAAGCTAAATACAATCCCCTTCTTGGTGATCGAAGGAAAAACCACTCATTTGAAAAAATAAAACAAGTGGTTTTTATTAATTTGTAGAAGTTACAAGTATTTTGAGTTTGATTTGCATGCCAAGAGGGTTTGTTTTATATTTTAGTTTTGAATGACATTTCAAGAAAGAAAGTATTGTTTTATATATATGTAAGGTTTGATACGATCCAAAAGTTATGTTAATTTTTATTAAACATGTTGTTTGATTTTTACTAGACCAATTTTTTTTTTTTAAGGCTTGGGAATAACTATTTAGTTCGGATCTGTTTGTTTTTGTGTTTCAAAAGTATTTTTGAAAAAATTTAATTTTTTTTATTTTTTTATTTACTTCAAATTAATATGTTTTTAGTATTTTCAAATCATTTTAATGCACTGATGTTAAAAATATTATTTAAAAAATAAAAAAAAATATTATTTTAATATATTTCGGTATAAAAAATTTATTGATTTATTTTCTAGGCTTTTTACATGGTTGAATTGCAAACGATACATATTCAACTATTTACATCCTTTAGGGTTCTTCCGGATCGACCAATGACATAGATGTCATGTTTAATGATCAAATAATGGTAATAAAAATTTAAATATGGAGCTAAGGTGTATATGGGGGTAGGATTTAAAAGTCGAGCAGAGAAATTTATGTGCTAAGGCTACTATTTAAATTCTTTAAGAACAAATATATTTTACTAACGAATTATTCTTTTTTTATTTATGCTTTTTTTTACCAATTTTTTTTTAATAGTAGCATGTTTTTTTAATTAAAAATAAAAGTAATTAAACTTAAATTTAAGGCCTAAACATTAAATCCTAAAACTAAATCGATTAAAAAAAAGTAAATGAAGAATTTTTGAAAATGAACTTCTATATGCAAATTTGAAAAGAAAAAAAAGCCTTATTATTTGTTTTTGGTTTTTACTTCGGTTCTTCTTTTTGCAATTGTTTTATGCACTACAAAAAAATTAAATGGGCATGGCAAAAAATTTGGGAATAAATTTCTACACCAGAATAAATTTGGGAATAAATTTTCTAGACCAGAATAGAAAATGGGCATGGCAAAAAATATGAACTTGTATGCCTTGGGCCTCAACAAGACAAAGTCTTCAAAGCCCTTAAACCACTAACTCTATAACTATATACTCTGGGATTGTGGTTCATGTCAGATTGCAGTGGATTCTTTAATCATTGAAACAGTTTTTTAATTGAATTGCCTTGTCACGTCCATTTCATGGCGAACTTGGAGCCTCAGACTAGTCTTGTAGCTATCAATGGGGATAGTGCTAATATGCATTGCTCTGAGCTTCAGCTTCACATTGATTAAAAATCTGGGTTAATCTTATCTGATTTCTCATACAACTAAGCCTTGAACCCTTAGGAAAACCATCCTTTTTTAGGAGAAAAAAATACTTTATTTTTTCCCACTTGTTCAAACCTAAATATTCTTACATCTGGCTAAAGTTTCCTCAAAAGAGATGGCTGTTATGAATCAAGCTAGTTCATCTATGGGTCAAAGTAAAAGTCCAGTCCAAGATGCTACGGGTTTTATGTATGCTGAGGGTTTTCTAGATGGTGAGGATACAGTCTAGGAATCAATTAGTTCAACAGTGAGGCCTATGGATATCAGCCTGCAATATGGCTTAAAAAACTATATGGTCTTTAGGAGCAGTAAGAAGAATGTTAAACTCATTCGAAAAAGGGTAGTATTTTGGCAACATATTCTAAATAGGGTTAGTGATTTCATAGACTCATGCATACATGCAGTGAACTCAAGGACTCATACATTTATTCCTTGTCAAGAAACTTCTAAGGATGATGTTGAAGATGAGATTGAAGTTACTATGTGATAAACTTAAATTTAAAGGTTAAAAAAACCTCCTATAAAACTCAATTTTTTTTGGGTTCAGTTAAGAGAATGACCTCAACCTCTCGGGCTTAGACAAAGAAAAGATCCATTCTTTCTTGGGCTTATATTCTCCCTACACCTATTAGGTGTATAAAATTTCTCAAGTATTCACTATATTTCCATCAATATTAATATTGCGTAAGAAATAGTATGTAAAGTCTTTTAAGAATATTTTTTCTTATTAATACATATTTTAGGGATATGCAGGAAGAAAATAATTGTGGGATTCATGCAAGATAAATTATTATTAAGTTTTATGAAGAGATTGCTTGAGAAAGAGAGATTTGGAAAGGGAACTAGTAGATAGCAGGTCTAAGGTTCTTATGTCATATTTTATTGTTGCTCTTTTATAATGATCTTTTCTTGGATTGTCTGTGTTTTGGGTTTTATGTCAAAACATGGAAGCATTAGTAAAGCAATTACCTCTTTGTTTATTTTTATTTTTGTATTTATCAGCACAAATAATTCTTAATTATTTAATTAAATACAAGTATAGGCTTTTCAAGTTATGCTTAAAAGTTCTTTCATAAAAAAAACATTGAAAAAACATGCATATTCATTTGTTTTTACTAGAAAAAAATTATCATACTTGCAACATAGCTCAGGTTAAGCTAGTATTAAATATGACATGTATAATTATATCAACATGGATCTAGTAACAATATTATCATATTAATTACCATGTCACAAGTCGGTCCGCATCATGTTGGTTATGGCTTAAAAGTTTTAAAACTGCACTTGAGGGTCTAGCTGCTGTGGTCAACCGTGTGACTTGTTCCGCCCCCGTCCCGGGTTCGACCCTCTATGTGCACACCTGTCACCCCCGCGGTGCCTTACCTGCTCCTGGGCTTGCAGGATGTCCAGTGAGTCGTGGGGAATAGTCGTGGTGCGCGTAAGCTGGCCCGGACACCCCACGTAAATCAAAAAAAAAAAAAAAGTTTTAAAACTTCTTCGACCAATATAAATCTCTTAAAAAACTAATTCATCAAATCTCTTAGATTTGGATCAATACAAATTAATTAAAGCAAACTTTATGATAATAATTACTTATATACATCGCATTGCACCAAGTTATGGCCGTATCAATGATGAATGGTAAAGGCTAGTAAGGTTTGTTGCTTATGTGTGGTGTCATGGTAATTATCTTTTTATATTGGAATTATTAAGATGTGGGTGGAAAGGACAATACATTTTTTTTTTTTTTGTGAAAAAAAAATAGAGTCGCTACCTAATATTTTGATTATTAGAAACTCTAACTTGTCTCAGAATCTTGATAAGAGGACTGATTGTGTATAAAAAAAAAACGTATCACCCCTAATACACCTTACCTAAAATAAATTTTATTGTTTATTTGTCTGAAATAAACTAATGTATTGTTGTGCTTTCTAAAAATTAATCTGTCTAATGGTTAAAGTCGATCCACTCTAATAGAGTGGACCATAATTTTATGGTCAAGTCTAGTCATTTTAAAATCAAAACATATAAAATAAAAAAAATATAAGGCTTAAAATCTTCTTTATAACATGTTTGCCAAACAATCCTCGAAATCAAAAAAACGAAAACAACTTTCTTTGATAATTTTTTGTCAAGCCAAACTTTGCCTCAAGGATCTCTAAAAGCTCAGCCAGCCACGCGGGATGGTTTCTTTACAACGGTCCAAAAACTAGCACCAAAGAAAGTGGGCTTTTGCAATTGAGGGTCTAGCTACTGTGGTCAATCGTGTGCCTTGTTCCGTCCCCGTTCCGGGTTCGACCCTCTATGTGCACGCCTATCACCCCCGCGGTGCCTTACCTGCTCCTGGGCTTGCAGGATGTCCAGCAGGCCGTGGAGAATAGTCGTGGTGCGCGTAAGCTGGCCTGAACACCCCACGTAAATAAAAAAAAAAAAAAAAAGAAGAAAGTGGGCTTTTTTGCTTTTGTTGTAAAGAAAAAACGGGTTAGGCTTAAAACAAGCAGCCTAAGATTTTAGCTACCAAAAAGGCCATAAATGCCCTCCTTTATTTCTTGGAAGATCAAAACAGCTGATGCAATGAGCTTGTGCCCAGAAACCAAACATCCGAAAAAAAAACAACCACAGCTGACTTAGGATTTTGGCATTCAGATCCTGCATTACCTAAAAAGAAAAACAAAGAATGCTTCCTTTCCCTTATTTTTTATACAGCCGAAATGCACCATCAGGAAAGCTTCTTCCCTCTTTCTTTTAACTAAGCAAGAACATCATGTTACACCTTTGAACTAAAAGTTAAAGACTTCCTGATTCAGCTTATATGAAACCCAAAAAAGGCACTTATAACTTTAGGCAATCAACAACACAGCAAAGCATAGCATTCACACAAAAAGGAAACCATAAGTTTATTTAAAATCCCTCACAGAAGCAGAGGTAATGATACCTACCACTATGATGCTGCGCTCTCCTGCCTCGTGATGATGGTGCAGAGGAGGAGGCCCGTCCGGTGCTGTTGCTACTGATAAACTGATCTGTGGAAGCTGGTGCAGTGCTGGAGGATGACAGTTAGTGTTGTCTGTTGATGGATGAGAACTGCTACCTGCATGGTCTGTGCCGAAGCTGCGCTGTTCTGCTGCTGAAGGAAATACTGCTGGGTTGCTGCTGTTTGTTGTGGAGGACATGTTTTTTAACATAAAAATAATTAAATAAATTAAAAATTATTTATCCAGTAAAAAAATAAAAAAAAATCAAGCTCAATCTCTACTCAGTCAAAATAAATTAGTCAAACATATAATCTAGGTTATGAATTTAATTAGATTTTGAATAATTTTTATTTTATTTTTTTTTATCGAAGATAGACACTAATAAAATTAAAAACCAATAAAATATCAAAGTGATTGAAAAAAAATCAAAACAAAAAAATTGCATTGTTTAATTAATAATCAATCAAATATCAAGTGATGAAATCAAATAAAAAACAAATGTAATTTTAATAAATAAAAAAACAAAAAAACCTAATCTCTTGGATGAAGAAGACCCAGAGCTCTTGGGTCTTTATAAAAAGCCCACGCGTGACGGACTAGAGCAACCCGCGTGCTTGGATCTTATTTATTTATTTTATTTTTCTTAAGGGCTATATAATAGGTTGTCCGCCACTTAATAAATTGAAAACAAATAAAGATGACATGCGGCTTGCCTTGTAAGGTAGACGGCATGTTCCCTCCATTGTCTTCTTCCCTAAAATAAAATAAAAGAATGCCTAAGTACCCACTTTTTAATGGGATCTCAAACTTTGATGTTGGAGAATAGATCTCGTTCATTTATTGGAGTCAAGGACAAAATTTTATCCTACTTTGCAACTGACAAAAGGATGACTAGGGATGCTTTTGCAGGCAGAATAGTGTTGAATAATGTATTTGGTAGAAAATCAACTGTTATTTTTTGTGCCATTATAGCTGGAGTTTTTGGCTTGGAATGAAACTCAAATACTAGGGTATAAGCAAGCATAAGATTTGTATGGTATTGTGAAGGGGTGAGAGAGATGTTAGGGCTGAAAAATGGTTACTCGGGCCTCCTTTTCTTTTGTTTAAGGGAAAAAAACAATGAATAGTAAAATTATAGTCGTTTTCAACTTGTTACTTTGAAATAAAGCTCCTAATCAACTCTAATCATTTTGGGTTCCTTGTAATTTCACTCCTAGCATTCTTCAATTGTGCTTTAAAATTTCAGCGCTTTTTATAAAGTGATCCTTGATTTTAGATGTTTTCAATGTGGTTCTCAATTAAACTTTATACTTCAAATTTCTTTCAATCAAGTTCCGCATTAAATTAGTCTTTCAAAGTTTAAAATGTGTCCCTAATCTTTCAATCTTGCAAATTGATTCGAATTAGATCTTCAAATTTGATTTGTCTTCAATTGAGTTTTGATTGAATCCACAAAACTCATTAAAAGTTTAATTAAGTTAATTCTTTCAATTTTTTTTTTCAATTGACTTTCAAACTAAAAATAGCATGGCCATGATCAACACCATTCATGCGGCTATGATATTTATATTTGTTTGTTTTTATGTTTTAAAAATATATATTTTTAAATATTTTTTTTTTATTTTTTTTCTTTACTTTAAATTAATGTTTTTGGGTGTTTTTAGATTATTTTGATGTGCTGATTGATCATTTTTGTCATTGAAAGGCTCATTGGTCATCTTACTCTAGATTACACTGTATACAATCCACAATAAAACACTGATGAGTTTTAGTTTTATTTGTAATAATATATATATAATCAAATACACATATTTATATCTTTTTTATATATATTCTTTGGGTTGTGAAATACTATCTAAACATAACTTTGAAAGCAACAATCTATGACATTACTCAACTTTGTAATAAGTAATTATTTTTTAACGTAAGAGAAATAACTTATTTGATCCTTGATATGATTACTGAACAATAGAAAAAGAAACCCATAATGAAACACAAGGGTTGGAACAACCCGCAGCTTGCTAGCTTATTGTAACACAAGGGAAATTAAGTAACTCATAGGGGCAGCTAAGTAGATGCTTAAAAGGCAACTATTG
>Ga0307510_10000699_pt1 | contig 34381 bp, 38 predicted proteins | sample 12_EM_MG_FD_207224 | JGI IMG/M metagenome (GOLD analysis project Ga0307510, IMG submission 207224) | Populus trichocarpa ectomycorrhiza microbial communities from riparian zone in the Pacific Northwest, United States - 12_EM | ecosystem: Host-associated > Plants > Roots > Unclassified | place... | reverse complement strand
TAAGATTCAATTTGTATGTGAATTTAACAATTATCGACCACCACCAAACATCCCCTGATGCTTTAAATGCCTCATGGCTTTCCCAGAAATTGTTTTAGGCCTTTGCAAATAAGCCTCCAATTTTTTTCCCCTCCGTTTTATAGCAGATCTGGCTCAATGTCACTTTGACCCGTAGTCCAAACCAAAGACCCACTTGGTGAGAATCAATGCCGTATAGGAGAGAAAATAAAATTGCAGACCTATTTGCAAAGGTCTGAAGAAATTTCTGGGAAAGCCAGGAGGCATCTAAAGCATCAGGGGATGTTTGGTTGTGGTTTGAAATTCTTAAATTCACATACAAATTGAATCTTCCGTTGAGCTGATATCTTCCGTTGAGCTGTGAGGCACTCTCTTGAGAGTGCCCTGGTTGCGAGCAAGCGAGCAATCAGGGTTGTGACTCCGTCACAACCTTGGCACGGTTACCCACAATATTTAAAAGCTCGATGGCATTTTCGTGTGACGATAGTTGAACGAAAAGCTACACCACCTCTCTACATTCTCGCCACCATCTAGTTAACAAACCATTTCTGTTATTTTGATCTGTTATGTGCTCGAGGATGGCGCTCTAGAACACTTGCAGACAATCCACAAGCGCAACATCCTCCGCCCAACAAAACAAAGCATCTCTATAGATAAACAGTCGAAGTGAAAATTTTCTACATAGGGATATACTACCAAACGAAAAGGCGTTGCAAACCGCGATGCCGGTCCGGTGCTACGATAGAGTATATACCCCCGTTTAATGCACATAGGAAAAGGCTGATAAATTGCGTACTCAGAAACAAAGGAGCAAACTGGCGATCACAAAAGTGAACCTCCATTATTCTAATCCTCTTCCCCCTCTACCAGTATGGTGGCCTCATCCCAGTCATGCCAGCCATACTAATGTCACCCTCGTCTCGCTTCCTCTCCCCCGTAGCCTGTGGCATCAAATACTTTGGTCAGAACACATAATTTCCGTAAAATCCATGGACATCATTTACCTCAAGTCGGACAAATTTGTGTAGATGGACCAACCAGTCCACATAGCTTCTTTCTTCATTATTCCTGTCTTCAACTAAAGAAGAGGCAAACTCGTATTCTGCACCATCGTGCCCCTGCCGTGCAAGCTGTATAGAAACAGCTTTACTGCCCCTTTGGGTCTTCAAATACTGAATCACGTTTCTGACTTGAGCGTTCAGGTGAGTCTCCAGGACTGGCAACTCACACATGTTGGGATCGAGGTCTGAAAGGGAGTTGATTTTAGGGCCGAAAAGATCCTGAAGGAGATTGGGGGAGACATGTGTATGAAGCCAAAGAAGAAGCAATTGGCCATTGTCGACAAGATATACTCCTCCCTCTTCAATGAATCCAAAGGATGCACGAAGAGCCGTGGGAATCTTGAGGTGTCCAGTGGAGTCTGGAAACCCGTCCTGATGGCAAATTAGAAAGTTTAAATAAATCAAGGGGATATGTTGCCAAACCTCTTCAGTCATGCTGTGAATCGGGAGAATTCGAGGGTAGAGATAAAGCTGTAATTCTGCTGGTCCCATGCTCTTCAATAGCTTCATCGAGTGAACTCTCATATCACTCGCAACATTCCCTCCTCTAAAAGCCCTTGTCTTTAAGAGAGCTAGGACATACATCGCGAGTTCCTTCAAAGTTTCTGGCATCACGAGTTGGCCTGGTGGACTTCCACTACCGGTTTTTAGGTAGGCTACTAGAATGTCAACACATTTCTCAATGAGAGCTCCTCTAATTTCTTTCAGCGGCTTTTCAATCATTCGACTCGCCGCTGTTGAAACAATATTAGCAGCCAATCAAGCGGAAACTATCTTATCCAACCACGCTGGGTAACACACCTTCTCTAGCTAATACTCCTAACACAGCGTCTTGATCTGCCAGCCTTATGGCACCACGAATGTTCTCAGTCACTCCGGCAACAATGTTACTGCATCTAACTCTCCTCTCACCCTGTCTTGTCGTATAGAGAAGAGCACTTTGGAAATGTGCATCGACTCTGGAATCGAGTTTTCCGTCGTAAGAAAACATTACTGAGACACACTTGTCGGCATCGATAGCACCAAATTCGACGTCGCCAGCATGGCTGTGTTGGAGAAAGTTCCCATGATATGTAGACACTTGCAGGCCATTGGAACACCGGACTTTCATGAGTACCTGATATCCTGTCTCCCTGTGAAAGCTGTGGGAGAGTTCGGAGTGGAGCTTATGGGCATCCCTTTCAGCAACAAAGTTAGGGTAGAAGAATATTTCTCCACCAGTAGTAGATGCAACGTGTCCAACGGTAGCAACGTCTATGTAGGCACTTGGGGTCATAAAGAAATCTACACCCACACCTGCTTCAACCAGTTTCCCGGCGACCTTCCGCCAGGCCTGATGTTCGGTCTGGAAAAGAACCTTTTCCTTCTCATTATGGTAGAGCTTTGGGTCTTCGCGCATGAAGAGACGATGTGATCCCCAGGTCGGCAATGTAGAAAGTGAGCATATAATCTTCCCTCCGGTGCTCTGGAGAGCAGAGAGCGCAGTAGACAGCGCAGGTAAGAGAGCCGGCTCAGCGTTTTTAATATGTACGAAAAGAGTTGGTAGCGACTCCAACAAGGATTCGATAACAGCCCTTGGAAGATTTAGCAATTTCTGTAGCAAAAACTAGCTCAAACGCAGAAACGTACCGTGACTCATATGGATCCACAAAGAGGCCCTCACTGAGAGGGACAAATGGGTCTTCTATGTCAGGCATAACCATCATTTGAGCCTGATCCAAGTTCGACTGAATCATAGGTTAGCACTCGCACCGCACACCCCTTTGTTATATATACACGAGCAGATAAACCCACATTCAGATTATAGAAGTGCACTTCCTTATCAAACGTACAGATTCCGATCTTGCAGCCCTTGGGTAGTCGCCTTCTCTTGCCTTCCTTCCCGTCCTCAGATTCGTGGCCTTCTGGAGCATTTTCATACGCGCTGGAGCCGTAGAGGGCTTCCCTAATACCCCCAACAACGCTTTGCAGCACCCCTCTATTGATAGCACTCTCGGTGACATCCACCAAGAAAATCCACCTCATTGGAGATCCGCCCTTCCCTTCCTCTCCACCAGCGCCCTCCCCATCTTTCTTCGCCCAATACTCCCTTGGAACCACAAATTCAACTGTGCCTCTCGTAAGCTCTGGCCGTTGGTTCATATCAACCCGATTGCCAGACATATCCACAGGGGCGTAATACTCCGACGGAACCTCATTATTAGGGAAGAGGCACATATTACAGCTGAATTTGCCACCACCTTGTAAGAACTTCATGAAAGGGTTTATGTACGTCCGGCAGCGTCGACACCTTGGTGGACCCATCTCTCCAAAGTCCAGAACCGGTATTGGTTCTTCCTCATCCTTCAGCTTGGCCAGTGGTTGTATTAGTAATGCCAGCGGTAAGGACGTGGAAGCTAATAAATCTGCTGTCGTAGGTACGGAATTAAGAGTAAGCCTACAAAACCGCGGTGACGCAATGCCTTGGTCATGGGCGATATAGTCTGAGGTTGCATGTGGGGGGAGTTGTTGGGCAAATGTTGGGTACATAGTTTTCCTGTACTGCTCTGTGTAATAATCACGATGCTCAGGAATTGACGGAATATCATTTGGATTCACTTTCCCGCCGGTCTGGCTGATGTTCGAGGAGCCTGGTCGAGCAGCAAAGGCCGCAGGGTCCGCAGGAGCTGCAGGAACAAAGGCAGGGTTTGCAGGAGCGGGAAACTGTGAATTTCCTTGTCCTGGAGGCATGGCTTGCTGTTGTCCAAGGAATGAAGAAGGTATTTGGTTAGCAAGATCAGGGGTAAACGCCGGTAGATTAGGCCCGTTTGATGGCTCGGAGCTTTGATCGAGATTATGGTAGGCTCTTGCTTTCTTCCTCGAAGCTTTAGATATCGTTCCTGGTGTGCTTCCAACACTGCCTGCAAGGCCCATACCGGACATTGACTGTGCCAACTCTCTGACGTCACTTCCAGGAGGCCCATAGGGACCTGGCAGTTGTGTAGGTGGACCGTAAGGGCCTTGCTGCTGGTAGGGCGATCGTGGGGGGGGGGGGGCGGCTTGACCGTAGGGAGTTGGTGGTTGGTATGGAGAGGGGCCTGGAGGTGGTAATGCCTGCCCATAGGCCGTTGGCTGTTGCTGGTGATAGGAGGTCGGACTAGGCTGCTGATACCCAGTGGGCGGAGGAGCTACTGGAGGTCGGTGCTGCGGTTGAGATCCCGCCGGAGGAGTATTGGCATTCGGGTCGTCAGCATCCTGGCCTAGGGAATGATACATGGCCATTTCTGCCATGATTGAAGGTGTTCGGGTGTGTCCTATAGAATAATAGTGAGTCTCGTGGATAAGGAGAGTAAGATTGAAAATATACAAGGGGAACAGATCTCTACTTGCTTACTTTCAAGCTTTGATTGCTTCGAGATCGCCAATGCTAGCAGAAATTAAAGCATAAAATAAAAATGGCTTGTTGAAATTCTCCGGGCAATAAGATGCGAGAGTAAAGTAAAGTGTAAAAAGCACAAGAAATTGCAGATGCCACCTTGCCCGCAACACCGGTGGTTTAGACCCTGCATTCCTTAGTAAGCCACGTCAGCTCTAATTCTATATCAGAATAACCCGGCCTTTTGCTCTCGCTCTCTTGAATTTTTATTTTGTGTGACTTACTTGGCGCGTCGCTGGGAACTCCCAGCGCTGCTGAGCTTCTCTCCCCCCCGTCACCGCTCGACCTTACACCGTAAGCTTCTACACACGAGCTTCCCACAACATAGGACTCCCTACCCATCTCCACCTCCACTCCTCCTTATCTCACTACCCAAGTGCTGCCCAACTCCTGCATTCCGGCCCTAGAATCCCAACTCGAAGTTGCAGAATAACGACATTTAGACAGTTAAGATGGCTCAATACGGCGCCCCCATCGACCCACCTACAACGAATGGATCGCAGAATGGGAAAAGAGTTGCATACGTTAGTATCCCTCATCTCCAATAGGATTGTCAAGTTTCTCGGCACTCTGGATAATTCCGACCAAACACTGACCTGCAAGGCTTTAGTTCTATGATTGTAAGTTGTTATACCTAAAATCACGCCCTATGGATCCACTAGCGGTCGACGAGCAGCTGCAAGTGGATGCGAAGGATAGATTTTTACACAGAAGATTCCACTAACAGGTCTTCCGCTCTATCTAGCTGATGTTGGGTAAATATACTGTCTTCATAACCCGGTCTCATATCTGACTTCAGTAGGAACTACGCATATGTCGCTGGTCACCCCATGAAGCCGCACAGAATCCGGATGACCCATAGCTTAATCATGAACTACCGGCTCTACAAAAAAATGGAAATTTATGTAAAGCCCCCTGAAAGCTTTGCAGTAATCCAGGACACTACTAAAACTCAGCCCATTTCCTAGCGAGCAAAGCCGGCCACCAAACAAGAAATGTGCCAATTCCACACAGACGAATACATTGATTTTCTGTCGAAGGTTACGCCTGATAACATGGAACAATATTCCAAAGAGCAAGGGAAATACAATGTCGGAGACGATTGCCCAGTATTCGACGGTTTGTTCGAGTTTTGCGGCATTTCCGGGGGTGGCAGTATGGAAGGCGCTGCAAGACTCAACCGTGGAAAATGCGACATTGCGATTAATTGGGCCGGTGGCCTCCACCATGCGAAAAAGAGCGAAGCATCTGGGTTCTGCTACGTAAACGGTTAGTTTAATACTAGGCCACACCCCCGGAGCCAATGCTAACATTCACCAGACATTGTCCTCGGAATTATTGAGTTGCTCCGGTACAAGCAACGTGTTCTTTACATCGATATCGACGTTCACCACGGCGATGGTGTGGAAGAAGCTTTCTACACCACCGATCGTGTAATGACTGTCTCATTCCATAAGTACGGTGAATACTTCCCGGGCACCGGTGAACTCCGCGATATCGGTGTTGGCGCTGGAAAGTACTACGCAGTAAACTTCCCATTGCGTGATGGTATTACCGACACTACATATAAGGAGGTTTTCGAACCCGTCATCGGACACGTGATGGAGTTCTATCGGCCCGATGCTGTGGTTCTACAGTGTGGTGCAGACAGCTTGTCAGGCGATAGATTGGGATGCTTTAATCTGAGCATGGCGGGCCACGCAAATTGTGTTGAGTTTGTCAAGAAATTCAACCTTCCAACCCTTGTGGTTGGTGGCGGTGGCTATACAATGAGAAATGTCAGCAGAGCTTGGACATATGAAACCGGCATTCTCGTCAACCAGAAGGTTGGGCCAAACTTGCCCTTTAGTGACTTTTACGAGGTACGCTAAATATGCTCTACCCTAACCTTGCTCATATACTCGTATTAATCGGGTTTTAGTACTTTGGCCCCGATTACGAGCTTGATGTCCGCCCATCCAATATGGAAAATCTCAATTCGAAGGAATACTTGGAAAAAATTAAAATCCAGGTCCTCTCTAATCTCGAACGCACTCGACACGCCCCCAGTGTCCAGACTACAGATGTTGGGAAAGGCTTGACAGAGCATCAGGAGGAGCAAGACGCAATGTTAGATGATATCGACGAGGATGGTCCGGGCATGGACACCCGTCAAACCCAGAGGCAGTGGGATTGCGCAACAGAGAAGGAGGGAGAGCTATATAGCGACAGTGAAGACGAAGAGATAACAAGTTCAATGGGAGTTCGGAAAACTGGCAAGAGAGGGCTGCGCAATGCTCGGGATTGGAAAGAAGGCGGTTCTGGGACGGGATCTGGCAATGCAACTCCCTTCACAGGACCTGGTGGAAGTGATAATGCGAGTGAATCGGCTGGCGGTAACACAGCTAAGGGTAGTGGGGGCACAAGCAAACGAGATGGACAAGGCCATGACCTTAACGAGTACGACGAGGAACTTGAGGCGTTGAACAAAGAGACTGAAGAGGAGGCTCAGCCTGACAACGATGGAGACGTAGAGATGGGAGGTGACGAGCAGCCACTGCCAAGTGCCAAAGCTCTGACGGATGAAGCAGCGGATGAAGAAATGACCGATGTTCCCGAGCAATCTTCGACATCCTCAACGGCAAAAGTAGAAACGGCATCAGCAATAGAATCCTTAGCCCAAGCCAAGCCCGAGTCCGCAACCACCGACGACAAGATTAAGGCCGAGGCCAGCGAACATTCCAAAACAGATGCCCCCGCGAAGGGTTCTGGTTCGGGAGCAACTAAACCCTCCGAGTCCTCTATTGCAGAAGCAGCTCCCGAGGGATCTAATACTACAGCCTCTGCTACCGACAATCATACCTCAAAGCCCTCTTTCGCGGCAGACGACCCAGTATCCAGCGCAGCTAAGGCTCCCGCCAGCCCGGCCGAAACTCCCGCAAAAGAGGAAAAATAAAAACTTGTATACCTTGGGTAACCTATTTTCACTGAAGCTCTTTCTTTTTTCATCTTCATCAACATCCGGTAAAGTCATCAGGTTTGGTGTAGGATTTGGGGTTAATTACTTTGGATTACATCTACCGCCCTTGGGACAAGAGTTTCACAACGATACCCAAAATATATGGTACAGTAGTCTATCATTGCCCGGATTCAATTCTTTTGAAGGCGGAATGGTTAGTCACTTCTTTCCCCATGTGTTATTTGTCTTTCCCAGTCACCTCTGTGTTTCTAGCCAAATTTTTTCCTTCTTTGGTCTGGGCGGTAGAACTTTAGTCCAAAACATGTATTCTACAACTTTTCGCACCTTTCCTTCAAAATCGTTAGCTATTCCCAAGGGTTCGATCGTATCAAAAATTGCCACTCTGGTTCATCAAGTCCACCATACTGAGATTTATTTCTCCCAAGTAGCGATCGATAGAAATTACACCTAAAAAAATGCCTCCCTCCCAAATTAAGGAACGTCGTTGTATGTTTGCTAGTTCGATTGTTCGCCCGACAAACTTTTATTAATTTTTTTTAAACCCTCCATTTCTAATCCAGAGACTCAAGCCGCAATAGTAACCTCCACCTCGACACCTGCCTCAATGTTGATGATTATCTGCTTGACAACTTCGGTAGGTGCGTTCAAGCTATAATTCCCCCAGTAATTAGCTCTAATGAAGCCCCACCCCAAAAAAAAAACGCCAAAAGAAGGAATGGATGAATGGATGAACGAGGTAGGTGGAAGCATACTCAATCAAACGTTTATGGATCCTCATCTCAAAGCAATCCCAAGTCTTCGAGCCCTCACCACAAGGCGTTTTGCGGGTGGTGACTTTAAGAACCTTAGTCGGGAGTCTGACAGGGCCCTTGACACGAAGGTTCTTGGATTTGGCGCGCTCAATCAAGTCCGTGGTAACTGCAGTATAAAGATTAAAAAAATAAGTAAATCAGCTACACCTCCGCAGGATAAAATCCCCCCAAACGGTGGAAGGAACAAAAAAAAATTTACCTTTCTCCAAAGATTGAACTTTCCGCGAGGTAAGAGTGATACGAATGCGGTGGGTCTTGGGCCCATCCCCGAACTCGCCCTTCTCTGGCTTGTTGTAAGACATTTTTATTTTTGCAAGAAGATGGCGAAAAGAACGGTGTTCTCGACTGTTGAGGGATGTCTGGATTGGAGGTTGGTTGGTTGGTTGGTATTGTTTGGCGGTCGTGGGAAGCTTTCCTTTTTTTTTTTTGTCGTCTGTGGATGATCCTTAGTGGGAAGGTTGGAAGATTTGCGTGGGGTTGCGGGTTGTGCCCTATTCGGACGGCTGGTTTGCTTATCGATAAGGAGGAGACTGTGGGATTTAGAGTACGCCGGGGTGGTGGAGATGTGGGTATGATGCGGGGCGGGGAAATTGGGAGTCGGGGGAGTTCGAGTGCCGGTGCTGTTACCCCCCCCCCCCAAGTACAAGTCCTCGGCATGAAGAACCAGAACACAGGGGTCAACATTTTGTATGGCGAATTGTCTGTGCGCATCTGAGACCCCATATAAAATTCAGCTCCCAGGATCCCCCCTGTGTTCGACTTCTACTTGCCAGATACTTGTACTTGAGTACGGTACTCGTATACTCGAGTAGTTGCGCGCGGAAAACTCTAACACCCCTTGATACTACACACACTCGAGTAAGGGCTATGAACAGATACTTATGTATCATCAACTGGGACGGCCAAACCGGGTTTGAACAATCTTCGCAAATATAATTGAGGTCATGTCAAATAGTAGTTTTAAATACTGGTACTAATAATATCCTAATGATTTGAGACCCCCTCGAGTTAGGCCATACTTTAGGGTGCTTGCCGGGATTTTCCCGTATTTTACGAATAAATTCAGGGATTTACCAAAAAAAAATGAGACCCCCTCGAGCTGCCATGTGCAACGAACCTGTTCTTGGAGATGCACATCATAATAGATCCACTACAAAATCCCATGCACAATATCACACCAGCCCGGGTGCCAGAACTTTCCGCACACGACTATACAGGTATCCATGGGGGTTTCGCAGTCCGGGGGACCAGACACAGTGCGAGACCCGCCTGGGCTGAGATTTGTAGTAATTAAAGCTTTCCACCCTCACGCTTTCCGGGCTGTTGAACCGACGGAATCACTAGGCCTCAAGACTTTTGTCTACGGGTACAATATGCTCTGCTGCATCTGCCCATCAACACTGCATTGCCGCCAGCGACCCAACCTTGCTGGAGGTCACCATATTGAAAAATCGTAGTAATAAAAACTATATAGAAAAAAGCGACCTGATGCCCCCAAGACGGACTCCAGCTAACAATCTTCCCCCACATCTTGGGAGATACCGATCGATTCACCTTACGGAGAGCAGCGACTAGTTTATAATTCCCCGGGCGAGTGATCTTCCATGAGGGAGTGAAGGCTATGCTACCCTCCTGTGCACCATCTATAGCTCTATTTTCTCCCCAAACACGCCAAGAACCTCCCAGATCCCTTGTAGTGCCCAGGTGTTTTGTTACGGTCCAAAACATGTGAGAAGAAGCCGTATTATTCCACAAGCAAACAGTAGTACGAAAGACAGCTGATATTCCGCGGCAGCCCCCGATCACTATGAAAGCAAGCAATTCCCACCAACTCCCCCATAGTATCGGAACCATAAAAGCGAAGGAAAGGAGAGGATAAAAACAAAAGATCAAACGATACACACCGCTAAATGACTGGTAGCAACCGAAAAGCCCAAGCCGTATCCGAACCCGCCTGCCCCCCCCCCCGGATATATTACATGTTCATCCACCCATCCATCCATCCATTTATTCATCTGTTCACTCGACCATCTACCCATCTGACCATTTGTTTCATGGTTCTAGCGTAGCCACCTTTCTTCCTCTTCTTCGCTTTATATCCCTCCTCCGCAACCCGAGCGGCCTTACCAGATTCCATTATGGCAGTTTCCGACTACACCTAAAAGTCCGACTCCTCCTGGAAAAACATTATGAAAGAGATAATAGTGCCATATATCAAGAGACCACCAATAATGGACATAACCATGGCAGGCACAAGGATGATATCGGAGTGCGCCAATAAAACCGGAAGAGCTGTCCCAAAGAACACCAAAAATTAGCGCCCGTAGCACCACCACCACTGCCACACCTCTATAGTGGTGGAGGGGGGCGGAGGCGTGGAGAACGTACCGATTCCCATAACAACGAGGAAGCCCGTAAGGAACCTGCCAAGGTCGAGTACCCCATTTCCAACTCCGTCGATAAAATCATCAGAGCTAGAGCATCGTGCACAAATGGCGTCCGGGAGCGGCGCTAGAATATATGTGGCGACAACCAGGAGCGGGTAGTAGTTTGCGTAGAGGGCTGAAGAAAGAATAACGAGGAGGAAGCCTATCGCTAGAACCTGTTATCGCATTCCAGTCAGCTTCTGGAGGCATCAGATAGTCGGGAGACCGTAGCAGTTGGTGGGGGAGTAAGGTGCCTACAAAAGACAGTGAGATGATTGTTTTCAAACCAGCCATGGTCGGAGATGGTGGGATGTTTGGGAACGTGTTATTGGTTCGTTCGGAGGGTTGAAGAGCTGACACTTGTGAGAGGACGAGTGCTGATGGCGCTAGAGGGGGTAGAAGTAGAAGTAGCGGTCGGAATAGCTTCAGAGAGTTGAGGGGGAAGGGACTTAGATGAGCTCGGGGCGACGGGGCTGAAGGTGACGCTGTCGTCTTTCCCCGGATGCAACCAGTTAATCGGTGTCGCCAAGACCTTTTTGTTTGATGTTGCGCACTACTCACCATTCACCGTCTTGCGAATAATTTTTGCTATGCCTAGGCATCCAAATACATACTATGAGTAGACTACTAGGGCTTTGGCCAGGTCGATAGAATATAGGAATTACGTTGAATACAATTTTTTCAGTAGGAGGCGCTTGGTGTTCATATATGGGGTGTGGGAACACTGTTTATAATTTTTGCCATGAACAGCTCAAAAATACCGGTACTGGTATGGTATGAACCCTTTTTGTTGCGCGACTAGCTAGAAAAGATAGCCATCCCCCAAAAAACACCAGAATACAAGTAGTGATAACGTCATCAATCATCCCACACCTCAGATCACTTGCAAGCCATAGTCTAACACTCGTCTCGTGGCAAATCCAACCCCATTCATTGAAGACGCCATATTAAAAAGAGCAAAGTAGTAAGAAAAAAGAATAAGACAGCAAAAGCAACCTGACACAATGTATTGCCCAAAGCCTTCTAGAAGAAAAGAAAAATCAAACCTAAAGTACACCAATGACCATTTCCCTATTAGAACAATAAATTTTTACTTGAGTGCAAACCTGTGACCCAAGTAAACCGAGAAAAGTACCGAGGGGTATGATAGAAGATGAGCTAAGGAAGATACAAGCTCACAATTGGTCGTCATCTAAACCAAGGGTAATTTGCTCCCCAGGCTTAAATGCCGGAAGACCGATATATGGACAGCCCGCGCATCTAAAAAGCGAGAAATAAATTAGTTTATTTGTGCAAATTCTGTGATATTATGAAAGGCTAAACACACCTAAATGCATCACCAAGATAACAGCTTCCACAGGAAGAGGCCTTTCCAGCCACAGTGAAGTCAACCTCTGCAAGATCGCTAGTAGTGAGCTTAACCCCAGCAGCAGCTTTTTCTTTTGCGGCCGCCAATGCCTTGTCCGCAGCTTCACGCTTCACTCTATCTTCACCTTCTAGCTCCTCGCGCAACCCACAGGTGCAGTCCTTACAAGCACGTCTACGTTTTCTTGCACCAGGCTTACACTCGGTAGCTGGAGTAAAGTATGTTAGCATTCCACGATTAGAATGATAAGACCAGCAGAAAAACATACGTTGAATTAGTGTGCCAAGATCGCCTATCTCCAAAAGGGTATCCTCATCAATTAGATCGTTATCGTCCTCTAGGTCGTCATCGCTGAGGACGAAGCCAACACCTTTGATAACGGGCGCTCTGGTGGAGCCGGGTGCAGACTCGGTCTTGGCAGAATTGAGCTCGGCCGAATCTTCAACTCTTTGTTTCCTTCTCAATTTCAATGGAACGGAGGCATTTCCAGAAAACTCTGGCTTGGTCAATATGATGCTTCCGTCGACACCTTTGTCAACCATGAATCCCACAACAAGAAACTGAATGGTATCCCCCCCTGAAAAGGCTTCTTCTTGGATCCTCAGTGTAGCCTTTGGAAGCATTGAGTTGAAGATACTTTGGAGAACATAAGGCTCAAGCTTTTGAGATACGGTAGTAGAGGACGGGTCGGCGAGGATGAGGGCGGATGAATAAGTATTGGTTGGAAGGTTAACGACTCCCAACGAAAGTCTGTCCAACATTTGGACATCCGTCGAGCCCTTGTCGAACGTAGAGAGAGCTTTCTCAAGCAAGTCGGGGTGAGAAGAGATAGAAGGTGGGCATAGAACAAGAGCTTTAGAACTAGTATTCGTAGTTGTGGCGGGTTCAAAATCTGATGCAGCGTCCAAAATAATAGAATGTGGAGTCATTATGGAAAGCGAAGAATGTTGCGAAATTTCTAAGAGGGAAGAGATTGAAAGGAAATTATTTAGAGGGTGGTAATAACTCGTGCTTCCGTGATTTGTGCTCCGGGTGGTGATAGTAGTGGCGATGGGATGGTGGTAGGTGGAAGGAACACCGTGCCTTTGTAGGGCAGAGCGAGTACGGCGGGAGGCTCTGGGGAAGATGGCAGTTCAAAAAAAAACTACCTTACAGCACTCGTAGAATTATTAATCTTATCAATCACACAAAAAGTTTGTCTATCGGAATCACCCCGCCATCGGACAGGCGATAATTTACCCGGCCTTCAGCTTCAACCCCGCGCTGCGGATTTCTGCACAAACCAGGGCGAGAATGAGATGGAAAAGTAAGTGACTCGGAGTTTTTATGGTAATATAAATTCAAACAAAGTCCTCGAAGAAGCGAGGGAGATATCCGTGGAAAAGCTTATGTTCCGAGAGAAGTAGAACGCCAAGCAATAATTTCCCACCCCGACAAACCCGAGGCAACTTCAGGTTGATAACAATCAACAGGAGCAACTCCAACACCAACATTCTCTGGCTCAACTCCCCCCCTTCCACCCATCTACCTCCATCTCTCTTTTCAGCTTCTCTCCTTTCTGAGCGGCTTAATCAAAAATGTTCAGAAATAATTATGACAATGATTCTGTTACTTTGTGGGTTTACATGTATTTTTCTAATGTTTTATAGCTAACCTACCCGTAGCTCCCCACAGGGCCGCATCTTCCAAGTTGAATATGCCCTCGAAGCGATAAAACAAGGTTCCGTTGCGGTAGGGCTAGTCAGCAAGACACATGCTGTATTGGTTGCTCTAAAGGTACGGATGAAGTTTGGATGAGGAGGTAAAGCAATACTAATTTGCCTAACAGAGGAATGCCGAAGAGCTCGGAAGTTATCAAAAGAAAATCATCGGTATGTGTTTGTTATCGCCAGCCAAAATCTATATAATCTAACTGTCGCTACTAGGTATCGACACCCACCTCGGAGTAGCTCTGGCTGGGCTTGCACCTGATGCCAGAGTTCTCTCAAACTTCATGCGTCAGCAATCTATGTCCTCCAGACTCCTCTACAACCGCCCTGTCCCTATCTCCCGTGTCGTCAACGCTATTGCCGATAAGGCCCAGGTGAATACTCAGCATTACGGTCGTCGTCCCTATGGTGTTGGGCTACTTGTCGCTGGTGTGGATGAAACCGGTCCTCATCTCTGGGAGTTTCAACCTTCGGGAATGGTGTTAGAGTATAAGGGTGCAGCAATTGGGGCTAGGTCTCAGTCAGCGAGAACATACTTGGAGAGAGCCTTTGAAGAGTTCGTAGACTCGAGTAGGGAAGAGTTAGTCCTCCATGGGCTAAAAGCGTTGAGGGATAGCTTGGCTCAAGACAAGGAGTTGACTATGGCAAATACCAGCGTCTCTGTCGTCGGTATTGGGGAGAACTTCAAGCTGTACGATGGTGATGAGGTGGGCGAGTGGCTGGAGAAGTTGGGGAATGTCCAGAGCAGTAGAGGCGGTAGAACCGGTGAGGAAGCTGCAGAATCTATGGATACCTCCGAATAGATAAAAAAATGAAAAGGTGTCGCTTGTTGGGACACGGCTGTTAATTGATGCCTTTGCTTAATAGCTTCAATACCGTACTAAGTATAAAAGTGACTTTATGCGGGTCCCAATGGGGGTTCCGTCTGCAATTTCACGGGATGTGGATTCACTTGAAAGTTTTCTGAATAGATACAGGCATTTATATTGTGCTTCCTGGCAGAAAGCGCCAAACTCCAACCTTATCAAAACCAGCTCTATCACTAGTAATTTAAAGAAATGATCCTTCACCCTCCTCTACTGGCTCCCCCAGTCCAAGTCCAACCTTCCCAGTGCGGGCTTGTAGCTCTTGAACTTCTCAGCAACTTCCTCGACAGACTTTGCCTCCGAGACGATAGCGCTAAGGCTCTCCGAAATGAATCCCTTCTCGACCGCCATCTTGATCCACTCCAAGAGTCTGTCGTAATACCCATCAAGGTTTAGAATGACAATCGGGCAATCGTGGATGCCAATATGATTCCAGGTGATGATCTCGAAGAGCTCCTCCATTGTTCCAAAACCACCTGGCAATGCAAGAAAAGCATTGGCCTCCTTCCCCATCATAGCTTTGCGGGCATGCATGTCCTGGACCACCGTTCTCTTCCCAAATTCCTTAACCGAATGCGGAACCCCATCTTCCTCCACACCAACGAGAGCCTTAGGGACAATGCCATGGACATTCCCGCCCAAGGAGGTCAAAGAGGAAGCCACAGCGCCCATGAGGCCAACAGTGCCGCCGCCGTAGACCAAAGACCAATCGTTCTTGTGGAATACTGCCCCGAGAGATTTAGCAGTCTCCATGAATAGAGACCCGGTCCCTGGGTTTGAGCCGCAGCTATAGCCATGTTAGTCATCTGACTCTATGGGAAAAGGCTCAGAGATATTATTCGGGAGCAAACTTACAAGACGCAAACAGCAAATTGTTTGTTGGCCTGGCTGTCAGACATGTTGAGTTGAGCTTGATTCGTCGAGTACCGGTAGGAAGAGAGCCTTGCTTTGCAAAATCCTGAGTGGGGAGGGGAAGAGAAAGGAGAAGAAGAAAATAAAAGAGGTGCCCGCGGTCTTTAAATAAGCTTGCCTTCACACTAGCCATCGGGTACCAAAGTGAGAAGTTGAGTTGAGCAAGCAGATACGAGTACATGTATGACACCTATGGTAAAGGCGGAGACTGAGACCAATCCTGTGACAGCAATTGGGGGGTGGAGCAAGCGGTGAACAGGGGTACCGTAAACTAGAGCCAGTTGGCACTTGGTTTTTTTATTTGAAAAATCCCATATTTCGAGTTGCCCTTCCACACAAATTATGCTCGTGCACTCAAAGAAATGAGAACTTTCAACTCGGAGCTTAGATTTTTCGAGAGAGAAGAATAGGCACTAAACGACCCAAGAGAAAGGAGTGATAATTGGCTCCATTGAGATATAACCCAGCAAGGAGAGGAATTTCGTCCTTGATATTCTCTATCATTAGGTTCTACTACCGTAAGAGCTCGAATAAACGATCCTTGTGCTAGGACGTTGGAGTTGCCTCTCTTGGTAAGGTCTAGGGTTTTTTTTCCTTTTTTTTTGTCTCGAGGGGCAGATTTTTGGTGTGTTTTTTGCCCTTTTCTACTCGAGTAGAGGAGGAAACCTCGGACTACCTAGCACAAAGATCGTTTATTCGAGTTCTTACGGTATGATAATATTATTAGAGTGACGGGCGCCCCATCCAGAGGCTGGAATTGGGAACGGAACTGCCCCACCGCAGGCAGTTTATGTCATAATATTATTTCTTACTTTTTCTCCAGCGTTGCCTCTGACACGGCCACCTAGGCTTCAGATTTCTAACTTATAATATAACCTTGGTTTATGCATGGATGCACTGTCACTAAGAGGTTTCGCAGGCAACCCTACTAATGAGCCCTTACTACCGGTAATTTCCTTAGAATCCCGATAGGAAAGCAGTAAGGAACCAAAAAAATGTGGCTATCACCCGATCGGCAACCCCCTCCGAACTTTCTGCCCCACTGGGACTCTCTAGAACATTGCTCTTAGAGGGGCCGCACATCGCGATATTGTGGCTTGCAGCCAAATCATCTTTGGTGACCCAACCGACCATCGAGCGCCGTGCAATAATGCAACACAAATGACTGCTAAACACTGTCGCTTTTCCTGTTAGGTGATTACTCCTTCCTAGTCTATTGTATCGGAATATCAAGCTCTGCGGACTGGGCTGAACTTCGCAGGTTCGGAGGTTCAATGGGTGCACTATCCGTGCCTATTGCGAAGTCCCACATCCAGCGGGGCTAAGACACATTGTTAAATTGATGAGCCAGAACTACTAATGTTACAGTAAGATTCTACGATATCCTTCTGTCATCTTCCCGTCCATACCAGATCCCCGCTCATGAAGCCGCCTCTGCCCAGCCCAGAACTACCGCTTCCCATTCCGCCTCCACCTCCACCTTTCCCTCCGGCTTTGGGCCTTTTGGCGACCTTACCAGAATCTCTCACGGCCTTGACGATTCGTGCGAGGTCTGTTTCCACAACGCATCCACCTGTGATCATTTCCTCCAGCGTCGCATGTAATGTCTCGAAGTTGAAGATCAAGTCCAGTTCGCAAACATTCTCAAAAAGTTGATCAAGAGCTTGTACAAAGACCTGGATAAGATCTAACAGGCCCAGGGGTGACTCCAGGGAATCAGATATTATGATAAAGTATAGAGTAGCGTAGTGTCGATAAAGGAGAGTGGTAGGCTCATCTACTGTTGAAGTATTCCATGAGGTCGAGGATGAGGAGCCGGCCAAGAGGGGAGGAAGACTGTGAGCTGGTTAGTTTGATAGGGCAAGCTTAGAGCCTCTGCGGAGCTTACGGCAGGAAATTACAAGCACTCGCGGGCCGGTTTGAGACTAGAGAGAAGATCTGAGAGAGCAGCTGCTGCTGTAGTGAGACGTCCTAGAAGTTTTCATTAGTTTTTGGAGCTCAAGAGGCGTTTGGAATAAACAAACTATCTGTGAATAAAACTTCGTAAGCCGTGGCTGGCCGTTGTTGTTGAAGACCAGCACTGCGTTGATCATCGTTGCGGAGCTGCTTCGGTAGCTATCGAGTTGAACCACGGGAGTTCTAAGGCAAAAAGCCTTATCGAATCTTATCAGTTACATAGGCAGTCTTTGATATCACAGCCCGATATTTGTATCATAGCTAAAAACGATTGCCTTTCTGACTAATAAATCCCTTAATCTACATATGTTGGTTTGTAAGCTCAAGGAAAACGTAAATATTAACATGCTTAGTCTCAAACGGCAGTTGATGTTAACTTAGGGCAAAGCCACAAGCAGTCCCATGAAACCCTAACTTAACCCCACTAAATACGGAGAATCATATCAACACCAAAGAACAATCTGTAACAACCACGACAACTAACCAAACTGACACCGACCTAAACACTCTGTCAACCTCCTGCTTTTGAACGAAATTCCAAAATGGTGAGATTGCACTTCCTATTTTTTTCCTTCTATGATTTGCCTTTGGGGTCGGGTTTTGGAAGAGCGGGCGACTTCCGGATAGAGTGCCTCCGGCGGACGACAAGCGCGAGCGGCCGGACTGGACCGAGGCGCGAATGCACAAGAAAGTGAGCAGCTTTATCTGGAGGATATCTAGTTTAGCTGGACTCAGGAACTGCGGTGGTGGCTGCAAGAAAGAAATAGGTGGAAACTGGGGACCGACAAGCAAGACAAACGTCTTTTCACCATTTTTTCGCTACACGGGGTCGTCGGGACCGCGCTCCCTCCTAAAAATACAACTCTATCTAAGCTTATCGCCCTTTCTTAAACCGCCGGCCGGAATACCCGCCCCCCGAAGAGTTTTCAATGCACGGGAATGCGAGTATTCAATGGCCAAATGCTGACACAATCCGTTCATTTTTCCAGGTCAACGTCCCGAAAACCCGTAAGACCTACTGCAAGGGGAGGACTTGCAGAAAACACACCCAACACAAAGTCACCCAGTACAAGGCTGGAAAGGTATAGAAGCTTCAAGACACCTGGGCCCTTTTGTGGCCTTTCCGGACTCTGCGCTAAATTCTTTTGTCAAAAATGTTAGGCTTCTCTATTCGCTCAGGGAAAGCGTCGTTATGATCGCAAGCAGTCAGGATATGGTGGCCAAACCAAGCCTGTCTTCCACAAAAAGGCAAAAACAACAAAGAAGGTGGTCTTGAGATTGGAGTGTACGGTTTGCAAGACTAAGGCCCAATTGGCCCTGAAGCGATGCAAGCACTTCGAACTTGGGTGCGTTATTCTCGCCCGTTCTACATCTAGATGTTGTTGATACTGATTTCTCCCCCCATTCACAGTGGTGACAAGAAGACCAAGGGTGCCGCGTTGGTTTTCTAAATACAAAATCTCTTTCGGTGTTACATTTTGCTTTTTGTCTCTGGTCTTTCTTCCCTTCGTGGTGCGTCGGTTTGGGCTGGGATTTTGCTATGGATGTGTCCAAAAACTAGCGGTACCATTCCGAAAAACCCGTCGGTTGGGATTGGAATAGATGTTTAGGTCTCAACGTGCTTGTTTTACGGGCGAAAGGCTCGGGCCAGGCCCATCCCATACCTATCACTAAATCTTATTGAAAGCTCAGACAAAACAGCCCATCGTTTCCAGGTCCAATAATAGCCTTCAGTATTAAAAAATTGTGGTTTTATACGAACTCCCACTGAGTCTGGCTGGAGCTTGAATTCCTGCAGTGTCGATAATGATAATTTTCTACCTACTGCTGAAGCAGGGCCTCCTATAGCCTTACGAAGCTTACTAGGCTATTATGGGTGGACAGAATTGCCACTTAGACTATGTCCACAACTTTCTCCTAGCAGCGCAGTATTCTAGATAAGTGATTGTTTGTCTACGATGAGTTAGTAGCTATCGAGCCTCAATCTAGCTAATTTAGTGAAACCGAGCCACACTGTACCACACAGGTGTGCAAACCTACCAAAGGTAGTTTGTATAATAAGACATTTTACGCAGAGCTATCGTACATGTATCCATAGAAGTTGATTGGCTCCAGTCGGTATTTTCGGGAGATTATGTTTTTCAAGTGATCAGAGCGAGGGGGCTTATCATAACAAAAATTCAGTGCCAGATATAATAACTCAGGGCTGGCAGCAGAAAGCGCACACCTTCAATTATGGACACAACATAGCTATGCCCAGCCAATCAAGTGGCTCTGATCGCCCTGAGCCCCGCCTGTTGTGCCGCGGGGAGTGTGTTACGTGCAGGAAGTAACCTTAGAACGCGAAGACCGCCAAAGCTGCAACTTTTGTACTTGCTCACCTTGTTGTTGTTGTTTACTTCCTTTCCCTGCGCACTCCTTCTCCTCTGCATTCTTTTCTTCTGCGCCCACACCCGCAACCACGACCCAAAACCCAACCGCGATCGCCTGTCCAAGGTCTACTTAACCCTTCGCCTCTTCCCTAGAAGCTCCCTTGCTTAGAGCCGCCATTGCTCTCGACCTCAATCTTCCAGCTCGTTTGACTTGGCTCCGCCTACCCTCCTTGCCATCAACTCAAACAAACACCCATCTGGTCTTTTTCGTTTAGGAGAAACAATTTGAATTTCTCGGAATGGAGAATTACCAGAAAATCGAAAAAATTGGTGAAGGTAGCTCTCTCTCTCCTTTTCCTTCCCTTCGCCTAGCATTATTTTCTTGGACATTTTTGCCTTCTGAAACACTGCACCCCCTTCTGCGATCCCAAACGCAACCCTCTCTATAGGCGCTTTATGAGGATCCCTAATTAACTTGATCCTAACTAGGAACCTACGGGGTTGTTTACAAGGCCAAGGATCTCAAGCACAATAACCGTATCGTTGCATTAAAGAAGATTCGCCTCGAAGCCGAAGATGAGGGTGTCCCATCCACCGCCATTCGCGAAATTTCCCTTTTGAAGGAAATGTCCGATCCCAACATTGTTAAACTTCTCAACATTGTGCATGCCGATGGCCACAAGCTCTACTTAGTCTTTGAGTTTTTAGATCTCGATTTGAAAAAATATATGGAAGCTATTCCATCGGGCATGGGTTTGGGAACCGACATGGTCAAGAGGTTCATGAGCCAGCTGGTCGAAGGCGTGAGATACTGCCATGCGCATAGGATCCTGCATAGGGACTTGAAGCCTCAGAATCTATTGATAGACAAAGAGGGCAACTTGAAACTGGCGGATTTCGGGTTAGCAAGAGCCTTTGGAGTACCTTTGAGGACATATACTCACGAGGTAGGATTGGCCGTCTATGAGTGGCATTTTAAAATATCCCTATAATTTAGGGTCGCGGCTAAAGCATCTCCTTTTTTCGCATCTAGGTCGTCACTCTCTGGTATCGTTCTCCGGAAATTCTGTTGGGTGGGAAACAATATTCTACTGGTGTTGACATGTGGAGCGTGGGCTGCATCTTCGCGGAGATGTGTACCCGCAAAGCGCTCTTCCCTGGCGATTCGGAAATTGACGAAATCTTCAAGATCTTCCAGTAAGAGTTTCTTTACCACGAATTGAGCCTTTTCTATCTTGTTTCCTGGGCTAATCTTGCTGCCCACCGCATTAATAGGCTACTAGGAACCCCAGACGAAGAGACATGGCCTGGTGTCACCAGCTTTCCAGATTTCAAACCTTCCTTCCCTCAATGGGCGAAGGTTGACACCGAAAAAATGGTCCCAGGTCTTGAAGCAGCAGGCATTGATTTGTTAGAAGTACGTTCCCTCATCTCTAGCGTGCTACACACGCTCGTCATACTTCCAATACTTTTCCAGCCAGTTGACAGCTGACACGCGCCAAAACCATTGATAGGCCATGCTTGTGTACGATCCTGCGGGTCGCATATCCGCCAAACAAGCTTGTCACCACGATTACTTCATCGCGGAGGATGGTACCAATTGGAATAATGGGAGGCCAAACAGCCGGTTCCAGGGCCGATAATTTTATCTTATATTTACGCGTTTACTTGTCGGTAGATACGATGGAACGGCCGGGATGATATCAGATTAAAGTAACAAAACCACAGGGATATGATTGGGTGGCGAGTGATTAAACCAACTTCATTAGAAAATTTTCCCTCCTCAATACCTTTTTTCTCTCTCGGGCAATTCATGCTTGCAACAAGGCGTAGCCAGGGAAACACGAACGATTAAGGTTCACCGTATCGATGTGTGCACCAGGGGCGTTTTTTGTTTGTCAGAAAATTGTTCTTAGCGAGGAGCACAATACCCTTACCGGACGGTTATCTCCTATCTCTTCCTTATGACTGTACTTCTTAGTTGGAATCTTTAGACCCGCTCTGTTGTGAATCGTTTGTGCTTTCCCATTTATGTGACCTAAGTATTCGCGTTAGAATGAGGCTGTAGAACTCAGAGACACAACCCACAACCGTGTTTCTGTTGTGTGTACCGCCGTAGGCCTAGAGAGAAATTGGTACCAAGTATTCAACCCGCGTATAATATTCGTGTTGGCAAACTAAACCCTATTCTCTGAAAATAATAAAACTACGAGTGATAGGTGGTGTCGAGTCATGTTCCAACATCCTATTACCCTACCAGGGCACAACCCCTGCCGGACACAGTCCCAATCCCCACAACCAACAATTTCCGAGGCTCTCAACCACATATATCCACCACCCGCAAAACACAAACACCCACCGCGATCCGACAACACACCCGACTTACCTCGCTATAGGCAGATCGAAAAGTCGCAACCATGTACTTCATTCTCTCTGGATTGGTCATTTTCGAAATGGGAGGGGAAAATAGCTAATCGCGGGCTACATAGGCTTATTCCTAAGGCCGACCGTAAGAAAATTCACGAGCATATCTTTCGCGGTAAGCTCTCATATCCTCCTGACCAGCCAACAAACGAGGTTTGCTGATTGCTGGTTTCTAGAGGGAGTTCTCGTCGCAAAGAAGGACTTCAACCTTCCCAAGCACACCGACATTGACACCAAGAACCTCTATGTCCGTAATCCCTTCAATTCAACCCTTTCCCGGCCCACCCCCGGTCTACTACCAGCATAACTAACGGGCCCCATTTTTGCATTGTTATAGGTCATTAAGGCTTGCCAGTCCCTCACCTCTCGTGGATACCTTAAGACCCAGTTCTCTTGGCAATACTACTACTACACCTTGACCCCCGAAGGTCTCGACTACCTTCGCGAATGGCTCCATCTCCCTGCGGAAATTGTCCCAGCCACCCACGTCAAGCAGAACCGTAGCCATGCACCCCCCAGGGGAATGTTGAGTGGTGATGGCGACAGAAGGCCCGGCGGTGGACGTGGTGGTGAGAGGGGTGACAGAGAGGGTGGATACAGAAGGAGAGATGGTGGTAAAGACGCTCAGACTGGAGACTTCAAGCCTGAATTGTATGCACCTCCGCCGTCCTTATTGTTCTTTCTCGGAGGGAGTTGGGCTTGGAGAAAAAGTTAAAAGGTGCTGACATGTGTGTTTTTAGCCGTGGTGGATTCGGCCGTGGACGTGGAGCAGCCCCCCCGTCAATGTAAATGCTCCTGGCGGTGTTTCTTCTCCTTTTCCCATTTTAGTCTCTCTCCCTTACCTTAATCGGTCTTTCAGTATGTCACGAGAATTAAAACAATCTTGACAAACCATTCACATACCAAAAAACAGATGCGAACGGACAAGAGACGAAGGGATCCCTTCGAAATCTTTTCTATCATGGTTACCTTTCCTTAGCTCTTATGTGTTGCTAGGTTTTTAAACGGCGTCGGTTAGAGAATTCTCAAAACAAAACAAATAAGTGACACAAATTGTAGTTTCCTTGTTTCCTTTATCAACTCTGCCCATATCGTGCCGCAGTCTATCAGGGAGACATGACCCTTCACCTTCCCTAGTCCCAAAGAAAAGTAACCCGAGTGACCTCCCATGATTCCGCATTTGACAAGGATCGCCACACCATCCTACTTTAGTTATCGCAGCAATAAATTGCGCATTTGACTCAAACCGTAACCATCCCTAGACTAGTCACCATACCGCAACCAACCAACCAACCCCCGAAGCGCGTAGAATACCTGTAGAACAGAAACACAGCGGACCATCAAACAACCCCGTCGGGTAATGATTGATGGATCAATAAGTTGGACAGGAACTAGACTACCGTACTCGTAGATTATCTCACTTGACTCACCCCATGTTGCCGTCCTTTACCGGCGCCCCTACGGTAACTCAATACACACCAAGAACGAGCGCTTGTGAATGAATGAATGAATGACGAAGAAGCACGATATCGGAGGAATCCCAAGACAACCCTCCACTCCCTCCCTCCCTCCCTCCCGCAGCTACCCTATTATGACGTCCTAAGTGATGTTTTTTTTAATTTTATTTCGGGAAACTGGTTTTTTTTTCGGAGGGGGGGTGTACGGTAGTCTATCATGTGGTTTGGTAAAGAGGAATGAATGGCCTAGAGTTGTGTGGTGCTGGTTTTGTATTGTGCTTGTGGTGCATTGTATATAGGTGATACTGCTGGCATGGGGGTGGGCTGGGCTGGGCTGGGGAGTGTGTTGCTGTCCATGGCGGTCATGATGCTGTAGATTGGTGGGTGGGCACTGTAGGTGGTAGAGAGGAGGAGGAAGGTTTGGGGCTTTTTGGTTTCGTGTTGTGATGCTGAGATTGTGCGGTGCTGGTACTCCTACTGTACGGTGCTTGTATATAGAGTTGTGTATTTTGGGCTTTGGAAATTGATCTCCCCCCCCCCCCTTTTTTGAGGCACTGGGTACTGTTTACGAACTGACCGGCTTATAAAGAAAGGGGAAGAAGGAAAAAAATGGATACTACAAACTACCATTTTCTTTGTGGGAAGTATAGTATAGGGTACTTGTATCGTGCAGTAGCAGCTGTCGATGCAGTTTTCTACGCCGAGAGCCCCGAACTTTCCTATTGTGAGTGGCCGGTTTTATAGCGCCAATACCGTAGCATACCCGAATAGTACCGTGTCCCGTATGATACGCCGCGCAAGCACAGAAAGGCACAGCGCGGGAAGAAAGGAGGATGTGAGAGTGATGAATGGGAGTCTTGTCCCTTTTTTTCCTTTTTTCCTTTCCAAACAGCAATAATATAAGACAGACTATGGTAGACTAGCTCAACTTAACTTAACTTTGCCTAACCCCCGAAAAACGCCGCGGGACTATATCGGCTATCGATCCAAGTGATGATTGAAAATTGCGAGGGCAAGAGAAGACATAATTTGGGGTGAAATGAAGTGAAGAAAACGGAAAAAGAAAGAAAAAAAACAAGGAAAGGATTTCAGGAGCACCACCGGTAGACCAATACTTGTAAACAGCAAAAATAAGTAAGAGCAGACAAGATAGGCTGTGAAAAAGACGACCATATTCCCCATTTCCCAATGCCGACATCCTCCAACCCCCATACCAATTGACGTCCCCTAGCTTCCTTTCTTCCACATATCCGTCAAGTTGAAGGAAAGTAAAAATAAAGGAGAAGGAGAAGCGGAAGTTCAAAAAGCCCCACGAGTTCTAATAAAAAAAAGACTGCCTAATGAGAAGGAATGGGCACAGCAGGTGCAGCCCCTCCAACAGTCTTCTCTGCCGCCACCGCCGAAGCTTCCTCAGCATCGCCAGCATCCTCCCCTTCAGTCGGGGGCTGTGAGCCCATCGGGCTCTTAGCGTGCAGGAGGGGACTCTCCTTAACGGGAGATCCCGAGTTCCCGCTGGCGCCTGTGGGGGTGCCCGTGGCAGTGTGATGGGGAATATTTTCGGGAAGCGGGTGCTGAGAGCCGATATTTGTAACGCCGACGTCCGAGGCTTTACCGGCTTTTGAGAGGGCGTAGTCGCCCGAGTCGAAGTACTTGCGCTCCTTTTTGTTTTATCCCCCTGTTAGATTGGTGGAATGGAGTAGGACGGCGAGGGAGGAAGGGAAGGAATACCTTAAGCTTATTCTTGAGAATATCCTTCTTGGACGGAAGTTTCCCGTATAGTCTAAAGAGCCTCTGCTCCTCTTCACTCAAGGACTGTGAATTGTGGGAAATGCGGGACTTTAGAAAGGTGCAGTCATTCGTTCGCCAGATGGGTCTTGAGTAATGACCCATTGGCGAAGAACAACCTCCCCTCCAGGTTTCCCTCTCTTATCGTTAGTTTTTGATCATGTTTCTGGTAAAATAATGCGGTATAGCTTAAAGCGGGGAGAGAAGGTAGCGGGTCGGGTAAATTTTCTTTTTTCTTTTCTTTTCTTTCTTTATTTCTTCTTTCTTCCTTCTTCCCCTTCGCGGGATGATCCAATGCGGGGAGGTGGGGTAATTCGAAAGAGATAGACCACTCACGCTGATATCCACCTTCTGCTTCTGATGAGGATTCATTGTCATTTTGATTTGTGAGGCAGGAGAGTTGAAAGGTTGAGAGCTAGTTGCGGGTGGATGATTATGAAGAGGGAGAGACTCCCGTTGGGTTTGATTGTTAGTTGGTTGCTCGTTGCTCTGATGTGAAAGGGTTGGTGTGGTGAGCGAGTGGAATGTGGGATGTGGGATGAAGCGAAGGAATTCGGGAGCGTTTTTAGGGAAGCCGAAGGGTCGGTGAAGCGTAGCCTCGCCGTTGTTGGTGAAAGGGCAGGGCAAGGTCGGTCAGCAGGGGCGAAAAAGATGGAATGCAAAAAACTCGGACGTGCAGTGGAAGGAGGGAAGGGAAGGAGGGAAGGGTAAAGATGAATGGGAAGGAAGGAAGGAAGGAAGGAAGGAAGGAAGGAAGGAAGCTGGCCCAATCCCTTCTTATTTTTATTTGGTGATTTTAGAGACTTTTTTTTCCTTCTTTCTTTCGCCCTTCTATGGAGGGTAATTAATGGATCCAAGGAACATAGAATAGTTAAACTTCCTTGTCTCGTTACTCACCTACCTGCGAATGGCTCGAGATGAAGTAGTTATCTAGGATGGTGCTATCAAAGTACTCGTGCAGTATCACTCCACCACCCACCCAACATATATATATTTACAGTCCTATTGACAATCTACCGGTATTCTTTACCATCATATAAGTCCGGCGTTCTAAACGGAGGCACTCGAAAGATGAATAAGTTATCCAAATTGAGAAGTCCATCTGCGGTTTAGTTTCTATTGCAGATGACGGGTACTATAGCTGACTGGGTCCCTTATAAAGGTGCGCGTGGTCAGCTTCTTTCCTTCCTAGCCAACTGCGCTCAACCGTCCTCCTAATCTATGATGTTGCTCCTGTGCATGGGGTCAAATTGACGAAGTAAGGAATTGTCGCGGACAGCCTATCGTTTCGTGTTTTCAAGATTAAAAGAACGGAAAAAGGCGGGGGCAATTTTGGTATTTCTAGGAAATCGACAGAACACGTAGGTCAATGCTAACTCTCGAACGTACTGTACCCCCCACCCCCGGAGTTATCTAGATCTGTTAGAGTAGCATGACCTCGATCGGTGGTGCTGGCGGTGGGTCGATTAATCCTGCGTACGGCTGGGAATGGTCATATAATCAGGTAATACTTATTTTCGATACAGGTTCTCGAGTGGAGTGCTGGTAAATTGCTGTGGAACGGTGCAATGCTTGCGTGAACCAGGTGGTTAGGACCGAGAAATGTGCCGTAGCCTAAGGCCACGATAACTATGAAGATTCGAAAAAAGATACAGACCCTCCGAGGTGGGGAAACGGTTATCGTAGGCCCTCTCCAAAACTTCATTGAGGCAACAAAGGACGCTGGCACCCCGCACGTCGTCGCTGCGACTGAAACCATCCCATCTCTCCCCTCCACTCACGTTCCAGCCTCCATGAAGCCACCGTAATACCCCCGCACTGCTCCAATCATACAACTACTCATCTGCTCGCGGGGAAAAATGCAGCCTTCTGCTTTAAACCGTCTACGCTCGACTCTCTCCTTCTTCAAACTCCATAATGTCCTTCACCCTCAGCTCCCTTTAACGCCCCTTGAGCGCAACCGACTATTAGGACTCGTTAAAGACTCATTTCGTCAACAACTCAACTCGGTCCCTACTCCACCAACCGACTCACATGTTGGAAGCCTCCTCGTGACACTTCCGTTCTCAACCTCGTTAGATGGAAGTAAAGGCCTAGAAAGGATCCATGAAGACCCTATCGGAGTCTTTGAGCAGCAGGTTTTGACCGGCAGGGCCACATTGGGGCTCGCTGGGCTCTGTTTGAATAAGTATGTTGAGGGAATAAAGGCGGAGCGATGGAGAGTAGGCGAGGAGAGTGCGCTCGGCAGGGTTCTTGAAGGACTTCAGAAGAGTGGGTTAGTGACTAAGATAAACGCGATCACAAATTCACCTATCACACGACCCATCGTTGAGACGCTTGTGGCTGAAGGGAGAGAGACGAAGATCATGGATCTGTTAAGCACAGCAAAAATTTCCGACAAAGAGAAGTTTGAGATTTTGCAGTTTGGAATTGTGGCCATGGAAGCAAAGGCCGGGGTTGGCAAGGCCGTCGAAATGTTTGAGAGATCGCTATGTACTTTTGGAAACAAAAAGTATCAATACGGCGAATTCCAACCTGTTGGACTACAGCTTTGTCGGAAGGTCAAAGATGATGAGTCGAACAAGCAACTGTTGGAGAAGTTGGTGTCCAGCGCCGAGCTCTGGGCGAAGTCGCCATTCATGGAAGCGGCAATCCACCTACGATTCGGAAGAAGGACCGATACAGCTATCAATTATTTCCTCAGTCTAGACAAGGACGGGAGTGAGTATTGGGGGAGTAAAAACGAAAAATGGTATCATAAGACCGCGAAAATGGGGTTAGAACTCGGGATGGTCTGTATTGAGGGGGAGAATTGGGAGCATGCGGCCACCATCACGGATATTATCCGCCGGAGGTTCTGCGGGCGAGTCGCCGGCCTTTTCGCACATGAGCTAGGAGTGCGAGATGATGGGACGGCCCGAGATGTGCTACAGAAGGCTTTAGAGAAGGTCAGAATGAGGGGTGAGTTATTGTCGAAAGAGAGGAGTGTTGGTGATATGCTTAACCGCTGGGCGGCTGCATGAGCGCCAGGAATTCTCCTTTCCAACTTTCTTTTTTTCTTTTTAATACTCCTTTTATTTATTTCTGTCTACTCGGGTACCTTTTGGTTCAGAGCATCATGGGTACCGGTATGTCATGCCAGGGGCAAGGGCATTTAACATCGTGTTGGGGATGGGTCGGCGTTTATGGGTTTTGTACTCGCATGGTTTTTGCACATCATTGTTTCCTTTTTTTTTCCCTCTTTTTTCTGATATTACCGGTATCCAGTTTCACCCTAACTCATGACAAATTCGCAGTGGGCACGGCGCCCATACATCCAGAATACCATACCGGTACATAGCCGTGTGCTCAGATGCAAGGAATGGGTTACTTGAAAGTCCCAGATTATGATATCATAAGTTAGGCCATGTTGGTCGATACTTGCCCGCCCAACCTATGAAATAACTCTCGTTCCGGCAAAGCGCAGCACACAAAAGTGTACCCGTATGTACCGCACGAGTATGGTACTTGTAGGATATTAAAAACCATCGTGTAGCTCTCCGGGTCCTAGTATCGACCTGAACATTATGCAAAAAAACAAAACCCTCTCAACACAAACTACCGTAGGGTGTAATTTAACCGTGCCAGACACCCTGTATGCCTGAGAGGAAAGTTCTGATTTCGAATTCCCCAAGGCCAGCCGCCGAAATAAGGTTATGCCATTTTTCAGGCTCACCGTGCGACAGAAAGATCCGGAGAAAGCTCTCGGTGCGGTAATCCCGTAATAGGCAGAGCCGGCTTTACTGCAGGGCCTTCGCCCCATTCGCATGAAAGCCGCTGGGAGAAGAATTTGGCATGCTATTGATGGGACTTACGTGGAAGTGATGATTGTAGCTCCCCCGCAAACAAATAAAGTTGCTGCTGGGACTTCAGCTGGTGGCGGTGTTGAGGTCAGTGTCTCCGCCATCATCATACAGTACTGTGCTGTACCGTCACTCAAGCACTATGCAGTATTCAAGCCACCGGTACAAGGTCAGCTACAGTCAACCGCCCGGAACTGGGGCTTACTGCAAAGCGGATTGTCTGTTAACCCCGCTGTAGCTACTGGTACCGGTACCTGTATTTGACTTTCATTATCACTTTCAACTCCGCCCCTCACCCTCACCTTGCCTTTATTACACAACCATGTTCTTGGAAGGAAAGGCTCCAACCAGTGGTTGTCGGACTTTTTCACTCGCGCAGTGGGCAAAGAAAAAAAAAAGGGAAAAAGATCGCAAAACCCCCTAATAGGAGAAAAAAGTAAATAAAAAAAGCAAGATGGTATCATACTGGTTTTTTGAGAAACGCTCAAAGGGCTGGCCTTGCATGGATTCGATGCAAACAGAGACAATCAGACAGACGTGTCAGGCCCTTTCCATCCAGTCGATACTGTTTGTTGTCACACCTCAGCCTCTTTCACAATACCGGTATGCAGAATAGTATACAAAAGTTGATCCTAGAAGCTGCCCACTGAACTGCACTATGGTACATTTACATTTACATTTCCACCTTGTCCGAGAGCCCTTTCATTTCACTCTTCATATGATTGCGTCGTATGTGTGTGTGTATGTACTCGCTCGGAATTGGCAGCAGTGGGTAGTTAATAAGGGGGGGTTGCTCGAGGATGGAAAACCGGAGGGAGATGTCTCTATTGTGTAGTCTAGTATCTAACGGGTTGTTTTAATGAAGAGTTATGGAAGTATCTAGCCGTATGATGGTCTGGCAGACTAGAATTGAAGAAAACTATTGTTTTTCGTCCTGCCCCACTTGTTCCTTTTTATATTTTTTTATATTTTTCTTCTTTGCTTTGTGAGACTCCTACAATGGGAGCGAGTCCGAGAGGCGGAGGCAGGAGAAGAAGCATCAGCAGCATCAGCATCAGCGAAAATTAAAGCTTCTGATACGAGTTTGGAGTTGTGAATTGCAGAAAGAGAAACAAGCAGTTGCAGGCTAACATTTAGGGGAGCGAACGAGAAAAAAGCCCACGACGACAAGAGAGTTGTTGATCCATCAATCAGTACTCGACAATACATACTACATTACAGGTTAACATCAGGCATCAGAGGAAGGAGAAGAACAAGAAGCACAAGAAGAGGATAATCTACCATGCTCGCTTCTCGCTCGTCATCCCACTTGGAACAGGGCCATGGCCGGTTCCTGCCTGGTCCTGTTTCTAGTCATGGCCGTGGCGGCGGCGGCGGCGGCGGTGATGGCCCTTTGAATTTCTTCGCTTCCTATTCAAACCCCTACGAGGGCTCATCCTCATATCCTCACCCTCATCCTCCTTCATCGCCTATTCATACCACTCACTCGCACAAGCACAAGTACACGCACCCTCACCCTCACCCTCACCCTCACTCTCACTCTCCCTCGCCAGGTTCTAGTCAACCAACATCCCCTTGCTTGGACAACTTTTCCACAACCGCCTGGCTTGGACCTGTTGCCGAGGACGAGGAAGTCCCTGTTTCTGGGTTGCATCACCACCATCGCCCTTCCCGTACCCGCCTTAAAGACCACCACCCCTCCCCCACCCCTCCCCTCCGCCTCGCCAGCACCACTCCCAAACGTGCACCGCCCTCGCTTCCATTCTCACCAACCAATACAAATCTCGACGACTTCACCTTAAAACCCATCGCATCCGTGCCGGAATCTTTAAACTCCTGGTTCCAGCGTAGAAAATCAGAAGAGCTGGAGCTGGTACAGAAGAGAAGGTTCCGACCTAAAATGTCACCACCGCAGCAACAACAACCACCGCCGGTGGATCCTCAACAGTACTGGGGCTACCTAATATCATCAGAGCATCCCACTCAGCCTACACCTTTATTCCGAAGTTTACTACTTTCGATTGCGGATTATATTGTAGGTCCTTCATTATTATTATTGTTGCTATTGTTGTTGTTATTACCATTATCATTCTTTTCTGGAGGAGGGGTTACAAAGAAAAATTCAGCTACTGCGCATGTTTTCTCCTTCCGTTTGCCAAACTGACGATTTTGGCCTGTGTGAACCGTAGATCGATTACCTGGAGCCGAGAGACATTCATTGCCTTACACCTGAAAAGATCTCTGGGTTCTACCGATTAGTCGGCGGTGATTTAGACGGTAATACAATCGCTCCCACCACCAGAGCCCTAAGTATTGGTGGCTAACCATTGGAGGTTCACAGAGCTCTTTCTTGGAACTCCTCCCGAGAAGTTATCGGGCATTTACACGACGCTAGGTTGTAATCACACCTTACAACCGATACCCGACGATGATTTTGTTCCACCGTCGATTCCCGCACTCACCCCTCGAGGGTTCGCGATATGGCAGACTATTCAGCTACTACTAGATCCAGAGGAGCACGTCCCGTACCTACAGGAAGCCGTGAGAAAGTTTCAGTTGGCTAATCCTGAGACGGGAGAACCGTTTCCCAAGAGTATTCCGGGTGGAGCTTTCCCTTCCAAGCCAGACCAGGAGACGGTGAAATGGCACGATGCTATGTTTGAGAAGAAGTCACTGGCTGAAAGTGCTACCGCTGCTGCTGCTATGCCCGTACCTGGAGCTATGTCCGGGGGTATCCCGGGAGGGATGCCCGGAGCCATGCCGCCGGGGGATCCAGCTTGGAATGACTACCATCATGGCAACTTGCACCAGCAGTATACATCTTCGTCAGGTAGGCCGAAGCGAAAGAGTAAGAAGAGTCGGAGTAGGCACAGGGCTACAGTAGAGGAAGTGGTGGATGAAGGATTGTATGGCAGAGCACCACCAATAATCTCTCCAGCGGACCCGTACACTACACACCACCATGGACACCGAGCACACACTCACCATGCCGAGCCCTTCAACTCAGACACGGAAAATCACCACCACCATGGCTCCCGCAGCCACAGCCAACGGAGGAGAGAATACCCGGTCTCATACGTGAGCCAGAACGGCCTCGTAACGCCAGTAGTTCCGGTCTACCCCAATGGCACGGCAACGCTAATGCCCGAAAATATCCACCTGCAGCCGGAAGAACTCTCACCAACTCTCGCATACGGACGCACGGCCCACTATGCCTCCCCACCAATAGCAGTCGATCCTACGTCCTCCTGTTCCTCCTCGTACTCGGACTTGCACAACTCTAATTCCTCCCCATACCACCACTCCTCCACCCCATCCCCACATCACCATTCCTCCCACCACCCCCATTCGGCGACAGCTCCAACACGCCGTTCCCCATCCCCACTCTGCCCGGAACCACACCTGCGTAAGTCTGCCTCGGCGTACTACTACACCTCCCACCCCCCCGCACCCGCACCCCCCTCGCGCTCTCGTTCCGGCGGCAGCAGTCGCGGCCGCCGCCACTCACATGTAGTATTGGATGATTCGGACAGCCCCGAAGAGTGGGTTCTCCAGAGCGAGAGGATGAGGGAAGAGGGCGAGGAGGAGAGGCGCAGGCGGAAGGGTGATCACGCGCGTAGGAGGGAGCTTGAGCGCGAGATTGAGAGGGATCGTAGCGATCCTTGGGAGGGGTATGAGATGAAGGGTAGGAGCACAGGGAGTGGAAGTGGCGGGAGGTTTAGGGGTCGAACTTATATTCATTCGAGTTCGGGCTATTATTAGTTTTTTTTTTGGGGGGGGGTTTTTTCTTTGCTCTTTTTTTGGAATTGGTTTGGGGAGACCACGATATCATGATTGAATTTGGGTTTGGGTTTCGGATCAACCAAGACGGTATTGAATTTTCACTTTGTCATTATTTGTTCTTTCTTTCTTTCCTTTTGTTTTCTACTTCTCCGGCTTGATGGGATTGGATGGAATGGTTGTTATGCTTAGCATGGGTGGGGGGGGAACGGCTCATTTTTTCATTTTTGTTTGTGTTGCGGCATGTTGCTAGTCTACGATCGATCAACATAATCTATCGCTAATCATATTCTGTCACTCGGGCTTTTTGTCTTCTCCAATCTCTACCAACTTCATCTATGAAACTTTTGCCAACATATTATCAGCGCGCCGACCAACAAACCTTTTAAGTCTAAGTGATGACAACAATTAATCAAGTCATATCCTCAAACCCGCCCACCGCCTCACTAGCCTTTTCTAACCCCCGTTCTGCCCGCTCCTTCTTGACTTCCTCCACCAAGTCCCTCCACTCCTCTTCCTTCGCTCTACGTTCATTAGACATTCCAGCGATCCTCCTATTTTTGCGCTTCTCCCTGCGCACTTCGCGTACAACTTTTTGCTCAGCCTTCCCACTCCAAGCTTCATTCCTCCCCCTTTTCCCCTTCCCCTTCCCCTTCCCCTCACCATCCTTCCCCTTCTCGGTAATCTTTGCAAGCCTCGCAATCTCCCGCTTCCTATCCATATACCCGACCGAGCCCCTCTCCACCCCCTCCACCCCCTCCACCCCCAATTCTACACTCACCCCCTTGAGTTCGGGCATCCTTGGCATCCACAGAATGGCGAAAGCCTCTGCGAGTCCCTTCCAGTCCAGCTCCTGCACGCGAAAGATACTGCCCGTGGCGTGCTTGCTGTAAGCGCGAACGTGGCTGACGGTTGCTCTCAGCGCTTTGTCGTGGAGGGCTTTATCGGCCGCTGTTTTTTTCCTGAGGTTCTCTATTATGGATTTCGTTCTGCTTGATAGTTCCAGCGGCGAGGGGAGGGAGGGGAAGGGCGTGACGGGGGTTTTTCTTATGGACAGGAAGGAGATGTACTCCTCCTCGCGCCCCGGCGACAGGAATAGGATTGCGCGACCACGGCGGCCGGCGCGTGCGGCGCGCCCGCAGCGGTGGAGGAAGACCTTTGGGTCGGTTGGTGGGTCAAGTTGCAGGACTAGGTCCACCTCGGGGATGTCTAGCCCGCGCG
>Ga0307510_10000698_pt1 | contig 34384 bp, 37 predicted proteins | sample 12_EM_MG_FD_207224 | JGI IMG/M metagenome (GOLD analysis project Ga0307510, IMG submission 207224) | Populus trichocarpa ectomycorrhiza microbial communities from riparian zone in the Pacific Northwest, United States - 12_EM | ecosystem: Host-associated > Plants > Roots > Unclassified | place... | reverse complement strand
TACTAATGACCTGATGCACGAACATGGCTGTGCTCTCTTTGATGTTGGGATGCCAAAATGCTTCATAGGAAGAGTGACTAGGGCTGTAGAATACGTGGAGGGCGGCGAGCGAGTATATGGCAGCAGATGTTCTAGATATGAGGGAAGGGCGCGAAGAAGGGGACTGGAGGAATGCATGGACGCTAGGATGCTCGGTTGTCCAGGTGCCATCGCTGAGGATGCCGCGGGACACGATGCAAGGGAAGAAGCGAGGAGCGAAAGAAGAACAGAGGGCTTTCCGGGCCAAAGCACCCTCGTCCTGTGCGAGGGTGCCGAGGGGGTCATAGAGTGTAGTACGGGAATCGGGGATGGGCTCTGGGTGGAAACTCGAGGGCCACCCAAAGCGATCGGAAGAAGTGGGAAAGCGTGAGCATTGGACGTGCTCGTCGAGGGGACTCGGATGACGATCGATGAGCGAACGGTTGGCGGTGTGGGGGAGACGGTGTGGGGGCGGGGGATGGAGAAACTCCATGGGTGGGCTCTGATGAAAGGCCGGTCGGCCAGATGGGTAGCGGATTGTGTGTGGCGGGGAAGGTCGCAGTAGTAGCAGACAAGGCGGACTTTAGAGGACGGGTATTCGGTGGGGAAGGAGGAGACGCTGTACGGGTGTGGTGGCGAGGATGTATGAATAGGAAGGGATTGGAAGGGACGGGGGAGAGGAGAGAGGAGAGCGAGGAGGGGAGAGGAGGAGAGAATGAGATGATATCCGACAAAGGATAGGATTTGGCCTGTTTGCCCCTTGGCCCGCTGCACTGCACACCGTCGCACGACATGAGGCTGGTCTCTCGTACAAGCGCGCATCCATTAGATCCAATCGCTTTAAATTCACTTGTATTGTATTTTATTGACATTATTGTCCTTCCCTTCCAGTCCCTTTGCTCGCTTTATCCCCCGATTCTCCACCTCTCTCTCTCGCACCTACAAAACGTTCCCAGTGGTTGGGCAGCGATATCGCCGGTTTGGCTCCTCAGAAACATCCGAAAATCTGCAAACTTGACTGACGCCAGCTATCGCCAATCTCCCGGGCTCATCTCCAAAGCCACATAATGTGCCTCCGAGGCTCTGGACCCAAAACTACCCACCAACGGGGGGATGACTTTGTCGCAGACCTCTTGGGCCCAGGGCGACTTTTAATCGACCTCGAGCGGACAGGTGTAAACGCCAGCGCGAGTGAAAATCGAACGTCTCGAAGAAAGTGGAATGTGGCGTGTGTGGCCCCTTAACTGAATCCGCACGTAAACCACCTGCTGTAGACGCATCACGCGGACTTCCGTTTTGCACGCATAAATCCAAAAAAGGTGACCCGACGTGAACGTGGCACTTTATCAGCAAAAGACTTGATATTCATCCGATCGATTCTACCACGATCGACTTGAATAAGCCAATCGTTTTCACATACATATCCTCGTATAATATTCACACATCTACTCCACAAGACTGCACCCATCATAACTCCGTAAAAAATGCCCAGTTAACCGTCTCCGCTGCTCACCCATCGATCAAACAAACTCGCCCTTATGGCACGCTGACGAGCCTGCGCTGCAATCACAGCACACTCTCCAACGCATCACCATGGGGCAAACAGACACCCGAGGGAGGGTCCGACGAGCCCTGAGCGCCTCTCAAGAGACGTCGTCGACATGCAGGGACCATGCTCGTGCCGGCAGGGGACCGCGCCGTGGCAGTTCCAGTCACACACGGATTCAAAAACCTCCCGTTTGTGACCAGAAAAGGAACGTCAAGCGTTCACGTTCCTCCGAGCACGCCTAGACGTGAACCAAAAAAGAAAAAAGAAATGAATGAATGAATGAAAAACTCATGAATCAGTTGCAAGGCCGGGCATCCATGTGGGCGGCGAGAGAGGGCGAGCCACATCTCGGCATAAAGGAGAGGAGAGTGCGGGTCGCACTCATCTCCAGCTCCAGCCTCCAGCTCGAGGGACTTTTATTTACTTACCCGATGCCTCCATCTCCGCGACCGTCTCGTTCCAAAGCCGAAGATCCACATCCGGCGAATCGAGCACCAGGATGGCCTGCAACGATACGTGCGGGATGAACACCACATCTTCATGGGGCAGCTGTGCCGACGACGGCGGGAGGTCGAGGTCCGGCGAGCGCGTGATTTCGGCCTGCTTTGGGCACACGGTGGTGCACCCCCAACCCCGTGAGTTCAAAATATTCCTTACTTCTCGCGAGGGGAATACGCCCCCGGCAAGGTAAACGAAGAAAAAGACGTCACCTGAGATCGTCGTTCCAGATAGCCAAGCATGGTCACTGTGCTCCTGGGCTCTCTCAACCACGGTGCGCTGCCCCTCGTGGGCAGACAGAGTGAGATATCAGCCAGGACGATGTGACCATCGTTCCACAACAGGATGGTGGAAGATCTGACGTCATGGCTCAGTACCCTGGGATAAAGTTGTGGGGGGGGGGCGGACAAAAAGAGGGTAATGTGAGCTTCGGGAGGGTATGTCGGGCTTGATTTGGGGACGTACTTGCCCACGACTCGTAATTTTTTTCCGATTAGCTCCTTTCGTATCGAACAGAGCCGAGTGGGGATAGCAGAGTCCACTCGGGAGGACATCCCGTCTGTCGCAGTAGCAGGACTTTCCTGTCTGGTCTACGCCGCTGACAGCGCACAGAGTAATCACGAGAGGGCCGTTTTTGTACCACCTCGAGGAAGCGGGTCGAGGAAGCAGGTCGAGGAGCGCAATATTAATAAGCACGTGATGGGGCGTCTACTGCCAGAGCGTTTACGGGTACGGTACATTATCAAAACAACAAAGTTGCGATACACACGGGCAATTCTACATCTACATCACGAACATATCAAACGTCAAAATTTCGTATCACGACACCCCCCGCTGCACGCGCAGTGATGATCCGCCGTTCATCAAATGCAATCGTACCTCGTAAAGCCAAACGGTCATCCTCACCCAATTCGGGCGAACTTGAATCGCTCGCCAAGGACACGACCTCTGTCCCCCATCCATTCTCCAAATCCCACACCCAGACCCTCCCGTCAACGCCAAGGCTCACGCATCGGCCATCCGCGACCGCGAGCGCACTCACAGGGCTCGTCGGTCCGAGTAAACTCCGCACAAAGGTGAGCCTCGGCGCTGTCCCTGCGCCCGCACGGAGCGGCGGCGAGGAGAGACGATACAACTGCAAGGGAAGACTAGCAGGTGTAAATCCACCTTGTGGGTGTGTCTCACCCGTCACAGCTGGCGCGAGGACGACCCATCTGCCATCTGTCTGTGTGCCGGCTACACTGCCGACCTTACGACCCCATTGTTCACGCACGACGCGTAATTTCGCCTCGTCGATCCACCCTGCTGGGATATCAAATGCACGTGTGCTGCGCGTGGAAAGGAGTAATGACTGCGGTCGCATAGGCGATGTGAAGGGTGAAGTCGGCGAGTGGTGCAAGGCAGCCCTCGAGAGAATGACCTCGGTAACTCCCACACTCCAGTGTGCTGGGTAGACAGGACTCGCGTAGGTCAATAACAACTTGTACGTTTGGGTTTCGGGCATGGTCAAGACAAGGGAGGGTGGAGGGAATGAGGTGAACGAGGTGAGAACGTGGACGACCTGTATCGCCTCATGAGTGAGATCGTACACGGAGAGAGAAAAGCTCTCTGAGAGTGTGACCAGCACGGGGTGACAGTAGGCAGCATGAGTGATCGGAGCTGTCCGCGGCGTCTTGAACGGCGGTGAATAGTGGTGCTTGCGAGAAGGCATATGTAGTTCGTGAACATAGATATCTCCATTTGAGACGCACGTCGCGATGTGTGGATTCGCACTCGCGCGACAAGATGACTGGTCGACGGCGAGTGCTGTGACTCGAACGGGCTGTTGTGCATGAATAGGAAGAACGTGAATGACGTGTTTTTGAGCAGAAGGGGAAAGGACGAGGATGGATGGTGAATATGACGATTCGGGTGAGGATATGATGGTGTATTTGCCAGCCAAAGTGATCTGCGGTGCGTTCGGCCCTTGCTCCTGTTCGGGACTCTGAACTGTGCTGCCGAGCGGAGGTGCCAACGTCTCATCTAGACTAAAAGTGTGACAGCGACCTTGAAAGGGGAATCATTAACCATTGGACACACACACACACATAACCCAACAGGGCCGGATCGACATACCGTTGCGCCAATTCGTGCTGATGCGAAACATTCGTTTCCAATCCTGGATCTCCGCGGCCACGCGACCTGGGAGATTTTTGATTTCGCGCCCGTCTCTACGGCCAGCGAAACCCCTAGAGCCCCTCAAGCGGAGTCTGCCAAACTCATGCAAGTATAGGTTCTTCCATAGCTACAAGAAAGAAAAAGACAATCCCGGATGTTCAACGTGACCGCGCAAAAAAAAGGGGTTCCCGAGATGAACGTGCTATGTACCTGGTTGTCGAGGGATAGCCGTGCCAAGTTACGGTTGGTCGCCTGAAGGGTGCAGAGATCTGTATAGGACAGGAATGTGAAGATGTGGAGGATGAGCTCGTCATATAAGCATTCGAAGGTGTTGGACTGCGCCGGAGGAAGGAAAGTTGACGGCGAGGGTGCGATTAAGTGGGCCCGCTTGCTAGGTGGGAGGTGTACTGGGGAGAGCGATCTCTTGGCCATTGGGAACGATGGTCCAGGTTGATTCGAGTGACATCCAAAAGTGGGGTGAAGGAAAGAACACTTTCGGCCCGGGGAACGATTCCGGTCCTCCGGTCCTTGGAAGTTCTTCTTCATCCATCCAGCTCCAGCCTCGCGCGTCAAACGCTGTTGCCCTCATGGCTCCGTCCCGAGGTCTTGAGCCCCTGCCGCGTGCCCTACACACCACCCTCGAGAATCACAAAGGGACCGTCCACGTCGCACGGTACTCCAAAGGAAGTGCGAAATACATCCTCACCGGTGGTCAAGATCGAACGGTCCGTCTGTGGAACCCCAACTTGGGCACAGAAATCAAGGCCTACTCGGCCCACGGCTACGAGGTTTTGTCAATCTCGGTGTAAGGTTCTCTCGGCACCGATCAACGAGGCGCGAGTTTGACCCCCATTGGGCCTACATGCCTTCTCTCCTTCTAGCGCACACGACAATACCAAGTTCGTCTCCTCAGGCGGAGACCGGTCTGTCTTCCTTTGGGATGTGAGCACCGGAAACACCATCCGCAGGATATCCGCCCACTTGGCAAAAATTAATGTGGTGGAGTTCAATAATGACGCCTCCGTCGTGGCAAGCGGTAAGTCGCCCCGATGCCCTTGTCGATGGTCACACCTATGCCGAACGCGATCGCATAGGTTCCTACGACTCTACCGTCAAACTGTGGGATCTCCGGTGCGTTCTCGCCCTATTCTCTTTGCTCGCGTATCATGTTAGGAGCCGATCTACCAGTTCTCAGAATCGCCAGCCGATACAGGCTTTGGAAGAGGCCCGAGATTCCGTCCAGGCGCTTTATGTGGGGTCTTCGAGGATCATGACGGGCTCTGTTGATGGCCATGTTCGGACGTACGATTTACGCAAGGGCGAGCTTCGTGCTGACTATATCGGTCGTACGTTGCGCCATCCTTATTTTCCTTGGCGATAACCCTTTCGCAACGCGGCGCTTCTTTGTACAGATCCTGTCACTTCCGTTGTCCCCACCCAGGATGAGTCAACCTATCTCGCGATGACCCTGGACGGGCACATTCGCCTCATGGATGCCATCACCGGCAAGTTGCTTAATGACTTTTCCGGCCACGCCCACACTTCATACCGATGTCGCGCCTGCTTCGGGCATGAAGAGGCAAGCGTCGTTGCGGGAGATGAAAATGGTGCCATTTGGGCCTGGGACATTCTTGATGTGGGTTATTCACCTCCATGCATGCAGGTCGCATCCATCTGAGCTTCTCGTAATGCAGGCCAAACCCCTCAATGCCAATCCTCCCCCGAAGGTACACCACAAAGTTGTAACATGGACCGAGCATCACCCCACAGAGGCCGGGGAATTGATCACTGCTAGCGCCGATGGAACCGCTAAAGTTTGGCGTTATCCGGCCTCTGACTCGTGATACTTGTCCAGACGCGATGTATATTGCTGTGACAATACAGCCCTCGGGCAGATTGATGAGACATAGAGAACGACATAAAGAGTCCATATATCATGGCGGGACAAACCATAGTCACCGCCTGGTTTGGCTCACAGCCTCTATTGACGATAGGGCAATAATCAGACATGTGTATAGGGTACGAAGGAACGGAGCGCACCTCTCCGAGTCGCGTCTTCGAGAAGCTGGGTGTCGACGTGTTCTGCGGGTAGTTGGACGTACCGCACGACGGATCCACGTATAAAACAGTTCTTTACTGCCATCTATGAGAGAACCGGGTGACGTGAGGTGCTGAACCCACGAAGGTCCAAAAAACACAAGTTGGAGCGCACCATATGAGGATGCCTCTCCTGGTCTGCTACTTCGATCGCATCCAAACGAATATTTAGAAACCTAACACAGCGCCGTCAAAGCCGATAAACAGAGACAAGGGGAGGCACAGAGGCCTTACTGGTCGACGGATTTCAGGGTGCCCGTGATAGACAAGTCATTCTTGAGTTCGACCGTGACACGCTGGTCTGTCAGCGTCTTGAAAACTGAGAATATTAACTGGAAAGGTACGATCGATGTCCTATTCTCAAAAAAACTTCCGCGTAACAAAGCAGAACGTACCATAGCGTGTTACCCCGAGTCCGACTTGTCGAAGGTCAAGCCAAGGGATAGATATTACATAATCGGATGATCAGGTCAGGTCATCCATGCCATGCCATGATCAGGTTTTACGCTTTCGAATTGCCCGTTGTGCCTCACAAGACGATATCTAGTGGGAAGAAAAAAAAAGGTGCGCTCGAATCTCCAGTGCTCTAGTATTAAGTCACCTGCGATTTACCAAACGCGCCCGATTCGTCCCCTCAGCAATCTTCGAGGGAAACATGTCCTGTAACTAGTCGCCTGGCAGGAAGATACCGATGTCAATATTATCTGCGTTCGCCGCCGCGGAGAGCTCATTTACTGGGCCTCCGCCGACCGGCCGTATGGCAGGATCACCGCCACATCGTCAATGTTTCGATTCGTCAATACAGTCGTCCTTTCGAGTCCCAAAAGTTTTTCACCAGGCGGTGGCCGGCGCTACTCAAGGCCGAAGCGCCAGTACGCGTCCTCCTTTCCAGATCAAACACGCGGACGAATGACTGCCATGATCGCGACGGTACAGCAGGCCCAATAATGCTCAAACTTCGCCTACCCAGATGACAGCAAGTTGGCATGCTCCCCTTCTGTGCATTTAACTTCAAAAAAGGTCCTAGTTGAGGGAACAACTTGGACTGTCTGTTGATGTTAAAAGTCCGGCAGGGGAAGATGCCAAGTTTGCTGTCGCTTTCAAAGTTGAGTATTGAGGCCGCTTTTGACTTTGCTGCAGGCTTCGCTGGATGTGTCTCTGAGCAATTACATGTGTGGTGGATATTCGTCGAATTTTCCTCCTGCTCCGAGCTGACCTTCAACCCCCCTCGTCGGCGTTCCAGTGGTCGGTGTATATGCCTATCCGGCCCCCTACCATCGAACGCTGCCGGAGTCCCGTCGAGCATAGCCGTTCCTCCACGCACCTTGCGACAACGAGCCCGACTCGGCCTCGCTTTCGCACTTCGACGATCAGCCCGCCATGCGACACCTCATCAAAGCTCTGCAACCCGGACATGGCTCAAAAATGGTGCACGGTCGGCAACATCGTGTTTGTCATTTTCTTTCCTCTCGTGCCAGTGACGAGATCAAGTATTGGTCAATGGTCGACTAGTCGATACTCGGCTTTGTGCTAGGGGCTCGGATACTCTCATCCATTCTCACTCCCATCATCCTTCTCTGACGTTCCATGGCCAAAACATATCCAACCGTACAAGACTGCTCATATAGACGGCTATTTCCAGTAAAACGTCCCATAGGCTCCATTTACTCATTCCACACTAAGTCTAGATGATATTATTCCACGGTCTCTGACCCCGTACGTACAAGAATAGTATGAGCCACCTTGAACATAAGCAAGGAAATAGAATATGAACTCATATCATCCCAAAAAAGTTGTGACGATGTTGCAAGTCGCAGTGCTATCGGTCCAGACTCTGGATAGAGGGAATTAATCATAAGATCGTTAGCTCTGTGACAGTGTACCACGTACGCAAGTGTGACGCACTGCGGAACATCGCAAAACAGACAGGAGTGCTATCTGTTAGAACCTAGATATGGTCCCTCAGTCACTGTAACGAATGTGAACTATATTATGTACCTAGATATGGTCTAAGTACAATTAGTTGTCTCGTAAATGGGAGAAGTACTGTTCTGCTTACCCCTCAGTCACTGTAACGAATGTGAACTGAGGGAAAGGAGGAGCGCGCACATGCGACGCGAAGTAGTCTTGGGTCACGTGCACATGAGGTAGCGTATCGTGACCGATCCGTGATCACCACGATCTAACACTATCAGCGAAATGAAGGCGCCTTCTTGGGACGAGATTACACACCTCCTGAAAACAGCCAGGGAGATGGCAGAGTTGTCCTCAGCGTCGCGGCAGGTAGCATATAACAAGATGACGCACAAACTGAGAGTAAAACACCGCAAAGTCATCATTAGCATCATGGTAGGAAGTTGTAGCCATGCGATCAGACTCTTCCTGCAGTGAGAAAAGGACATGGCAAAGTTGTCACCATTCAGCATTACAGCGCAAAGTTCATGCCAAAGAGATCACGCACTCTCTGAGAAGGGAGATGGCATAGTAGTTGTCATCAGCATTGCAACAGGAAGTCCATGTGACGATATCACGCACCCACTAAGGGGACATAGCCAAGTCGTCATCATCAGCATTGCAGCAGGAAGCCCATGCGACGAGATCACGCACCAGCTCAAGCATGAGACCCTCATGGTGGGGTGAAGCCGCATTGATCGCCGTACTTGCATCTGTTTTTCGACACGATTTCCATCAGCTCTTTCATTCGGACAAAAAGGAAACGGGTAAGGGCGTAGGAATGTGTGCTTGCCTTCCTTGTGCATAGAACGAGCAAGCTAATCGCGATTTTTTAAACTAACTCCAAGAAGGGAACATGAGAAAGTCATCATCATCCGTATTCCAGCAGGAAGCTTATGATGATATCACGCACAACCTGCGGGATGGCAGAGTCATTGTCATCAATGTTGTAGCAGATGACAATGCTTGAGTTAACTGGTACACATAATTTGTGTGACATGCCGGAAGTTGCGTATCCAGTGCCGAGTTTCCGTGTCAACACCGTCGTTTCCGCCTTGCTTCTTCCGGTCTCGATCACTGGCAAACGAGATCTGAAATCTTCCTTCGACTTTTCCATGTGAGATATATTTTTATCAACGAATACAAAGTACGAACCAGTCGAGAGAACCAGAGGTGAGCCATTCCGACGACGAGGAACCGTGACTGAATGATACGAGCTTGTTCCATGCTCCACAAAGATGACACTCATAGGCAGCTGAAAGGGATGCCAGTCCTTCGAAGACGACCCTCATGACTACCCTTGTGCCTGCTTCTATGTTCTGCCATGCATTTGAACCACTGGTCAGTGGCGTAACTCTTTTGCCGTCATCTATACAGAAGTCAAAATTTCCTGATGTAATATAACGTCTTTGAACCGATGCTCCGCTTCGTTCAGGCGGTATCAGCACCGGAAGCATATCCTGAAGTTGCTAGACAACCCATTTAGCAAGTAGCTGGCGATTCTATGAACAGATAAGGAGTAGCTGAAACTCACCTGGAAAGATGTACAATACTCCAGGGGTACTTTATGTTCATAACCCGCAGCATCTATGAGCATCGCGCAGTCACGACTCACGTGAAGATACCAGCATTTGCCTGAGCTGTCTCTCGCTCGATGAATGCTAGACTGTACAACTGCATGGTCTGGAAACGCGAGGCATATTCTGTGAAAGAAGGGACTACCGCGTATTCCGACAGAAAACGGTCAATATCCGAATTGCATTCCGCAATATCTTGCGTCCCAGACTTGTACGCATACAAGTCTATGACGCAAGATATATGCGAGTGTAAAACTGCGACGACCTTGCATCTTCATTAATTTGCACGAGGTGTCTTGGAGACGTCTGAATGAGCTATGTCATCGTATAACGAAAATGACTTGAGCATGAAAACACCGTGACACTGTGCTAAGGCCGTTCTCCGCCGGCCTCGCTTCCACCCGGGCCGCCCTCATCCCGCCGCGGAGCGATAAGATCGATAAGAACCTACGGTCGACGAACTCGCGAGGCTAGGTCATCAAGATCTGCCTTGTTTCGCTTGGTTGTCTGGAATGCAACCAGGAGGAATGCCACGAAACAGAGCAATCGGCCCTACGTCAATTACTTATCTGAATGATGTAGAGCAAACCGTCGACCGCAGCCTCGAGCGGGGTTCCTGCTACTGGGATCACCCCCGCGAAACCCTGCGTTGGATAACATCGCCAGCTTCGGAGAGTCGAGAATCGGGTGGATCAGTAGTTGGATGAGTCGGATGAGATGTAGAGCCTCCAGTTTTACACGGACGCTTATTGCGAATGCGAATTGCGGATACCCAGGCTGCCCGTGCCAGTGGGGAGAAATGCTTGCACGACCGAGGGCATGGTTGCAAGTAAGAGACGCTTGTCCTAGTAGGGCCGAAGCGTGAAGCCAACACCGAAGAACACCAAGTGACGGACAGACGGAGCTAATATTAGTTCACGAGCGCTTGATCCACGTCTTGTCACGGTGCGGCCTTAGGCTCAGGCTTTGCCCGGTTGCATATTCCCTTTTCTTGCCTGAGTTGGTACGTCACCTTCCTTTCGAGACACGGTGGCATACCACTGGCATCTGCTGCCTCCATGTCTTGGATGACTTCGGCGCCGACAATAGACTCTTATTGGGGAGGTAGTTCTCCTTCGTGTGGTCCCGACCACACTTGATGAGTGTGAGACGCCTCCAGCCACATATTATCAGTCGTCGACGGGTTGATTGTCGGGTATCAGCTATCAATATAGACATGGATGATGTGCGTTTCAAGTTGATAGTGTACAAGCAACGAGGGAGTGATCCGTGTTGCCACTAAATATTCTTGGCAACTAGTTCAAGTTGTATATTTACGCCATTTGAATTATTTGTCCTCTGTTGTAGAGAACAAGGGAGTTTTTCCCTCTGAAAGGTGTGCCATGTGGTTCATGTCATCGTGATAGGTCTTTGCGTTCAAGTCAGATTGATCACGATTGGAGGGGTATATGCCAGGGCCACTCGATGAGGGCTGAATTGACTACGCTGCACAGAACAATTATTAATAAAGAACCATGATCAACACAAATGTTTCCCGTTCAGTGGTGCTACCACGACGTATACGGTAAATCAAATCCGGCAGCGTGGAGAAGAGTAGCGAACTACTTGTCAATTAGCCAACACGAGTCCAAAAATAGGTGACTTTCTGTCTTACCTGAACTTTTGCGATGCTCACGAGTTGCTCGAGATCGTATCCACTACGTTCGCTGAGATCGCCTTTAATATCAAGTGTAGTGAGGAGTCTGTTTGCATCAGAACATAAAACCTCGTACCACTGTTGTGGTACATCGGATCAGCAATCCGTCCCGCACGTTCGAATACTTGGGTAGAAGGGAATCCCTGGAAATGGAAGGACTGGGAGGAGGTTCCGTCAGTCTTGGTCCGAGCATGAAACAAAAACAAAGCAAGACTTGCCTGGTGGTCACTGCAGCACGCCTATATCAACCGGGTCAACTCGGCGCGTGCGCAAGAATGAACTCAAGACACACCGGGGTGAATCCAACGACGAGCTCGGGGGTGTAGATGGTGGAAACGTTGGCAACGAGCTGCGTTACTTCTGGTGTGCCGATGCTATTTACGGACGTGTTGAGAGCTGCATATACAACCTACATGCCCACAAAACGTACATCTCAGGGAGACCAAGTTGCGGCGGCTCCCCTGGTTCGTGGTATGCGATCATGTCAGCTTGTATCATTAGGGTCAAGTTTCTGCCCTCCTCGCGCATTTGTTCTGCAGAGACATTTAGAGACTATGAAAATATGCGCAACCCAACAGACGTACGAGCATAGTATTGCGAACCAACTAAACCCTGTTCCTCACCAGCGAACGCGACGAGCTCGACGTTCGAGTGGAATCTGATACCCAGGCGTTTGATCGTGCGCGCGATAGCCAAAAGGCCCGTCGTCCCAGAGCCATCGTCGTTACCGCCTGGGGCTCGCGTGCTGCCAAACGAGCCTCGGCTGTCATAGTGCGCGCTGATGAGGACCGTCTCGGTGGTGTTTTCTGTCGACCGATAGCGGCTACGGTTTACAGACGCGTCATTTCACGCGACGGCTTACGTGGATAAAGGTGTACGAAAAAAATGAAACAAAAGACGAACCAGATAACGTTCGGCGCGAACCCAGACCGGAAAGGTTGCAACTCACAATCCGCACCCGTGTCCTCGAAGCGGACCTTCAGCCACTCTGCCGTGGTACGCGAACCGTGAGAGAACGAGTGCCGACTGTCGATCCCAGACTTGAGGTCCTCGCCCGTGAGGAAGCGGACATCGTTCCGTGCTTGTGGGAGAGAGATGTTGGACACGATCCTCGCGACCTCCGGGTTGAATCTGAGGGTTTTAAGGATGTCGCGCACGCGTGCTTTGGCCGGCTCTGGGACAGCCGCGAAGGGGTATGGCCTCGAGGGGAGCATGTACATGCGCCATGTGGGTGGGAGTGCGAGAGACAGCTCTCTGACGTGTGTAGGAGAGAGTGTAAGAAGGGCAGAAGTGGGAGTGTGATGGAGAGGGCGTTTGTCAATGGGGCCCAAGAGAGGTTGCTGGCCACCTGCAGGGGAATCAGAGGCAGTGGGGTCGGTCTCGGGGAGTGCAGCCAGATACTTCTGAAGAGATGGCAGCGAAAACGGGTAATCCGTTAGTAGGTGTGGTTCGAGTGCTGCTTGCTCGACCCATACGAGGTCGGTACCAGGGTGAATGTATACAGAGGGGGCATCATCTGTTGAAATGAAGGAACTGACGCATGATTCAGGAGGAATGAACACGTCATAAGAGCCGTATGTTCCGATGTAGTTGTGAGCGAGGCATTCGTTGGAAGTGATGTGAGGATGGTTGTGTGGATAAACGATGAGCCATGCAAAGGTGTCTATTAGCTTGGCTATGATCATGGTTAAGTTCAGGAAGTTGACTTCTCAGATGCGCGGGGTTACGAACCGATCAACGATATTAACGATGGCAACAAGATCGAACTATGAGGTCAAAATTTACGACCCGCCAAGAAACGGGGTACGAATAAGTTTACAGTTCTACAGTACAATTTCGCCATTCGAATGCATCGATTTTTGAGAGTCCTATCATTTTGTGCCAATCGTCATTTTATAATTTACCTTGCCCGCGAACCTTGCCCTGCACCTATCATACTAGAAGGTTGACGCGTTGACGCTCGGAAAGCGTACAAGAACGCTCGCCGCACCCCATTTCTTCTTTACCGACGCGATCACCCTGCTCTAGGCTCATGAATCTCGTCCCTATCTCTTGCACCAGACCCCGCTGGCAACTCTGTGAACCCGAAGCCGTTCTTGCGATCAGAGTATCCCCACGTCAAGTTTTGGTCCAAAGCTTGATTGGAAAAGATACAAGGCTAGCCAGGAGGACTCATCCAAACCGAAAGCCAAAGCAGCGAACGTCATGGTGCTGTATGCTGAAAACGCCGACGGGACGATCATAAGCGGTACGCGGGCTGCAGAAATCAGGGAATGTGCTCGTCCGATTTGGATAAGCTTTCACTCACGAGGCATCGCTCCAGTAACGTGGGACGGACGGCGCATCCAAAGACATTCGGGAGGAATACTGTCGCGAAATAGAGAGAGAATTTGACGTGCTCCGTTACTGCACTGCGATAACCATTGTAATGCCCACGCGATGGCGACGTTAGACTATTCGCAATGGTACCACGACTGCGACGAGATGCGCCCCAATCGCCAGTGCGTTGCTGTTTTAACATTTCGACAAGTGCAACCGTGAGGCGTTTATTCGTTTCGACAAGCCTTCCGAATCCCGCCTTATATATGCTATCAGTAGCTATCATAAACGTCAATAGAAGTGGGAAGCGGGGTGTCCGGGTATCGCAGCCTCATGACACCGGATACATCTGCCTCGTTAGAAGGACCAGCCTCGCCGGACGTAACGTTTGGGGCAGTCCCATGGGAACCACTCCTGCAAAAGACAGCCAGAGATTCCAGAGGATTAGACAGTCGAATGTCACGGCGATTGGCATCGCCAAGGAGTTTACCGGTTTCTCAAAAATCGGATGGAAAAGGATCGGGGCTGTCATCCATATCTCTCAGAGTGGCTCGTGTATAGAGTTTATAATCCTGAATTGATTAACGACACGACAGTGGGAAGTGGCAGGAAAAGAGAGGACCCACAAAATCTTTTTTGTGATTATGCCTGCCTTCGAAGATGATGATCGATTCGAATTGAGCTCAGCTCAACTAACACGCTTCTGGACTGGGCAGGTAAACGTTAATAAACATTAAATGTATTAAACGTCGAATCGGACAATCTGTTCCCCTCCTCCGCGATCAATCCTCACAAGTCTTTTGGCTACGCATCCGTAAAGAACACGAATGGAGGAGCCGCTTCCAATCGCCGCTACCCCTTTGTCACCCCTGGTGCTAAGTATTTCTTTGACTCTGGCTAGTGGAAGTGCGTATTGTGGTGGGGCTTCCAGAAGTGCGATTAGCAAGTGCGCGGTCAAGACCTGTTGGCTGGTTGGGGGTTGGGCCGCAACTACTGTTGCACTTGAGAGAGAAGACGCGATGGGCGAAGTGGGAAGGGGGTCCTGCGCGGCTAGGGTATGGAGGTGTGCACTGGGAGAAATCAATTGGCGAGAATGATTTCGATGAGATGGACGTCCATACATTGTTTCTTTTGCGCGAAGCGGTCGGGACCCGCCGCTTCCAGATGTGTTGAATGTGTTCCCTGGCATTATTAGATCGCCCACAGTCGTCCATATCTTTGACTGTGGGTTGAGGTCAGAGACTGGATGATGCTAAAAGGGATTTGCCATGACGTACAACTATGCGTTCCATGTCGCTTGTCACTCGGATCTTCTTTGCGGAGTGTGTGTGACCAAGGTTCTCCGTTGTTGAAGACGATGTGAGCTGCTCTGTACTTGCGACCGGAGTACTAGGCTCGCTGCCCGGTGGGCGCACCGATCGAGGCGAGGTTTGACTGGGTGGGTGCTTGGCACTATTTGTTCGGTCGTTGACTTGTCCGGTGATCTCAAGTCCGCTACCCTGTGCCTCAGCTGGACGATCAAAGGTGTCTTCTAAGGTGCTGGGATCCTCATGCGCCATATTATCGGTTGGATCTTCCTCTTGAAAAGGCGAATCTGTGGGTAGGCTACGAAGTGCTGAAGACCTGAAGGGCACAATCGGGGTCGAGAACGATGAGGTCACGTTCCCGAGATCAACGTCCTCGTTGACAAGTAGTTCGTCCCTGAATTGTAGAGTCTTTCCAACCCCAGGAGTTGTCCAGAACGAGTCTTCCTTCGGATCCGACGCCGCTGTGTTGGGGGCCTCGGGGGGATTTGGTGCGACGGGAACGGAAAGGTTGTTTTGTAGCGCCACTTTCTGCGACGACCCGTCACTAAGGAACAATGACGGAACAGATCAGTGAACGCACCCGCTTCCCAAGTTGACTAATTCGTGCCTGGATGTCTTGTATCCTCCTCTCTTCCTTGGCTACCAGGGATTTGGGTGATTGAGATTGGGACATATGCTCTGATGCTTCCATCTTTATCAAGCTGTCAATCCAATTCATCCGCAGAGGAGGCGCGCGAGCTTACATTTTTGAGAGTGTTGGAAAGTGAATGGATCTCCTCGCGTAGTTGGCGCAAGTGTTCTAGCATGGCCACCACCTGTGATCGGACGCGCAGCATGGGACGTATCCCCGAACTGGTTACAAATGGTGTTCGAGTTGGAAGTAGATAGGTGGGATGTGCTCTCACTAGCGATCGATGTATTTCAACGCGGCTTCCGCAAATACTTCTGGTTCTGGCTCTTTGCGTTGAACGAGCACGTCTCTTCGCGTAGCCGAGGAGTGCTTCCGTAGAGGAGTTGCGCTGACAACTTCGACGCGTGTAATTTCTGGAGGGGCCCCAGATTGGGTGTTTATGCGTGGTTGTTGTCGTAGTGGCGGTACTAGTGTGAAGAGGCCGAGCTCGGATGGGTCAATGTCGCGAATGAGATCCCCAAGAGGAGTGGAAAGAACGGATTTTGTGAAAGGACTCGAGGGATTGTGTTGGGTTATGGTAGAGGCTGATGCCTTTACGGATTTCATTGTGGTTGTCAAACGGTCGATATGGTCTGTTATGGAAGGCATCGTTGTTCTAAGTCGTGTCGTCGTACGCGTTAGCCGTTCCGTTATCAGTCGGACCTCGTGAGAAAAGCTTGTGGCGTCCGTCCGGGGACCTTGACCGAGACTACAGCTTTGCTTTGCAGTCGTTCGCCCTTTAATCTCATCAACAACGCGCGTACACATTCGAATTTCCAAGGATCAAGCCCTCCGACGCACGTTCCCGTCCCCGCTTGGTCCTAACTTCCCCAATGCCCATACAGACCACCGCGCCAAGTCGCCCCGCAACTCCCGGACGCGGCGGCGTTTGGGAACCACTTCCCTCAATCATTTATGGATACGCCGTACATCCTTTGTCCCCTTCCCATCGTGATACCCGCATATCCAGCCGCCCACGGCTTTCCAACGTTACGCAAGCGTCTACGGCAAGTTCTTTTATACACCGCGACGTGGTGGCTTTAGAGGTCGGCGACGAGGTTTACGCTTTTGAGAAGTATACTCCGAGGGGAAAGGAGACGGAGGGTGTGTGGTACAGAGGGTGTGTCATCACGTTTATCTTTGCAAAAGTCTTGGTCTGATCACCATCTAGCTATGTTGTCTGTACCACTCGGCGTCCCCCCGTAGCTTGGAATGGGACCTCTGACCCATCATCATCCCGCGGACCAAGGCTCGAAGAACCTCAGCAAGTTTTCATCGGCATATTCCCTGGCTCACACATCTTCATTCGGGAGGAATTGCCTGATGCTGAGGGTAGTCTAGCCGACGTCGCAGCTGCATTCCAGAACGACTCTCGTCTCACTGTCGCAGACGCACCCAAATCCAAGCCTCCTGCTTCCCGGGAGATGGAGGAAGAAGACCGTAAATCGTTCAGGCTTGGCCCTCCCCCTGAGCAGGCAAACTCGTCTCGGGCGGGTCTTCCTGTTTACCCCGCGAGCATTCGCTCCTTATCACCGACAGGATCGCAAAATATAAAGCCATTGCCCCCTCGACCGTCTTTAAAGTCCAACGACGAAACTGCTTCAGGTGCAGCACAACCCATCGTTGATGAGATAGCTTCGGCGCTACGTGAATGGCACATGTTGATGTTCCAGTATCTCGCTCGCAGGGATTATCAACTTTTCCGGACGGTGCGCGAGCACATCGAGGCGTTGCATCTGGGCCGCCGCCAGCTACTCACACACACTCTGAGCGATGAGGAGACGACCAACCTTAGACGCGACTGTGTCGCCCGTCTGGTTAATGGCAACATTGTGCAGAACCTAGACGTCATCGTCCGACATCCCAATGGTGGCGGGCTGGTGACTGTGGACGTCGAGGGGGACATCGACACTCGCAATTGGATGAGCGCGGTGCGCATGTACGCCTTACAGGCATCGCTCGCCTATGCAGAGGCCTCTGGTGACGTCGCAAAGCTGAGGTCTCGTCAGAGTCTCGACATGTTCTACTCCACCTCACCACTGCCTACTCCTGCCCATTCAGCATTCCCAGAATACAATCGCTCGAAGACTTCCTCACTCGCTTCCTCCCCCCACAAACACTCGGGAGCATCGACGCCCAAGTTCTTTCATGTCTTCCTCGAGCTGCGTGCTTTTGTGGCCTCGGCCTGTGCCCCAGGTGAAACGGCCGAACTCTACTTTTCGCTATACAATAAAAGCGATGCCCGATTCGTGACGGAGGATTTCTGCGTCATTTTGAACCACAACGGCGTGCTTGCGCGCGACCCGCCTGCGCGGATACGCACGCTTTTCACCGACTTGGCGCAGTCCGATATTCAAGGCACGATCTTCCTCGTGTGCAGAATCGTCCGAAATGGCTCAGTCAAAATTGGCGCTAACCCTAGCAGTGGCATCCCTCAGGACCATCGTGGGTCCCCCTCCACGGGGTGGAGTTCGTCGCCAACGGATGTCTCCTCCAGTGGGAATTCATCCACTCTTGTTTTTTCCATGTCGGATGGGGGCACGACATTCCGCAGACCCTTCGGGTGTGCCGTTTTGGAGCTGTCCCAGTTGACAAAAGTCGCTACTGATCCAGCTGAAGTCTCTTCTACGAAGGAACATACTATGCCTATCTTTACACCAGTAAACGAGGCCACCTTCTCGATGCTGCATCAGGACATAATTAACGGCAATAATAAAGAATTCGAGAAGTCACCAAGGTATGCCTTTTCCATCAAATCGGCTGCCTCTTCGGAACGTTAACCTTGGCAGAGCGGAAATGATTGCCATATCCATCAAGATATTCCATGGCAATGCACGGACCATAGTGAAAGAAAATACGTCCTTACTCCTTGATGCGCCCCTCACGCTACGCCTTGGATTCCCCGACGTAGTGTTCCCTGGCGAAGACCGTAACGAGCTCTACATCAAGCTGTGGAGTGGTGATTTCCCATCCGTTCACAATAACTCTGCACGTCGTAGCGTGAGCCCGTTCGTGCGCGGCTCGGGGACTTTCACTACCAGCAACATTCAGGTCACCGTCGAAGTCCGAGACGCCCTCGGGAAGACTGTAGAGAATGTCCTTTCACAAGGTACTGGCGAACCAAACGTTTCCCAATTCCACTCGCTTGTTTTCCTCCGGAATAGCCAGCCAACGTTCGGCGAGCTAATTAAACTGGTATTGCCCTGGAAAGAGCTACCACAATGGCACTTCTTCTTCACCTTCAGATACCGCAGTTCAAGAGACAAGGTAGCGAAGACCCACAATGGCGATGCAGCCGACAAGCCGTTCGCATTCGCATTCCTACCACTATTCCCTGATGGCCGTGCCCTCCTCGAAGACGGAAGTCACCAACTGCTATTATATCGAGCAGAGCGATTGAATCAGATCACCCCGGACGTGTATCTTGGAGCGATACCATGGTTACTGAATGGCCAGCGCCAAGAACAGCTCAATGTCCCTGCCGAGCTTCAACGAACAGCCCCCCTAATGCGGGACCTCCTGGTAATCCGATCCTCCCTATGCTCAACTCGGCATACACAGAATCCCGTCCTATCGGATTTGCTCAACTGGACCCAAATCCAGGAGAAGGAAGCGCTTCAGGCTGTCCTCGTCAAGTTCACTTTTGTTGGAGAAGTTGAAATCGTGAAGTTTTTGCGGGACATCTTTGACTCCTTATTTGCTATCCTCGCATCCTCAATGAATCAAGCTGGTGACATGGACCATCTTGTATTCAATGCGCTGGTAACGGTCCTCGGCATAGTGCAAGACAGGCGGTTCAGCAACTTCCAACCCGTGCTGGATATCTATATTCAACAACACTTCAACTACGCTTCGGCGTCTTCGCATATCATTCACTCCATGAATAAGATGCTGGCAGATCCAACGGGAACCAATACCGCCTCTCCTCTACGCGCTGCGCTCAAGGTGTGGCATTATATCTTCAAATTCATCGTGAAATCTCGGGCGCTGCAGAAAGCGAAGGAGGCTGGAGTGGGCGGTGGTGCGACGGCCGAGCACCTGGAGTCAACATTTAGGCGCGATCTGCGATCTCACCTGTCCGAGGTCAACAAAATGATGACGACTACGGATCCGCCTTCTATCATCGGCACTCAAACCATCGCCCTTCAGCGCTTCACTTCTATCCTCCCGGAACTGGCGCAGATATTTTCAACGGTCGAGGTCGTCTCCATCGCGAGAGCGTTCGCAGAGACTGTGACCTCAGCCAAGGGAAAGCTAGCTGTGTGGAAGCTCGTCATGTTTCTCCAGCTCGTGAAAGGCTTCCTATTCGATCACACACAATCTCGCTCTTTGTTAGTGGAAGCCGTCGTCATGTGGATCAAGCCTCACTTTGGGCGCTTCGAGGAATATACCCAAACGCAACCAGGTGACGACGAAAGTGCGGTTGATGCCGCTCGAGTGTCGTGGCTGGAAAGCATCCGACTTTGCGTCACTATCGTCGCTCTCATGCTGGATAAGCTCCAACAGAAGCTAGTCGATCCCGATGTCCTCACAGAACGCAATGGACTCCGTAAAGAGCAGGACAATGTTGACTATTTGCTTTCTTTGTTGCCAAGGCGAGTCTCTTTTTCTTTTTCGATTACATTCATCTCAACCTTTTGCGTAGACTTTTGGAGTCGTATCGTGAGCTTCAAAACGCTGCCAATGTGTACGCTGTCGAGCGGAAAAGGACGCTCAGCACCTCTCCCTCGACAACCCTTGTGACATTCCCGGAATCGTATCCATTCTCCTTGATCGCACAATTGCCCCGAGTACCAAAAGGCTTCAACGGCGTTTACCAAGCTGAGGGCCAAGTCCTATTCAGCCCGGCACAGGGAGAAACCGCCATCGTACTGCTGGTCATCATACTGTCCTCTCCCAAAAAGTATCTCTTGGGCTTCTTCGAGGGTGTCTTCGAGATCGAGGGTCGTGACAAATTTGCCGCGCTTCTCCTGCAGGTATTCAGAGTTGCGACATCCATTTTGGACAACGATGCTTGGCCAGCGAACTGGCTGAACGTGAACATCATGGCACATAAAGTTCTAATCAAAATGATGGACGCTGTCGCGGTCCTGCTTGACAAGCGTTTCATACCTGGCGATGATGCGACCTTCCGATTCAACACAGAATTATGGCGGGAGGCGTTCCAAGTGCTACTGAAGCTCCTTTCCTCAGATCAACTGGTCATCGAGGAATTTAGTCCTCAGGTTGTATCATTTACGTCCTATCTGTACTGTTTGGTATTGACAACCTTACTTAGCGGCGTCGAGCAGTGTGGAGAATGGCAGGTGATATTCGGGGAGAAGGGGCAGCCATACTTCAGCAACTGTGGGATGCTCTTGGGTGGCCCGAAGACGTGTCTGATCTAGCCGGAGTTGTCACAAGATACGGGGTAGGGGCTTTCATCGGTCGACTCTCTCGCATCGCCACTCACCTCCTTTGAAGGGATACCAGACATCTTTGAGCGCGCTCGTCAGCCATGTCGTCAATCTCTGCGTCAGCCATCATGACTTGCTTCGAAGTACTGCTGTGCAGATCCTTTACAGCATGATCGTGTCACAGTACCAAGAACACCAACACTTTGACGATATCGAGCACGAGTTGATCAGCAAATTAGACTCACTGTTCATGTCTGATAGCAAGGCGGACGACCTCTCAAGGGCCTTCTTCATCAGTCAGCTGCGCCACCTATTCGAATCATCGAGGGTGGAAGAGCAGCTGCGCGAAAGGGTCTCAAATTTCCTAGATTCCGTTGACCTTTTCCTCGAGATGCTTCTGAGCGTGCGGGCACTCCCCGAAGGAGAAGAGTTTTCTGATGACCGCGTCATTGCTACGGTACGTTGACTTCCGACTCGGTCGGCTTCGGTCCATCCTCACCCCTCCCAGCTTCGCCTCATGAATTTCATCCGCCGTATTGGTCGCAACGAGATCTATATCAAATATGTGCATCAACTTGTCAATGTGGGTGCCACCGCCCCCCCTTCCGCGCTCGTCAGCCCTTATATGGTTCCATTCATAGATGCACTTGCAATCTCAAAACTACGTCGAGGCTGCTCTAACGTTAAAATTGCACGCGGACCTTTACGAATGGGATTTGAACTCGTTCGTCGAGCCCATGGATGACCTCATGCTTCCACAGCAGTCCCAGTTTCAGCGAAAGGAGACCCTGCACCTGCTTATATTGGATTGCCTGGGCAAAGGAAAGGCATGGGAGAGTGCAATCGAAATTTGCAAAGAGCTGGCTTATCAGCACTCCGAAGTCACATTCAACTAGTAGGGAGCATATATTTTGACCTCTATTGTCGCTGACATCTGTATTCAAATAGTGGGCGTTTGGCGGAGATCATGCGGCATCAGGCTGCGTTACTAGAACATATCATCGGTTCTCAGCGCTACTACCCTGACTACTTCCGTGTGGCGTTCTATGGCAACTTCCCTGTGGCCATTCGCAACAAACAATTCATCGTATGTTTTGAGTTTTGAGATACATCGCCATAGTTCCTTGTTCTGATCATACTCATTAGTATCGCGGTTACGAGTGGGAGAAGTTCGGAGCCTTTTGTGAACGCATGCTCGGTAAGCATACGGGCGCGCAGCTATTGAGAATTCCTGGAGATCCGCCAGTCGATATACGCTTTGGAAACGATGAATATATCCAATGTAGCACCGTCACTTCGGAACCCAACCGTGACTTGCCAATATTCACCAATCCCGACGTCTCTCTGGCCGTCCGCACGTACTATGAACACTGGTTAGTTGCGACAAATCTACGGAACATACTTATATGTTGACGGGACCTTTTCAGTGCCATCAATTACTTCAGTTCCTCTCGACCTGTGACAAAGGTCGACAGGGACGGCAATGAAGAAACCTGGGTGGAAAAGACATACTACACTACCGAAGAGTCCTTCCCTGCTGTGCTGAGGCGATCAGAGGTCGTAGCAGTTGAAGTCCTCGAGATATCTCCGGTTGAGAATGCCCTTCTCGAGGTGGAACAGAAGAACAAGGAGCTGAACGCACTCTACACGAAATACTCTACTCTGGCCAAAGCAGCCCAAGTTGTCTCGACGAACCCCCTGTCGATGGCCCTAAACAACGTAGTTGACGCCCCCGCGGGTGGTGGCGTAGCAAGTTATCGCGCATCGTTTTTGACGCCCGACTATGTCACAAGTCACCCCGAGCGAAGCGAGTTTGTCAACAAGCTGCGTGCTGCAGTTGACGAGCAGGTTCGTGATTGATTAACGTTATTCCACTGACCTGACAAGTTCACGCTTGGATGATCACCAGGTCCGAATCATCGACACGTGTCTGCGACTCCATGGTCAACTGTGTCCACAAGAAATGCTGACATTTCACGAGACGCTCGAGGGGTTTTTCCATAAAAATTTCGGGGAAGAGATCCGGCGCTTGTCCTTTGACGCTCCCACAGAACGAGGGATAGCCACGTCCCTACGCCCCCCCGATGCTTCTTCATATGCTTCATCTCTAACAGACGCCACCTCGATCGTTCCGTCAAACGCCTCTGCTTCTCGCGCACCTTTTGCCATTCCTCCCCTTCACTTACCAGGGCCAAACTTAACGCCCCCTCAATCGCCCGCCACCTCGTTTACAGGCTCCGCGATACAGCCCACACGATTACAGAAGCACATGGCACATCTCGCGCGACATGGCATAACCGCAGTCTCATCTGGCCCCGGCGAAGGCGCCGATGGCGGCATGCATCGGAGCGACTCGCTCTCCGTGGGCTCCCATCAGGGCTCCTTCGTGAACGTCACCGGGACAGCCGGGCCCTCAGCTACGAACAGCGGCGCGTCCCTTACGGGGAGTAAAAGTGGGTCTCTCAAGGGTCGTTTCTCACGGTTGGGAAGCCTCAGCTTTGGACGGCGAGATGGAATCGCATCATGATCACTTGTCCCGTGTCCGGTCGGGACCCAAAACAGACGCCTTTTTAGCTTGCGGGTATTCTCGTTTATCATCATCTCACCAGGAAATTTACATGTACCGATCAGTTGACTAGTTAGTTTTTTTTTTTTTTTTTTCCAGATGGTTGGTATGTATCTTGGATTATTAATACCCTCTTACTGCTTTCAATTGCCTGCTTGAAACTACGCACTGCGTAGATTGATATTTGACATAAAAAACACGTCGAGGGGAAACGTTACAGACATACAACCCGCAAGGTAATGAGTGGGGTGCTAATCATACATATTCGTTGAGGGCCCGTGAAAACCAAACTATGCTATACCTGGAAATTGGAAAGGAATCAGGCGATCAGATGAACCGAGATGCTATTCACGTGTTAACGCTGTTGCTTACTTGGTGTTTGTAAATTCAGCGAGTCAAAATGGTGGAAGGACTCGTAGTGGGGTAGCGCTTGGCCGTTGCGACTGACTTCCGTGTCTGGAATCATGTGGATCCGGGGACTCGAAGGCGGCATGTCTCCACATACATCATGATAAGGAGTCGCCAGCATTTGGGAGTGTAGCCAAGATGGATTGACGTGCGTAGCTAGTATGGCTTCGGACTGCATCAAAGCGTCCGGTGCATGGGCGTCGTCGAATGGCGTAAGGTTCATAAGGGCATCCGGTTCGGACGCCGGGCGTTGTAGGGTGATATGGAACTTATCCATGGATGACCTAGGTCTCGTAGGAGGGCAAGGGGACACCCTTTTGGTCCCAAACCAGGACTGCGATGATATCAGGGCGCAAAAAGTCCCGACCGAGATCAGGCCGAAAGCGTTTACAAGGAGCGACGCAGAATCGACGCACGTATTTTTCCATGACTTTATTGAGGCCGGCCACGAGAGAATTCCACTTGAAGACCTTGACGGCCTTCTCGATCGTGCGCGGCTTGGGCATGGGGAAATCCATGAGCATCTGGAATAATTGAGGTTTCACCATTCTGGAAACGGTGGTGGGGCGTAAAAATTCGAGGTTGCGTCGGATGCGACCCTTCTCCTGGTCGGACAGCTTGTTCTGGGAGATGTATCCGATGAGCTGCATCACGTCCACAGAGGTGCACCACGTGTCGCGAGAATCCTGGCGGTATATGCAAGAAATGACGAAAAATCCTTCTTCGTAGTCCTCTTGTCGAATGGGGTAAAAGAATAGGCGTAGCGTGTTCCCCTCCTCCTTGCGAACGAACCTCACCAGTCTTCGACGGAGAGCGATCTCTTCATCGGATAAGTTCTTGCCGAGACTTCTCAGATCGCCTTCGAGTTTGAGCGAGACCCGGTCGGTGTCAATGCCCCCTCTACATTCATATCTGCGCATAATTCGCTTCCACGCTAGAGTCGGCTTAATCTCTTCGGCTTCATCGAGAGCGGAGGAAGTCCTACTCTGCGTCATTTGTTGAAGTGGGACGGGTTGGGGGGTAGGTGGCCGCGCAACATGCAGAAAAGGACTGCCCTCGCGGAGGGGGGCGCCGAGGGCTTCAGGGTGTAAGGGGATTGATGGTAAAGGACCTGCCAAAAACCTTTTAGAAGGACGATGCTCAAACAAAAAGGGAAAAAAATAAATCGGTGTGCTTGCCATATTCCCGGTAAGTGAAAAAACCGAAGACCACAGAGTCGAGGACGACGTTGCGTCTGACGATCGCTTCGATGGAGATCCCGACGGTGTGCGTTGACGAGTATTTTTGAGACGCAAATTCTGGAACTGTACCCGTGCATCTCCACAAATTTGAAACTTCAGAGCCCCCTATGTTTTTTATCACCGTAGGGATGGGCTTGGAACCGACGACAATGCGGATGTGAACGTCGTGGCACCAACTGGTATGGTTGAACAAAGTGTCGATGGTGACCGTGGTTCCACCACGGCCCATGAAGGGAGAATAATTGAGGACGTAAAACATGTCCCGCCGAGATACTGCGATGAACGAGACCGATGGTATTTGCGGGGTGGAAGGCGTGGTATCCATTTCGAGCCCTTTCTCAAGCATTCACCAAAGAAAAAAAAACAACTCTAACAGGCCTAAAAAATGTTCGCGATAATAAGAAACGTGGGTGACGCAAAATACTCACCTTCAAGATGCAGGGTAATTGGAATTCGTACCGGGGAGGCAGGTTGTGTGGGCACAGGAATGACGACTGGGCCAAGGAAATGGGTCTGGTGGAGTAATGAAACCACCAGTGTCTCGCTTGACAGGAACAATGAAGTGAGAGGGAGGGAAAAGACGTGAGATTTACGGGGGTCCAATGGCTTTAATCAATGGAGCGGGAGCAAAGCCAGAGGTTGAAGGTCTAAAATCTCCTCAAATGGATCTCGAGGTGAATATTATTTGCATGCCTAAGGCGCGGTCACGACCTAAATCCCGCCGTTCCGAGTGATCAGGTGCCCTCCTGTTCACGCTTTCACTTGTCTGTGGAGGAAGCTGTGCATATTCACCATGAAGGGCATCCTGTACTCAGGTGCATTGAACATAAGTAGGCACAGGCATTTCGCGTAGTATAACCTAAGAAGCTTGCTTGCTGAACCTTCGGTTAGCCAACTTAACAGGCCTGGTTGAGCGAGGGCGAACCTACCCAAAATCATCACTCGGTGTGAAGAAGAACAACAACGACGCATCCGGGGCCAAATGCGTGGGTCTCATCAACCTAATTCGGTTTAGCCTTACGCCCAAATTGGCTGAAGGCATCCCGGCAGCAAGATTCAATCCTCAGATCATGAACAGAAGACGACAAAATGTCGATCTCGATTGGGGCTATATCTCTCAGCTTCGGCCCACAACAGATCGGACTTTGAGCCAGGTACCTATATCAGAAGGAACAATATCGTTGAAGAGGGGGATGTGAAAAAAAAAACAATAATCATAAAGAGGGTGGGACCCTGACCAGTTTTCTGGTCAATAGAGAGGAGAGAGGATTAACCTTCCCAGCGGCTGATCAAAACCTCCCTTCAGGCCCGGCGACGCCCCAAGACGTCGACCGCGCCCAAGTGTCGACCACGTACACAACAAGCTCCGGCCAAAGGAAGAGCCGGGAAGACGGTGCCAAAACAAAAAGGGTTGGCTTGGTCGTCGGCAGCAACCGTCAAGTGACTCAGCCCTCTCCTAATTTAATTTTGAACACAAGTGCCGTGTTGCGGTTCCCAAGTCCCATCTTCTTGCCTTACGCGGGCGACAGGGGGCAAGTATCCCTCGGCTGAAAGGAAGCGACTGCAAAGAGGGCATTTCTCCAGGAAAAGGCTCTCGTACGCCACCAACATGTCCTGTTCCAATGCCCCCCCCCCATTTTAGCAGATCAGAAGTTGCATCCAAAAATAGAAATGAGTCGGCGACGATCGAAAATGGGTATCGTGATGCTCACAATGAAGCTTTGTAGGGGCACCCGGGGTGACGATTGTAAGATGCGTACGACCCATTGTGATAGCTTCTGAAAGACGATGAATTCGGACTGCGAATGGGGAGGTTTCTGGTTCGTGGTCGTCGTCAGCGAATAGGTAGCAAACCCTATATCACCCAGCGGCACTCGCCTTCTCCCTCGACCCAAACACAGTGAGGCTTTCCACCATCAGCACCGGCGTCTCGGACTCGGACACGACATGATCGATGCCCTCTTCGTGCCCGAGGGTGATGAACGCCCTGAGCACGTTAGGGATGAGAAACCTGAGTACCACGGGGACGGCGTCGTTCCGCGATTCGTGCCCCGGCGCCAAGTAGATGTGCAGCAGCATCTTCTTCGCGTGGGTAGAGTTGAACTCCCGGATGTATGACGGCAGGTCTCTGAGCGTGAGGGGCAGCGCACCCGCGGGAAGCGGGGGGAAAGGACTCGCGACCTTCTGCTGTAAGGGCAGGAATGGCCTCGGGGATTCGGGGGTGGTAGAGCGGCTGCATCACGAAAAAAAAAACCCGGAATAACCGAGAACCGAGAATCAAATCAGTTCCGCGTTAAACCCCCCAGAGCGAATACCCACCACTGGGCAGAGAAAGGCCAAGCAGTGGGGGGGGGGGTAAAATGGAAAAGCCTGGGGGGCGGGACGCACCGTCTTTTCTGGCTCTCCCTTTCGCGAGCATCCTTAATCTCGGACCCATCCCGCCGCTCGCTCTCCGCCGCAGCCCGCAACGCGTCCTGTACCTTCCCCTCGATCGCCGCCGCATGCAGCGTCCGGAGGTCCTCCGCGGACTTCCCAAAGATGTCCTTGAGCGAGAGCGTCTGGAGGACTTGGCTCGTCCCGAGGACCACCTCCGAACGCAGGACCCCGCTAGGCAATTGTCGCACTGTCTGCAAACGCTTGGAGAGGTCTGCCAGCAGGTCTATCTGTGATTGTACATCTGAGACGGCCGATTGTCGACCCTCGGTGGCGGGGCCCGGCTTATCTGCCTCTGAGTCATTCTCTACGGTGGTGGCCATGGGAAAGCGTGTATGAGTAGAGTAAGAGGAGCGTGATCCAACTCACGAGCACGGGCAGCGGGTTAGATTGGAGGACAACTCGGGCGCCAAACCTCGGAACAGGCGCCCGCGGTCAACAAAGAAAGCTTGACATAATCTAGGCGAGACAAGACTGGTCTAACTCATGTGGATAGATGATGGGAATATTATTTGGTGTGCTGCTAACCTAACATGAATATCCGTTTGCGATGACGAATCTCGCACAAATTTGTTTCTCCCAGGTAGGAGATAAAAGTTCTATGCGTGATATACTAGTGAACAGGTGCAATGATAACTAGCGATGATATGGCTGCAAGGAATGAGGGAGAGGGCTGCGTAGGGCAGGAAGTCGTCATCAAGAACTCTGCTATAATGAGAGAGCAAAGTGAAGTCTGTGAAGCATGAAATACGAATGATGTGCGTATTATGATCTGCGGTTGGCGTACGCGGGAGATGCAGGTGCAGATAATTAAAAAAGGTCAGAGGGTATAACTGTCCATTGCAAGATAAAATGACCAAACTTTTCACTAAAATCACATTTACAAGCTGACCTGCCAGCTTGTGCCTAGAACTTCGTCCCGGGATCCAACGGACCTAGAGGCCCATAGTCGTGCCGTGGCCCGCCGCCACTCCGCCGTTTCACATGAGTCTTCCAATCCTGCCCATGCCCAACCGCAGAACTTGCCCCCTGTATTGATTGTGGTGAGATTGAAGTGTTCGAATGAGACGTAGGTTGTCCCACTGGAGAGTAACTGGGACCACCCATAGACCGCCCACCAGGCAGTTGTAACCGTGGCGACAGTGGATCCGACCGTAACTGTGCGGAGTGTAGATTGTCACTGGACGCGTTTGGTGATGGGTCCCAGCCAGATTCGAGCATGGCCTCAAGGTCTCGCTCGTCGATAGTTCTTGCACTCTCGAGCGTATGTTGCGGAATGGGGAGTAGAGCTGGTGGAGGCGGTGGATATTGTGTATTGTTTTCGTTATATTCACCGATTTGCGGGCCCCAGTGATCTTCTGAGGATGTCACCGAAACTGTATCCGATCCATCGTACGAGCTTTGGACGTCGCCGCGGACGTTCAGATATTCCTGGTCGCCAACGATGTATCCTGATGGGTGTGCGCGTTCGAATTCACGACGCCGTCGCTCATCCCGTTTTATCTTGCGAAGACGCGACCGTTCCCAGTCCTCCCAGCGCCGTAGAGGAACGGAGTTCGCAGTAAAGTGGCCTTTACCCTCACCATGTCCTTCTCCTTTACTTTCGCCTTCTACCTTTCTGTTCATTTCGTCAGCATACATGACATGACAGTGTACTTTCGTGTTCATACCTCGTCTCCCCCCAGGAGAAGTCGTCGAAGTGCCAAAAGGCATATACCGGGAGGATGAAATTCCATATGGGCAAAGCGGCGAGATATATGAACATCCAGAAGATATAGACAACTTTGCCAGTCGTGATGAGGATAAGAACAGCCGGTAAACCAAGAACGCCAATGAGCAACACGATAGGAATGGCCTCTGGAAATGACTTGGGCGGTGCTAAGGCCACGCCAACGATGAGGAGATACGTGAGCGCGATAGCAACAGGCAAAACAACCGTGCCGAGTAGATCCATGAAAACGACGAATTGCATGCTGAAACAGAAGGTCCCGCAAAGGTTGCGCACAAGTACGAGTTCCATGAGGTTGTGGATCGTGGAGTTGATCCAGCGGCGACGCTGAGAAAGAAGTACAGAAAAGGTATCCGGAACGACAGTGCGGCATTTGGCCTGAGGAAGAAACATCATCTTGCGGTTGGGGAATGTGCGAATGAGACAAGTCGTCAGGAAGCGATCTTCACCAAGGAGCAACAAATTCTTCTGGTGCAGAGTGGTCACTTCGCTTTGGCTATATTCCTTGACGATTTCTGGTTTGATGATCAACGGAACCCAATCATCTCCGGAAGCTTTGCGGGCTTTGAGACGGAACATGGAAAAACACCCGGGTAGACATGAGACACCACCAAAGACGGACTCGAATGCCTTGGCCATATGATGGGATATAAAATACTCGAACACTTGGATGGCGGTGACCCATGATTGCCGTTTGTTAGCAATGCGAGTCTCTCCGCACACTCCCATAATCATTTGATCGTGTTGCATGCAGTTAACAAGCGCCCTGAGAGAATCCGGGAAAACCTTCGTATCCGCATCGACCTTTGATAATAAATGTGACATCAGGGGAGGCTCCGCAGCAAGGTAGTACCAAATTGCTCACCATGAGGCATACTTCGAAGAAATCGGGCGTGACACCCATCAATGTGTGGGTTTTGCGGAAGAGATCGAAATCCAGAGGTGTCATCCTGTCGTTATACGTAACGCGAGAAAAAAAGTTCATGAGAATCAGTTGACTGTCCCGCTTGCCACGATTCCCGGGTTTCTTGTCCGTTGCAGCTTCTCGCTCCGTACCACATTTGACAAGGATGACGGTCGGTGTTCTGCGACCAGCGACGGCTTCATAGAATAAATACAGTGAGTTCCATCAGATCAAGGTAAGGTAGAAAAAATGCGCACTATAATGACCAGCATAGATCATCGCTCTGTTCTCCTGCTTCGATCCTGACCCAACCGCATTGTAGCTCATTGGTGTGGGATTCCCGAATCTCGGATCGGCGTCCAGCAACCCGACACAGATATCTGGAGTGCTCTTCTTCTCACCAGCACCGGTGATCATGCCGTCTGCCACAACGAACAACAACTTCCGTTGATCGCTGTAGGTCGTTTGCGAGATGGAGTCCAATGTAGTCCGAAGTGAGTCTTCTCCTTCCGAGTAGCACGTCACCAAGCACACCACAAATAATTCGGCACCGATTTGAGCCAAACTCATGACTGGCGCGGCGCTATCCCGTGCGGTTGAATTTGTCAAAGTTGCAGAGGACGAGGAATGGAATGACCGCATAGATTTCGGGAACTTGGCGAGCTTCTTCGTACCATCGGGTCCCGCCCAGGGGGCTGTTCCGTTCTTGTTATCGATCGAAATATTGGCACCCTCAGGTAGAACAGCAGGGCTGATTGCGGAGCGGTTGAGAGACGAATCATCGGGGTTGCCAGCAAGGCGCGCGGAAAGGAACCAATTGAATACGCAAGCCATTGCAAAGCGAACCAGGATCAACGACATGACGACTATAAGCCCAGCGTAAAGAACAAGCTCGGAAACGAAGCATCCTGGGGTAATCTTGTCGATGCTTCCCGCCCTATAGCGTTGGATCAAACAGGGAACGGCATCGTGGATGTCGCGTCTATTCATGAAGAGACGTGTTCCGTCACGACCACTGGTGCCAGGTGCCGCAAACAGCGTGCGAAGGGCAAGGTCGACATTATCGCCTGGAATAGGATTGGGGTGTAACTTGAAGTATGGGTTGAGATTGAGGACTTGTCCGTCTAGAACGACGTAATTGGAGAGTGTCGAGACCTGGGTCCAATCATAGCCAACTGGACGAGTAATGTTGTACAGTTGGGCATTCTTGAAGGTGGCGGTGTCGTTGAGTGGTCCGAGGGGGCAAGGAGAGGCCGAATTACAGGGAGGGTCTTGGGCCATACGGTAATTGAGTCCGTTGCAGAGCGGAAAGTCGGTGGCGGAGCGGGTGAACAGGTTTGTGATGTCTTGTCCAGGTAGCTGCTTTGCTAGGGCAAAGAAGTCAACGCTGGAAACAGGGGACTTGGATTGGGAGATGTTGAACATGGAACCGTAGATGCCGAGAGTGCCCGATGTAGTGCCAAGGCTGATAAATCGCTCGGTCTCCAGCGTCTGGGGCGGACAAAGGACTCTTTGCAGGCCCACTGTCGCAAAACCCACGCCAGCGCATAAAATGCAGATAATGAAACATAAGGCCATCTTTTCTCTCCACGCTTGTTGCACAGCCTTATCCTTGAGGCCTCCCAGGGTGCTCAAGAGGACTGAGGGTGCCCAAAAGGTGACCACGCGGCAGAAGATGGGCCATGCGTCGAAACTGAACGAGGATGATTCTGCAACATATGAAGGAGTTGATTGTAGAATGGGATTCGGATTGATGAGGGGTGGGGGTGCGACACCACGTTCTGGACGGGTGAGAGTCTTTGCTCTGCGTACGGTGGCGGAAGGGCCGAGTCTTGGATTTGTGGTAGGGATTGGAATGTCGTCACGGTGGTAGTGCACGGCCATGATGAAGGAAAGGAGGGGGAGGGGGAGAAAGAGAGAAGGGAGGCCAATCAAGGCGAATGTAAAAGAAAGGATGAGTTTGACCCGACAAGGCTCGAGACGAGACGACGACAGCAACAGCAACAGCAACAGCGCTCCACATGCGCTTATTCCGGGGAATAATATTGTTACGTTAATATTTATCTATAAGGTTACGCGACCATATTTATTTTCCATCACCACTTATTTGCCGCGGCGGAGATAATCGACGTATCCAACCAGGAATTTTACTTGTTCGTAAGTTTCAATCGCCTTCAAGCTTCGCCGTCGCCGAACAATATCGATCGCCTTTTCCACTTGTTCAAGCGTGTCTCGCCGCACCCGCCCTTCGTCTGCGGGCTCCACATCATCACTCGTAGGTACCCACCCGCACAATCCCAGTTTAAGCATCCAACAACAAGCCACCAATCCAGCACGCCCAACACCTCCGCGGCAGTGCGCGAGAACAGGAACCCCAGCCAGGGTATAGACGGAAATAAGTCGGTTAAGATGAACGTCGAACAGTTCTATTGAAGCGGGAGCTAGACCTTCCGGAATAGGAATTCTACCAGATGCGATAACTCAGAAAGAAGCTCAACCTTCGATTCATGTCAAGCCCACACACCTGAGAATGTCGAGCCCCAATTCCCGTGCTGCTTGAGAATATTCTGACCACGGCGCACCGAGAAATTTTAGCTCCTCATCATCAAGACAGCTGTATGGCTATTAGCCACAATATCACAGGAAGTATATATCAATGTCATCGTACCAGACGATGCATCCAACACCCAGTGCTTTGATTCTCCGTAGGTCCTGCTTCAGTTCGCGACAGATTGCGCCTCGACCACGTACAGGTCCCGTAAGGCGTACTTTGGTAGTAGTTTGTTAGTGAAAACCTACAAATGCAGCAGTCGCTGGGCGCCACACCTTTTTTACCTGGACAGGATGATAAAAAGAAATTGCCGAGAGCAGGACACGGAGGTTCGGATGAACTAGTGGCAGAAGTAGGAATCGACACTAGCCGTGAGCTGAGATGGGTGATCCTCGGACGACGCGCGATCCCTTGAACGGGGACAAGCGGTGAACTGAGAAATGGAGTACAAGCAGGTTTAGTGATATGACAAAGGCACATTAATCATACTCACGCCGCATGCAAGCGTTTGTTCCGGCGGTACTGAGCCACATGCGCCGAGTTTGCGGAAGCTCCTTGCGAGGGCGTAAATGGAACAGAATATGTACGCTCGTGCCGCGCTTGCAGACCGGTGCCGGAGGATCTTTCAACATCCAGCTCAAAATGAGAAGTGCTGAATATTTCGCCTATGAGGTCTATATTGCCGATTGTTAATGGGGGCAAACGTGGTGGCGCGGTCTCTTTCGGAGTCGGAGCAAGCGGTTCGGCGGGTTGACGAATGCTAGTCGCAAGAGCAGATTGGAGAGCACTCTTCATAGAGACACGGCTCCATATTTGCAGGTGTGTTCTGGATGGTGCAGCAGAATGTGGCAAAGGAGCTATGCTGATGGGACGCATGGTGTGTGCAGGCTGATCGGATGAGGCAGGTGGCGGTACAACAGAGGGTTGGGTAAGTATTGGATTCGGGAGGGAAGCAAGTCGATGCAAAGAGAAAGCAGGGTGAATGTTGAAAATGGTTGGTGATGAGGAGTCAGCTAAAGAAATGTGCAAAGAGACTGAAGACAAAAGTTCATCGGGTATAATAGCAGAAACACTGAACGGAATTGAGCGAGGCAAGCAGACGAGGAAGGAAGGAGGCAAACACACCTAATTGGATGGGTATCAGACGTCCTGGGGAGAGGAATTTCTCCACTCAACCACGCAAGGGGTATCAGCGGTGTATCAATGGCGAACTGCAGTTCATGTTGTAGATTGGGCAACGCTTGAGTGAACGTAACGGGGTGTGAAGAATTTGGTTCTGGTATGAGTTCAGGTGGAGCCACATCAGAATCCGCCT
>Ga0307510_10000697_pt1 | contig 34435 bp, 33 predicted proteins | sample 12_EM_MG_FD_207224 | JGI IMG/M metagenome (GOLD analysis project Ga0307510, IMG submission 207224) | Populus trichocarpa ectomycorrhiza microbial communities from riparian zone in the Pacific Northwest, United States - 12_EM | ecosystem: Host-associated > Plants > Roots > Unclassified | place... | reverse complement strand
CGCCGGCGCGTGGGTCGCGACCGACATGGCCGGCGGATCGACGAACATCGGTCGTAGTTTCCTGGCCAATGTCAGGGCGAAGCTGGGGTTGACGGATTGACCGGGTTTCCCCTCGCCCCTCGCAGAGGGGAGAGGGTTGCGCAGACTTGGTTCGCGTTCTTCACGCGGACCTAGTCGGAGCTGGGAGAGGGGTGGGCGGCGCGCTTGCGCCGCGCGGTCCTTTGGACCGCTCAACCCCTCTCCCAACCTCCGCTAGGCAGCAAGCTGCCAAGCTGCGGTATCCCTCTCCCCTTCCAGGGGCGAGGGCGAAACTATTTCAGCCTTAGTACCGCCGTCGGCGCGTCCTTGGTCAGCGGGGTCGCCTTCCAGCTGATCGTCTTGCGCCCCGCCGTACCGGCGGTCGCGCCTTCCTCGTTGTTCTGGCTGACGATCTCGGCGTCGGTGTCGAGCGTGAACACGCCGTCGAGCTTGCTGGTCTGCTGGCCCGCGCCGGGGACGCTTTTGGTGTTGTCGTCGGCGGCAAAACCCGGCGCCTTGACCCGCACCGTGCCATTGGCCCGCAGCTCGACCACGACGAACGGGAACACCGCCTCTGCATCGAGATTATAGGGGAAGACGAAGGCGTGATCGAGCGTGCCCGACACGGAGTAATCGATCTGGAACTTGCCGTCGCCGACATAGGTCACCTTGCGATAGCCCGCCTCCTTCGACAGCGCGGCGGCGATTTCGCGGTTGCGCGCGTCGGTCGCGGCCTTTTTCTTGGCCGGGTCGGGCTTGTCCTCGCTCTGGAAGGCGAGGTGCTGCATCGTCGGGGCGCCGCCATCACTGCTGGCCGGCGTGGCGCTGTCGCTCGGCGTGTCGCCGAGGCCCTTCATGCCGTCGCTCATATCGAGCGCATAGACCTCACCGACATAGCTGAAGGTGAAATGGTGGTCGGCGTCGATCCTCAGCGTCGAGACGAACTTGCCCGGGGCGAGCACACAACTGGCCAGCGCGAGGGGCAGGAAAAGCGCCAACGGTGCCTTGAACATGCGGCCCATAGAATATCCCCCGGCTGTCAGCCCCGTGTCGTCACCGCGTAGAGCGCGATCGCTGCTGCGTTGGACACGTTCAGGCTTTCCATCTTAGGCGAGATGGGCAGGCGCGCAAGCTGATCGCAATGCTCGGCGACATTGTGGCGCAGCCCCTCGCCCTCGGCACCGAGCACGAGCGCGACGCGCGCCTCGCCCATCGTCTGGGCAAGTGTCTGCTGGGTGTCGCCGGCCAGGCCGATGCGCCAGAAGCCGGCCTCGGCAATCTCCTCCAGCGCGCGGGAGAGGTTGATCACACGGACCCAGGGCACCAGTTCGAGCGCGCCGGAGGCCGAGCGCGCGATCGTGCCCGACTCGGGCGGCGAATGGCGGTCCTGGGTAATGATGCCGAGCGCATCGAACGCCGCCGCCGAGCGCAGGATCGCGCCGACATTGTGCGGGTCGGTGACCTGGTCGAGCACGACCAGCGGGCGACGATCATCGGCGCCCTGCTGGAGCAGGTCGCCGAGCCAGATATCGTCGAGCGGATCGACCTCGACGACGAGACCCTGATGGGGGGCGTCACCCGGCACCAGTCGGGCGAGATCGGTGACGTCCGCATAGGTGATCGGGATCACCGGCGGGATGTCGAGCCCGGCCAGCGCCTCACGCGTCGCCCACATCTTGCGCACCACGCGCTCGGGGTTGGCCAGAGCGGCGGTGACGGCGTGGCGACCCCAGAAGCGGGGCCGGCCGCCAAGGGCCTGGGACGGGCGATGTCCTTTGCGGGCCATTATTCGTCCTCGTCACTATAGGCGTAGGGATCGGTCACCACTGGCTGGGTCGGCAGCGGCGGACGGGGCAAAGCATGCTCGGCATTGGCCGCATTGACCAGGAAGGAGGCCAGGATGATCGACGCCTGGCGCATGTCATTGCCCTTCAGATGGTCGAAGGTGTCGATCGAGGTGTGGTGCACCCGGCTGTCATAATCGAGCGGGTCCTGGATGAACTGGAAACCGGGCACGCCGACCGCCTGCATGAAGACATGGTCGGTGCCGCCGGTCTTGCGGATCACGACATTGGTCGCGCCCATCGCGGCGAACGGGGCGAGCCATTCGCGGAAGGTCGGCACCACCGCCTGGTTGTTCTCGACATAGATACCGCGCACCTTGCCCGAGCCATTGTCGAGATTGAAATAGGCGGCGAGATCGCCCCAGCCGGGCCGCGGCGTGATCGGCCAGCGGTTCGACCAGCCCATGTAGCGGGCGAGACCGGTCTGCTTGGCGTCATTGGGGTTGCCGCGCGTGGCGAGGTGGTTCTCGACATAGGCGAGGCTGCCGAGCAGGCCCTGCTCCTCGCCGGCCCAGAGCGCGAAGCGGATCGTGCGCTTCGGACGGATGCCGGTCGCAGCGATGATCCGCGCCGCCTCCATCACCATCGCGCTGCCCGCGCCGTTATCGGCCGCGCCGTCGCCGGCCACCCATGAGTCGAGATGCCCGCCGGCCATGACATAGCCGGCCTTGGGGTCGGTGCCGGGGATCTCGGCGATGATGTCATAGGCGTTGCGGTCGCTGTCGTCATAATGGACGACGGTATCGATCTCTACCGTCGGCGCGGTGCCGGATTTGGTGAGGCGGGCGAGGCGGCGATAATCCTCGGCCGCGATCTCGACGCCGGGCACGGTCGGTGTGTCGCCGACGCCGAACAGATAACCCTCGCCATGGACGAGCTTGCCGTCGGAACGCGATTGCGTGGCATAGGCCAGCGCGCCCTCGCTCTTGAGGAAGGCATCGAGTTTCTTGGCGAAGTCGAGCCGCTTCACGCGGCGGTCGGCGGCGGCGGGGTCATAGGTCGGCTGCTGATATTGGTCGAGCCGACCGAGTTCCTCCGCGCTGTAGCGCTTGAACGCGCCCTCGCCCGGCTCACTGCCGGTGTCGGGCAGGGTGACCATGACGATCTTGCCCTTGAGCTGCCCGCGCCATTTGTCGAAATCGCGTTCGCGCTTGATCGGCGCGACGATGACCGGGGCGGAGATCACGCCGCCGGTCGAGGGCGTCCAGGCGATGGGGATCGCGGTGAGCTGGATCGGGCGCGGCGAGACCATGCGTACGCTGGAACGCTCGATCGACCAGCCGCGGCCGAACTCGAAACCCTCGCGGTGGACGTTGCGCAGGCCCCATTTGCTGAACTGCTCCATCGTCCACGCCTCGGCTTGCCGCATTTGCGGCGAGTTGGTCAGGCGCGGGCCGATCACATCGGCGAGATGCTCGGCGATCGGCATCACCTGGCTGCGGGTGGTGCCCTCATCGATGATGCGGTTGACCTGGTTGCGATCGACCGACTGGCCGAACGCCGGCATGGCGAGCGAAAGCAGGGCGGCGGAAGCGAGAAGCGCACGACGCATGAATGTTCCCCCTGGGGACGGAGTGACGTTGTACCAGCGCTATTCGTGCGGGACCCGCGGCGCAAGGCGTTGACAGCGGGGCGACTGGTCGGCATGGGACCGCCTCGCTTTTTTAGCGGTTCATCTGGACAGGTGGCCGAGTGGTTAAAGGCAGCAGACTGTAAATCTGCCCGTGCAAGCGTACGCTGGTTCGAATCCAGCCCTGTCCACCAACTCTACATTCTCACGCATCCGCAGACGCCCAGGAAAACCAAGGTTTTCAGGGGCTTTGCGGTGATTCGCGTCCACTCTCATCCGCTGCTTTTCGCAGGTGACCGATTTGGCCTGTGGGAAGAAATGTGGGAGTATTTTGTGATGGGAAGGCTCTCGGCAACGGCGGTCAAAGCGGAGAAACGACCTGGTCGGCACGGCGATGGAGATGGCCTCTTTCTGATGGTGAGCGGCTCTGGGGCCAAATGCTGGGTGTGCCGCGTTCAGAAAAATGGTCGCCGGCGGGATATCGGGCTCGGCAGTGCCGCGAAGGTCTCACTGGCTCAGGCCCGCAAGCGTGCCGAGGAGGTGCGAGGTTGGATGGAAATGGGTCTCGACCCCGTTTTCGAGAAGCACAAGGCGCGCGGTATCCGACGTTCAAGGAAGCTGCGGCCAAGGCGTATAGGACCCCGCGGGCTCGCCGACGCCGGCAGGCGACGCCGGAGAACCCGCCTTTGTGAAGTGGGCCCAGTTGGCGCCGCGGGCATCGCCCCCGCGCTCAGGGCGCGGCGAAGCATTGGACCGGCCGCTATCGGCCTTCTTCGACTGAATAGAACATCGGATTGCGCAGCCACGCTTCGACAGCAGACTCGCGCCAGCCGACACATCGCTCGGAGATCCTGACCTGTTAAGGGAAGGTGCCCTGTTCGACCTTACGGTACATGGTCGACCGGCTGAGCCCGGTGCGCTTGAGAACGGCCTTGAGGCGGATGATGCAGTCCTTGGGTCCGGATGTCATTGAAGCATTCCTGTATCTGGCGCGTCGTTTTTGCTCCCAATATTAGTGACTTGATACTGCGCATTCGATTGTTCAAGAGCGTGGGATTCGGGCCGGCGCGCTCTGGCGCAAGCTGGCGAACTGTGTCGCAACATGGCGGTATATCGGCACTCGCAATAAATTTCCGGAACGAGGATCAAGGCCTCACATGCCGGTTCCGCCCCTTGCCACTGTTGCCGGATGCGCCAGACTTTAGAGTCGGATGAGCGCAAGGATGTTGCAAAACCTAATAACCTACATTAATATGCTAATGGATCGATCATGTGAAAGGCTTAAAACGTGGCAGCGTCTGATGAGCGCGAACTGATTCCAGGACATGTCGCTTTGCCTCAGGCAGCTCGTGTCTCGGCGACGCCGGGGATAAGACGACGTACTTTTCGCAATGCACCCTCTGCGCAATAGCTCGGTAAGGCATTCGACTGCCAGGAATCCAATGCCGGCAACCAGTTGCTCGTGGGCCAGACCGCTACTGGCTGATGTGTACGTCAACCTGTCACCGCAACTGGCCCCAATTGCCCCCGACGTAATCGGCGGGCTGCCGGCCTTGGCGCCACGGTCGCAGCGCGAGGGGCGACGCCGAAAAATGAACTCTCGCATTCGATCGACGGGCAAGCATTAATTAGGAGGCCTACAAATGCCAATCTCTGCCACTCGCCTGCTCGCCGGTCCGGGCGCCAATATTGCTGCCCGGCTCCTCGTCACGTCAGCCTTCTGGATCAGCGGCATCAGCAAGCTGGTATTTTGGCAGTCGGGCGTGGGAACCATGGCACATTTTGGCCTGCATCCGCCGGCGGCGTTCAACATCGCGACGATCATTGTTCAACTGGCTGGCAGCGCACTGATCATCTGGGGTCACCGCGCCTGGCTGGGCGCTGTGCTGCTCGCCGTATTCACCGCGCTCACCATTCCGATCGCGCAGCATTTCTGGGATATGCAGGGCCCGGCGCGGGCCTCCGCGCTGAACGGTCTCTTCGAGCACATCTCGCTGATCGGCGGCTTGCTGGCGATCGCGATCGTTCGCTCCGCGCAGCCTGGCAACCCGGACTGATGGCTTGCCGGCTCGGTCAACGCGACTTGTCTCTGCGATGGGTTCCGCCGGTCATTGACCGGCGGGCCTTCCTGAGATCGGCGTGAACTCCGGCCAGCGCCATGCAGCTGGCTTTCCCCGGTACCTTGCGGGCGTGGAGCGAGCATTCGGATGGCGTCACGCGCGCATTTTCGGACTCGGCAATCCTGCCAGGCACGAGCCGCCCCCGCCCTTACCGGTAGGGCAAATTCTTCAGGAAGGCGCGGAGATAGGGGGTCCAGAGCTCGCTATTGACGTAGGAGAGGTGGCCATGGGTCGCCCCTGCGGGGACAAGCACATATTTGCCCGTGGGAATATGGCGCATCGCCGCCGCAGTGGTGCCGAGATCGGCAACGTTGACGTCATCGTCTTCGAAGTTGATCGCCAGTAGCCGCGTCCTGATCCGGCCAATATCCGGGGCAGGATTGTAATCCTCCGCCGCTTCTCGCCCCCATAACACATCATTGGCGTCGGTCTCTGCGGCCTCCAGTTGGTATTTGAGCACCAGCGCGCGGCCCGTGGCGGGGTTGGGTGCCAGTTTCTGAAGATTGGCGGCGCTCTCGAGCATCATGGTCAGTGCCGGCGCGGTCACGGTCCACAATGTTGGGTTCTTCGTGTAGTTGCCGTCGTGCCAGTCAGGGTCGCCGCGGATCGCGTTGATCGTAACCTGGCGCATCATCCAGTTGCGCCCGCTCAACGCCACCGGCTGGCTGACGAGCGGCACGGCGCCGTCCATATAGTCCGGATAAAGGGTCGCCCACATCCAGCTTTGCATGCCGCCCATCGACACGCCCAATACCAATCGCAGATGATCGACGCCCAAAGTCTCGGTGAGCAAACGATAATTGGCGGCGACCATGTCCCGGTAGCGGTAATGCGGAAAGGCGCCCTTCAGCCCGTCGCTCGGCTTGGAGGAGCCGCCGCGGCCGATCCCGTCGGGGATCACGATATAATATCTGGAGGCATCGAGCGGTTTGCCCGGGCCGAACAACGGATCAGCGGTTTCGGTCTTCAGCCAGTTCGATCCGACGCCGCTCGTGCTGTGGAGCAGCAGCACGGCATTGATGGCTCTCCCCCTGGCGTCACGACGCAACGTGCCGATCGTCGTGTAGCGGATCTTGAGGCCGGGCAGGATCTTCCCGTCGGCAAACTTCATGTCGGTTAGCGTCGCCGTCGCTGATCGCTGCGCCGGCCATTGATGCTGGGCGCTGGCCGGGGCGGCGATGGCAAGCATCGGGATCGTCAGAAAATGGGCGAGCGCGCGGGGCATGAAGGTCTCCGATTCCGGCCGATCCGGTACGGTTCCCGGTGGCAAAAGCGATGATAAAACCTAGTATATGAAGTCATTGTAGCGTGCAATAGCCGGTAGCGGCGATGGGCCACTGAAGGTCCACCGATTCCTCCACATTGCGCGATTCACGAGGGGCGATCGCACCGAATCCGCTCTTTCTATCGCTTGACCGTTCATCTCCCAGCGCTATCTTCGCGACATGCCACCTAGGAAATTGGATCAAGTTTTGCGCGAACCGATTGATCTCCATCGCCGGGGCGTGCTTCGTTACGTCCAGCTTGCTGCGCTTTTCCGGCGCAAGATCGAGACCGGCGAGTGGAGCAAGGGCGCGCAGATCCCCACCGTCATCGAACTGGCCGATGAATGCGGCGTGGCACGTGAAACCATCCGCCAGGCGTTGAACATCCTGCAGCGCGAAGGCTTGATCGAACGGCACCGGGCGAAGGGCACCTTCGTCACCGGGGGGCAGCGCGAACAGCTATGGCTCGAGCTCAGCACCAACTATTTCGGCCTGTTGCAGGCGCGCGATGGCGCCGAGATCGAAGTGATCTCGGAGGTGCGCCGGACCAACATTTCCGGGGCGATCGAATTCGGTCGGCCGATGACCTCCTATCGCCATCTCAAACGTCGCCATTGGCGCAAAGGCGAGCCCTATCTGCTTGCCGACGTTTTCATCGCGGAGGAACTGGTCAAACTCATTCCGCGCTCGGCCTTTACCCGCAAGACCGCGCTCAAGATCATTGCCGATGTGCCGGACATCGATCTGGCCGATATCGAACAGACGATGAGCATCGGCGCCGCCGACATGGAGATGGCGGAACTGCTGCAGATGCAGTTGAATGCACCGGTCGCCTATGTCGACCGTTATGCCCTGAGTTCAAAGGGCGATTTGCTGTTGTTCGCGCGCGGCGCCTATCGCGGCGACGTTGTCCGCCTCAACATCAAGCTCAAGCCGAAGGACGATCAGTCGAAGCCGTAGCGGCTTCGCGGATTGTCGACCAATATCCGGTGGCGCAGCGCGGCGTCGCCGGTCCATTGCTGAAACAGGTCGAGCAAGGTGCCCGCTTCGGGCGGTTTCTCCATCCGCACGAACGGCCAGTCGGTACCCCACAGCATGCGGTCGGAGTTCGCCTCGATCAGCGCATCGTGAAAAGGACGCAGGATTTCGAAGTCCGAGCCCGATGGCACGCGCCGGCAGACCACCAGCTTCACCCAGACGAGACCTTCGCGGACCATCGCCAACAGGCGCTGAAACTCGGCATGCGCCAAGCCGTGATCGACATTGAACCCGCCCATATGATCGAGCACGATCGGTAGCCCGGTTTTCTCGAGCTTTGCCGACGATGCGATCACCGTGGAAAGCGGCGCCCAGGTCTCCGCGTGCCAACCCAGGTCTCGCATCACGGGGGCAATCTCGAAGAGCTCGTCGAGTGCCACCGCACCGAGATAGGGTGATCCGTCGGGCAGGCGGTTCTCGACGAAGCGCAGCGCGATAATGCCGCCCGCCTTCATGTCCGCCAATGTAGCAGCGTCCGTGTCCCGCGTAGCAACGCCAACCCCGCGCAGGCGTCCGCCGGCCAGCCGCAGGGCGCGCAGCATGACCTCTGGATCCGTGCCATAGGGCGTCGGCTGGACGATGACGCCGCGGGAAAGGGCATTGGCCTCTAGCATCGCCCGGTGCATTTCGGCGGGCGCATAAGGCGGCGCGTAGCTCGGCGGATGGGCGAAGGGAAAATCATCCGCCGCCTCGAAGACATGGGTGTGGCAATCGCATGCCTCCAGCGGGAGGCTTGGCCGGTCGCTCACGCGGCCACCCGATCGAGCAGCTCATTGACGCCCCGACGCAGCAAGGAATGGTCGGTGCCGACCAGGAACCAGTTCGCGCCAAGCGCGCGATAGGTATCGCGCTCACTACCGCTGGCGACCACCACGCCCACGATCTTGCCGGCCGGATCGAGGTCGCCGAGCATGGCGGCGACCGCCTCTTCCACTTCGCGGCATTGCGCGGTGAACCCCATCGACAGCGCAAGATCGGCCCGGCCGATCAGGATGCCGTCGACACCGTCAAGCGCCAGGATCGCGGCCGCATCGCGCAGCGCGTCGGGATGCTCGATCTGCACGATGACCTTCGCCCCGTCTCCGGCATCGATCGCGGCGGACATGGTCAGCTTGCCATAGCCGGCGAGCCGGGTGCCGCCGGAGAAGCCGCGACGCCCGCCGATGAAGCGCGCGCTGCTGACCACCTGTCGCGCGATGCCCACCGAATCGACGCGCGGCACCACGACGCCCGCCGCACCCATGTCGAGCGCGGCCTGGACCTCGCTCGCACCGGTGTTGCGGACGCGGACGAACAGCGGCAGGCCCGCGGCGCGGCCCGCGAGCAGCATCAGGTCGATATCGCGATGGTCGAACGGCGCATGCTCGGCGTCGATCACCGCGAAATCGAGCCCCGACCCACCGAGCACCTCGACGATGTGCGGCGAGATGGTCTTGATGAAGATGCCGTTGCTCATGACGCGGCGACAAGCGATCCGAGCGGATCGAGATAATCCGCTTCGTTGCACATCCAGCCATTGGCGATGAAGTCGCGGCGCGGCGGAGCGAAGACATCGATGAGCAGATGCCGTTCGGCACCTACGCCTTCGCTGGTATGAATGATCTCGGGCGGCACGATCAACAGGCTGTCGGCACCGGCGGTCATGTGAACATCGTCCTGCCACAGCTCGGCATTGGACTTCCAGGGCGCGCGCAGATGATGGACGAAACCGCCGTCGATGGCGAGCGAACCCTGTTCGAAATCGCGATGCGCGTGCGGGCTGAGCGCGGAGCGATCGCGCGGGCCGTTATATTCGACCCAGTTGATGCTCATCGTCGCACTCTGGATGCATTTGATACGCGGATTGGAAGCGGGCGCCTTGATCTCGTCGATCGGCAACAGCTGGATGTTTCCGGCGTCGCGCGCACGACGGAACGGTTCGCCGATCGGGGCCACACGATCATCGGCGACGGCATAGGTCGCGGCGTTGATGGCGGCGTCGACCGGCAGGTCGAGACGCCGCGTCGCGAAGGCGAAGACGCGACCGCGCTGGACGAACGCAAGGCGGAATTTGCCCGGTGGCAGGATGGCGACCGTGCGTGGCGCGATGTCCGCCGTATCGTCGCCCGACAGGCGCACGACAGCGTCGAGGCAGAGTATCATGATCTCATCCTCGCCGATGAGCGTCAGTGCCTCGCCGGGATCGGCCTCGATCCGCTCGACGGTGAAGTTCTGGCCACGTGCCAGATGGCGCGCCACACCATCCTGCCGGAGGTCGACCAGTGTCCCCTTGCGATCCATGTTCCCCATCATGTCCGTCCTCAATACGTATTTTCGTTGGCGCGCATGAACTGCCGGACCAGCTCGAAGCTGGGTTGCGAGACGGCATATTCGGCACCGCCGAGTCGCGTCACCGGTTGCGCCAAGGCGGTGTCGAAATGGCCATCCTCGTGAAGGAAGCCGGGTGCGATATGCATGCCCAGCACGCGGCCGAAGGTGACGTTGGTTTCGGGCCCGTGGATGCCGCCGCCCAGCGGGACGATCTGCATGACCTCGCATTCGAGCGAGACCGGCGACCGCGCCACGCGCGGTGGCGCGACAAAACGGCAGGGTGCCTTTTCGAGGCCGACATGGTCGAATTCATCGACCCCGTGCGGTAGTGGCGTGGAGGTTTGGTTCATCTGCTCGACCAGCTCGAGGCTGACCATGTTGAACACGAACTGGCCCGTGGCGCGGACATTGGTGAGCGTGTCCTTGGCGGTGCGATCTTCCGGCTCGTTGCACGAGAAGATCAGCACCGGCGGAAGGTTGGAGACGATGTTGAAATAGGAAAAGGGCGCGAGGTTCGCCTTGCCGCACGGGCTGATCGTGCTGATCCAGCCGATCGGGCGCGGTGCGATGATCGCGTTGAAGATGCCGCGCTTATAATCGTCGGCGATCGTGTCGATGAAGAGCGGCTCGCTATTCGCCATGGGTGGCCGTCCTGCGGCGTTCGTCGAGCCGCGCCATGATCGCGGGGATACGATCCAGTGCCTGTGCGGCGAGGTCCGCGTAGAGCGAGTTGCCGTGGGCGTCGATGCCGACCGTCAGGGGGCCGAATGCCTCGATGCGCAGCCGGCTGAGCCGGAAATGCGACGGGAAGTCGTGCCATTCCACCTGCAGCACCTCGCGGATCGCCGCCGACAGGATCGGGCTGCCGCCGCCCAGCAGCGAAACATAGACGCACCCCGCCTCCTGCATCGCCGCCGCGGTCGCCGGGCCGAGGCCGCCCTTGCCGCCGACGATGCGCAACCCGAGCTCCTTGACGAGGCGCGGCATGAAGGCGTCGAAGCGCATGCTGGTCGTCGGATTGACGTAATGGATATCATAGCCGCTCCCGTCCGCCTTCGGCTCGACCATGTGCGGCAGATGCATGAAGGTTCCGGTGACCGGCACCGGCAAGGGCTTGCCCGCATCGAGATATTCGATGATCCGCTTGTGCGCGGGCAAGCCGCCGGTGACCGTGATATCGCCCGACAGATAAACGATGTCGCCCGCGGCGAGCTTGTCGATATCGTCGGCCGTCACGGGCAGCGCGAGGTGATGGACCGCCACTAGAAAATCCTCTCGACGCGGCCGTCATTGTGGATGCGCGCCTTGGCGCGGCGATTGATCCAGCAGTTGAAGCAAACCGCGACAGGCGTGTAGCCATGGCCGAACGCGTAATCGACATGCACCGCCAGCGCGGTGGTCGATCCGCCGGTGCCCATCGGGCCGAAACCCGTGGCGTTGGCCGCCTCGGTCAGCCGTTCCTCCATCGCGGCGAGGATCGGCTCGGGGTTGGTCGAGCCGATCGGGCGATAGGTCGCCTTGTTGGCGAGCTTTGCGGTCATGTCGAAGTTGCCGCCGATGCCCACGCCGATCACGACCGGGGGGCAGTGCTGGGATCCCGCCTCGAGGATCATTTTCATCACATGCGCCTCGATCTCCGCGAGCGATGGCGAGATGAAGGTCTCGATCGACGCCCAGCGGCCCGAGCCCAGCGCCTTGGGCACACAGGTGATGTCGATATAGGGCGCATTGCCGATCAGGTCGACGCTGATCGCCGGCATGTCCTTGCCCGGGCCGCCGCGTTCGTTGGTCAGCGGATTGTTGACATGTTTGAGCAGCGGCGGCTGGATCGTCGCCACGAGATGGTCGAAACCCCGCACGATCGCGGCCTTGAGGTCACCTTGCCAGCGCGCCTGACCGCCGATCTCGACCAGGTACATGGGGACACCGCTGTCCGAGCAGACGAACTTGTCGTTGGTTTCCGCAGCGATCGCGCTTTTCAGCATGAGATCGAGCGTGGCGCGCGCGGCGCTGCTCTCCTCCGAGTCGCGCGCCTTGGCCAGTGCCGCCTTGGTATCGTCCGGCACCTTGCGGAGCGCGTGCGAATACAGCTCTTCCGTCACGTCCTGGATAAGCTGTTCGTCGATCATTTTCGGCTTTCAAAGACCTATCATTATGGGTTAAGAGCTATTACGCACCCTTCAAGGTGTCAAGGACGCAAAGTTGGAGAGCGTGCGAATGCAAGACGCGGGAGCCAAGCCCGATATGCTGGTGATCGGCGCGGTTCCGCAGGAATTGCGCGATGCGTTGTCATCGTCCTTTAGCCTTGTATCCTATGTCATGGAAGGTTCGGAAGCCAAGTCGGCCGACGGTATTCCCGCCGGCCCCACGGCCGTGCTGACGCGCGCCGTGTGCGGCCTGCCGGCAGCGGTGATGGACAAACTGCCGGGGCTGCGGCTCGTTCTCTCGCTCGGCGCGGGCCTGGACAAGATCGATCTCGACGCGGCGGCACAGCGCGGCATCACCGTGGTGAACACGCCCGACGAAATGACCGAGGACGTCGCCGATTATGCCGTTGCTATGTTCTATGCGGTGCAGCGGCAACTGGCCCAGGCGGACGCGCTGGTTCGTTCGGGCGCGTGGGGGGCGCAGCCTTTTCCGCTGACGCACCGTGTTGCGGGGCGCGCGGTCGGCGTGGTCGGGATGGGCAGGATCGGCCGGCGCGTCGCGGAGAAGGCGGCGGCGCTCGGCATGGCGGTTCATTATCATTCACGGGCGCGAAAGGCGGATGTGCCGCATCGCTATCATGGCACGGTCCTCGCGCTGGCGGAGGCGGTGGACGTGCTTGTTCTCGCCTGTGCGGGGACCGAGGAGACGAGGAACATCGTCGATGCGCCCGTGCTCGACGCGCTCGGCCCCGCGGGCATCGTGATCAACGTGTCGCGCGGGTCGGTGGTCGACGAGGAGGCGTTGATCGCCGCGCTCGGCCAGCGATCGATCCGCGGTGCCGCGCTCGACGTCTTCGCAAGCGAACCTAAACTCGACCCGCGCTTCAGGGCGCTGGATAATGTGCTTCTCTCGCCACATGCCGCCGCGCTGACGGTGGAGGCGCGTGCCGCGGCGATCGCGACGCTCGCCAATGCCGGGCGGGCTTATGTCGAAGGTGCCGCCGGCGCGCCGAAGGCTGCGCCGTCGCGGCTTGTGAGTCGCAAGGTTTATCCGGACCCGCCGGCGGCGCTGGAGGGGCTGCTGTTCGACGGCATGACGATCATGTCGGGCGGATTCGGCCTGTCGGGCAATCCCGAGATGCTCATTCCCGCCATTCGCGATTCCGGGGTGAAGGACCTCACGATCATCTCGAACAATTGCGGGGCGGATGGTTTCGGGCTGTGGACGCTGCTCAACAACGGCCAGATCCGCAAGATGATCAGCTCCTATGTCGGCGAGAACAAGCTGTTCGAGCAACTCTACCTTTCGGGCGATCTTGAACTGGAGCTCAATCCCCAGGGCACGCTGGCCGAACGGATCCGCGCGGGCGGTGCCGGCATCCCCGCTTTCTACACCAGGACGGGTGTCGGCACGATCGTGGCGGAGGGGAAGCCGGTCGAGGACTTTGGCGGCCTGGAATATGTTCGGGAGACCTGGCTCAAGGCCGATCTGGCGATCGTCAAGGCATGGCGCGGGGATCCGGCGGGCAACCTTCTCTATCGAAAGACGGCGCGCAACTTCAATCCGGTGATGGCGACCGCCGCGGCTGTAACCGTCGCCGAGGTCGAGGAAATCGTCGAAGCGGGGATGCTCGGCGCGGACTGCATCCATACCCCCGGCATTTACGTCGATCGACTGATACAAGGGGCGGGCTATGCCAAGCGGATCGAACATCTGACCGTGCGACAGAGAGAGGTGGTCTAGACCGATGGCACGCGAAACCATGACTATCGGAGCGACCGCACGATGAGCGGCGTGACCGAGGCGGGCGGGCCGGCCACCGACCGGGAAGAGTCGGATCGGCGGCTTCTTGATCGCGTGATCTGGCGGATCATGCCGCTGGTCGCGCTGTGCATGGCGATCGGCACGATCGACCGTTCCAATATCGGCTTCGCCAAGCTTTCGATGGCGGGCAGCTTGGGGATGAGCGAGGCCACTTTCGGGCTCGGTTCGTCGCTTTTCTATATCGGCTATCTGTTGTTCGAGGTGCCGAGCGCGCTCGCCGCGCATCGTTATGGCGCGCGGACCTGGTTTGCGCGGATCATGGTGACTTGGGGACTGGCGACACTTTTGCTCGCTTTCACCGCCTCGGCGTCGATCTTCTATATTCTCCGCTTCTCGCTGGGGATGGCGGAGGCTGGCCTTTATCCGGGGCTGCTTTATTATATCACCATCTGGTTCCCCAGGTCCCAGCACGCCCGTGCGATGGGTTTCCTGACCATCGGCAGCGCGCTCGGCAATGGCGTCGGCGCGTTGATCTCGGGGCCGCTGCTGGATCTCAACGGCGCGCTGGGGCTCGAGGGGTGGCAATGGATCTTCCTCGTTACCGGCTTGATGCCGATGATCGTCGTCATGCTCGTGTTGTGGTTGCTCCGCGACCGGCCGGCACAGGCGCGCTTTCTCGACGACGCGGAGAAGCAGCGGCTGGTCGATCTCGTCGAGGAAGATACCAGGAATCTCGCACAGAGCGGTCATTTCGCGTCCGCCATTTCCGACCGGCGCGTGCTCGCCCATGGACTCGCCTATGCGACCATTCTGACGGCGCTGTTCGGCGTGATCTACTGGGCGCCGACGCTGATCAAGACCTTTGGCGTCACCGGTACCCAGAACGGCATGCTCGTCGCGCTGCCCTGGGCGATCGATGTGGTTCTGTTGCTGCTCCTGCCCAAGCGTTTCAAGACGCGCGCGCAATTGCTCTGGGCAATCGTCGTGCTGGCCGGGTTCGGGGCCGGCGTCGCCGCGGCAGCCATCGTCATCGAGAACAATGCGCTGCGCTACGCAGCGCTGCTGTTCGGCATCCCGTGCATATCGCTGACGCTCGCGCTCTACTGGACGTTCCCGGTGCGCATTTTTCGGGGCGCCCACTCCGCCGCTGCGATCGGGACGATCAGCATGCTGGGCAATTTCGGCGGGCTCGTTGCGCAGAATGCTATGCCGGCGGTAGCAAAGGCCGGCGGTGGCGCGTCGGCCGCCTTGTGGGTGCCGTGCGTCTGCCTCGTCGCGATACTGGCCGGTGCGCTTGTCGTCTTGACGCGACCAACTGCGGGCCAAGGGGTCAGGGCGCGTTCAGTATGAATGTCCCATCGTCGAGCGATGTTCAACCACGGCCGCACCGGCCGATAGATTCTGTGTGGAGTTAGACAATGAAACCCATCCCTCTGCTCATATCCGCGGCTCTTTGCCTCACGGTCTCCGCGCCGGCATCGGCGCATCATTCCTACGCGGCCTTTGATCGGACCAAGACGATCACCCTCAAGGGTGCCATCGAGTCGATCGAATGGACCAACCCCCACATCTATATCGTGCTGGTCGCGCGCCCGGCGCAGGGCGGCGCGCCGGCGCGCTGGACGATCGAGGGTAATCCCCCCGCTGCGATGGAACGGCAGGGCTGGAAGAAGGGTGCCGCCAAGCCGGGCGACGTGATCACGCTGGTGATCAATCCGCTGCGCAACGGGCAGGTCGGCGGACATTATGTGTCGGCGCTGCTGCCGGGTGGGCTGAAGGCGATGCAGCCGGAGGTCCGCTGATCCCGGCCCGAAACCTTGACGAGAAGCAGGAGAAAAAGGATGCGAAGCCGGCTCGAGAAGAAAGCCCTGCTGGGCCTGATGTCGTTTGTGGCTGTGATCCAGGTCGGGCAATCAGCGCAGGCGCAGGCGCAGGCGCAGGCGCAGGCGCAGGCGAGCGCGCCGGCGCCCGAGCCGCGGCCGGCGACCGCCAAGGATGTCGATCTGACCAGGCCTGGCATCTATTATGCCGACCCGGCACGTCCGAACATTTCCGGCTTCTGGCGGCCTGACCCCAAGATTCCGCTCGAGCGTTTCTTTCTTCTGGATGGCACCCAACTGCCGCTGCGCGACGATTTCGGGCAAGATAAATTTCCCTATCGGCCAGCCTGGCAGGCGGCTTACGAAGCGCGCCGCGTGGCCGAGCGTGAGGGCAAGTCCTATGGCGATCCCAGCGCGGCCTGCTGGCCTTCGGGCCTGTACAAGAACTATGTCGGTTATCCGTCGCCGATGGAGATCACCCAGACCCCCGGTCGTGTGCTGGTCATGTTCCAGCGCATGTCGCCGGTGCGGCGCGTCTATATCGATGGTCGGGGCCACCTCACTGGCGATGCCTTGATACCGACCGCGCTCGGCGATTCGGTTGGGCATTGGGAAGGCAATAGCCTCGTCGTCGACACGATCGGATTCCGCCGCGAATTCACGCTTTCGTCGTCGCCTGGCATGCCGCATTCCGAACAGCTGCACATCACCGAGCGCTTCACCCGCGTTGACGCGGTGACGCTTACCATCGAGGTCACCCTCGACGATCCCAAGGCCTTCACCCAGCCGGTGAGGAACACGCTGACCTATAAATTGTGGGCGAACGACGCGATGATCGAGGATTTCTGCGTCGACAATAATCGCGACTGGCCGGACGAGAATCTGGTGGTCCAGATGGATACCAGGCCGCGCAAGCGATATGGTTTCGACCTGCCGGAATGAGCGGGAAGCGGTTGGTCGATCAATAGTCGCGGTTGCGCGGGCACGTCTCTCGCGCTGTGTGCGCCGATAAGGTGTCGGCGGTGGGTGGTCGTGTCCGGCGTGGAACGGCGGATTTAACCGTCGCGACGAATTCCAGGCGCGCCCAAACGAAATGCAATGGATTGACCTCGTAAAACCTGATCATATAGGTTATAGGAGTTTGCAGCGATGTCTGTGACGATGGAGGCACCTGTGAAGCTGTTTGCGACAATGATCCTATTGGCTTCTGTTGCCGGCGGCGGCGTTGCGGCGACGGCGATGCAGCAGGCAGTTGCCCCGCCCGCCGCGCAACCGCAGCCGATGACCTTCTTCGTGACCAGCGAGCCGATCGGTGACGGTGGCAATCTGGGCGGTCTCGCGGGCGCCGATGCCCAGTGTCTGAAGCTCGGGACCGCGGTGGGGCGGGGCGCCGTCGCCTGGCATGCCTATCTCTCCACCCAGGGGCCGGGTGCAGTCAATGCGCGCGACCGCATCGGTCAAGGGCCCTGGTACAACCAGAAGGGAATCCAGATCGCCGCCAATGTCGGGCAGCTCCATGGCGATACGCTGGAAGAAGCGCGGCGCGGCATCATGCTCGGCAAGGCAACCGGCCTGACCGAGAAGGGCCAGGTCATCGAAGGATTCGGCGACCGCCCCAACCGGCACGACATATTGACCGGCTCGACACTGGACGGACGGGCCTTTCCGCCGGGCGAGGATCGCACCTGCCAGAATTGGACGAGCGATGCGGAGGGCGTCGGCGCGGCGCAACTCGGCCATGTCGACAAGGTCGGCGGCGGCAACGGGTCGTGGAACTCGTCGCATCCGAGCAGGGGCTGCAGCCAGCCCGACATGGTTCGCACCGGCGGCGTCGGGCTGCTCTATTGCTTCGCGCCTGCCAACTGAGCGTCAAAGCCGCGCGGGCGGGGTCCGCGCAAGATCGGTACAAGAGGATTTTTACCCATGCCCCATATCAGCGACGAAGAACTGGTCCAGCTCATCCCGGCGGAGGAACTGTCGTTCCGCTCGCCGCTGCCGACGCAGATCGTGTCCAGCGCGGAATATTTCCCCGAGAAGCAGACGGCCAAGCAGAAGCAGGTCGAGGTGCGCCTGAAGGAGCTGGGCAACCAGATGTCTTCGAAGCTCGGGATGAGCCGGCGCAAGTTCTTCCAGAGCGCGGCCGGCATGGCGGCGGGCTATCTCGTGATGAACGAAGTCTATGGCGGCCTGTTCGACGTGAGCGCCGCCGAGGCCGCGACGCCCGAGCTCGCCGATGAGCGGCGTGCCGCTTTCGCGCACCAATATGTGTTCGACGGCCATACCCATTTCCTGCGTGACGACACCCGCCTCACCAATCTGCTCAACATGCGCAAGGCGGTCGGCAAGGCGGGCTGGAACAACGCGCTGGCGGATGGCGACCAGTCCATCGAGAGCCTCAAGTTCGCCAATTACTTCAAGGAAATATATCTCGACAGCGATACGGCGATCGGGACGATCAGCAATTCGCCGTCCGAGATCGAGGCGGATTGGTTCATCACCAACGACATGGCCTTCAAGGCGCGCGACAAGGTCAACGCCTTCGCTGGTTCCGAGCGGATGATGGCTCACTATACCTTCGATCCGCACGAGCCGGGCTGGCTCGAGGGCATCGAGCACGCGCCCGCCTTCAAGCCATCGGGCTGGAAAGGCTATACGATCGGCGACAATACCAACAAGAATCTCGCCAAGCCTTGGCGGCTCGATGACGAGAAGCTGATGTATCCGGCCTATGAGCGCATGCTGAAGGCTGGGGTCAATGCGATCTGTATCCACAAGGGACTGTTTCCGCCCTCGCTCGAAGCGCAATATCCCAATCTCGCCCGTTATGCGGACGTCAGCGACGTGGCGCAGGCGGCGAAGGATTGGCCGCAGATGAACTTCCTGATCTTCCATTCGGGCTATCGGCATGTCGGCGGGCAGGGTGCCTCGCCCGAAGTCGCTATGGCCGAATGGGAGAAGACGGGGCGCAGTTCCTGGGTCAGCGATCTGGCGGAAATTCCGGAAAAGCATGGCGTGAACAACGTCTATGGCGATCTCGGCCAGATCTTCGCCTACACGGCGGTCGCGCAGCCGCGCTTGGCAGCGGCGCTGATGGGCACGCTGATCCGCGGCCTCGGCGCCGACAAGATATTGTGGGGCACCGATGCGGTGTGGACCGGGTCGCCGCAATGGCAGATCGAGGGCTTCCGCCGGCTCGAAATTCCCGAAGACATGCAGAAGAAGCATGGCTTCAAACCGCTCGGTGCCGCCGACGGCGCGGTCAAGCGTGCCATTCTCGCCGAGAACGGCTTCCGCGTGTTCAACTACGACCCGGCGAAGCAACTCGACCGCGGCGACAAGCTCGCCCAGATCAAGACCGACTATGTCCGCAACGGCCCGAGCCCGAGCAATCTGCGCTACGGCTATGCGCGGCGCGGATAGACCGCGCGCCGCGATGACGCTTTTCGGGAAGCTCTGGTTTCAGGTGCTGGTGGCGATGGTCGCCGGTGTCGCCCTGGGGCACCTCGCGCCGCGGATCGGAGAGCAGATGAAGCCGCTCGGCGACGGCTTCATCGCGCTGATCCGTGTGGTCATCCCGCCGCTCATCTTCTGCACGGTGGTCCACGGCGTCGCCGGCATGAACGATGCCGGCCGGGTCGGGCGAGTGGCGGGCAAGGCGCTGGCCTATTTCCTCGCCATGACCATGTTCGCGCTGCTCTTCGCGCTGGTGGCGGTCAATCTGTGGCAGCCGGGCGCGGGCATGAACGTCCATGTCGCTTCGATCGATACCCACGCCATCGCGACCTATACGGAGAAGGCCCACGAGCAGGGCTTCGCGCCCTTCCTGCTCGGCATCATACCCGTGACGTTCGTGTCGGCTTTCACGCAGCAGGATGTTCTGCAGGTGCTGCTCGTCTCGCTGCTCTTCGCCTTTGCGCTGGGGCGGATGGGCGACAAGGGCAAGCCAATGTTGGATCTCATCGGAATCGCCAACGGCGTATTCTTTCGGATCGTCGGCTTCATCATGTGGGCGGCACCGGTCGGCGCGTTCGGTGCGCTTGCCTTCACGGTGGCGAAGTTCGGCATGGGCTCGCTGCTTTCGCTCGCTGAACTGATCGTCGAATTCTACCTCATCTCGGCGCTGTTCGTGCTGGTGGTCTTTGGTGCCGTGGCGCGCGCCATCGGGGTCAGCCTGTTTCGGCTGCTCGGCTATCTGCGCGAGGAAATCGTCATCGTCGCGGCGACCACATCGACCGAGACGGTGCTGCCGCGGCTGATGGAGAAGCTCGAGGACCTGGGCTGCGAGGAATCGGTCGTCGGTCTCGTCGTGCCGACCGGCTATTCCTTCAACCTTGACGGTACTTGCCTCTATCTCGCCACGGCCGCGGTGTTCCTCGCCCAGGCGACCAACACGCCGCTCGATATCGGCCAGCAACTCGGGTTGCTCGCCATTCTCCTGGTGACGTCCAAGGGGGCCGCCGCAGTGCCTGGCGCGGCGTTCGTCGTGCTGGCCGCGACGCTCGGCACGGTCGGACACATCCCGGTGGCGTCGATCGCGCTGGTGCTTGGCATTCACCGGTTGATGGCCGAAGCGCTGACCTTCGTGAATCTGGTGGGCAATGCCCTCGCCACGCTCGTCGTCTGTCGCTGGGAAGGGGCGGTCGATCTGCCGCGCCTGTATGCGCGTATCGGCTTGCGCAGCACGCGCCCGGCGGAACAGGCGCAAACGTGACGCCGATCGCCGAGGACCGCAACCGGCTCTACCGAAAGGTTGCCCTGAGACTGCTGCCGATCCTGTTCGTCGCCTATGTCGTGGCGAACCTCGATCGCAACAATGTCGGCTTCGCCAAGCTCGGTTTCCTGCCCGACCTTGGTTTCGATGAGCGTGTCTTCGGGCTCGGCGCCGGCCTCTTCTATCTCGGCTACATCCTGTTCGAGATTCCCAGCAACGTGCTGCTGGAGCGCATCGGCGTGCGCCTCACCTTCCTGCGCATCATGCTGCTCTGGTTCCTCTGCTGCATCGCCTTCGCCTTCATGGGCCAGGCGTGGCATTATTACGCCCTCCGCCTGCTGCTCGGCATGGCCGAAGCCGGCTATTTCCCCGGCGTGCTGCTGTATCTGACATTGTGGGTGCCGCGCGCGCGCCGGGCACGCTTCACCGCCCTGTTCATGTGCGCGATTCCGGTATCGGGCATGGTCGGGGCGCCCGTCGCCGGCGCGATCATGCAGGGTGCGAACGGGCTGTTCGGCGTGGCCGGCTGGCGCTGGCTCTTCGTGATAGAGGCCGTTCCCGCGGCGATCATGGCGGTCCTGGTATATCGCTATCTGTCGAACAGCCCGGCCGAAGCGGCCTGGCTCAACGACGCTGAGCGTGCCGCGATCGTGGCTGACCTTGCCGAGGATCAGGGCAAGGCGCCGCCACAACATCGCGGATCGGTCTTTGCCGCGCTCGCCAACCCGCGTCTTTATCTGGTCGGGGCGATGGCGTTCGCGTTGATGTCGGGCCTTAACGGCCTCAACCTCTGGGGTCCCACGATCATCAAGCGATCCGGGGTCGGCAATGTGCTCGATATCGGGCTGATGATCAGCCTGCCGCAGCTGTTCGGCATCGCGACCCAATTGCTCAACGCGTGGCATTCCGACCGTAGCGGCGAACGTCGGCTGCATGCGGCGATCCCCGCCTTGCTGGCGGCGGTGGGCTGGTTCCTTCTGCCGGCGGCCGAGGGCCACGCGATGGCGTCGCTGGCCCTGCTGGGCGTGATCTCGGGTGGCCTGTTCGCGACGACCGCGCCGTTCTGGTCGATACCCTCGCACTATCTCGCCGGCTCTTCCGCCGCCGCCGGCATCGCCCTCGTCACCACGGTCGGCGGGCTCGGCGGTTTCGCCAGCCCGGCGATCGTCGGCTGGCTGACGGACGTCACGGGTTCGCTTGCCGCCGGGCAATATTTCTATGGCGCAATCATCATCATCGGCGTCGTCGCGCTGTTCGCGGTAACGAAGCCATCGCCCGACCTTTCGCTGCCCGGTTAGCGGCCCTTGAATACCGGCTTCCGTTTTTCGCGGAACGCCGCCATTGCTTCCTTTGTATCCTCGGTGTCGGCGAGCGCGGCGGTCTGGGTCTGCTCGTAACGATAGCCGTCACGAAGCGGCATTTCCTCGGTCAGCCCGAACGACCGCTTCGCCGCGACCACGGCGAGCGGCACCTTGGCCGCGATCTGGTTGGCGATGGCCATGGCTTCGGCGAGCAATTGTTCCTTGGGAAGGCAGGCCGAGGCGACGTTCATGCGGTAGAGTTCGGGCCCGGTGATCCGCCGCGCCGTATAGATCATCAGCCGGGCGTCGGACTGACTGAACGAGCGCAGCACATGCCGCACCCCGCCGGCCATGCCGTAATCGACCTCGGTCATCGACATGAACGCCTCTTCCGCGACGAGCAGGATGTCGCAGACCAGCGCGAGCACGCACCCAGCGCCGATCGCTGCGCCGTTCACGGCAGCGATCACTGGCTTGGGGCATTCCAGCACCACGTCGAACGATGCCCGCACCAGCCGGTTGTGACGGGCATAGCCTCCTGGTTCGGCCAGCAGGCCCGGACGCTCCGACAGGTCAGCACCGGCGGAGAATGTCTTGCCGGCACCGGTCAGGATGATGACACGAACGTCCGGCGCCATGCCGAGGATGTCGAAGGTGCGGATCAACTCCTCGCGCAAGCGGCGATCCTGCGCGTTCACGGGCGGCGTGGCGATGGTGACGGTGGCGATGTGGCTCTCGACCGTGACGACGAGGCGCTGCAGGTCGTCGAGGCCGATCATGACAGATCCTCCCGAGCCGCCGCCTCTGGCAGCACCGCCAGGCCGCCAGCCGCCGGCGCGTCGAGTTCGGGCAGCTGCCCGTCGGGCAGCGGTATTTCATGAACGTTCAACGTCATCGCGACCATCGTGTAATAGCCGACCAGCGCGGCCAGCTCGACGACGCCGGCATCGCCCCATAATGAATGCACGGCGCGATAGGTTTTCATGTCGACATGTCCGGTCTGTTGAAGCTGACGGGCGAATTCGTAGACCAGCGCATCCCGGCGATCGTCGAACCGCGGGGGCTCGAGCCGGCTGATGGCGTCGATGATCTGTTTCGGCAGGCCGGCGTCGCGCGCGGCGCGGGCGTGCACCGCCCATTCGACCTGGCTTGTCCAGCGCCGGCCGGTCACCAGAATGGCAAGCTCGCCCTGGCGCGCCGGAATGCTGGTTTCGTAGCGCAGGAATTCGCCGAGCCGGGACCATCTGAGCGCCAAAGCGGGGCTATGGATGACCGCGCGTAACGGTCCGACCATGCGACCGCGCGGGCCGGCGATCACCTCATCATAGATTTCGCGCTGGGCCGGTGACATCTCGTCGGGGCCGGGCAGGGGAATCCGCGGGGCGGGCTGGCTTCCCATCAGATGACGTTCCTGCGGGCAAGCGCCGCACATTGCTCACCGTCATAGCCAAGTTGCGCCAATATGTCGGCGGTATCCTGTCCGAGAAGAGGGGGCGCGCGCTCGAAGCGCAGCGGTGCGTCGGCGAAGCGCATCGGGCTGACGATTTGCGGCACCATGCCCGCCAGCGGATGCGACAGGCTTCGCACCATGCCGCGATGGACGATCTGCGGATCCGCGAGCGCATCGGTCACGCTGTTGATCGGCGCGGCGGGTACGCCAGCGGCATCGAGCCTAGCGAGAAGTGCCGAGCGATCGAGGCCGCCAAAGGCCTGGCGCAGGAGCAGGGTGAGGGCGGCATTGGCGTCGACGCGCGCGGCGTTGGTCGCGAAGCGCGGGTCGGCCGCGAGATCCGGCATCTCGAGGATCGCGCACAGCCGGGCGAACTGACTGTCATTGCCGACCGCAAGCACGATCCTGCCGTCCGCGCAGGAGAATACGTCCTGCGGCTGAATATTGGGATGGCGATTGCCGCCACGCTGGGGTGTTCTCCCCGAGACGAGGTGGTTCATCGCCTGGTTGGAGAGCAGTGCCGCAGCCACGTCGAGCATCGCGAGATCGATGGTTTCGCCCTGTCCGGTCGTGGCCCGGCGGTTCAGCGCGGCGAGTATCGCAACCGCGGCGTACATGCCGGTGAACAGGTCGATGACCGGCACGCCGACCTTTTGAGGGCCGCCACCGGGCAGGTCGTCGCGCTCGCCGGTCACGCTCATCAGCCCGCCCATCGCCTGTATCGCGAAATCATAGGCGGCCTGGTCGCGGCGCGGCCCATCCTGACCGAAACCGGTGACGGAGCAATAGATCAGGTCCGGCTTGATCGCCCGAAGCGACGTCGAGTCCAGGCCATATCTGGCCAACGCGCCCGCCTTGAAATTCTCGATGACGACATCGGCCCGTTCCGCCAGTTCGCGGATGATCTTTTGGCCTTCCGGGGTCGCGATATCGACTGCCACCGATTGCTTGCCGCGATTGACCGACAGATAATAGCCGGCCTCGCCCGTTGGCTTGCCGTCCCGATCGGCCAGGAATGGCGGACCCCAGCTGCGAGTGTCGTCGCCACTTTCCGGCCGTTCGATCTTGATCACCTCGGCGCCGAGGTCCGCCAGCATCTGCGTCGCCCAGGGCGCGGCCATAATGCGTCCCATGTCGAGCACGCGGATATGGGTGAGCGGCCCCTGACGTGGGGAAGGCTCAGTCATCCGTCACCTCCGTCGCGCGGACCGAGGCACGTGCGGTGAAGCCGTCGTGCCACGCTTCGAGCGCTGGCCGCCCGCGCCGCCAACCAACGGCATCGAAGCGGAAATCGAGATAGGATAGCGCGCAACCGATCGCGATCTGCCCGACATCGAAGCGTGACGCGGCGAGCGCAGGCGCACTCGTCTCGAAACGATCGAGGGTCGCCTGGGCCTTGATCTCGAACGCGTCGATCCATGCGTGCGAAACCTGTGCTACGGGCTTTTCGCGTTCGTTGCGCCAGATGATCAGCAGATCGAGCAGACCATCGCCTTGGGCTTGCCGGGCAAGGCTCACCCATCTCTCGGGTCCCGTGACCGGGAACAACCGATCGCCGCCGGCCAGGGCATCGAGATATTCGATGATGACCCGCGAGTCGGTGAGCACCGTCCCGTCGGCAAGCACCAGCGTCGGGATCTTGTTGAGCGGGTTGTCAGCCATGATCACCGGATTGGGCTTGGTCAGCGCGACCATGTTGCGCATCAGCTCGATACGGTCGGTCAGATTGAGCTCATGCGCGGCGATCATGACCTTGCGCACGAACGGCGATTTGGGGGACCAGTGAAGTCTCATTCCAGCTTTGCTACCGTCTTTTAATCTATAAGTCTAGTGTATAGCATCCACTGGGCTTGGCCGTAATGAGCCGGGATATCTCTATATTAAGCTATTGAATGTAAATGAAAATATTCTTCTTTCTGGCCTAGGCCAGCGCTTTCTGGATCTCTGACTTCCTGCTCCCTTGCCCATTTATAAAAACTGCTATACTGAGTTTTATGCGCCACTCGTGCAGATGGCGTGGAGGAGGAGAGGCACGATGCTCAACATGGTTGACGTGAGCCAGTGGCTCGCATCGACATCGATCAGCGTGGTGATCGCCGATCAGGGCTGGATCATTCCGATGGTTCAGAGCGTCCATATTTTGGCGATCGCCATCGTCATGTCGTCGATCGGCATGCTCAACCTACGCCTCGCGGGGCTGATCGGGTGTGAACAGTCGGTGCGGCAGGCGGCGGCGCAGTTCTTTCCGTGGATATGGTGGGCGCTGCCGGTTCTGCTCCTCACCGGCATCGTCATGATCCTCGGCGAGCCCGAACGCGAACTGCTGAACAGCTATTTCCGCTACAAGATGCTCATGCTGGTGGCGGTGCTTCTGCTCACCCTACCGCTTCGGCGTCTGCTCGAGGATCAGCCCTTCCGCGACCTTCCCGTCGCCAAGCGTGAGACGGTGCGCGCCATCGCGCTGGTGTCGCTGCTGCTCTGGTTATCGATCGTCTTTTGCGGCCGCTGGATCGCCTACGCCTGAATCCGCGGGGCCTGGATATCAAGGAGTGATTTGATGAGCTTGTCCGATGCCCTGTCCTGGCTCGAGGCGCGGCCTTTCGCCGTTGCCATCGCCGAGTCTGACTGGCTCTTTCCGGCGATCGAGGTCGTGCATGTCGTGGCGATAACGCTGGTCGTCGGTTCGATCGCAATGCTCGACTTGCGCCTGCTCGGTGTGTCACGTCGCGGCCAGGGCGTCACTGAACTCGCGGATAACACGCTTCCCTGGACATGGACCTGCTTCTGCCTGGCGCTCGTCAGCGGCTTCCTGATGTTCAGCTCCGCCGCCGTGCGATATTTCGGGAACACGCCCTTCCGGATGAAGATGCTGCTGCTGCTCGCCGCCGGCATCAACATGGCGGTGTTCCACATCACCGCCTATCGCGGTGTCGCACGCTGGGAGCATCAGCTTCCTCCACCGATCGCCGCCCGCATCGCCGGCGGGCTCTCGCTCCTGTTGTGGATCGGTGTGGTGTTCTTCGGGCGCTGGATCGGATTCGTCGACAGGTACTAAGTGGCTGCGACCGATGGCGCGCCGGATAGTTTTCACCTGAACCGGCTTCACAGACGGGCATCTTCCGGATGTCATGTGCATCGATAGGAAATGCTATGCGGCGCCTGTCTCATTTGGTGATCTTGGCGGCAATCGGCAGTTGCGCGCTCGCGGGGCTCCAGGCGCAACCTGCTCCCGCCTATCGCATTACCCAGGCGGTCCCGTTAGGCGCGCCCGACGATTGGGATATGCTCACCTTCGACCGCGCCAGCGGCACTGTCTACGTCACCCATGGCGATCGTGTGAGCGTCGTCGATGGTCTAACCGGCAAGGTGCGTGGTCAGGTGATCGGGATGCCGGGAAAAACGCACGGCGTCGGCATCTCGACCGCGACCGGCAAGGGTTACACCGACGATGGCAAAGCGGGGCAGGCGGTCGCCTTCGATCTCAGGACCTTGCGTGTCCGCCATCGGATCAAGGTGCAGGAGGACGCTGATGCTGTCGCGGTCGACCCTGTGACAGGCCATGTGTTCCTGGCCAATGGCGACAGCGGCATGATCACGGTCATCGACCCCAGGGCCGATCGCGTTCTTGCGACCATCGATGGCGCCGGCGGCCTGGAGATGATTCTCGCCGGCGGCGATGGCAAGATCTACGTGAACGGCGCCGACAAGCGAGAAGTCCTGAGAATCGACGCCAGGACGAACCGGATCGATGCCAGATGGCCCGTTCCCGCTTGTACGAGCCCGCACGGGCTGGCGATGGACGGCGTCTGGGGCCGGCTTTTCGTCACCTGCACCAACAGGATCCTTACCGTGCTCGACATGCGGACCGGAACGGTCGTCGGCACCGCGCCGATCGAACCCGGCACCGATGCCGCCGCGTTCGATCCACGGCGGAAGCTCATCTTCACGTCGAGCGCCTTGGGCACGATCACCGTCACGCGGGAAACCGACCCGGCAACCTTCGCGCCGCTCGGCGACATCAAATCCGTGCCTCTGGGCCGGACGATGACGATCGATCCGGACAGCGGCCGCCTCTATGTCGTGGCGCCGGACATCGATCCGGACGCACCGTTGAAGCCCGGGCCGCGGGGGCTTCCGCCGCGTCCCGTGCCGTTGCGGGGGACGCTGAAATTGTACTTTCTTGATCCGTCCTAGGGTATCTGATTTCGCCAAATATCTGCGAGCGGGCCGTCGCCGTCTCGCCTGACTATGGAAAGCGCAGCGCCGTCCGCCCGTTCCAGATGGCATCCGTCTTGAGTGGTGACACGAATATCAGCTTGCCAGACAGATTCTGATCTCCGAGCGTGTCGACCCTCAACAGCGCCTCGAAGGAAGCTGCGCCGCCGGCGCGGGCTTCAAGTTCGTCCAGATTGGCCAAGTGAGACGCATAGCTCGCCGCCTGCATCAGTGCCGCATCGCGCGTTCCCGCGATGATCACGATGCTCGTGCCCTCGGGGCCGGCGAACCGGCTGATATAGGCATAGTCCTGGCGTGGCGCGTTGTCGCCGGACTGGCCCGTCGAGGCCGCATAGACTCGCCCGGTCACGCGATCGATCAATTCGTCATAGGACGAACCAACCTCGAGCCTCGATCCGCTGAAGACGGGGTTGCGCAGCACACCCAGCCCGCTCAGATAGCCGAGATAGACGATGTTCTGGCTGCGCAGCATCGCTGGCGACATGTCCGACACGGGCAAGACGCGCGGTGGGGTGCCGGGCTGGCCCAGGCCATCAAAGATCGGCACGATGTCACGTAGCGCCCGGCCGATGCCGACCGGGTAATAGCGCAACCCGAGATCGACATAGCGGCCGTTCAGCTCGGATCGCTGCATGACCAGTTCGTCCAGATCGTAGCGCGAGTTGACCTTGAATTCGCGGACGAGGCGCTGCACCCGACCGTCCTTTCCGGCCTCGCCGAAAATATAATAGTCCCCCAGCGCGATCACGATGGGCTTGTCGTTGGAAGCCAGCGCACGCCATATCGGCGTGCCACGCACTGCGGCGAGGTCGCGCGCTGCTCCGATCGGGCGCAAAAGAACGAGCCACAGGATTGCCGTCGCAGTCAGCGTGGCGACAAACGTCGCGGCGACCCAGGTCCAGGGTATCGGTCCATGCCAACCGTGCGATGACGCGGCCTTTTCATCGGTGGCCGTGATCGCAAGGCGATATTCGCCCTTCGGAACGATCAGCCGCCGAGTCCCCGCTGGGCTGTCCTCATAATGTTCGTCGAGCTTTCGACGAAGCCGATGCACATACACCCTGACCGATGCGTCCTGCATCGCATCGAAATCCTGCTCGCGGCCGAACACGGCGGCGGCGACCTCGGCTTCCTTCGGTGACCGGTCTTCCAGGCTGGTTGTGACGAGATAGTCGAACAGCCGCGCCAGCGGAATCGATTTCCCCAGCGCGTTCGACGCCCGTACCCGCGCCGCCAGTTCGGTGAGGGTTGACGGGTCGCTATCGCGATTGCTCATGGTCGCATACCGAACATCCCCCAACGATGTTACGTAACATTTTTGGTACCGTAATCAACTTGTCGCGCGGCCCCCGACAGCGGCTTCCCCTTTCGGAACAAGGAGGGGATACCCATGCGCGGCATCGTAAAAGCAGCACTCTTGCTCTCGGGCGTTCAGACGCTTTCACTCGCGTCCCCGGCACTGGCCCAGGCCTCGGCCGCGGACGCGCAACATGACAATGTTTCCGCGCAGGCCGAGGGCCAGGATATCATCATCCTGGGCACGCGGCCGCGCGCCCTGTTGCAGCCGGGCAGCACAGGATCGCGCCTCGGCCTTTCCCCACTGGAGACGCCGGCGAGTGTCGCCAGTGTCGATGGCGATGTGGTCCGCGCGCGGGGCGACCTCGATATCGTGTCCGCGGTCACCAGAGCGCCCGGCGTCACCACCGGCGCCAATCCCGGCAATGGCGGCACGGCGCTGGTGATGCGCGGCTTTGGCGGGCAGGGGTCGGTGCTCCAGCTTTATGATGGCGTGCGTCTGTTCCCGGTCGCGGGCACGATCACCTTCCCGGTCGATCCGTGGAATGCGGAGCGGATCGAGGTGCTGAGCGGCCCCGCCTCGGTGCTTTATGGGCAAGGTGCACTGGGCGGCGCGGTCAACGTCGTCACGCGCGTGCCCAACCCAACGCGCACCGAAATGTCGGCCGAGATCGGCTACGGCTCGCAAAACAGCTCGCACGCCGCCGCCGGAGTCGGCGGGCCGGTCAATCGCGTCCTGTCCTACCGGGTCGACGCCAGCTATCGCCAGTCCGACGGCTATGTCGATCGCGGTGACTCGAAGAGTCTGGCGCTGTCCGGCGCGCTGCGTTTCGCGCCGAGCGACCGCCTCACCGTCACGCTGCGCGATGACTATGGCAATCTGCATCCGATGAAATATTTCGGCACCCCGTTGATCGCCGGCCGGCTCGTCGCGGGCAATCTGCAGCGCAACTACAATGTTGCCGATGCCGAGATCCATTATCGCGACAACCGCACCGCGCTGACGATCGACTGGCATATCGCCGATGGCGTGACCCTCACGAACACCGCCTATTGGCTGACCAGCAAACGTCTGTTCAAGGATCTCGAAAGCTATTTCTACGATCCTGGCACCGGCCTGATCGATCGCTTCGACAATCTCGGCATCGTCCATGACCAGACCCAATATGGCGACCAGGGCGGTATCCTGATCAGCCGGCCGATCGGCGGTCTGAAGAACGATCTGGTCGTCGGGTTCGACGCCAACCTGATCAAGCTGGTCTATTCGAACGATTTCGGATCGGACCCGCAGGAGGATGCGGTCGATCCCTATCATTTCGATCCGGGGCTGTTCTACGACACCCAGGGCATCGCGCCGCGCTATCGCACGCGGACCAGCGAACTCAGCTTCTTTGCCGAGGACCGGCTGAAGCTCGGCGACAAGGTTTCGCTCGTGGCGGGGCTGCGCCATGAACGCGATACCGTCCAGCGCTGGAACATCACCTATAATGCGGCGGGCACGCCGCAGGAGAGCAATGCCTTTCCCGGCGGCGTCCATGACCGGCGGTTCGAAAACACGACATGGCGGGTGGGTGCCGTCTATCAGCCGATATCGACCGTGTCGCTCTATGGTCAATATTCGACCGGGGTCGATCCGCTCGGCACACTGACCACCTACACCACCAATGCGACCCAGTTCGCCTTCACCAACGCCACTGGCGACCAGATCGAGGCCGGTGCCAAGGCGCTGTTCCTTGGTGGCCGCGGCAGCATCACTTTGGCTGCCTATCGCATCGTCAAACATGGCCTTGTCGCGCAGCGCACGCCGACTAGTCCGATCGAGCAGATCGGGCAGCGTTCGTCCCGGGGAATCGAAGCGGCATTGTCCTATCAGCCGAGCGACAGCGTCGGCCTGTCCGTCAACGCCACCATACTCGATGCGCGCTTCGACGATTTCGTCAGCGGCGGCACCAGCTTCACCGGCAAGACGCCCCCCAACACGCCCGAGGCCGCCGCGAACCTGTCGCTATACTGGCGCCCCCTGAAACGCCTCCATGCGCACGCCACGCTGCGTTATGTGGGGCGGACCTGGTCCGACAATGCCAATCTGTTCAGGGTGCCCGGTCACGCGGTCGCCGATGCCGGCCTGTCCTACGCGCTGACCGCCAATCTTTCGGCACGGCTGCGCGTCTATAATCTGTTCGACAAGAAATACGCGACCACGACCTATAATGACGAGCAATGGCTGCTTGGCCGTCCGCGTTCGATCGATGTGGCGTTCAGTGTCCGTTTCTGATCGCCCTTCGCTTTGGCTGCGCATGGGCAGGCGCTGGCTCTTTCTGGTCCATCGCTGGGTCGGCATCGCCACCTGCCTGTTGCTGGCGATGTGGTTCGGTTCGGGCCTCGTGATGATCTATGTGCCCTTTCCGTCGCTGACCCCGGCCGAGCGGCTGCAGGGCCTGAGCCCGATCGACTGGAGCCAGGTCGGCGCGGTGCCGGCGCAGGCGGTTGCGCTCGAACAGGGTGTCGACGGCCCCGTCTGGCGTCTGGACAAGACAGCGCTTTCCGCCGCGACCGGGCTGCCCGAACCGGCGGTGGACGAGGCCATGGCGGGACGGATCGCCGCCGCCTTCGGGCACGCGCCGGTCCGCGCCGTGGAGCCTATCCACGATGATCAATGGACCGTGGCGGGCGGTTACAACCGGTTTCGCCCGCTGCTGAAGGTCAGCCTGGACACGCCGGACGACCGCATCCTCTATGTCGCGTCGACGACCGGCGAGGTCGTGTTGGACACCGACGGGCGCGAACGATTCTGGAACTGGCTCGGCTCGATCCCGCACTGGATCTATCCGACGATCCTGCGTCGCGACCAGCCACTGTGGCGCCAGGTCATCCTGTGGACCTCCGGCCTTGCGATCGGCGGCTCGGTCAGCGGCATGTGGATCGGCATCCTGCGCGCGCGCTTCCGGCGGCGCTACAAGGGTGGCCGGATCACCCCCTATCGCGGCTGGCAATGGTGGCATCATGTGATCGGCCTGGCCGGCGGCACCATGCTGATGACCTGGATCGTCAGCGGCTGGCTGTCGGTCGATCCCAATCGCTGGTTTTCCCGTGCGGGGCTCGCCGACCCGGCACGCGCCGCCTATGCCCGTGCCGCAACCGCTCCGGCGATCGATTGGCGCCGGCTAAGCGCCGCGATTGATGCGGCTGGTGCGGTACGTCTCCGCCCGCTCTGGGTCGATGGCGAGCCGTTGCTCGAGCTCGCGCATCCGGGTCGTCCGCCGGCGGTGCTCGATGCGCATAGCCTGATGCCGGTCATGCTCGATGCGGATCGACTGGCGGCGGCCGCCAGCCGCCTCGTGCCGCAGGCGCACATCGCCAGTGTTACCACGCTCACCGCGCCGGACGCCTATTGGTACGACACCAGGGGCAACGTCGAGCTGCCGGTGCTCCGAGTGGAGTTCGATGATCCCGCGCGGACCTGGGTTCATATCAGTCCACGCACCGGCGAGATTCTGAACGACCTGGATGGACGCCAGCGCCTCTATCGCTGGCTTTTCGACGCGCTTCATTGCTGGGACTTTCGCGGCCTGATCGACCGCCGCCCGCTGTGGGATATCTGGATGTGGTTCTGGTCGCTGGCCGGCCTCGCCATCTCGGTGAGTGGCGTGGTGATCGGGTGGCGTCGCCTGCGCCCGACCCATGCCATGCGGAGAGCGCGTCATGTTTAAGGGGCGCATTCTCCTCGCCGCCACGGCCGTCCTGGTGCTGATCGCCGCGATCGTCCACGTCTCGCTCCGGGCGCACACGCGCGACGCGCTGATGCTGGCGGATCCGGAAACGATCCTGTCGGATCCCTCGCTGCGCACCACCGCGATCGGCCTCGGCACGGACGTCTTCGCGCGGCATTGCACGGCCTGTCATGGCGCCGAGGGCAGGGGAAACAGGCAGGTCGGCGCGCCGAATTTGACGGACGGCGACTGGCTCTATGGCAGCGGCCAGGTCGCGGAGATCGAGGAGATCACTCTGCACGGTATCCGTTCGGGTGATCCGCGCGGCTGGGATCAGGCCTCCATGCCGGCTTATGGCCGTGCCCGTCCCTATACCCGCGAGCCAATCCCGCCGCTCAGTCCCGGCGAGATCACCAGCGTCGTCGGATTTCTCCGTTCCCTGCACGGTGCGCCGCTCGATGGGGCGGCGGTGCGGGGGAAAGTGATCTTTGTCGGCCGCGGCGCCTGCTGGGACTGCCACGCCGACGATGCGAGCGGCGATAGCGCGATCGGCGTGCCGAACCTGCTCGACGATGTCTGGCTCTATGGCGACGGCTCGGCGCGCGCGCTCTTCAATTCGATCGCGGGGGGGCATGCCGGCATCAGCCCGGCGTTCTCCCACACGCTCTCACCCGTCGAGGCACGCGCTGTCGCTGCCTATGTGGCCTCGCTCAGCAAACCCCATGCCAAGGATTCCCAACGATGACGGCGAAAGATCCGGCACCCGATATCTGGTCCCTGACGCAGCCCGGTGCACGACGATCGCTTGTGTTCTGCGCTGTCGGCGCGGTGGTCGGGCTGCTGATTGCCGGTATCGGCCTGTTCACGGCCCAGGGTACGCGCACCTCGACGGTCCCGGCCGAGGATGTCGCGCTGGTCAATAATGTGCCGATCCTGACGAGCGATTATATCACGCAGATCAGGGCGCTTTATGACGTGCCGCTGAGCCGTGCCACGCCGGAGCAGAAGCGTCGCGCGCTGGAGGACATGATCCGCGAGGAGCTCTACGTCCAGCGCGGCATCGAGCTCGGCATGCAGGCCGATACGGTCGAGGTGCGTACCGCGCTGACCGGCGCGGTCGAGGCGGCGGCCGCCGCCGATGCCACCATGGCCCAGCCCGACGAGGCCCAGCTCCAGGCTTATTACAAGCGCAGCCTTGCGCGTTATGCCGACGAGGGCACGATGCAGCTGGCGGACTATCTGGTGCCGGCCGGCGTCGATGCGGTCGCCGCGGTCGCCGCCCTGCGCGCTGCCGGTTCGGGCGCGATCGCGCGCTACCGGCTCCGTCAAACCGACCGCATGCGCGACGGTGAGGAATATCGCTTCGCCGCACGCATCCATCTCGGCGATGCGTTGTTCGCGGTGGCGGATCGGCTGCGCGATGGCCAGGTTTCCGATCCCGTGACCCGACCGGATGGCGTCCATATCCTGGTCATGGCGCGCCACGTCACGCCACCGCCACGGCCGTTCCAGGAGGTTCGGGACCGCGTACTCAACGACTATGTGGCCGTGCAGTCCAAGGTGCTGACCGCCGGCAACGACCGGTTCCTGCGCAAGCGGGCCGACATCCTTATCCAGAAGGGCTTCGAATGATCGCCCGGCTGCTCGCGCTGCTGGTGGCGATGCTCTGGGTGTCGCCGGCCTTCGCGCATACGCGAAGCGAATCGCACAGCGCGTGGACGCTGGACGGGCGCCTCGTCCATATGAGCTTCAGCGTTGCCGATATCGAGGCGGCGCGGATCTCGCCCGATGGCCGTCGCCCGAGTGATGCTGTGTTCCTCGCCTATCTGGTGCC
>Ga0307510_10000696_pt1 | contig 34452 bp, 33 predicted proteins | sample 12_EM_MG_FD_207224 | JGI IMG/M metagenome (GOLD analysis project Ga0307510, IMG submission 207224) | Populus trichocarpa ectomycorrhiza microbial communities from riparian zone in the Pacific Northwest, United States - 12_EM | ecosystem: Host-associated > Plants > Roots > Unclassified | place... | reverse complement strand
CGCCGTCAACTACTTCTTCAACTATTTTCTGATGAAGGGTGTGCTCGTCACCATCGGCTTGACGGTGGCGGCGGTCATCGGCGGATTGATCCTCGGCATGGGCATCGCGTTGATGCGCATGTCGTCCAACCCGTTGCTGTCAGGCTTCTCGCGCTTCTACATCTGGTTCTTCCGCGGCACGCCGCTTTTGATCCAGCTGGTGGTGATCTACAGCGGCTTGCCGCAGCTCGGGATCAAGTTCAGTGTGATCACCTGCGCGCTCGTTGGCCTGATCCTCAACGAAGCCGCCTATCTCGCCGAGATCGTGCGCAGCGGCTTCATGGCCGTCTCGGCGGGGCAGCGCGAAGCCGCGTGGGCGCTCAGCCTGTCGCCCTGGACAACGTTCCACCGCGTGACCCTGCCGCAGGCGTTCAGGCTGATGATCCCGCCGCTCGGCAACTCCATCAACTCGCTGCTGAAGGCGACGTCGCTCGCCTCGGTGATCTCGGTCGAGGAGCTCATGCGCCGCAGCGACATGCTGATGCAGGAGCATTTCCAGATCCTTGAGGTCTATGCGGCGGCCACGGCCTATTACCTGATCCTCACCTCGGTCTGGGATGCGATTCAACGCCGGCTGGAGAAGCACTTTGGTCGGTCGAGTGCTGCGAAGTCCAGGCGGGTCGCGGCGAGGGCGCCGGTTGCGCAGGCGAGCGTGGAGGCCCGCGCATGAGCGAGTTATCGATGAACACGGCTAGTGGTGTCGAAAGCGCAACAGCGCAACCGCAATTGCGCGAGGTGCCTGCGGTTCGCATGGAGGCCGTCTACAAGCACTATGGCGACTTCACCGCGTTGAATGAGGTCGATCTTAGGGTTGCCAAGGGCGAGAAGATCGTCGTCTGCGGTCCCTCCGGCTCCGGCAAATCGACGCTCATTCGCTGCATCAACCACATCGAGAAGCACGACGAAGGCCTGATCTACGTCAACGGCACCGAGCTCGACCATCAACGCAAGAACATCGATGCGGTCAGGCGCGACACCGGCATGGTGTTCCAGAGCTTCAATCTGTTTCCACACATGACGGTGCTGGAGAACTGCATTCTGGCGCCGATGACCGTGAGCGGCATGTCGGAGGCGGAGGCGAAGGATCTGGCCATGCATTTCCTCACCAAGGTCCGAATCCCGGACCAGGCGGAAAAATTTCCGGGGCAGCTCTCGGGTGGCCAGCAGCAACGCGTCGCGATCGCACGCGCGCTGTGCATGCGGCCGAAGATCATGCTGTTTGACGAGCCGACCTCCGCGCTCGACCCCGAGATGGTCAAGGAAGTCCTGGAAACCATGAAGAAGCTCGCGGAGGAGGGCATGACCATGCTGTGCGTCACTCACGAGATGGGCTTCGCCCGCGAGGTCGCGGACCGCATCGTGTTCATGAACGAAGGAAAAGTGGTCGAGCAGGCCGCGCCGGAGGAATTCTTCAAGCATCCGAAGTCCGAGCGGGCGCGTACATTCCTCGACCAGATCATTCACTAGTCGGCGCGGGGGTCGGGATGCAGACATTCGGAGATCGCCTGCGCGGCATCCACGCCGCCACGATCGTGCCGATGACGCCCGATTTCGAGATCGATGAGCCAGGATTGGCAGATCATCTGGCCTCGGTCGCATCCACGCCTGGGATCAATGGGCTCCTGGTCAACGGCCATGCCGGCGAAAACTTCGTGCTGTCGCTGGCCGAGAAGCGGCGCGTGGTGGAGCTGGCGCGTGCGCATGTTCCGAAGGGCTGTTTGATCGTCTCCGGTGTCAACCATGAATCAAGCCTGGAGGCTGCGCGCGAGGCGGCCACGCTGGAGCAGGCTGGCGCGGACGGCCTCCTGGTGTTCCCTCCGAACAGCTGGGCGCTCGGTCACGCCGATGACTGCGTCATCGAGCATCATCGCCGCATCCGCGATGCGACAACCGTCCCCTTGATGCTCTATGCCGCACCAGTCAGTGCGGGAGCCATGGCCTATGTGCCGCCGCTGCTAACGCGGCTCATCGCCGATCGTCGCTTCGTCGCGATCAAGGAAGGCAGTTGGGAGGTCGCGACTTACGAGCAGAATCTGAGATTGATTCACAAGCTGCGGCCGGAGTTCGTCGTGCTCGGCTCGGGCGACGAACATCTGCTGACAAGCTATCTCGTCGGCTCGGCCGGCAGCCAGGTCAGCCTCGCCTGCGTCGTGCCGGAGCTCGTGGTCAGCCTCTGGACTGCGGCCGAAGCCGGCGATTGGGAGCGAGCGCGTGCCGCGCACGAGAAGCTGTATCCGCTTGCGGTCGCGATCTACCGAGATGCGCCCGGGGGACGGGCAACCGTGCGGCTCAAGGCCTGCCTGAAGCTGCTCGGACGTCTCTCGTGCGACGCGGTACGGCCGCCGCAGCCGTCGGCGATGCGAGGCGAGTTGCAGGCGCTCGAGCGCGCCTTGCGGATCGCCAGTGCGGGCTAGGTCTGGAAGAAGGGATTGGCCGGCCGCGGCGTGCAATAGCGCCGTGTTGGATATCAAGCGATAGGCTACAAGGTATCGGGTACGCGCGATCTGTTTTCTAATTGGGCGGTGACGCCGAACGAGTCCGCATGAGTTTCGCGTGCATCGCTAACCGATCAAGCGTCTGCATCACGGCAGTGCCATTCCTCCCATTCCGATTTCAAATTCGACGATCTGGCGTCGTTGAGCGCGGTCAGAGCCTTCCGCCGTGCGATTCAAGCCAACAACCGGACGTTGATCGCGCAACAGCATTGCTCCGATTTCTCATGCGCTCGACGCGACGGTCGAGATCAAGATAGGTCAGCGTCGGATGATCGAGTTTGTGATGTCGCCGCTGTTGGATATTGGGCAAGAGATCTGATGCTGCCGTGCCGTCAGGGGTCTGTCAGTGCTCCCAGTCGGCGTGATCCAAGGCATGGGAAAGCTGTTGCAAGAGCTGCGACAATTGGTGCTTGTCGGCGGTTGAGAAATCTTTGAATAGCCGCGCCTCGCGCTTGCGCGAGGCTTCGGCCATTCTTACGGCGAAAGCTCTGCCTTCGGCGGTAAGTTTTGCGATAGCGGCTCTGCCACGGGTGCGAGTTTGCTCGATCGAGATTAGCCCTCGCTCCGCCAGGACGGCGAGGCTGCGACTCGCTGCAGCCTTGTCGATGTCGGCTGCGTCGGACAGTTCACTGACATTGAGGGATTCGATGCTCCTGAGCGTCATGAGAAGGCGCCATTCCACGATGCCGATGTTCCAGGCCGCGCGGTAGTACGCGGTCGCGCCTCTGTTGAGGCGCATGCCGAGGGTCGAGACCAGCACAGCCACATGTTCACGGGTCAGCATTCCGGCATTCCGGGAACGCTCGTCCGAAGCCTTGTCCCTCTCGAGTCTCTTGGTCGCCGGCATTTTCGAAGATCTCCATTGGACCTGGTTCCAAGTCCCGCATTTTGCAGCGCATTGATCCAGATCAAATTTCTTGACAAAACATTTATTGATCTATCAACATAGAGCCCAATCTCCCAATTCCAAGAAAAAAGTGGCGAGAGTGACATGGAAGGAAACGGCTTGGTCGCCGGTCTTGATCAGGCGAGCACGTATGTCGGTGCGATCGATTGCGATCTGCACCCGGCGGTGCCCGGGATGGGCGTTCTCCTGCCCTATCTGGACGACTATTGGCGCGAGATGGTCTCCGTCCGCGCGCTCGATCGTCTCAATCTGAGCCTGACCAGCTATCCGCAGAACTCGCCGCTCTCCTGTCGTCCAGACTGGGTTCTCCCGGGCGGTGCGAAAGCGGGCTCCTCGCTCGAAGCGATGCAAGTCCATGTGCTCGATCGGTTTCGACCGCGCTATGGCATTCTGAACTGCCTCTACGGCGCTCAGGTCCTTCACAGCGAGGACATGGCGGCTGCGTTCTGCCGGGCGACCAACGACTGGATCAGGGATCACTGGCTCAACCGGGATCCGCGGCTCCGCGCCTCGATCGTGATCCCGTCGCACAACGCGGAGCTCGCCGTGGCGGAAATCGACCGCCGCGCCGACGATTTTCGCTTCGTGCAGGTGCTCATGCTGGTGTCCGGTGAAACGACGCTGGGCCGGCGGCATCTCTGGCCCATCTACGAACGCGCCGAGCGCCTCGGCCTGACGATCGGGATCCACGCAGGAAGCGCCTATCGATATGCGCCTACCGCCGTCGGGTGGCCGTCCCACTATGTCGAGGACTATGTTGCGCAATCCGCCGCATTCGAGAGCCAGCTTCAAAGCCTGATATCGGAAGGCGTGTTCGCGAAATTCCCCCGGCTCAAGATCGTCGCGATTGAATCCGGGTTGACGTGGCTGAGTGGGTTCATCTGGCGCGCCGACAAGACATGGAAAGGCGTGCGAGCCGAAGTTCCCTGGGTCACGCGCACGCCGTCGGAGATCATCCGCAATAATGTGCGTTTCACCATCCAGCCAATCGATGCGGCGGACGAGGGTGAGGCCATCATGCGGCTCGCCGATCACATCAAGTCGGACGAACTGTTCCTGTTCTCGACGGACTATCCGCATTGGCATTTCGACGGGGACGCGGTTCTGTCCGGCGGGCTCTCCGATACGCTCTTCCGCAAGATCGCCAGTGAAAATGCGTTTGCGACTTACTCGCGATTGGCCAAGGCCGATCAGACTGTGGAGGCTGTGCCATGAGCACCGTTGAACTGGAGCGGCCACGGGCCTCGAACTACAAGCTGAAAGTCATCGATTGCGACATCCATCCGGCGATGACCTCCTGGACCGAGGTGCATCCCTATCTGGAGGCGCGCTGGATCGAGCACCTCACGGTCTACGGCAGCCATCTGCGCCACGCCTTCTCCGAGGCACTGACGCATCCGCGCATGTCGCCTGACGCTGCGCGGATCGATGCCTATCCGGAGGAGGGCGGTCCGCCGGGATCGAGCCTTGAACTGATGAAGAAGCAGCATCTCGATCCGAACGGGATCGAGGTCGGCATGTTGATACCCCTGCGCTGGAATCCCGGCAGTCAGAGAAATCTTGACCTTGGCGTCGCATTGACCCGCGCGATGAATACCTGGCAGGTCGAACGCTGGGTGAAGCAGGAGCCGCGTTTGAGGGCCTCGGTGCTGGTCGCCCAGGAGGACACGGTTGCTTCCGTCGCCGAGATCGATTCCAGGGGAGGGGATCCCAACTTTACCCAGATCCTGATCCTGCCCAAGACGGACGAGCCGCTCGGACGCCGGCGTTACTGGCCGATCTATGAAGCGGCCGTGCGCAACAAGCTCCCGATCACCATCCATGTCGGCGGCACGAATGGCCATCCGTCGACCGGCGGCGGATGGACATCCTATTACATGGAGGAGCATCACTCGGTCGCCCAGACCATGCAGGCGGTCGTGGCCAGCCTTGTCTTCGAAGGGGTTCTTGAGCGCTTTCCGGAATTGCGCGTCGTGATCATGGAGGGCGGGTTGGGCTGGGTGCCATCGCTCAATGCGCGCATGGACAAGCACTGGGCACGCCTTCGGAGCGAGGTTCCTCATGTGAAGAAGCCGCCGTCGGAATACGTGCGCGAGCAGGTGTGGTTCAGCACGCAGCCGATGGAAGAGCCGGCGACGTCAGCCGAATTGATCGATCTGTTCGACAGGATCGGATGGGACCGGCTGCTGTTTTCCACCGACTACCCGCATTGGGATTTCGACGATCCGCGCTATGCGTTTCGCGCAAACATCACACAGGCCCAGCGCGAGCAGCTTCTCTACGAGAACGCGCGCAAGTTCTACAGGTTGGACTGATGGCGCGGCACGTAGTTGCGACCGTGGATCAGATCCCGCCGGGCCAGCGCCTGCTGGTCCAGGTCAATGAACGCGAGATCGGCATCTTCAATGTCGAGGGCGAGTATTTCGCCGTCGGCAATCGCTGCCCGCATGAGGGGGCGTCCTTGTGCAAGGGGCGCATCGTCGGTCTCGTCGAAGCGACAGGGCCCGGTGACTACCAATTCAGCCGTCGTGGTGAGTTGTTGCGCTGCCCATGGCACGGCTGGGAATTCGATCTGCGCACCGGTCGGTCTTGGTGCGAGCCAGACCGCACCAAGGTCCGAAGCTATGAGCTGAAAGTCGAGTCTGGGGGCGCGCTGATCGAAGGCGAGCTACGCGCCGAGACATTTCAGGTCACGATCGACAAACAATATGTTGTCTTGGAAGTCTGACCAGCGGATTGCCAAAGAAAAAAACATTGGGAGGAGTTAAGTGTTGTTCAAGCGAGGGATGTCGGCGGCTGTCGCCTGTTTCGTCGGTCTATTGAGCTCCGCGCAAGCCGAGGACGGTTCTTGGGACAAGGTCGTCGAGGCCGCCAAGAAGGAAGGCAAGGTCGTGGTCTACAACATGGCCCTGGGCGCTCCCTACTTTATGGCTGTCCTTAAGTCGTTCGAAGCGAAGTACGGAATTCCAGTCGAGAGTCTCGACCTGCGCGCCAGCGAGCTGTCCGAGCGCATCCGCACCGAGCAGGCGGCGGGCCGCTTTCTGGGCGATGCGGAGATGGTCACGACGACCATGATCGAAGAGCAACTCAAGAATGGCGACTTCGTGCAGAAACTGCCGCCGATCCCGAATGCCGCCCATTTGCGACCGCCGTTCAAGGCCAATGAGTACAGCGTGCCGGCCTTCATGCAGCCGATGGGCATCCTCATCAATACGCGGCTGGTCAAGGAGCAGGACATCCCGACGAGCTGGAATGATCTGAACGATCCCAAATGGAAGGGCAAGATCCTCTCGGACGACATGCGGCCGCTCGGCAGCGGGAATACCATGTTCGCCATCCTGGAAAAGACCATGGGCGCCGACTTCAACCAGAAGCTCGCCGAGCAAAAGCCCGTATTCAGCCGCGATATGCGAAACGACGCGCGGCGCGTGGCTCGCGGCGAGTACGCCATCTATGTCCCGCAGATATTTGCCTTCACGTCCGATCTGAAGGGGCTGCCGGTGAAAGTCGTGATTCCGAAGGAGGGTGCACCTTTCGCGGAGATGGATCTCGCGGTGCTCAGGAACGCTCCGCATCCCAACGCCGCGCGTTTGTTCATCGACCACTTCCTCGGCGTGGAGTCGCAATTGCTCTACGCCAACGCCTGGATGCTTCCGGTCAACGCCGCGGCCGCCGAGCGCGCCAATCCGGACGCGCAGCCATTCGTGAATGCCAAGATCATCGGTCCTGCGAAACTGGCTGAGCGCTCCTCGATGATGGATCTCGCCAAGAAGCTCTATCCCTGAGAGGCCCATGAGCGTTTCAGCCGGAGAGGGAGTGAATAATCTCGTCGAGAGGCGTACGGCGGGCCTGAGCGGGTTCGGGCGTTGGCTGCAGGCGACTGCGGCGGGCCGCCTTGCGGCTCTCGGCCTGCTCGTCATCGTTCTCGCCTTCCTTTCCGTCTATCCGCTGTCGATGCTGCTCTATGGAAGCCTGCATTCGACGCCGCCGGGAATGGCCGGCACTTTCAATCTGGACGGTTATCGCGACGTCATGACGCTGCAAAGCGCGGTGACACTCCTCAACACCGTCGGCATATCCCTCGCCAAGACCATCCCTTCGGTCATCGTGGCCGTCCTGCTCGCCTGGATGCTGGCGCGAACCGACACGCCATTCCGGGGCGCTCTGGAAGTCCTGATCACGCTGCCATTCTTCATTCCCCCGATCCTGACTGCAATGGCGTGGGGCATGCTCGGTAATCCGCAGGTCGGATTGCTCAATCAGCTCTACCAGTGGATCACGGGATCGGAGACGGCGCCGATCAACGTCTATTCGTACGGCGGCGTGGTGTGGCACATGATGCAATATTCCGTGCCGTTCCTGTTTCTTCTCATCGTGGACGCCTTCCGGGCGATGGATCCGAGCCTCGAAGAAGCGGCGACCATGTGCGGCGCGTCACGCCTGCGAACGTTTCGAACCGTCACCTTGCAGCTTATGCTGCCCGTGCTTACCGGTGCGGCCATCCTGAGCTTCATTCGCGGCATCGAGAATTTCGAGTCGCCGCTCTTCTTCGGTTCACCGGCAGGAATTCGGGTCATCACGACCGACATCTACGACTCGATCAACCAGCGGTCGCCCCCGCAATATCAGTATGCAACCGCGATCAGCTTCGTCATCATGGCGCTGTTGTTCCTGATCGTTCTCCTGCAGCGGCGGATGCTGCGCGGCCGGAGCTTTCAGACCATTACCGGCAAGGGCTATTCGCCTTCGGTAATGAAACTCGGCGCATGGCGATGGGCAACCTTTGCCTTTTGTGTCCTGTTCTTTGTGGTGACGGTGGTTCTCCCGGTCGGGCAACTCGTCATCGGCTCGTTCTTCAAGTTCTTCGGGTTCTACCAATGGGACATGTTGACCCTCGAGCATTATCAGGCAGTGTTCGGCAGCAGCGAGTTCTGGCGCGGGTTCAGCAACACGATGTTCCTGGGCCTCGTCGGCGCCACCCTGACGATGTTGCTCGGCGCGATCGTCGCCTATGTCTCGGTCCGCACGAAGTGGCGAGGCCGGTTGCTGATCGATTCGATGGCCTGGCTGCCATGGATGATGCCCGGTATCGTCCTCGGTGTCGGTTTTCTCTGGGGGTTTGCCCTGCTGCCTCACGGGATTCCGATCTACGGCACGATCTGGGCGCTGTTGCTGGCCTATATTTCGCTCGGGACGCCGCTGTCGGTGCGCGCCATGTCTGGCGCATATGCGCAGCTCTCGTTCGATCTGGAGGAGTGCTCCCGGGTGCATGGCGCAACCTGGCTGCAAACCATGAGGCGCATCGTCCTTGCGTTGGCCTGGCCTTCCTTCGCCGTCGGATGGGTGCTGGTGTTCTTCGGCATCATGCGTGAGCTGAGCGCGTCCGTCCTGCTTTACTCCGTCGGCTCCGAGGTGCTGTCTGTCGTGCTGCTAAAACTGTGGGCGAACGGCAATGCGGAGCAGGTCAGTGTCATCGGACTCATCATGATGGTTCTCGTGATCGTCTTCCGGTGGGTTCAACTCAAATTCATCAACAGCCGTATCGGCGGGCTGTGACCATGCTTGGATCGTGCCATGTCGAATGTCGTTCTTGAGAAGGTGAGCCGGAGCTTCGGTGATTTCGCCGCGGTCGACGGCGTCGACCTGCGCGTCAGCGAGGGTGAGTTCGTCACCCTGCTGGGGCCGTCGGGTTGCGGCAAGACCACGACGTTGCGGATGGTCGCGGGCCTCGAGCAAAATACCGGCGGCCGCATCAGCATCGGCAATGAGGTCGTGAGTGATGCGGCTCGCGGCGTCTTCGTTCCGTCAGAGCGCCGGAGGCTCGGCATGGTCTTCCAGTCATACGCGATCTGGCCGCACATGACCGTTTTCGAGAACGTCGCCTATCCGCTGCGGGTGCGCCGCAAATCCGCGGCCGAGATACGCGATCTCGTCGCCAAGGCACTTCGTCTCGTCGAGATGCAGGATTTTGCCGAGCGGCCGGCACCGGCGCTGTCCGGCGGCCAGCAGCAGCGCGTGGCGATCGCGCGGGCCCTCGTCTTCGAACCCAAGGTGTTGCTGCTCGACGAGCCACTCAGCAATCTCGACGCAAAGCTCCGTCTGCAGATGGGCGACGAGTTCCGTTCGATCCAGAGACGGCTTGGGATGACGAGCCTGTACGTGACACATGACCAGGCCGAAGCGATGGCATTGTCCGACCGCGTGGTCGTGATGGACCGTGGCCGAATCCAGCAGATCGGAGCGCCCGAAGAGATTTATCGCTATCCCGCAAACCGGATCGTGGCGGCCTTCTTCGGCACGCCGAACCTGCTCGAGGCCAGTGTGGAGGCCTGCACCCGGATCGATGATCGCCGGGTGCGGCTCAACGTCGTCGGCAAGGGCTGGCGGGGAGCGTGCGAGTCGGCAAACGAGATCCGCCCCGGGCAGGCCGTGACCGTCATGGTTCGTCCCGAGGACGCCCGTATCGCGGCGCCGGATGCGGCCAGCAGAGACCATGAACTTCGATGGTCCGGACAGATTGCGCACACGATCTTCCGCGGACCTGTCCGGTCGGTCGTGGTGCAGACCGACGACAGCCGCCTCAACGTCGACGCGCCACCGTTCGGCGACTTCTCCGTCGGAGACAATGTGACCGTCGTCGTTCCGCAGCAGTCGGCTTGGGCAGTGCCGGAGCAGCCCGGCGTAGCCCCTTAAGTCGGGATGCCTCTCAGCGATAGATCTGCTGAGCCAACGAAAGCATCTCGTTCATGCGTTCGGGATCCGTGGTTCCGAGAAGCTTCGTTGTTTCGATCTGCGCTACCGCCGGGTCGACACCGGTCAGCGCGTCCGCTGTGGTCGGCAGCAACCCGAGCCTCGCAAGGTTCTGCTGCATCGTCTTGCCCAGATAGTATTCCATCAGCAGCCGTGCCGCGTTGGGGTGAGGCGCATTTTTCAGCAGCGCGAGATCGTAGCCGACATAGGGCAGCCCTTCCTTGGGCGCGATGAACTTGACAGGGAGGCCCTTGAGCTCGAGCAGCGACGTCAGGCTGTCGGGGATGTAGAGCGGAAGTTCGCCGCGCGCTACGCGGCGCTCGTTTGCGGGTATCTCCCGGCTGAACTTCAGGTCCTGCTGGGCGAGCTTCTCATGGAACGCGCGCCCGTAGAGGTCCTGCAGGACCGAGAAGAGTACGCCGCCGCCGCCGAGCGTCCGCAGATCGTCGCTGAGGATTTTTCCCTTCCAGCGCGGATCCGTCAGGTCGAGCCAGCTCTTCGGCTCGTCCGCCGGCTTGACCAGCGTGGTATTCGCCAGAATGCCGTAGACGATGGCAAAGACGGGGAGCCGCATGCCGTCGCTTGGGAAGTCCGCCTTGAGACGGCCGAGGCTGGGGAGGGGGCCGTGAGGTTCGAAGACACGCTCCTCCTTGATCTGCAGCGTGGTCGTGGTCCGCCCGTTCTCGGAAACGTCGGCTGCGTTGCGGCCCGCGGCCTGCTCGATGCGGATGCGCTCCCGGACTTCGCTTGCGCGCGCTTCGAGAATGTCCACGGTGATTCCGTAGGCGGACTCGAACTCCTTTTTGAGCTCCTTGTGCGCCGCAAGGCCGACAAACGCGCTGTAAAGCACCACGCGGCCTTCCTTCTTTGCCGCGGCAACCAGTGCGGACCATTCGCCCTCCGCTCGCGACGGGACCATGATCGATGGCAAAATCGAAGAGGCCGTCAGTCCAAACACCGTGGCGCGACGCGTGATGCGCGCGCGCTTTTCCCGGTCCGGCGTGGCCATTGTCGCTACTCCGCAGCCTGCGAGCTCGGGGCACGCCAGCGAATGGCCGTCTTCAGCTTCTCCTGATAGGCCTCGAGCCAGTCGATCTTCGCATCAGCGTAGTACGAGCCCGCGCGCGCGTTCCAGAACACCTCGGCATCGTCGACGCCGGGTGGCACGGTGCCATTGTTGGCGAACGCCCGTGCCGCGTTGAGCAGGCGCCGTCTGGTCCGCGCAATCATCACGTCGCTCGGCGCGAGATGCTCCTTTGTGTGATCGACGATCGGACCCATGCTTTCGCTGACGGCCTGATCCTGCATGACGATGTTGCGGATGCCTGTATAGATCTTGTTGGTGCGCTGAGCTTCGCGATCGATCTGCCAATCGTTGCCGACGTTTTGGACCGCGCGCCAGCGCCCATACCAGTCCGTGGTGTTGGGGAGATATTCGAGAGCATCGGCCCCGGGAATGCCGCCACCGGACTTCAGCTTGGAGGTGGAATAGGTCGCCCCCTTGGCGCGGCCGCCATAGATCGAGATCAGCAGAGTGTGGGTGTCGTCCATGGGCACCCACGCTTTGGCGACCACATGGTCGGCGAAGTCGGCATTCGGTGTCTGGGTCCAGAACGGCAGTGAGAAATGCGCCATACGCCAGTGCGTTCGATCGTCCGATTCCGGCCGGAACGCGCCATACATCGTTCCCCAGTCGGTCTCCGTGACCTTGTACTCCGGCGCTCGGTTGGACACGGTATGACGGGCGGGATGGCCTTCCTCGAAGTCGTCAGGGTTGATATGTCCGGCATGCAAAAAGCCGAAATGCGACGTGTCGATATCCCCTTCGAGCCCTTGGAGCCAGTTGGCTTCGCGCTGGAGGATCGTGACGGTCAAGTCCTGCTCCGGGACGAACAGAGCTTCGTGCATCGGCATCGGCGGCGCCTCGGCGCGCGCGCCCATATAAACCCAGATCAGGCCTGCGCATTCGCGCACTTTGTAGCTTTTTGCGCGAACCTTTTCCTTGAAGTCTTGCGGAGGCGGGATGTTCGGCATTTCGAGGCAGCGCCCGTCAACGTCGAACTTCCAGCCGTGATAGACACAACGGATGCCATCCTGCTCGTTACGGCCAAGGAACAGCGACGCACAGCGATGCGGACATTGATGGTCCAGCACGCCGACCCGTCCTGAGCTGTCACGGAAGGCAATGAGCTGCTCACCGAGCAGCATCAAGCGCATTGGATCGCCGTCGACTGATAGTTCGGAAGAGAGGGCGGCAGGTATCCAGTACTGCCGCATCATCTCGCCCATGACCGTACCCGGGCCAACCAGCGTCAGATCCTGGCCGTCAGTCGATTTCGACATGGTGATCCTCCTTGGCTCTTTTGAATGCTTATTATTTGCATTATGCAAGTAATTGGGCCCTGCGTCAATGACGCGTTCGTCCGGAAAGCGAGCGGTTGAGCGCTGCAGTGCTAATCGCTATGGTTCTGCTTCCCGTCATCGCGAGCAAATTTTCTTGATGAACAAGGTCAGCACGATCCTCCCGCTCGAGAACTGGACCGGATACCGGTTTGGTCTGATCGCTTCGCGGCTGGGTGGTTTCATCGCCCCGATGTACGAAGATCGTTACGAGCTGACGATGCCGGCCTGGCGATGCCTCGCGGTCATTGCCAGGCATCAGCCGCTGACGGCGACGCAACTTGCGACATTGACCTCGTCCGATGCGTTCAAGGTCGCGCGCTCCATCGAATTGCTGGTGCGTCGAGGGCTGATTCATCGTGACGTGGATAAAGCGGACCGCCGCCGCGCCAGCCTGAGCCTCACGACCGATGGCCGCAAGGTCTACAAGGATATCGAGAAATTCGTTATTCGGGTCGAGCGTAAGCTCATGGCCGCGCTCGATCCTCACGAAGTCGAGGTTTTGAGGCGAAGCCTCGACAAGCTCGATCAGCAACTGGAGACCGAGATCAAGGCGCAGGGCCGCGAGAAATTCCTATAACGGTCTCCGGCGGCCCGTGTCAGCGCCTCCGTATTTCACAATGACCGAACGCCGCTCTTGATGCCGTCGGCGATCTGGCCAATCTGCTCCTCGTTGATGATAAGCGGCGGAGACAGGATCAGCGTATCGCCAACGGCGCGAACGAAGATGCCATTTTCGAAACAATGGTTCGCCACGGCGCAGGCCTGTTGTGCGGACGAAACTCGGCAACCAACGTATGCAAGTTCTCTGAGTTGGCGGCGGTCGCGGAAAGCGTAATTTCCTTGCCGGCGCATTCGTGCAGCCATACCGGCACCCTGTTCGATTGATGGTCGGCGTCTCGAGGTCGGAGCTTCCCAATCTTGGTCAGGTTCGAGTGTTGGTGCGCTCACCATTTCGATGTCTTAGTCGACAGCAGGATACCAGCGACCATCATCCAGACTGTGGACAGAAGCCAAGCTCAGTAAATCTCGCGATCCGCCTCGTTAGTAGATAGCCGGCCGCCAACGTGTCCGGTATTTCGGCCTGTCAGAATCTCTTCCCGAAGTTGGTAATTTGCTCATTGAGCCAATGGCAATCACTCGTGGTGGGCTTGATCGGGTCTGGGGCTCTTACTCCTCGGGCCGCCGCGTCGAGGCGCATGTTACGAAGCCTAGCCCGTGGTTCGTCCGGCAAATAAAGCCGTTCATGGCCCCACAAGCTCGGACCGTCGAAGGTTTCGTGGGCTTGCCAGGTATCGGGATCGATGACGCGTCCGCCCCAGCCGTATTCAACAAAGAATCCCGAAGGTGTGTGCGCGTAGAATGAGGTCATGTGATCGTTGGTGTGGCGGCCAAGGGTGTAGGCAAGCCGGCCTGCTTCAATCTGCGCGAGATCATAGCCTTGGCCGACATCGTCCAACGCACCGAGTTCAATCATAAAATGGTGTATGCCGCGCTTGCCACTGCCGACCATGGCAAAGCTGTGATGTCGGCCATTGAGGTGAAAAAAGTAGAGCGGGTACGGCGTCCGGCCGTAATCGCTGACGCGAAAGCCCAAAAGATCGCGGTAGAAAGGAAGCATCCCGGTAACATCTTCGACGTTGAGCACCGCGTGCCCCATCCCGAGCGGACCGGTTCGAAAGCCGGAGATAGGGCGTCCCGGGACAAAAGGCGTGTCGGCGCAATGCGGTCCCCAGAACACCTCGATGCGGTGACCGCCAGGATCGCTGAATGAAATCAGCTCTGTGACGTGCCGTTCGCCCGACAGGGCGGCACTGCAAGCGGTAACCGATACGCCGTTCGCTTCGAGCCGCGCCGCCAGTTTTTGCAGGTCGGATCGATCCTCGACCTCCCAACCCAGAAATCCAAGAGATTCTTCGGCGCCTCTGCTGACTAAAAAGCGCTGCTTCCGGTCGTCCATTCGGAATGCGCGCGTACCGGTGCTTTGGTCCACCTGCTGCATTCCGAACAGGCGGGTCGCGAGCGTGCTCCAGTCGTCCAGTTGGGCTGACTGCACGCCAATATATCCAAGCGATTTCAGCTCCATGCGAACTCCATTGCGGGCCCGTCGAGTGCTGGGTCCTATTCTGAGATCATGGTTTCACCGGTATCGGCATCATAGCCGTAGATCCAGTCGGTACTGATGGGCGGCGGCGCGACAGGTTTGCGATTGTTGTTGAATTGGTCGCGTGCCTGCAGCTGGACGTTCCGTCCTCTGGGTTGCCGCTCTCGATCATATGCCGCGAGGCCAGTGGCAAGATCATCCATGTGATCGGCCAGGATCCGCGCGACCGCCAGTCCGTCTTCCATCGATTGCGCCGCGCCCTGCGCAAGCGTGGGCATCATGGGATGCGCAGCATCCCCGACAAGGCCGATTCGACCGGAGACCCAGGTTTCGAGCGGCTCTCTGTCGTAGATGCCCCAGCGGTAGCAGCTCTTGATCTTCCGGAACATGCCGAGCAATGCGTCGTTCCAGCCTGCATAGGCCTGCAGCATCTCGTCGACGCTCGATGACACCGACCATGACTCGTCGGCCCATTGCTCCGAGACGCGGCCGGCGAAGATGTTCATGTATTTCCCGCCGCGGACAGGATAGCAGATGACGTGACCGGTCGGACCAATCCAGCCGATATAGTCGGTCGGATCGAGCGCAACAGAGCCGTTGGGGCCGACCTGCGATGGGGCGTCTTCCATCGGGACCATCGCGCGCCAGCAGATCTGGTTGGTGAAGCGCGCGGCGCCTTCACCGAACAACGCCTTCCGTACGACCGAATGAATGCCATCGGCTCCGATAATGGCGTCGGCCTCGATCTGCACACCGTCGGCGAACGTGGCTGCCGCGCCATCCTTGGTATTGGTGATGCTCGTGCAGCTCTTGTTCAGATGGATGGCGCTCGCCGGCACTTTGCCGATCAGGGCGTCGTGGAGGTCTGGGCGGTGTGCCATCATGTAGGGCGCGCCAAACCGCCGCTGCATCAAACCGTCCCAGGAGTTGCGGTAGCGAAGGTCAGCCGTGTCCCATTTGAGTGACACCATGGCTGAAGGTTCGACCGCGAAGCGCTGCAGCTCGTCGAATATCCCGATCGAACGCGCAACCTTGATGGCGTTCGGACCTAGTTGGAGGCCGAAGCCCACTTCGCCGAGGCTGGCTGCGCGTTCGTAGACGACGACTTCGAAGCCCCGCTGATGCAGCGCCGCAGCCGCGGTCATGCCGCCGATCCCGCCTCCGACGATGGCGATGCGCTTCGCACGATTTCCCACCGCTTTCTCTCCCTGTTCCGGTTTTTCCTTGTCGGACGCGACGATAGCGCGTCGGCGCGAATTAGACATTATCGGATTGGATTTGACAATAGCGTCGGGAGGTGCCAGTTTTCGGGTAAATTAAAACCGTTTGGGAGGCGTTCATGGTGCTGAAGCGACGGCTAATCGCATTGATGTCGTGCTTCTTCGTATCGGGAGTGGCGACAGCGGCGCCGGCGTCCGCGGCCGAATTCAAGCCGAGCGGTCCCGTGACAATCGTGGCGCCGTTTGCGGCGGGCGGTACAGTCGATCAGGTTGCACGCGAGCTCGGCCGCGGTTTGGAGAAGCTCTGGGGCGTGCCCGTCCTGGTCGACAACAAACCGGGCGCGGGCAACATCCTCGCGGCGACCGCGATCGCGCAGTCGAAGCCGGACGGCCAGAAGCTGTTGCTGGCCTCGACCTCCATCTCGGTCAATCCGAGCGTTTACAAGTCGCTCCCCTATGACACCGAGAAGGATCTCGCGGCGGTCAGCTATCTCGCGGCTTCGCCCAACGTCCTCGTGGTGCGGCCGAAGATGAGCATCAAGACGCTGCAGGAGCTGATCGAGCGCGCCAAGACTGCCAAGCCGCCAATGCAGTATGCCTCAGTGGGCAAAGGCAGTGCGCATCACTTCTGCATGGAGTTGCTTCAGATCGAAGCCGGCATCAAGATGACTCATATCCCCTACAAGGGCGTATCGCCAGCTCTGGCGGCACTGCTGGGGGACGAGATCGGCGTCTACTGTAGCGACACGCCCGGTGCGATGGAGCCTATCAAGGAAGGACAGTTGCTTCCTCTGGCGGTGACGAGCAGCAAGAGGGTGAGCGTCCTGCCGGATGTCCCGACGATGGCCGAGGCAGGCCTGCCGAATTACAACAACTCGGGATATGTCGGCATCATGGCGCCCGGCGCGACGCCGAAGAACGTGCGCGAAGCCATCAATCACGACATCCAGGTCGTGATCAAGGAGCCGGCCTTCCAAAAGCGCTTCGCCGATCTCGGCTACGACATGGTTGGCGGCAGCGTCGATGAGTTCACCGACTTCATCAAGCGCGACGTCGTCCGTTATAGCGATATCGCGAAAGCCGCCAACATCGAGAAGCAATAATTTCGGGGCGGGAGGAGCGCATGCTCCGTATCAAGAGCCAGCAGAACTTCTGGGCCGGCGTCTTTTTCCTGGCCTGCGGCGTCTTCGAGGCGACGATGGCGCTGCAATATGACGTCGGACGCCCCGCGGCGATGGGGCCGGGCTTTATGCCTGTGCTGCTGGGATTGGGGTTGGCGGTTCTCGGGCTGATCATTCTAATCGGCGGCCTCTCCGTGCCGGGGCCGGCTATCGCACCAGGCCACTGGCGTCCTGTCGTCTGCATCATCGCAGCGCTGGTATTGTTCGCTCTCCTGATCAGCAAGGCAGGGCTGGCGGCGAGCACCTTTCTCGTCGTGATGCTTGGCGGCGTCGCCTACCGCGGCGAGGTGCCGTGGCTTCGTTTGTCCGCGATGGCCGTCGGGATGACGGTCTTCGCAGCTGTGCTGTTCGTCTACATTCTCGGCCAGCCGATCGCCGTGTGGGGGGCCAACTAGTGGAGATGTTTCACAACCTCGAGATCGGCTTTGCGGCGGCGGTGACGCTGCAGAATCTCGGCTTCTGCCTGATCGGCGCGTTGCTCGGAACGCTGATCGGCGTCCTTCCGGGAATTGGGCCGCTCGCGACCATCGCGATGCTGCTGCCGATCACGTTTGAACTGAACGCGCTGAGCTCGCTCATTATGCTCGCCGGCATTTACTACGGCGCCCAGTACGGCGGATCGACAACCGCGATCCTGGTCAACATGCCCGGCGAATCCTCGTCCGTGGTGACCTGCCTGGACGGGTATCAGATGGCCCGTAACGGCAGGGCAGGCAGTGCGCTCGCGATCGCGGCGATCGGATCGTTCTTCGCCGGATGCGTCGGCATCCTGTTCATCGCGGCGTTCGCGCCGGCGCTGGCGACCGTCTCTCAGCGGTTTCAGTCGCCGGAGTATTTTGCGCTCATGCTGTTCGGACTGGTCGCGGCCGTCGTGCTCGCACATGGCTCCGTCACCAAGGCGCTTGCGATGATTGTGCTTGGACTGTCGTTCGGCCTCGTCGGAACCGATGTGACCAGCGGAACGATGCGCTTCACCTTCGGTGTTTCAGAGCTCTTCGACGGCATCGATTTCGTCACGGTCGCCATGGGTCTGTTCGGGCTCGCTGAGATCCTTCGCAATCTCGAGCAGAAGGACGAGCAGCCCCAGATATCGACCATAGGCAGATTGTGGCCCAGCCGCAGCGAGATGCGGGAAGCATGGCCCGCGATCATCCGCGGCACCGTTCTCGGCTCGATCCTTGGCATCCTGCCCGGCGGCGGCGCGATCCTCTCGTCGTTTGCGTCGTACACGCTCGAGAAGCGCATCAGCTCCAATCCCTCGGCCTTCGGCAAGGGGGCAGTTCAGGGCGTAGCTGGACCGGAGTCGGCCAACAATGCCGGCGCCCAGACGTCGTTCATTCCGCTCCTGACCCTTGGCATCCCGTCTAACCCGGTGATCGCGCTTCTGATGGGAGCCATGATCATCAAGGGAATTGCGCCCGGCACTGCCGTGATGGTGAAGGAGCCGACCCTGTTCTGGGGTCTGGTCGTCAGCATGTGGGTCGGCAATCTCATGCTGATTATCATCAACCTGCCTCTGATCGGCCTGTGGGTGAAACTGCTGCGGATTCCGTATCGATGGCTCTTTCCCGGAATTCTCGTACTCTGCTGCGTCGGGGTCTATAGCGTCGGCAACTCCTATGTCGCGGTGCTGCTGACCGCCGGCTTCACGCTGCTCGGGTATCTGGCTGCAAAGCTCGGTTGCGAATGTGCACCGTTCCTGCTTGGCTTTGTGCTTGGTCCTCTCATGGAAGAAAACCTCCGGCGTTCGATGCTGCTGTCAGATGGTGATCCACTGATCCTGCTTCAGCGGCCGATCTCCGCGGTCCTGATCGCTGCAGCGCTGGGGCTTCTCGCACTGACGATCATCCCGAGCATTCAGAAAACGAGAGAAGAGGCGTTCCAGGAGTAGGGCCTCGTCAACAAGGAAAATGCATAGTGAGCAAGCAAATCAGCATCGCGATCGCCGGGGCGGGCATTGGTGGCCTGTCGGCAGCGCTCGCGCTGCTAAGGCGTGGCTTCGACGTCAGGGTCTACGAGCAAGCGCCGGTCTTGGCCGAGATTGGGGCTGGACTGCAGATCAGCGCTAATGGTACCGAGATCCTGGATCAGCTCGGCGTTCTCGAGCTCGCGAAAGAGATCGCGTGCGAGCCTACCGGAAAGCAGATCCGGCTCTGGAGTACGGGGCAGACCTGGAAATTATTCGATCTCGGCGCGACTTCGGTCGAGCGATACGGCTATCCCTATCTGATGATCCACCGGGCCGATCTGCACGGCCTGTTGTTCGAAGCGGTGCGCAAGCAGTACCCGGATGCGATCAAGACCGGCGCTCGCTGCACCGGCTTTCGCCAATCGGACGACGATGAGGTAACAATCCTCTTCGCGGACGGGACGTTATCCACTGCAAATGTCCTGGTTGGCGCCGACGGCGTGCATTCGGCAATTCGCCAGGCGCTGTTCGGACCCGATCGGCCGCAGTTCACGGGCTGCATGGCTTGGCGTGGGTTGGTGCCGATGGAGCGTCTTCCGGAGCGGTTGCGAGCGCCAATCGGCACCAATTGGATCGGGCCTGGCGGTCACGTCGTCATGTATCCGCTTCGACGGGGCGAGCTTCTCAATTTCGTCGGCATCGTGGAGCGCGACGACTGGACGGGAGAGTCTTGGACTGATGCAGGGTCGCGGACGGAGTGCGCTGCCGATTTCAAGGATTGGCATCCAGACATTCACGAGATCATCGCCAATATCGATACGCCCTACAAATGGGCGCTGATCGGCCGCGATCCATTGCCCAAATGGACGGACGGTCGTGTCACCTTGCTGGGCGACGCCTGCCATCCGACCCTGCCATTCCTGGCGCAGGGCGCCAACATGGCGCTCGAGGATGGGCTTGTGCTTGCGCGCTGTCTGGAGAAATACGATACAGCGCCAACGGCCCTTCAGCACTATGAGGCGGCCCGCATCGAACGGACCACGAAGATCGTGCGGGGTTCGGCCGACAATGCAAAGCGCTTCCACAATCCCACGCTGGCGGAGGCGGCCGGAGCCCAGGCATACGTGGATCGCGAGTGGCAGGAAGACCGGGTGAAGGCGCGGTACGACTGGCTCTTCGAGTATAGTGCCGTCCGCGCCGCGATTTGATTCAGCACCTGGGGGCGAGCCGAAGACCATGGACAAACCGTTGAAATCGCACCAGCAGCGCGGAATCCAGTCGGTCGAGGTCGGTTTTCGGCTGATCCGCGCGCTGGAGAACGCGCCGGGCAAGCTGTCCTTGAAATCGCTTGCCGAAGCCGCGGACATGCCAACCAGCAGTGCGCATCTCTACATGGTGAGCTATTGCCGGCTGGGTCTCGCTGTCCAGGATCCCATCACGCTTCGCTACGGACTCGGCCCATACGCCGTGCAACTCGGATTGGCGGGTTTGCGGCATCTCGAAGTCACCGACATTGCGCGCGGTTTTCTGGAGGAGCTGCAGACCGAGATTCCGCTGGCAGTCTACCTTTCGATTTGGGGCAACATGGGTCCGACGATCGTCCTCAAGCTCGATGGCAGCTTTCAGTCGCCGCTGTCGGTGCGCGTTGGATACGTATCGCCGCTGCTTTCAACGGCAACGGGCGCGGTCTACCTGACGTACATGCCCGAGCACGAGATCAAGCGTGTGCTCGAGCGCGAGCTGACCGAGCGCGGAGGGCTGGACGTGGACCTGGAGACCATCCGCAAGAGGGTACGCGAGATGGGCGTCGGCATCTCCATCGGCCAGATGAATGAGGGATACGCGGCGGTGTCGGCACCGGTGCTCAATCATGACGATCGCCTCGCGGGCAGCATTACCGCGCTTGGTCCGCACTCGCTCGTGGATAGGTCGCCAAACGGCGCGTTGACACAATCGCTGCGGCAGACGGCGGCAAGAATTGCCTCGGCCCTCGGTCAACGCAAGGGGTGATACTACTAACTAACGTTCAATCAAGAAGGGCGAAACGAAAACGAGCCCGCTGGTGAGGAATACAAAAAGATGAACCGCCGCGCTTTTCTGGCTGTGAGCCTTCTATCGCCCTTCGTCCGGCCCGCGGCGGCAGACAGCCGCTATCCCGGCCGCACCGTGACCGTCATCAGTCCGTTCGCAGCGGGTGGCCAGTCCGACTCGGTTGGCCGCGTCGTGAACAACCACTTTCAGAAAGTGCTTGGCCAGCCCTTCATCCTGGAGAACAGGGTCGGCGCCGGCGGGACGATGGGCGCCCAGTACGTGGCCCGCTCGCAACCCGACGGCTACACATTGCTGCTGGGCACGACCAGTTCCTTCACGATTGCTCCCTACGTCTACAAGCCACAGCCCTACGATCCCCTGGCAAATCTGGCGCCGATCGTGGCTTTGACTGAGGCGCCGACGGTGCTGATAGCAAGCGAAAAGAGCGGATTCAAAAACCTCGACGATCTCGTGCGGGCCGCCAGGAAGGAGCCCGGCCGCATTACTGTCGCGTCCGCCGGCATTGGAAGCTTTCCTCATGTTTTCTCTGAGGTCTTTTCATCGCTGCTCGGCGTGCAATTCAATCATGTCCCATATCGTGGCGGCGGCCCCGCGATGAACGATATCCTGGCCGGACAAGTCGATATATTCTTCGAAGTTATCACGACGGCGGCGCCGCAGATCGAGGCCAGGCGCGCTTACGGCTTACTTGTGACCGGCAATGGTCGTTCAACGTTGCTGCCCGACGTTCCGACCTGCACGGAGCTCGGCTATCCCGGCATGAATCTGACTTCGTGGAGTGGGTTAGCTGCGGCGGCTGGCACTCCCACCGAGATTGTCGATGTCCTGAACAAAGAGGCCAATGTCGTCCTGCAATCCAAAGAAATGAAGGATCTGCTTGGCCAGCTCGGTATCGGACCGGTCGGGGGGAGTCCCCTCAAGATGGCGGAGCGCATCGCGCAGGAAGCGTCACTCTACAAGGACATCGTTGCTAAGCGGCAAATCACCGTGCAGTGAAGTGTTGATAGCACCGCGTCGCTCGGCGATCTGGTCGACCTAACGAAATGGCTCAAGTGCGCCTGGTCGTCGGGCGCGATGAGATCAACTCATCTTCACCGCGCCCGTGCTTCCCCCGCAAGGGCTCATTCGGCGGACAATGGATCGCCAATGAGGCTCCAGCTCTCGGCGTCGAAGACGGCGATTCGGAGGGTCTTGAAGGCCCCGTAGTCGTCCGGCTTCGTGCTGATCGAGATGCCCGGCAGCATCATTGGCAGACGTTCTCCGTGTAGGGACGTCGCCTGCCGGATCAGGCAGCAATCGCCGGGAAAAGCGTCTGACGGGTCGCTTCAATCACGGAGCCTCACGCTCGGCTGAGATTACCGAGAGCGCTTCGACTGTTTCGCCTGCGACAGCTGAATTCGTCCTGCCTCTCTCTCGACGGTGATGGCTTTGCGGAGCAGACAATTAGCTAGAACGGAATACCTGCCTGGACTGCCTTACAATTGGTTCGCCGCTTACTGTGCTTCGAGTAGGTGCGCATCTACTTGGGTCGATTCAGTCGCGAGTTCATTGGCGGCTCTAAGAGAACTTGCTTGAGATCGTTCCCAGAGGCGATCACGATCACGAAGTTCAACGTACCATGCTCCTTGAGCAGTCCCGCAATTATCGTCCGCCTGGCCGTATTGCGCTCCGCAACGACAACTGCCACCGGACGTGCTTATTATGGCCGATGAGATCATCGAGCAGGCACCACCTCGAGCAGAGATTGGGGTGAAGAATCGCTTATGCGGTCGGCTCCCGGCTAGCGCCGTAACGTCTGTCGAGCTGTGCAGCCTTGGTGAGCATGAGCGGCGCACCCAGCAATTCCGATAGCAGGCTCGTCAAAGCTGCAGCATCTGATGCGCCCAGCCTCTCCAGGATGTCCTGCTGAATGGACGAGGTCAGGGGACCAATGTCCTCGAAATGTGTTGCTCCTCTGCGAGAGAGGAAGATAAGGACCCTACGTCGGTCATTCGGATCAGGGCCGCGATAGACCTCGGCCGATTCGACCATCCTGTCGATAATCTTTGTGAGTGTCGGACCATCGACAAAGAGGCGGACGGCCAGATCGCCCATCGGCAGTCCGTTCCGTTCTGTCAGCGCCTCAAGCACACGATACTGGTGAAGAGACACGCCCCTTGGCTTGAGCTCCGCCTCGAGCGTCTGCTCAAGTCGGCGATTCACGCCTCGGATGAGGTCGGGCAGATGCACTTTGTTGACCCTCGGCGAAAGATTAGTTGATATTTCAACCTTTGCCTTGGAATATAAAATGGAGCAAGGGGAAAACAAACTCGTTCCAAGCTGCCCAATGAGGGGGCTGACATGGCGATCTGCGCCAGAAAAAACGGCAGCCGAGTGGCCAGACTGAGCGTTTCCGCCGCAAAGGGGCTTCGCCGGGACCGGGATCGCGGTTGGCACGATTCGTGAGTGGTGTGTCTCTGGAAGTGCGGAGACACCACTTTGCGTAGTGTTCGGATATGTCTGCTCATCCCGCAGAGCGGTGCAGCGGGACTGTGGGCCCCGTCAGCCGAGGCCTGTGGGCGCTTGGCTGTCGACGAAATCAACCGGATTTCTGGCATCCTTCGCCGTCCGGTCGAGCTACGCATCGTGAACGCCGGAGAAACCGGCGCGACCGCTGGCCGGGCGGCGCGCGACGCAATTGAAATTGACGGCGTCGACGGCATCGTCGGGATGTTACCCAGTTTTGCACGCGACTTCGTGGCGCGCGCGGCCCGCGGCCGCGTTCCATTCATATATACTCCGCAGTTCGAGGGCCGCTCGACGCCCGACGTCATGGCGACCGGCGAAACCGCCGAAGAGCTTCTGGCTCCGGCGATCCAATGGCTTTCGGAATCGAGACGTGCGCGCCGCTATTTCCTCTGCGGCAATGACTACATATGGCCGCGCTCATCCCTTCAGATTGCGCGCGCGCTGATCACCCGCTTTGGCGGAACCGTAACTGGCGAGAGCTATCTACCCGTCGGCCAACATGACTTCGACGAGATGCTGGACCGGATCAAAGTCACGCGTTCGGACGTCGTTCTTCCCTATTTCCTCGGGGGCGACTGCATCGCATTCAATCGGGCCTTCTGCGCGGCAGGATTGAGTTCGCGCGTGCTGCGCTTTTCCTCGGCGATCGACGAGACCGTCGCGTACGGACTCGATGTGAACGAGACCGAAAACCTCTACGCCGCCTCAAGCTATTATGCGTCGATCCGCTCGCGAAACAATGGCGCGTTCCTGGAGCGTTACCATATGGCGTTCGGCGATAGTCCGCCGCCCGTGAATGCCTTTGGTGAATCCTGCTACGAGGGCATCCACTCGCTCGCAGCCCTGATCGAGGAAGCCGCTAGCCTGGATACGCGCAAATTAACGCGCGTTTACGGCCGAACATTCCAGCAGCGCACAGCGCGAGGCGATCAAGCGCAATCCGTGGTCGGGGGCCGGCACCCCATCTATCTCGCCCAGGTCGACGGGTACGATTTCTCGATCATCGCGCGTCGATAAAACGCTTGCTTTTTCAAATATTGTATTCTTAATATTTTCCGTATCAAAAAACCTATGGGGACGTCTATGCCTTTCTCCCGTCGCCGCTTCCTGCGGCACTCAGCCTTAGCCACGACAACATTGATCGCGGCGCCGGCTGTTTTCCGCTCCGGTGCGTTCGGCGCCGAAAACCCGATCGTCGTCGGCAGCCTCCACGACCAGTCTGGTCCGATCGCGGCCTCCGGCACGCCAATGGTCTACGCGCTGCAACTTGCCGTGGATGAGATCAACGCCGGCGGCGGATTGCTCGGCCGGCCGTTGAAGGTGATCCATTACGACACCCAGTCGAACATCCAGATGTATTCGCAATTCGCGCAGCAACTCGCAGTGAAAGACAAGGTCGATGTCGTTCATGGCGGCATCACCTCGGCCTCGCGCGAGGCGGTGCGTCCGACCTTCGATCGTTTCAAGGTGCTGTATTTCTACAATGTCCTTTACGAGGGGGGCGTCTGCGATCGCAACACCTTCTGCACCGGCACAACGCCCGCGCAGACAGTGGAAAAGCTGGTGCCGAGCGCGATGAAGAAGGCGGGCAAGAAGGCCTACATCATTGCCGCCGACTACAATTACGGTCAGATCACCGCGAAGTGGATGACGAAGTACGTCAAGGACAATGGCGGCGAAGTGCTGTCGACCGACTTCTTCCCGCTCGATGTCACCAATTTCGGCACGACCATCTCGAAGATCCAGGCGGCGAAGCCCGACCTCATTCTTTCGGCGCTGGTTGGCGGCAATCACACTGCCTTCTACCGACAATGGACCTCGGCCGGCATGAAAGGCAAGATTCCGATCGCCTCGACCACTTTCGGTCTCGTCAACGAGCCGACCACACTCGATGCGGCCGAGAGCGATTCCATTCTCGGCGCCTACGGCTATTTCGAGGAGCTCACCACGCCGGCCTCGAAGAGCTTCGTCGAGAAGATCAAGAAGGCCCATCCCGACTCACCCTATGTCAGCGAATTGGCTGCCTGCACCTATGAGGGCGTCATGCTTTGGGCCGCCGGCGTGAAGAAGGCCGCCAGCATCGATCGCATGAAGGTGATCGCGGCGCTGGAGGACGGGATCGCTTTCGACGGCCCGAGCGGCAAGGTTTCGCTCGACAAGCCGACCCATCACACCACCCGCAACGCATTTCTCGCCGAAGTGAAGGACCGCAAATGGTCGGTGTTGGAGAGCTACTCCGACGTCAAGCCGGCCGATACTGCGAGTGTCTGCGATCTCGTCAAGAACCCGAACGACACCAAGCAGTACATCATCAATCTCTGAGGCGCAGCGGGCTCCGCCTGCCGGCGGGGCCCGTGCATCGACGGACTGAAAGAATCTGAAGAATGGCGATTTACTTCATCGTCGCGCTCGACGTCCTGAACGGAATATCGTCGCTGTTCCTGTTGTGCCTCGGACTGGCGATCATCTTCGGCATGATGAAGATCATCAATCTCGCTCATGGCGAGTTCATCATGCTTGGCGCTTACGCGACCGTCATATCGGCCAATGCCGGCGTCAACATCTGGATCGCGATGCTGATCGTCGCACCACTCTTCGTCGGTCTCGTGGGCCTGGTCATTGAGCGCTGTCTCATTCGCTTTCTCTATGGGCGTCTTGTCGATTCGATGCTGGCGACCTGGGGACTGAGCCTCCTGATCATCGGAATCATCACGACGATCTACGGCAACACGCAACAGGGTGTGCCGACGCCGCTCGGTGGCTTTTCAATCGGTTCATATCAGTCGAGCTACTACACGCTGTTCCTGGCCGGCATGGCGATCGTGATGATGGGGCTCGTCTACGGCATCATGAGCTACACTCGCCTTGGCCTGATCGCTCGCGCGACAATGCAAAATCCCGCGATGGCGGCCACGTTGGGTGTCAATCCGGCACGGGTCTATATGAGCACGTTCGCAATAGGGGCCGCGGTTACCGGTCTTGCCGGGGGCCTGCTGGCCCCGGTGTCGGGCATCACTCCCGGCATGGGCGGTGCCTACGTGGCGAAGGCCTTTATGACTGTGGTCGGCGGTGGCGCCGCCATGCTGTCGGGCACAGTGGCGTCCGCGAGCCTGTTCGGCGCCGTCAATCAGATCGGTGCCTATTTCACGACGCCAGTCTATGGCGAGGTCCTGGTGTTCACGGCCGCGATCGTCCTGATCCGTCTGCTGCCGCAGGGCATCTCCGGCCGCTTCTTCAAGGGAAATCTGTAATGTCCGCCCGCTTTCGCCTCGTGGCCCAGGCGGTTGTCGTCGTTCTCGCGATTATTGCGATCGCCCTGATTCCCAGCGTAATCGAACTGTTCGCAATGATGCAGTTGACGCTGTTCGCGGCAATGGCGGTGCTGGCGCTCAGTCTGGCCTTCATTTGGGGCTTTGGCGGCATTCTGTCGTTCGGCCAGACGGCCTTCTTCGGCCTCGGCGGCTATGCCTATGCCATAGCCGCGGTCAACTTCCAGGATTCGACGCCGTCGATCGTGCTCGCCATCATCGTTCCGTCGTTGTTCGCCGCAATTCTCGGCTATTTCATCTTCTTCGGCCGCATCTCCGACGTCTATCTCGGCGTGATCACGCTGACCGTTACCATGATCCTGTTCAACTGCGTCAACTCGACCTCCGGCGACGAGTACAGAATCGGCAAGGCGTTGCTCGGCGGCTTCAACGGCATGCCCGCGGTGCCGACATTCAACGTGCCGTTCTATCCGGACCAAGTCCTGTCGCCGGAACAATCCTGGTGGGTGACGGGCGGGGCGCTGCTCGGGGTTTTCCTGCTACTGCGTCTGCTGCTGTCTCTGCCCGCCGGCCGCATCATCGTGGCTGTACGCGAGAACGAGGTTCGAGCCTCCCTGCTTGGCTATGACCCGCGCAAGGTCAAGCTCTTCACCTTCATTCTGAGCGGTGCGATCGCGGGACTCGCCGGTGCGCTGTACGTCAATTGGGGCGCGTTTGTCGGACCGACTATCTTCAGCCTGTCGCTGTCGGCCGAGATCATTATCTGGATCACGGTAGGCGGTCTCGGCACCTTGCTCGGACCCGTCGTCGGCTGTGTCCTGATCGAATATATCGTCGCCTATATCGGCTCGCAGCAGGCTATGAATTCGAACCTCGTCCTCGGTGCCGTGCTGATCGTGTTCGTGCTGCTGTTGCCCAAGGGCCTGGTGCCGACGGCGCGCGATCTCCTGATGCGGATCGCTCCCGCGCCGAAATCGAAGGAACAGTTTGCAGACGAGCAAGTGCCACCCTCGGCGGCGGCGTCGCACCTGGCCGGAGCGGAGTGACATGGCCGACCTGATACCTCTGCTCAAGGCTGAGCACCTCACGATGCGGTTTGGTGGCGTTGTCGCCAATGATGACATCACCCTCACATTGGAAGAGATGGAGCTGCGCTGCCTGATCGGCCCGAATGGCGCCGGCAAGAGTACCTTCTTTAAGACTCTGACCGGACAACTCGTGCCGACCTCGGGCGCGATCGCATTTCGCGGGCAGCCGATCGCCGGAATGCTGTCGCATGAGATCGCCCGCATGGGGATCGGGATCAAGACCCAAGTGCCCAACGTCTTCAATGGTCTCTCGGTTCGCGAGAACATCTGGCTCGCAGTGCGCCGCAAGGCGACGCCGCGCGCCCAGGGGCCTGCGGTCGATGCCGTCCTGGAGATGATCCGGTTGACCGACCATGCCGACCGGATCGTGGCGACGCTCTCGCACGGCCAGCGCCAATGGGTGGAGATCGGCATGGTGCTCGCGGCTGAGCCGGAATTGATCCTGCTTGACGAGCCGGCTGCCGGGATGACCGACGAGGAAACCTTTCACACCGCCGCGATCATTCGCGAGATCAACAAGGACAGGGCGATCATCGTCGTCGAGCACGACATGGAGTTCATCAAGCAGATCGCCAAGAAGGTGACTGTATTCCATCAAGGCCGGGTGCTGGTCGAAGACACCGTGGACAAGGTTCTCGCCGATCAACGCGTGCGCGACGTCTATCTTGGCAAGAAGGTGGCAGCATGAGCGCGCTCCTCGAGGTCAAGGACCTGCGCTCCGGTTACGGCCGCATTCCGATCCTGTTCGGCATCGACATGACGGTGCAAGACGGCGAGTATCTCGGCATTCTCGGCCACAACGGCATGGGCAAGACCACGACCTTGCGCGCGCTTATGGGGCATCTGCCGACGACGGGCGGCACGGTTGCCTTCGCCGGCAGATCGATCACCCATCTCAAGCCGCACGAGCGATCCCGGCTTGGAATCGGGCTTGTGCCGCAGGGGAGAGAGATATTCCCTGATTTGAGTGTCCTCGAGAACCTGCGAATGGGCCTCGCGGCGGCGCCGAAGGAGGACCGTTCGGTTATCGACACCGTGCTGCAGGATTTTCCGCGCCTGGTGCGATTGCTTGATCGGCGCGGCGGCGCACTGTCAGGCGGTGAGCAGCAATTGCTGGCATTGGCGCGGTGCCTCTGCACGAAGCCTCGGCTGATCCTGCTGGACGAGCCGACCGAGGGGATCCAGCCGTCTATCATCGAAGAGATTATCGAGACCCTGCTCGCGCTGAAAAAGCGCTGGAATATGTCGCTGATTGTGGTCGAGCAGAATCTCGAATTCATCACATCGCTGTCCGACCGCGTTCTCAACATCCAGAAAGGACGCATTACGGAAGAGCTCGACCGAGAAAGCCTCCTGGCGCGAGACCCCGCCATGCATCCAGCCTAGTCTGAAATCCCGGCGCGGCTGCGCCGGACGTCGCGATCGTTGTTTTGTTGCTGCCAGCTTGTCCTCACAAGAAAGGATGACTCATGTCTATCAAACGCCCGAATGCCGAAGATGTCGCGGAACTCGCCGCGAGCCTGCACATGAACATGACGGTCGAGGAAGCCGGAGAATATCTGTCGCTCATGGGCGGGATGTTCGACGCGTATGATGTCATCGACGAGTTGCCGAACCCCCTGCCGCCGGTAAAATATCCGCGCATGCCCGGCGCAAAGCCGATGCCCAAAGACAACAAATACGGCGCCTGGGCGATCAAGACCGAGGTCAAGGGCGCCGCCGCCGGCAAGCTCGCCGGCCGCACGGTGGTATTGAAGGACAACGTCGCCTTGGCCGGCGTCCCCATGATGAACGGCTCGACCACGCTCGAAGGTTTTATTCCCGCCGCCGATGCGACGATCGTCACTCGCATTCTCGATGCCGGCGGCACCATCGTCGGCAAGGCCGTGTGCGAGCATTTCTGTCTGTCGGGCGGCAGCCATACGTCGCATCCCGCGCCGGTCCATAACCCGCTCAAGATGGGCTATTCGGCCGGCGGTTCGTCCTCGGGCAGCGCTGCGCTGGTTGCGGCAGGCGAGGTCGACATGTCGATAGGCGGCGACCAGGGCGGCTCGATCCGTATCCCCGCGTCCTATTGCGGCATCTACGGCATGAAGGCGACGCACGGGCTCGTGCCCTACACGGGCGTGATGCCGATCGAATCGACTATCGACCACACTGGCCCGATGACGGCGAACGTTGCCGACAATGCGTTGCTGCTGGAGGTGTTGGCCGGTCCCGACGGACTCGATCCGCGCCAATATGCGCCGAAGGTCACGAGCTACACGGAGATGCTCCGCAAAGGCGTGAAGGGCATGAAGATCGGCATTCTCAAGGAAGGGTTTGCCGTTGCGAATATGCAGGAGGGCGTCGTCGAGAAGGTCAAGGCGGGCGCAGAGCGCTTCGCCAAGCTCGGTGCCAGCGTGTCGGAGATTTCGATTCCGGAGCATTTGCACGCGCTTGCCGCCTGGAACCCGATCACGCTGGAGGGGTTCCTGGTCCAGATGATGATCGGCAACGGCATGGGCTTCAACTGGAAGGGGCTCTATGATGTTGGCCTGCTCGACGCCCATTCCAGTTGGCGTAACCGCGCCGACGATCTGTCGGAGACGCTCAAGCTCACCATGCTGGTCGGGCAGTGGGGCGTCAGCCACTATCGTGGCCGCTACTACGCCAAGTCACGCAACATCGCGATCGCCGCCAAGGCCGCCTATGACACGGTTTTCGGCTCCTACGACCTGCTGTTGATGCCGACCTTGCCCTGTGTCGCCACCCCGATCCCGGCCAAGGACGCGCCGCTCTCCGAGATCGTCCTGCGCGCGTTCGAGATGACGGCCACCACCAGTCCGTTCGACGTCACCGGCCATCCCGCGATGAGCATTCCCTGCGGTCTCTCTGACGGCCTGCCGGTCGGTCTTATGCTGATCGCCAAGGACTACGACGAGGCAACCATCTATCAGGCGGCCAGCGCGTTTGAAGCCGATGGCGACTGGAAGAAGTTCTGATGATCACGATCACCGCCGTCATCAGGGCGAAGTCCGGTCATGAGGTCGTGATGCGCGAAGCGCTCGTCGTCGTTGCGGCTCATGTTGCGGCCAACGAGCCGGAAACGATCGGATTCTTCATCTCGCAAAGCGAGGACGACCCGTGCGTCTTCACGACTTACGAGCGCTTTGCAGACAAGGCCGCGATGGATCGTCACAACGGCTCGGCCGTCGTCGCGACCTTCTTCGGGATCGCCAAGCCCATCCTCGATGGCGAGGTTATACTCGTGACCTCGAAGGAGGTGTCGGCGACGGTCCGGTAAGCAGGCGCCAGGTCAATTGCGGGAGAGCATCGTGACGTTACGGCTTCACGGCATCATCGGGAGATCCGACGACGCAGCCTATGCGCGTCGTCTCCACCACATCGAGCATCATGGCGGGATCGAATTGCTGTTCGTGCCGCCGTCCGACGTCGGTCGCAAGCGGTTTCGCCTGACCACCGATCGCGGAACCGACTGTGCCGTCAGCCTGGACCGCGACGAGGAGCTGGTGGATGGGGCGCTGCTTTTTCTTGAACACGATCGCGCCGTCATTGCCCGCTTCGGCGAGCAGGAATGCTGGCGATTGAAGCCCGTGGACCAGGCGGCGGCACTGAAGCTCGGCTGGAATGCCGGCAATCTGCACTGGCGGGTTCGCTTCGAGGGCGATCATCTTGTCGTGCTGCTCGACGGGACGCGCGACTCATACCGCGCGCGCATCAAGCCGCTGCTGGAGGCGGGCGAGGTCGTGGAGAGCGATGCTGTTTGACAGATTGCAAACGCTGGCATTGCTGCAACTCGGCGATAGCGCCTATCCGGCCGGCGGCTTTGCTTTCTCCTGGGGACTCGAGGGGCTTGCCGCGGACGGCATGCTTGCCAATCGCGAGGAGCTGGATCAGATCATCGCCGATCAGCTCGCGCGGCGTTGGGCGAGCATGGACCGCGTCCTGCTGCGCCAAGCTTTTCGCGCAGAAGATTGTGCGGCCATCGCTGCGGTCGATCGTCTTGCCGAGGCGGCAACACCGTCAGCCGAAATGAGGGAAGGTTCCCGGCGCGCAGGCAAGGCCCTCCTCGGGGTACGGGTCAAGCTCGATGGACCGCTATCGGTCGCCTACCGCGGCTTGGTGTCGTCGGATGCACGGCTCGGTCATCTGCCGATCGCTCAGGCCATTGTCGGCCGGGATGCAGACTGCAGCCTCGAAGCAGTTGAACTCGTTTCAGGCTGGACGCTCGTGACCGGCCTTGTGAGCGCCGCCGTGCGGCTCGGGATCGTCGGCTATATCGAGGCGCAGCGCAGTCAGGCCATGGCGCGCGCTCTGTTGGGAGAACTGCTTGCGGAGGCGTCGCTGCCCGATGCGCTTCCGGCGAGCTTCACACCGTTCGTCGACATCGCGGTCTCACGTGGGCCGCTGCGGCATGTCCGCATGTTCACGACATGAGAGAGGATAGTTCCCCATGATGAATCTATCGCCGACCGAGATGGATCGCCTCGTGATCTTCAATGCCGCGCAAATGGCTCGCCGCAACCGGTCGCTCGGAATCCGGTTGAGCCACCCCGAGGCGGTCGCTTACATCACCGACGAAGTAATGACTGCGGCGCGCCGCAACATGCCCTATGCCGAAATTCGCGACATGGCGGGCCGGTTGTTGACGGCCGACGATGTCGAGCCCGGCGTCGGTCCGATGATTCCCATGCTCTACATCGAATGCATGTTCGCTGAAGGCACCAAGGTGATGGCGGTGTTCGAGCCGGTCGCGCCCAGTGACACATCCGGCACCGACGACGTTATACCCGGCGAGATCATTGCCGGCGGCGGGGATATTGAAAGCTTCGCGGGTCTGGCCGTCATCACCATCGATGTCATCAACACCGGCGACCGCGATATTCAGGTTCGCAGCCACACCCATTTCTTCGAAGTCAATCGCGCCCTGCGCTTCGATCGTGCCGCGGCCTGGGGCATGAAGGTCGATCGGCCCGCGGGCGCCGGCATCCGCTTCGAGCCCGGTGTTACCAAGTCGGTGCGACTTGTTCCGATCTCGGGGGATCGCGTCGTGCATGGGCAGGCCGGGCTCGTCAACGGCCCGCTGGACGCGCCGACGGCACGCGACGAAGCGCTCAAGCAAGCCCGCGCGCGCGGCTATCAGGGAGCTTGATCATGGCCATTCTGTCTCGTCGTGCCTATGGCGAACTCTACGGGCCGACCAAGGGGGATCTCGTGCGGCTGGCCGACACGAGCCTATTCGCCGAGATCGAACACGACTACACCACCTACGGACATGAGCTGCTGGTCGGTGCGGGAAAGAACCTGCGCGACGGCGAGGGCGTCAACGCCTACCGGACGGCATCGAATAAGATCCTCGATGTCGTCATCAAGAACGCCACGATCGTCGATGCCGTCGCCGGTATCGTGAAGGCCGATATCGGCATTCGTGACGGGCGCATCGTCGGTATTGGCAAGGCCGGCAATCCCGACGTGATGCCGGATGTGCATCCCGACATGGTCGTGGGTCACACCACGGCGCCGATTGCCGGCGGTCCCTTCATCGTCACCGCCGGCGCCATCGAATCGCACGCCCACCTGATCTCGCCCGAGCAATCCGACCATGCGCTCTCCGGCGGCACCACGACCCTGGTCGGCAACGGGTCGGGTCCGGTGTTCGACGTCGGCAGCGGCGCAGCTTCGACCTTTGCGCGCTTCCTCCAGGCAATCGAGTTCTCGCCGCTCAATTTCGCGCTGTTCGGACGGGCCGGGTCCAATCCCGAAGCGGTGGAGGAGGCGGTCGCCTCGGGCGGCATGTCTGTCAAGATTCACGAGGATTTCGGTGCCGCTCCGGCCGTGATCGACCAGAGCCTGATCGCAGCGGACCGCAATGATTTCGCGGTTCACCTTCACACCGACTCGATCAACGAATACGGCTTCTGCGAGGATACCATGGCGGCGGTCGAAGGCCGCACCATTCACATGTATCACGTGGAGGGCGCCGGCGGCGGCCACGCGCCGGATTTGCTCAAGGTGGTGTCGTGGGACAACGTCATTCCGTCGTCCACCAATCCGACCAACCCTTATACCTCCTACGGCATGGAGGAGGGCGTGCCGATGACGATGATCTGTCATCAGCTCAACTACAATGCGCCCGAGGACGTGATGTTCGGCGAGGCGCGGGTGCGCGCTCAATCGATGGCGGCGGAAGATTTCCTCCACGACATGGGCGCGATCTCGATATTCGGCACCGATACGCAGGGCATGGGACGTCTCGCCGAGAACGTCGCGAAATGCTGGCAGCTGGCCAGCGTGATGAAGGATCGAACGGGCCGTTTGCCCGAGGAGAAGACGTCGCGTGCGGACAATGAGCGCATCAAGCGTTACATCGCCAAGCTCACCATCAATCCCGCGATCGCAGTCGGCATCGACCATACGGTTGGCTCGATCGAGCCCGGCAAGATGGCCGATCTCGTGCTCTGGCCGCGCGCGTCCTTCGGCATCAAGCCCTACATGGTGATCAAGAACGGCTTTGTCGTCTGGGCCGC